>Ga0136633_1002024_pt1 | contig 14353 bp, 10 predicted proteins | sample AntDrymeUQ832206_2_FD_105494 | JGI IMG/M metagenome (GOLD analysis project Ga0136633, IMG submission 105494) | Polar desert sand microbial communities from Dry Valleys, Antarctica - metaG UQ83 (22.06) | ecosystem: Environmental > Terrestrial > Soil > Desert | place: Antarctica: Dry Valley... | reverse complement strand
CCGCAGATCTCGCTCGTCATGGGGCCGTGTGCGGGCGGGGCGGTGTACTCGCCGGCGATGACCGACTTCGTGCTGATGGTGGAGGAGACGTCGTACATGTTCATCACCGGACCCGATGTCGTGAAGACCGTCACCGGCGAGGACGTCAGCTTCGAAGAGCTCGGCGGCGCGGCGACGCATGCGACCAAGTCTGGAGTCGCGCATTTCACCGCACCGGACGAGGAGACGTGTCTCGAGGAGGCCCGCTACCTGCTCTCGTTTCTCCCTCAGAACAACGTCGATCCGCCGATGTACGCGTATCCGTCGGATCCGGTGGAACGGGAGGACGCGTCACTCGACACGATCGTTCCCGACAGTCCCAACAAGCCCTACGACATGAAGCAGGTGGTCGAGCGGGTCGTCGACGACGCGGCGTTTCTCGAGGTGCAGCCGCACTGGGCGGAGAACATCGTGTGCGGCTTCGCGCGCCTCGGAGGGCACTCGATCGGAGTGGTCGGGAACCAGCCCGGCGCGCTTGCGGGGGTGCTCGACATCGACGCGTCCGTCAAGGCCGCCAGATTCGTCCGCACATGCGACGCCTTCAACATCCCGCTCGTGACCTTCGTCGACGTGCCGGGTTTCCTTCCCGGGCCGGCGCAGGAATGGGGCGGGATCATCCGGCACGGCGCAAAGCTGCTCTACGCTTACGCCGAAGCGACCGTGCCGAAGCTCACCGTGATCACGCGCAAGGCCTATGGCGGGGCGTACGACGTCATGTCCTCTAAACACATCCGGGCCGACTTCAACGTCGCGTGGCCGACGGCGGAGGTCGCGGTGATGGGACCGGAGGGCGCGGTCAACATCGTGTTCCGCTCCGAGCTCGCCGAGTCAGACGATCCCGATGCGAGGCGGGAAGAGCTGATCGCCGACTACAAGGAGCGCTTTGCCAACCCGTATACCGCGGCCGAGCGAGGGTATGTCGATGACGTGATCGAGCCGCGTCGCACGCGACCGGTGTTGATCTCGGCCCTGGAGACGGCGCTGACGAAACGCGAGCCGAAGCCGAAGCGAAAGCACGGGAACATCCCGCTCTAGGCGGACACACCTACGTAGGCCGCGCGGCGTCGGGCTCTCCTCGTTCGCGTAGCCTGGGTTGATGCATCTCGAGGCCGTGCCTCCGCTGTCCCCGGCCGAGTTGGCGGTCCTCGAACATGCTCTTGCGCAAGCCGAAATCGGGTTCGACGCACGGTCCGAGCGCCCCTTCCCGAGGTGGAGGAGCCTGTCCGCCGCTGAAGCCGTGGACGCAAGAAGCGCGACGCCAGTCGGCTACGCGCGTTCGCCGCGGAGCACGCCCGGCGCGACCCGCGCATAGTCGAGCCCCGAGATCCACGTCGCGGCGAGCGCGAGGAGAAGCGCCCACCACGCGATGTCCTCGCTCCACGCACCGGCTGCAGCGAATCCGCCGATCGTCGCGGCCACCGCCTGTGCCCATGTCTTGAGCCGTCCCAGGTCACGGGCGCCGAGTACAACTCCGCGTTCGACCGCTGCGAGACGGAGCCCCGAGACCAGGATCTCACGCACGACGATGAGCGCAACCATCCATGCGGGCGCCACGCCTTCGCCGATCAACATCACCAGGGCGGCGAGGACGAGCACCTTGTCCGCGACCGGATCGAGGAGCTTGCCGAGTGAAGAGCTGGTTCCCCGGCGGCGCGCGAGCCAGCCGTCGATCTGGTCGGTTGCCATGGCCACGACGAAGATTGCCGTCGCCCAGTAGGCATGGTTGGGGAAGTCCCAGGCAAATAGGAGCACTACGACGGGTACGGCAGCGACGCGCGCGACCGTGAGCTGATCGGGAAGGCTCACCGTCCGGGAGAATACGTCTCCATGCCGCCGTTCACGAAGGTTCTCGTTGCCAACCGGGGTGAGATCGCAGTCCGCGTCTTCCGGACACTGCGCGAGCTCGAGATTTCGACCGTGGCCGTCTATTCCGAGCCGGATCGCCGGATGCTGCACGTCTCCGCGGCGGACGAGGCCCATCTCATCGGATCCGGCCCGGCCGCAGACAGCTATCTCCGTGGCGATCGGATCATCGAAGTGGCGGAACGTGCGGGAGCAGCAGCGATCCATCCCGGATACGGGTTCTTGGCGGAGAACGCGGCGTTCGCCCGCGAGGTGATCGGATCCGGCCTCGTCTGGATCGGCCCGCCGCCGGAGGCCATCGAGGCGATGGGATCCAAGATCGCGGCCCGGAAACGGATGCAGGCGGCAGGGGTACCGATCATCCCCGGGTCCACCCGACCCGCCGAGAGCGCGGACGAGGTGCTCGACGTCGCGGCGGAGATCGGCTACCCCATTGCGATCAAGGCTTCCGCCGGGGGAGGGGGAAAGGGCCTCAGGATCGCTCTCGCGCCCGAGGAGGTCGAGCGAGCGTACGACGCCGCCCGACGAGAGGGAGAGGCCTACTTCGCCGACGCGGCGGTTTACGTCGAGCGCTACCTCGACGACCCCAGGCACGTGGAGGTGCAGATCCTCGCCGACAGGCATGGCGCCGTCGTCCATCTCGGCGAGCGCGACTGCACGATTCAGCGGCGCCATCAGAAGCTCGTCGAAGAGACACCCTCTCCTGCCGTCGGGCCGGAGCTGCGTGACCGCATCGGGTCGATAGCGGTCGACGCCGCCCGCGCCGTGGCGTACCAGTCGGCCGGCACGATCGAAGGGCTGCTCACTCCCGATGGGTCGTACTACTTCCTGGAGATGAACACCCGCATCCAGGTCGAGCACACGATCACCGAGGCTGTGACCGGCATCGACCTCGTCCGCGAGCAGGTTTTGATCGCAGCCGGCGAGCCTCTCTCCTTCACGCAGGAGGACGTCTTCCTGAGGGGCCATGCGATCGAGTGCCGTATCAATGCCGAGGACGTCGCCCGTGGCTTTCTGCCGACACCGAGTCGTGTCGAGGCCTATCGCGAGCCCGGCGGCATCGGCGTGCGCGTGGACTCCGGTGTTCGGGCAGGGGACGTGATCTCGGACCTGTACGACCCCCTGATCGCCAAGCTCGTCGTCCACGATGTCGACCGGGAGCGCGCCCGGCGCCGTGCGTTGCGCGCGCTCGAGGAGTTCGTGATCCAAGGCCCGAAGACGCTCATCGGGTTCCACCGGGCGCTCTTGTCTTCTCCCTGCTTCGTCGAGGGCGAGACATGCCAAGGGCTCGTGGAGTCCGAGGAGCTTGCCGAACGGGCTCAGGAGCTGGATGAAAAGTTGTCTCACGAGAAAACAAGAATAGAGCGCGCGTCGGACGGCGCCGGACAGACGCGCGCGCGTGTCCTGGAGGTCGAGTTCGACGGTCGCCGCCACGAGATTCGCGTGCACGCGCCGGAACCCGGTTGGGCCGAGCTCGCTCGCCGACACAGAGAGCGGAGCAAGAGCCTAGGTGGCGATGCGACGGGTGCGATCGTCAGTCCGATGCAGGGAACCGTGCTCGAGGTCGCTGTGGCCGACGGGGACGAGGTCGACGCGGGAGCACTGATCTGCGTCGTCGAAGCAATGAAGATGGAGAACGAGATCGTGGCTCACCGAGGCGGGCTCGTGGTCGGGCTGCGCGTGAGCTCGGGCGAGCAGGTCGCGCACGGAGACCTCATCTGCCTCATCGAAACCGAACTCGCGTCGGTATGAGCGTGACAGCCACTCGGTGTTCCGATCTCTCGCGAGCGGCAGACGAGCCGCTCGCAGCCACCGCGTCGACAGCCGAGCAGTGGCTGCTCGTCGAAGTTCCCGGAACGTGGGGACGCGACGTCGCGACCTTGGGGACGCTGCCCGCGCCGGCGCACGAGGCCGTCTCCGAATGGCTCGCGCGAACCCCCCGCTCGCGCGCGCTCTTTGTCCGTAGACAAGGCCGGTCGTCGCGCCGTCCAGTCGCCTTCGTAATTCGAGCCCAAGAGGCTTCAGCGGAGGTGCGCCGGGTCGAGCTCGAGAGCCACGAGGACCTGGCGTGTGTGGATCTCGACACCGAAGGTGAGCTCGTGCCGGGATCGCTTGTCCTAGTCTGCGCCCACGGGACACGCGATGCGTGCTGCGCGCTCCGCGGCACCGCGGTGTACGGGGCGCTTGCCGGACAGGTCGGTGACAGTGACCTCTGGCTCTCCTCCCATCAAGGCGGCCATCGCTTTGCGGCGAACGTTCTCGTGCTTCCTGTCGGCGTGCAGCTGGGTCGAGTCGAACAGCGCAACGCAGCCCACGTAGTGTCGCGCGCGCTCGGGAAACGGATCGACCTCGACCACTACCGCGGGCGAACGTGCTACGAGCCTCGAGTCCAGGCGGCAGAGCATGCGATCAGGCAGAGGCTCGGGCTCGACGCCGTCGACGACCTCCGCCTATCGACTGCTGACGGCTCTTCCGTACGGTTCTTGGGCCGAAACGGGGTCGAGCACGCGGCGACGGTCGAGGAGGTGGACGGTCCGCTCGTTCCGGCGAGCTGCGGTGCGGAACCCGAACCTCAGCGAACTCTTGTCGCCCGTCTCATTGGCGAGCCGGGCTCGGCTACGAGCGGAGCCGATACGCGCGATCGGTGATCCACACGACGTTCTCTCCGAGGTCTTCGGGGGGGTTGCCGACGGCGACCAGTGTGCCGAAGACGATACGCACCCAGCTTCCCGCCGACAGCGCACCCGGTGCCGAGATCGTCCCTTCCCAGGACGCGTCCGGCTCCAGGATCGCCGGGAGGCTCGGCTTGTAGCTCATGGCCGGGCGCACCGCCGGGAGCTTGCCGCTGGCGTTCAGATCGTCCAGCTCCTCGATCCGCCCCGTCGAGAAGAGCATCACCCCGAACGAGCGGTCCAAGGTCGTCCGTGGGGCGCCGACCTCGTAAGCGACCGAGGAGCGGTTCTCCACGGCCAGGCGCACGCGCCAACCAGTGGGAACGATCTGGAGCGACTCGACCGAGAAGACGAGCTGCTCTCCTGGGACGCCGTGCGTCTCGCGCCAGCCGAGCGAGGCGGTTTGCGGACTCGCAGCGATGCTCGCCTCGGCGGTCGGCTCCTCCTCCTGCAGGCGCTTCGCGGCGGTCGAGAACGTGAATCCCGCGGCCGCGGCTCCAAGCGCCACGAGGACGAGAATTGTCTTCCTGCTCATTGCGTCATGCTCGCACACGTGGCTGACCGGCTCCGGGCGGCGCCCTGGCCGGGTAGACTCGCCCGCGCTTTGGACCTCCATGAGTTCCAGGGGAAGGAGCTCTTCCGGCGCTTCGGAATCCCCGTGTCCGAGGGGCGGCTCGCGACGAGCCCTGACGAGGCACGCGCTGCAGCAGAGGAGCTCGAAGGTCCGGTTGTCGTCAAGGCGCAGGTGTTGACCGGTGGCCGCGGCAAGGCTGGAGGCATCAAGCTCGCCGACACGCCTGCGGACGCCCAGGCGCGCGCGGGCGAGATCCTGGGCATGGACATCCGGGGTCACAAGGTCGACAAGGTGTGGGTGGAACGGGCGTCGGACATCGCGCGCGAGTACTACCTCTCGATCGCGTTCGATCGCAGCGCCAAGCGGCCGCTCTTCATGTTCACGACGCAGGGAGGGATCGACATCGAGGAGGTCGCGGCATCGAGCCCGGACGCCCTCGTGCGGCTCCACGTGGATCCACTCGAAGGGTTTCACCCGTGGCACGCGCGGCGGCTCGTGTATCAGGCCGGTGTCGAGGATCCCGCGGAGCAGAAGCAGATCGTCTCGATCATCGGGAAGCTGTACGAGACGTTCGTCGGCTGTGAGGCGCTGCTCTGCGAGATCAACCCACTCGTGGTGACCACGGACGGCGAGGTCCGTGCGCTCGATTCCAAGTTCACCGTCGATGACAACGCGCTCTTCCGGCACGGGGATGTCGCGGAGATGCGCGATGTCGATGCCGCCGACCCGCTGGAAGCGCTGGCGCGCGAAAAGGGCGTCACCTACGTGAAGCTCGACGGCGACGTCGGGGTATTGGGCAACGGAGCGGGGCTGACGATGGCCACTGTCGACGTCGTCACGTTCGTCGGCGGGCAGCCCGCCGATTTCTGCGATCTCGGGGGAGGTGGCGACGCCCAGGGCGTCGTGGACGCCCTCGAAGTCATCACGAAGGATCCTCAGGTGAGCGCGATCTTCTTCAACATCTTTGGCGGGATCACGCGCTGCGACGAGGTTGCGCGCGGAATCCTGCAAGCGCTCGAGCAGATGGCGATCGAGCTTCCGATTGTGGTCCGCTTGGACGGGACGAACGCCGAAGAGGGACGCCGCCTCCTGCGCGAGGCTGACGCGTCGAACCTGCACACCGAGGCGACGATGCTCGACGGCGCACGGCGGGCCGTGGAGCTGGCGGCGTAGATGGCCATACTCGTCAATCGCGCCACGAGGCTGGTCGTCCAGGGCCTGACTGGCTCGGAGGGACGCTTCCACGGGCTGCGCAACCGCGAGCACGGCACGCAGGTGGTCGCGGGAGTTACGCCGGGGAAGGGCGGTCAGGACGTCGAGGGGATTCCGATCTTCGACACGGTCGCCGCCGCGGTTTCGGATACCGACGCGAACACGGCGATGGTCTTCGTGCCCGCCGCGTTCGCCGCGGATGCGATGTACGAGGCGATCGACGCCGGGGCGGGGACGATCATCTGCATCACCGAGGGAGTGCCCACGCACGAGATGCTCCGGATACATGCATATGTCCATGCTCGTGACGTCCGGCTGATTGGACCGAACTGCCCCGGGGTGCTCTCGCCCGAACAGGCAAACGTGGGGATCATCCCCGCCGAGATCTTCCGAGAAGGGTCTGTCGGGCTCGTGTCCCGCTCCGGCACGCTCACGTACCAGATCGGGCACGAGCTGACCCAGCTCGGGTTGGGGAACTCGACGATCGTAGGCATCGGCGGCGACCCGGTCGTCGGCTCGTCGTTCGTGGACATGCTGACGCTCTTCGAGGCCGACCCGCAGACGGAGCAGGTCGTCATGGTCGGGGAGATCGGGGGCGACGAGGAGGAGAAGGCCGCGGCTTTCATCGAGGCCGAGATGTCGAAGCCCGTCGTCGCGTACATCGCGGGCTTCACTGCGCCTGCCGGGAAGACAATGGGCCACGCCGGCGCGATCATCTCTGGCTCGGCCGGCACCGCGCAGGCCAAGAAGGACGCGCTCGAGGCGCGTGGGATCCGCGTCGGGACGACCCCGACCGAGACCGCCCAGCTCGTCGCCGAGCTCATCCACGCGTAAGGCCTCGTGTCAGACACCGGTTCGGGCGCGACTGGCACGCGCCCGGTTTCCTCATCGTCGTGAATGGACGCATCAGGGCTTGGGGAGGCGTTTCGGCCGCAATCCCGGCTGTGGAACAAGACTCGCCAAATCGCCGCACTCTGGCCTTGACACGATTCAGTGTCTGACACCGCTAGGCTCGCGCGCATGTCCGAGCAGCCGATCTCCTTCGCGCGCGGGGCGCCTGCTCCGGAGCTGATTCCGGCCGCCGAGCTCGCAGACTGCGCCCACGCGGTCGCGCAGCGTGACGGCGCCCGCATCTTCGCGTATGGACCGGGCGGCGGATACGGGCCCCTGCGTGAGTGGGTCGCTGCGCGGCACGAGGTCGAGCCCAGTCGTGTCGTCCTGACCGTCGGCGGGTTGCACGGCTTCGTGCTGTACGCCGCCGAGGCGCTCGCGCGCCGGCCGGGGCGGGTTCTCGTCGAGGGGCCGAGCTACGACCGCCCGCTGAAGATCCTCGCCCGCGAGAACGCCGAGGTGGTGTCGCTCGACATGGACGAGCAAGGGCTCGATCCGAGCGCCTTGGAGGACGAGCTTCGACGGACGGACGATGAACCTTCGTTTCTGTACACGATCCCGACCTTTCAGAACCCCAGCGGGCGCACGCTCTCGGCCGAGCGGCGGGTGCGAATCGCCGAGATTGCCGAGCGACACGGTCTTCCGGTGCTCGAGGACGACCCGTACGGGCTCGTCCGCTACGAGGGCGACTCGGTCACGACACTGCACGAGCTGATGCCCGGCGCGCTCGTCACGCACACATCCTCGTTCTCGAAGACCGTGGCTCCCGGGCTCAGAACCGGGTACTTTGTCCTTCCCGCCGCTGAGGCCGCAGCCTTTGAGGAGCGCGCGGTCTCGACTTACATCTCGCCGCCCTATCTCACTCAGGCCACGATCGCGGAGCTCATCGAGCGAGGCCGCTTCGAGCCGAACCTGGAACGCGTTCGGTCGGAGCTTCGAGTGCGGCGCGATGCGATGCTAGAGGCGCTCGAGCGCGAGCTCCCGACGGGTTCGTCCTGGAGTCGGCCTCAGGGTGGATACTTCATCTGGCTCGACCTTCCGCAAGGTGCGAGCGCATCCGAGCTCGCGACGCGCGCCGCCGAGAGCGGCGTTGGGATCGTCCGGGGCGAGGACTTCTTCCCGCCGCGCTCGGGACGCGGTGACTCGTCGGTGCGGCTCGCCTTCAGCTACGAGACTCCTGAGCGGATCGCGGAGGGGGTATCGGTGCTTGGGACGCTCTTACGCTGAGCGGCGGTTCCGGCGCACGCGCCAGCGGTCGAACAGGAAGCCGCCTGCGAACCCGATGCCGAGACAGAGGAGAATCAGGACAAGCTTCGAGATCCTCGTCGAGAAGAAGACGAAGCTGATGTCCACCTGCTCCCTGTTCAGCACGATGATCAGGACCGCGTAGACGGCAAGCACGGCGAACCCGATGAGCGTCCAGGGAATGTCGCGCTTCTCCCGCGTCGGGATCGAGCTTTGCGGTTCCACGACGCGGATCCTAGTGCTTCCCGCCGTAAATACGGTCGCGATTCGCCGGCGAGAACCGAGCAGGCCTAGGACGCAGGGAGCGCCAATATTCTTGGATATTGGCCCGACTGTGGACGACGGCATGCGAAGTGTTCGCGAGGGGCGCGAAGTGCGGGCGTATTTACGGCGGGAAGCACTTAGGGCTCTTAGGCGGCGTGACCGACCGCGACGCGCGGAAGCGGACGCGGTACGAGCTGCGGCTGCCGCGGTGGCGAGAGAACACCGGCCTGTGCCGCGCGGAAGGTCGGACACGGCTGATTCCCAGGGAGGGCACAGAGACCCTCGCGCCGGAAGTAGCAGTCGTCGCAGGTGGCGGGTGAGCGTATCTTCGTCATTCTCCGAAGCGGCCGCCCCTCAGCGACCAGCCCGCATTCTGGCGAGCAGGTCGCATTCCGACAACCCCCTAGGAGACAAATTCGCCGCAATTTGCGCCTGTTCTCAGAATGGCCAAAAGCCCTGCAAAGTCAGCACTTTCTACCAGTCGTTGTCAATGTCTGCAACGCCTGTTGAAAACTCTCCACAGGGATGACCTCCAGATCTCCCGCATGCTGCCGTGCCTCCTCCGCGTTCGCGCCCGCCGGCACCACGAAGGCATCCACATCCGCATTGCGCGCGGCAATCGTCTTCTGCCGCAGCCCGCCGACAGAGAGCACCGTTCCGTCGAGCGCGAGCTCTCCGGTGGCGGCGATATTGCATCCGTGTGTGACGTCACGCCCGAGCGCGCGCGCGATCTCGAGCGCGAAGGGCAACCCGGCGGAGGGCCCGCCCACGCGACCGAGATCGATGTCGATGTCGATAGGAACCTCGATGTCGGCCTGCTGGTCGACTCTGATGCCGACGATCGCCCGGTTGGGATCCTCCGGGCTGGCCACCGTCTTGACCGTCACCTTCAGCGTCTCGTCGTCGCGTTGCAGGGTGAGCTCGACCTCGTCCCTCGGCTTGCGCCGCCCGATCTCGCGACGCAGCTCGTCGGGGGTCTGCACAGCGACGCCGTCTACCGCCACGATCACGTCTCCGGAGTCGATTTCAGCCGCCGCGGGGACGTCGGAGGCGACGTCGATCACGAGTGCTCCCTGCGATTTCGCGACGACGTCCTGCCCTAAAGCCCGAAGGGCGACCGCGGAGGCTACGAGCTCCGAGCGGCTCATCTCGGCTGCTGTCTGGCGGTCTCGCTCGGCTTCAGAGGTGCCGGCCGGTAGGAGCGCCTGCTCCGGGACGACGGTGGATCCTTCCGGGCGCAGGAACGGAAGGAGATCTTCGAGCCGTGTGGTCCGGCGAACGAATACGTCGACGTAGTACACGTCACCTTCCTCGATCGGGCGCGCGCCCTCGACAGTAACCCGCTCGGCGAGAGGCTTCGCATTCCCGGGGGTGAAGATGAACTCCTCCGCAGGGAGGATCCAGAGAGTGAACGCCGCTGCCAGGCCGATCAGTCCCAGCGCGACCAGGATGCCCGCAAAGCGCTTCACGGCAGGGTCACGCGGTGGCTCGAGCTCGCTTCAGAATGAACGGCCATGTCACGACGCGGTCCTGGACGCCGTGATGCCGCGTCCTCGGTCACGTCCATATCGCAGAGGATCTGGACGCTCCCTGCGTCCTTGCCTCACGACGTCCAGCATCCGCCTCGCGACGGGCGATCATCCTGAAGAGAGCTCTCAAAGAAGTCCGCGAACGAGGCCGCCGTCGACACTGACGACGGTTCCCGTGACATAGGACGCTCGGTCCGAGCAGAGAAAGGCCACGACGTCCCCGATCTCGCGCGGCGTTCCCAGGCGGCGGAGGGGGATCGCCTGGAGATCGGCCTCGCTCGGGCCATCCGGGTTGACCTCGCGAATGCGCTCGGTGTCGATCCAGCCGGGAGCGATCGAGTTCACCGTGATTCCCGCTGGGCCGAGCTCGCGCGAGAGCGACTTCGCCCAACCGATGACTCCCGGCCGGACTGCGTTCGAGAGCGCGAGGTTGTCGGTCGGTTCCTTCACCGTGCTGGAGGTGATGTTGACGATGCGGCCGGCCCCGCTCCGCTCGAGATGGGGAAGACAAAGACCGGTCAGCCGGACGACGGAGACGAGGAGGAGCTGAACCGCGGACTCGACCTGTTCGGCCGAAAGTCCGACGGCAGCCGTTCGGGGCGGCCCGCCGGAGTTGTTCACGAGGATGTCGATGCCGCCGTGGGCGTCGATCGCCGTTCGCACGAGCCGCTCGACATCGTTCGCGCTCGTGACGTCACCGGGAACTGCGATTCCGCCCAGCCGCTCTGCTTCCTCGCGAAGCGGCTCGGGCCTGCGGGCGAACATGACGACGTTCGCACCTTCGGTCGAGAGCGCCTCAGCTATCCCGAGCCCGATTCCGGCAGAGGCGCCGCACACGATCGCGGTGCGACCTTCGAGGTTGAGATCCATGGTCGAAGCGAGGCGTGCCTCGTCTAGCCCTTTCCGAGAACGCCGACCACGTCCCGTACGGCCGCGGCCGACTCTTCGAACCACGTCTGTTCCTGCTCCGAGAGGTCGAGCTCGACGATCTCCTCGATCCCTGCTGAGCCCAGCTTGACGGGGACGCCCATGTACAGCTCCGTGACTCCGAACTCCCCCTCGAGGTAGGCAGTGCAGGGGAGGACTCGCTTCTGGTCGAGAAGGACGGCCTCGACCATCTCCATCACTGCCGCGGCCGGCGCGTACCACGCCGACGTGCCGAGCAGCTCGACGACCTCTCCGCCGCCCTTCCGCGTCCTCTCGACCATGGCGTCGATCCGCTCCTGCGATACGAGCTTCGTCAGCGGGACGCCCCCGACGGTGGTCGCCGAGACAACGGGCACCATCTGATCTCCGTGCCCGCCTAGGACGAGCGCGTGCACATCGCGGACCGACGCCCCGGTCTCCCAGGCGATAAAGGCCCGGAACCTCGCGGTGTCGAGGATCCCGGCCTGGCCGAAGACGCGCTCCTTGGGGAGTCCGGAGGCGCTCTTCGCCACGTGGCACATCGCGTCTAGGGGGTTCGAGAGCACGATCACGATCGTGTCGGGCGAGTGCGTGAGCGCCTGCTCCGTGACCGAGCCGACGATCTTCTCGTTTGTCGTCACGAGATCGTCACGACTCATTCCGGGCTTCCGCGGCACGCCCGCCGTGACCACGACCACGTCCGACGCGGCAGTGTCCTCATAGCTGTTGGATCCGGTGACGTTGGGCTCGTAGCCGAGCACGGACGCCGCCTGGTCGAGGTCCAGCGCGATGCCTTGCGGAAGGTTCTCGACGATGTCGACGAGGACGACGTCCGCGTAGTCGCGACGCGCGAGCTCCTGGGCGATCGTGCGCCCGGTGAGCCCCGCGCCGACGACGGTGACCTTGTGTCTCACTTGGGCTCTCCGATGGCGCAGGGTCGGAGTCCGCTCGCGCGGATTCCGACCCTGCGCAAATCCCTAAAGGCGTCCGCTTCGCGGCCGCTGTATGCATCTTTCACATCAAGCTCCTAGTTTCTCGATGATCGCGTCGGCGTACTCGGAGGTGCCGACCGCGGTCGGGTCGTCGCGGGTGGGCTTCAGGTCGTACGTGACCCGGGCGCCCTCGGCGATCACGGCCGCGACCGCCCGCTCGAGTCGCTGTGCCGCGTCTCGCTCGCCGAGATGCTCGAGCATGAGCTTCCCGGAGAGGATCATCGCGGTCGGGTTGACCTTGTTCAGGCCTTTGTATCGGGGCGCCGAGCCGTGGGTCGCCTCGAATACCGCCGAATCGACGCCGATGTTGGCGCCCGGCGCGACCCCGAGCCCTCCGACCAGACCCGCCGTCACGTCGCTCACGATGTCGCCGTAAAGGTTCGGGAGCACGAGCACGTCGAACTCCTCGGGCCGCTGGACGAGCTGCATGCAGAGGGCGTCGACGAGCACCTCTCGCGAGGCGATGTCAGGGTAGTCCCGTCCCACGGAGCGGAACACCTCGAGAAAGAGCCCGTCGGTGAACTTCATGATGTTCGCCTTCGTCACCCCCGCGACCTCGCGCCGGTCGTTCGCCCGCGCATGCTCGAAGGCGAAACGGATGATCCGCTCCGACGCCTCCACGCTCATCGGCTTGACGGAGATCCCCGAGCCCGCGGCGATCTGCTTGGGCTGCAGACCATTCAGGGTCTGGATGACCTTGGCCGCGTTCTCGCTTCCGGCCTCGTACTCGATGCCGGCGTAGAGATCCTCGGTGTTCTCGCGAACGATGACGATGTCGACCTTCTCGTAGCGTGTGCGGACTCCCGGATACGTCTTGCATGGGCGCAGGCAGGCGTAGAGCTCGAGCTCGTGGCGCAGAGCGACGTTGACCGAGCGAAAGCCGGTGCCGATCGGGGTCGTGATCGGGCCTTTCAGCGCAACGCGGTTCTGCTTCACCGAGTCGAGCGTCTCTTGGGGAAGTGGTGTTCCAGCTTCTTGCATGACGTCGACCCCGGCCTGGCGCACGTCCCAGTCGAGGTCGACGCCGGTCGCCTCGAGGACGCGGCGAGTCGCCTCGGTGAGCTCGGGGCCGGTCCCGTCACCGGGAATGAGGGTCACGCGATGGCCCATGGGCGCGGCGATCGTACCTGTGGGCGTGCGGAATCCCTCTCAGGTAGCGTCCGCGGACGGATGAGCGAGGTCGCGGACTTCAAGCCGGGTCTCGAGGGCGTCGTTGCCGTCGAGACCGAGATCGCAGAGCCGGATCGTGACGGAGGGTCGCTTCGCTACCGCGGTGTCGACATCGAGGAGCTCGTGGGCAGCGTTCCCTACGAAAAGGTCTGGGGACTGCTCGTCGACGAGAGCCTGGAGCCGGGAATGCCCGAGCCGGAGCCCTACGAGCCGCTCACTTTGACGGGCGTTGCTCCCGCCGACGCCCAGGCGGAGCTGGCGCGTCTGTCAGTCGTCTGGGAGCTCGGCAAGCTCCATCTGATCAGCGAGAAGCAGGCGCGGGACGATCTGGCGCGGCTCTCGGCCCAGTTGATGGCGATCGTCGCCCGCTCCGCGCGAATTGCCGACGGTCATAACGACCCGGTCGCCGATGACCAGGTCGCGAAAGGCAAGACTGCCGCCGAGAAGTTCCTGCTGCGCTGGCGTGGAGAGGCCGACCCCGCCCATGTCACTGCAATCGACACGTACTGGATCTGCACCGCCGAGCACGGTCTGAACGCGTCGACCTTCACCGCCCGAATCGCTGCATCGACGGGCGCCGACGCCGGCGCCTCGATGTCGGCTGCCGTCGGCACGCTTTCCGGGCCGTTGCACGGTGGCGCTCCCGCACACGTCATTCCCATGATCGACGAGGTCGCCGAGATGGGGGATCCCGAGCGTTGGGTGCGCGATCTGCTCGATCGGGGCGAGCGGATCATGGGCTTCGGCCACCGTGTGTACCGAGCCGAGGACCCGCGGGCTCGTCTTCTCTCACGAACTGCAGAGGAGCTCGGCTCGCCGCGCGTCGAGACGGCCAGAGCGCTCGAGGAGGCCGCGCTCGCCGAGCTCAAGCGGCGTCATCCCGAGCGGGAGCTCCTCACCAACGTCGAGTACTGGGCGGCGATAGTCCTCGACGTCGCGGACATTCCAGCGAAGTTGACCCCGGCAATGTTCGCGTGCGCCCGGGTGGCCGGCTGG
>Ga0136633_1002023_pt1 | contig 14353 bp, 6 predicted proteins | sample AntDrymeUQ832206_2_FD_105494 | JGI IMG/M metagenome (GOLD analysis project Ga0136633, IMG submission 105494) | Polar desert sand microbial communities from Dry Valleys, Antarctica - metaG UQ83 (22.06) | ecosystem: Environmental > Terrestrial > Soil > Desert | place: Antarctica: Dry Valley... | reverse complement strand
CTGGCCTGGGCCCTGGAGTCCCCGGAGTCACCGGTGGTGGCGACGGGGTTGGTGGTGATGGTGGCTGCGCCGCCGGCGCCGCCGTTGGCCTCGCCGGTGGCCACGCTGGAGCCGCCGACGGCGGTGCCGGTGACGGCGCCGGGGGCACCGATGACGATGTTCAGGGCAGGAGCGACCGGGGCAGAGACGGGGGTGGCGACCCCGCCGGTGCCACCGACGCCGCCGAGGGCGGTACCGATGACGACGTTCAGAGCGTCGCCACTGTCGCCGGAGTCGGAGGTGGCGTTGGCCGTGGCACCCGAGTCGGCCACGCTGGTGGCCGTACCGGCGATCAGGGCGGGACCGGTGTCGCCGGAAGCGCCGGAGTCACCCGAGTCGGCGTTACCGCCGGTGGCGACGGCGGTGCCGAGGATGGCGGTGTTGACCGCGCTGGGGCTGGCCTCGGCCACGCCGGTGTGACCGGTGGTGCCGGAGTTGCCCGAGCGGGCCACAGGGCTGGACGTGGCGGTGGAGTTCGCTGCGCCGGTGTTGCCGGTGTTCGTGGCGCTGGCCTGAGCAGTGGAGGTCCCGGTGTTCCCGGAGGTGGCCACCGGGTTGGTGGACAGTGAGGCGGCACCGCCGGCGGCGCCGTTGGCGCTGCCCACGGCGACGCTGGCGCCGGTGCGGAAGGAGGTGGAGGAGCCGCCGCCGAGGGCGCCTGCGGGGCCGGCTGCACCGGGGGTGCCGGCGCCGGCTGCACCGCCTGCACCGGGGGTGCCGGGGCCGCCGAAGCCTGCGGCACCGCCACCACCAGGTGCGCCGGGGACGCCGCCGCCTGCGCCGCCTGCGCCGCCTGCCCCACCTGCGCCGCCCGTGCCGCCCGTGCCGCCGAGGCCTAAGGCGCCGGCGCCGCCCGCACCACCGGAGCCGCCGAAGGCGGGACCGCCGGCGCCGCCGGCGCCCGCTGCGCCGCCGAGGACCAGCGCGAGGGCCGGACCGCCGGCCACGAGGGTGGTGGTGCCGCTGCCGGCGTCGCCGCCGTCACCGCCGATGACCACGGCGTCGACCAGGTTGGCTGCGAGGCCGGTGTCGCCGGACACTGCGTCGGCGAGGACGTTGGCCCCCGAGGTGGCGAAGCTGTCGGCGTCGCCGAAGGCCAGAGCCCCGCCGGTGGCACCGGAGTCGCCGGAGTCGCCGGAGGTGGCGGCGCCGCCGGTGGCGATGGCCGTGCCCAGGATGCCGTTGTTGACCGCCGATGCCTCGGACAGGGCGTCACCGGTGTCACCGGTGTCGCCCGAGGCGCCGGAAGTGGCCACCGGGGCCGAGGTGGCCGACGAGGAGGCGCGGCCGGTGTTGCCGGTGTTGGTGGCACTGCCCTGGGCGGTGGCCGCCCCGGAGTCGCCCGAGGTGGCGACGGGGTTCGTGGTGAGGGTGGCGGGGGCGCCTGCGCCGGCCACCGATGCGCCGACGGCGACACTCGAGCCGGCGGTGCTCACCGGGGAGGAGGTGACGGTGCCGCCTGCGCCGCCCGCGCCGCCGACACCGCCTGCTGCGGGTCCGCCGGCACCGCCTGCGCCGCCGAAGCCGCCGAAGCCGAACCCGCCGGCGCCGCCGGCACCACCCGCACCACCGTTGGCGATGGGGCCGCCGGGACCGCCGGCGCCGCCGACACCACCGAAGCCGCCCAGACCAAGGCCGCCGGCACCGCCGGTGCCGCCGAAGCCGCCGAACGCCGCACCGCCGGGCCCGCCGGCTGCGCCGGCGCCGCCGATGACGATGGCGGTGACCGCACCGCCGGGCGCGGCCAGGGGAGCGGCCGTGCCGACCTGGCCGGCCACTGCGCCGATGGCCGTGCCGGTCACGTCGTTCAACGCGTCGCCGCTGACGCCCGAGGCCGAGGTGGCGGCCACGGTTGCGCCGGAGCTGGCGAAGCTGGAGGTGTTGCCGCCGGCGACCGCCACGCCGGTGTCCCCGCTGTCACCGCTGTCGCCACTGGTGGCGGGAGGCGGGTCGGCCAGGGCGACGCCGAGGATGCCCGTGTTGACCGCGGAGGGGCTGGCGTCGGCGTCGCCGGTGTCGCCGGTGTCGCCCGAGCCGCCCGAGGTGGCGCGGGGCGCCGAGGTGGCGGTCGACATGGCCGCGCCGGTGTTGCCGGAGTTGGTGGCGCTGGCCTGGGTCCAGGCGTCGCCGGAGAAGCCCGACGCCGCAACGGGGTTCGTGGTGATGGAGGCGGGCGCCGCAGTGCCTGCGTTGGCCTGTGCCGTGGCGACGCTGGCGCCACCCGTGCTCACCGGGGAGGAGGTGACCGCACCGCCGGCTCCGCCCACACCGCCGGCGCCGCCGATGGCTGCGCCGCCGATGCCGCCGGTACCGCCGAAGCCGCCGAAGCCTGCGCCGCCGACTCCACCGATGCCACCGACGCCACCGGCACCGAAGTCGCCGCCGGCACCGCCGGCACCGCCGAAGCCGCCGAAGCCGCCGGCACCGATGCCGCCGGCGCCACCAGTGCCGCCGAAGCCGCCGAAGGCCGCACCGCCGGCGCCGCCGGGGGCACCGGCGCCGCCGCTGACGAGGGCGGTGACTGCGCCGCCTGCGTTCGAGATGGGGGCGGCCAGGCCGCCAGCGCCGCCGTTGCCGCCGAGGGCGAGCAAGTCGACGTTGTTCGCGGCGACGCCGGTGGCGCCGCTCACGGAGTCGGCGACAACATTGGCCCCCGAGGTGGCGAAGCTGGAGCTGTCGCCGATGGCGAGGGCACCGCCGGTGTCGCCGGTGTCGCCCGAGTCGCCGGAGGTGGCCGGGCCGCCGATGGCGACGGCGCTGCCGAGGATGGCGTTGTTGACCGCGCTGGGGTTGGCCGTGGCGTCGCCCGTGTCGCCGGAGTCGCCGGAGTCGCCGGACGTGGCCACGGGGGCCGAGGTGGCAGAAGAGGAGGCTGCGCCCGTGTTGCCGGTGTTGGTGGCGCTGGCCTGGGTGGTGGCGTAGCCCGAGTCACCCGAGACGGCCCGGGGGTTGGTGGCGATGTTCGCCGCTGCGCCCGCTCCGCCGTTGGACTGGGCGGTGGCCACGCTGGCCCCGCCCGTGCTCACCGGGCTGCCGGTGACCGCGCCGCCGGCACTGCCGGCACCGCCGGCACCGCCGGTGGCCGCGGCCCCCGCGCCGCCGGGGCCGCCGAAGCCGCCGAAGCCGGGCCCGCCCGCACCGCCTGCGCCGCCTGCGCCGCCTGCGCCGAACGGACCGCCTGCACCGCCCGCACCGCCGAAGCCGCCGAAGCCGCCGGCACCGATGCTGCCCGCCCCGCCGGTGCCGCCGAAGCCGCCGAAGCTCGTACCGCCGCTGGCGCCCGCACCTGCTGCGCCGCCGGTGACGACGTTGGTTGCCGCGCCGCCTGCGCCCGCCACAGGCAGAGCGACGCCGCCGTCGCCACCGGTGCCGCCGATGGCCGCAAGGTCGAGGTCGTTGAAGGCGGCGCCGGTGACACCGGTGCCGGAGGTGGCGACCACATTGGCGCCGGAGACCGCCCCGGAGTTGGCCGAGCCGATGGCGGCAGCCGGGCCGGTGTCACCGGTGTCGCCGGAGTTGCCGGAAATGGCCGGTCCGCCGGTGGCGGTGGCCGCCTCCAGGATGCCCAGAGGCAGGTCGGCGCTGGTGGCCGAGGGAATGGCCTCGGCGTCGCCAGTGTCGCCCGTGGCGCCGGAGTTGCCGGAAGTGGCCCGGCCGGCCCAAGTGGCGCTCGAGGTGGCCGCACCGGTGTTGCCGGAGTTGGTGGCGCTGGCCTGAGTGGTGGCGTCGCCGGAGAAACCGGAGAAGGTCACGGGGTTGGTGGTGATGTCCGCCGTGGAGCCGGCCCCGCCGTTCGCCTGAGCGGTGGCCACGGTGGACCCGCCGATGGCGATCGGGTTGCCCGTCACCGCACCGCCGGCTGCCCCGTTACCGCCGATGCCGCCGACGGACGCTCCGCCGATGCCGCCCGTGCCGCCGAAGCCGCCGAAGCCGGCGCCGCCTGCACCGCCGAGGCCGCCGGCACCGCCGGCGCCGAAGTCGCCGCCCCGGCCGCCTGCGCCGCCGAAGCCGCCGAAGCCGCCGGCACCGATGCCGCCCGCCCCGCCGGTGCCGCCGAAGCCGCCGAAGGCGGCCCCGGCCGCGCCACCGGCCGAGCCGGCGCCGCCGATAACCACGTTGGTGGCCGCCCCGCCGGGGCCGGTCACGGGAACCACGATGCCGCCTGCGCCACCGTTGCCGGGAAGCAGGACGAGGTCGATGTCGGTCACCGCGGTGCCAGTGGCGCCCGAGGCCGAGCCGGCCACGACGTTGGCGCCCGAGCTGGCGAAGGAGTTGGCGGAGCCGGCGGCCAGCGCTGAGCCGGTGTCGCCGGAGTCGCCGGAGTCGCCGGAGGTGGCGCCTGACTCGGTGGTGGTGGCGTCGCCCGTGTCGCCGGTGATGCCGGAGTTGCCGGAGGTGGCCACCGGAGCGCTCACAGCGCTGGAGGTGGCGGCGCCGGTGTTGCCGGTGTTGGTGGCGCTGGCCTGGGTGGAGGCTGCGCCGGAGTCACCCGTGTCGACCCGGGGGCTGAGGGTGAGCGCCAGAGCGCCGCCCACACCACCGTTGGCGGTACCCGTGGCCACGGCGGAACCGCCGGTGGCCGTGGGGCTGGCGGAAACCGCTCCGCCCACGCCGCCGGCGCCGCCGGCGCCGCCTGTCGCCGCGCCGCCCGTGCCGCCCGAGCCGCCGAAGCCGCCGAAGCCGGGCCCGCCCAGGCCGCCTGCGCCGCCCACGCCGCCGGCACCGAAGGCACCGCCTGCGCCACCCGTGCCGCCCGTGCCGCCGAAGCCGCCGAGGCCGGCACCGCCGAGGCCGCCGGCGCCGCCGAAGCCGCCGAAGGCCGTGCCACCCGCACCACCGGCACCGCCGGTGCCGCCGACGACGAGGTTGGTGGCTGCCCCACCTGCGTCTGCGAAGGGAAGGACGACGCCGCCGGCGCCGCCGGAGCCGGCCGCCAGAGCGATGTCGAGGTCGTTGACGACGGAGCCACTGGTGCCGGAGGCCGACACGGCGTCGACGTTGGCGCCGGAGTTGGCGAAGGAGTTGGCCGTGCCGATTGCGGCGGCGTCGCCGGTGTTGCCCGAGGCACCTGAGTTACCGGAGGTGGCGTTGCCGCCGACGGCGATGGCCGTGCCGAGGATCGCCGTGTTCTCGGCCTCGGGGATGCTCTCGGCGTCGCCCGTGTCCCCGGTGGCCCCGGAGTTGCCGGTTATCGCCACCGGGGTGGCCGTGGCGCTGGAGGTGGCTGCGCCGGTGTTACCGGTGTTGGTGGCGCTGGCCTGGGTGGCCGCCGCGCCCGTGTGGCCGGAGGTGGCCGTGGGAGTGAGGGTCAGGCTGGCTGCCGCGCCGGCGCCGCCGTTCCCTGCACCCGTGGCAACACTGGAACCGCCCACCGCGGTGGGGCTGGCCGTGACTGCGCCGCCGGCACCGCCCGCGCCGCCCGCGCCGCCCGTGGCCACGCCACCGGCACCGCCCGTGCCGCCGAAGCCGCCGAAGCCCGCGCCGCCTTCGGCACCGGCACCGCCGGCGCCGCCGAGACCGGCACCTGCGCCGCCCGCGCCGCCGCCGCCACCCGTGCCGCCCACGCCGATGGCGCCGGCACCACCGGTGCTACCGCCACCGCCGAAGCCGGCGCCGCCCGTGCCGCCTGCGCCGCCGGGCCCGCCCACGATGGCGTTGGCAGCCAGGCCGCCGGGGCCGGAGGTCGGGACGACCAGACCGCCGTTGCCACCGTCGCCGGCGGCAACCAGGACGTTCACGTCGTTGGCCGTCGTGCCGCTGTCGCCGGAGAACGCGGCGCCGGAGGTGTGGGCCCCGGAGTTGGCGAAGCTGTTGGCAGTGGCGACGGAAAGAGCGTCGCCGGTGTCGCCGGAGGGACCGGAGTCGCCGGAGGTGGCGGGGCCGCCGACTGCGAGGGCGGTGCCGAGGATGGCGGTGTTGGTGGCCTTGGGGCTGGAGGTGGCGTCACCGGTGTCGCCCGTGGCGCCGGAGTTGCCAGAGCGGGACGAGGGGCTGGACACGGCGGACGAGCGGGCTGCGCCCGTGTTGCCGGTGTTGGTCGCGCTGGTCTGGGTCGAGGCTTCGCCCGTGTCGCCACTGGTGGCGGTGGGGGTGAAGGCGAGGGTGGCTGCGCCGCCGGCGGCGCCATTGGCCTCGCCGGTTGCCACGCTGTGGCCGCCGCGAGCTGTGGGGCTGGCGGCGACCGCGCCGCCGAGGGCGCCGGCGCCGCCGGCTCCGCCGATGCCCGCCGCACCTGCGCCGCCCGTGCCGCCGAAGCCGCCGAAGCCGAGCCCGCCGGGGGCGCCGGCGCCACCGGCGCCACCCGCTGCCGCGCCGGGCGTGCCTGCGCCGCCGTTGACACCAGCACCGGCTGCGCCGGCTGCGCCGCCTGCACCGGCCGCACCGAAGCCGGCTGCACCGGCCGCACCGGAGGTGGTGGCTGCGCCGAGGACGAGGTTGACCGCAGCGCCGCCCGCGGCCGAGCTGGGCAGGGCCACGCCGCCGCTGCCACCCAGACCGCCGACGACGGCGGCGGTGGTGGTGTTGAGGGCGAGGCCGGTGTTGCCGGTGATCGAGAGCCCGGAGGTGGCGGCGCCGGAGTTGGCGAAGCTGCTGGCCGTGCCGATCGAGGCCACCGAGCCGGTGGAGCCCGAGCCGCCGGAGCTGCCGGAGGTGACCGGGGCGCCGACGAGGTCGATCACCTGGGCGAGGGCGCTGCGGGGACCGAAGACGTTGGCGATGCCGAGGATGCCGGTGTTGAGAGCAAAGGGGTTGGAGATGGGGGCGCCGGGAGTGCCGGGCGTGCCGGAGGTGCCCGACTGGGCGAAGGGGTTGGAGGTGGCGGAGGAGGTGGCGGGGCCGGTGTTGCCGGTGTTGGTGGCGCTGGACTGAACCGATGCGTTGCCGGAGGTGCCGGAGCTGGCCGTGGGGTTGAGGGTTGCAGTTGCCGCGCCGCCGGCGCCGCCGTTCGCCTGGCCGGTGGCGACACTGGAGCCACCGGTGGCGTTGGGGCCTGCTGCGGAGGCCGGCGTGCTGCCGGTCACGGTGTTGACGGCCGGGCCGCCGACGCCGGAGGTGGAACCGGCAACGCCGCCGGTTCCACCGCTGCCGCCGCTCACCGCGGCGTTGGTCTGGTTGACGGCGTTGCCCGTGGTGCCGGAAACCGCAGTGGCGTCGGACTGAGCGCCCGAGTTGGCCTTGCTGGTGGCCTGGCCGGTGGCCGAGGCCGCCCCGCTCCCGCCACTCGGCGCCGCGGCCGGCGCTGCGTCCGCAGCTGCCGTCGCCGGCCCCGTCGCAGGGAGAGAGGTCGGCGTCGAGCTCGGGAGCGTCGCCGGGGTCTGGGCGACGGCCGCCCCCCCACAGAACACGAGGATGGCAGCGATGAGGGCGCCCACCGAAGCGGACACACTCGAAATCTTCCGGGAACCGGTCTTGCCTGTGTTCATGCTCATCCCTTGTCGGTGGGGTCGGCGTCGACCCTGTCGGTACTCAAGAACCCTGAGGTGAGGCCTCGCCGGCCTCCCCCAGGTACGAACGTCGTTACCAGCGACCGCCGGTACTGCGGTGCTCGGTGGCCGGTGTGGTCGGGGCCGGGGGGCCGGGAGAGGCCGTCTGACCTGGGCTCATTTCTGCGCTGAAGGTCTGGAGAGCGGGACGGACCGGGTGGAAGAACGCGCCGGGGATGACCCTCCGTAGGGGCCCCACCGTTCCGTTCCACTGGTTCGTGCTCATCTGCGTGACCGACCGCCCTGCCTGCTCATGGGGTGCGATGTCGTTTCCACGACGTCACACCTCTCCCGCGTGATCCGCTGTGGTTTATCACGACCTGGGGAGGAACGGAAGTCTCAAATCCGCGGGTTTGGGCCTCTGACCTGCACTTTTGTCGCCTGTTGGAATCGTGTTGGAAGGCCAACGCGGCCGGTTGGACGGCCGATTCGGGCTCGTCGGGCCGGTAAGACCAGTTTTCCACACCTCCCGGGTGTCGGAGGGCCCCGACCGACTCCGGGCGGCGCCCGGAGATTTTTTCGCGGCCGGCAGCGATTCCGGCTCTCGTTCGAGCCCGTCCGGGTCCACGGGGGCCCCAAGGACCGCTCCGGCCCACCCTCGACCCCCGGAATGTCAACCCTCAACCCTCGATCAACCCCCCTCAACGACGCCTGCAGTGGTGTTGGGCAGACACTTCAGCACGACTGCCAAGAAGCTGCCGACGGCGGAGGCGAACTCGCCAGGGCGCTCCACCCATGGAAAGTGCCCGGCGCCCTCGATCTCGATGAACTGAGCGTTCGGCATCCGGTCGACCAGGAGACGGGCGCCTTCGTGGGATCGTGGATCGGCCGAGCCATGGAGGAACAAGCTGGGAACCTCGCACCGTTCGCAGGCCCTCAGGAGCTGCTCCTCGTCGAACAGCTCGGCCCTCGAGAGCGCACGGTTGACCCCCCAGCTGATCGGGAGTCGGGTCGTCACCATCGCCTCCAGCGCCGCCGGCACCGGATCGACTTCGACGAAGTCCGTCGACCAGGAGAGCCTCCGGAACTCGATCTCCTCGCCTTCGTCGCGAGCGCGTCCGGCGAGGACCTCCCGCCGCTGCTGCGCGTGCGGGGAGAGACGCCTGGCCCGCTCGGCGCGGTACCTGGCCGACCCGACGTCGGCCCACCACGAGGGCGGACCGTTGCCTCCGATGTAGACCAGAGCACCCACCGAATCAGGGTTCAGGAGTGCAGTGAGGAGGGCGAGGTACGCGCCCCACGAGTGACCGATGACGCCCCACCGGCCGTCAACACCCCACGCATGCTTGAGCTCCTGTACGTCGCGAAGGGCGACGTCGAGCCCGTAGGGGGGCGCCGGGCCGGAGCGGCCGCAGCCGCGCTGGTCCCAGCGATGAACGGTGAACTCACCACGCAGAAGGTTGGCGGCATCATCGAGGTAGTCCCACAGGCCGGGGCCGCCATGACACAGCACGACGGGGGGGGACCCGAACCGTCCACCGTGCTCCAGATGGACACGCCGTCGGACATCTCGACCAAGGGTCCGGACGCCATCCGCGCAGGATAGGAGGTCGGCGGCGACCTGCGAACCGACGCCGGTGATGCCCGGTTGCCGTCGCCGTCGGTGAACCGGCCCGCCCTGCGCCTGTCGTCCCTGGTGTCGGAGAGGGGACTTGAACCCCTACGCCCTATTCGGGCACCAGGCCCTCAACCTGGCGCGTCTGCCTATTCCGCCACTCCGACGTGACCGGGAACCCACTCTAGCGGCCGGAGCCGACTTCTCACACTGCGGCTCAGCGACCCGAGCCGATGTCTCACAGTTCGGCTCAGCGTCCCGGGCCTACTTTGACCTTGGTGGCGTCGAAGGTGCCCAGGCCGGAGACCACCAGGCCGCTCACCCGGGGCGACGAGATCGACTGGAACTGGAACTGGGCGAGGGGGACGATCGGCATCTGGTCGAGGACCAGTTTCTCGGCCGCCTGGTAGGCCCCGATCCGCTTGATCTCGTCGCCCTCGGCCCTTCCGTTCTTCAGGGTGTTGTCGAGCGGGGTGGAAGAGAAGCCGGTGATGTTGTCCCGCGCACCCGTCTGGAACAGCGGGGTGAGGAAGGCGTCGGCGGTCGGGTACGCCCCGATCCAGCCCAGGCGGAACAGTTCCTGCTGGCCGCTGATGGCGAAGCGGAGGTAGTCGACGTAGGTGTGGGGACGGAGGGCGGCGGGGATGCCGACCTCCTCGAGGTTGGCCTTGATGGCCTGGGCCACCGCCCGCTGGGTGCCGTCGTCGTCGAAGTCGATCTGGACCTCGGGCACGGGCTTGCCGGCCGGGAAGGCCTCGGCCAGCAGAGTCCGGGCCCGTCCGGGGTTGCGCGCACACCGCTCCCCGCAGGCATCGGCCTGGGCTCCCGGCACGCCGTCGGGGATGAGCCCCCTCAGGACCTTGGCCGACGGTCCGTACACCACCCGGACGATGGCGTCGCGGTCGATGGCGGCCACGATGGCCTGGCGGAACCGGGCGTCTGCGAACTTCGGGTTCTTGAGGTTGAAGCCGTAGAAGAGCTCGCCGAGGTAGGGCCTCGACCCCCCCGCCCCCTGAACCTCGGCCACCTGCTCGACCCGGTCGGGAGGCACGGAGGTCCAGTCCAGCCGCCCGGCCAGGAAGCGCTCGTAGGCTGCGGCCGCGTCGTCCTCCAGGACGAAGTCGACGGCGCGCAGGGGAATGTTCGTCGACCCCGGCGACGGCACGAGGTGAAGCAGATCGTCCCGGCGGGTCTGGAGCAGGAACGGGCCGCTGCCTACCGGCTGGACGGCGAAGCCGGGCGACTCGGCAGTGACCGACTCACGGGGCACCACGCCGAACGTCGGGTGCCCGAGCACGGCGGGAAGTGAGGACAGCGGCTGGTCGAGCTCGATGCGCACCACATCGGGACTGGGCGTGGTGACTCCGGTGAGGCTCTCCCCCTTGCCCTCGACGTTCAGGGCCCGGTACCCGCTGACCAACTCGAGTTGGGCGGCGGCCGGCGATGAGGACCCCTTCTTGGCGATCCGGTCGAGTGTGTATTTCACGTCGGCCGAGGTGATGGTGCGGAAGTTGGCGAACGTGGCCCCGGGGCGCAAGGTGAAGTCCCACCGTCGCTGGTCGGGGCTCACCTTCCAACTGACAGCCAGGGCCGGCTGGATGGCCAGCGTCTCGGGGTCGTAGGCGGTAAGCGAGTCGAAGAGCTGGTCGGCCACGAGCAGCTCGCCCGGCGTCCGGGCCTGGGCCGGGTCGAGGGACTGGGGCCGCTCGATACCCACCCGCAGCACGCCAGGGGGCGGCTCGTCGGCCCCCCGCCGGACGGCGGCCGGGGGCGGCGACGACGTGCACCCGGCAAGGAGGGCGAGGACCGCGGCGCCTGCCGTGGCCAGTCGCACCCGCACAGCCCGGATCGCTACGACGCCTGCAGCCGGATGGCGAGGATGATGGTGGTGAAGGCGAAGACGACCGCGATCGACACGGTGATGCGGTCGAGGTTCTTCTCGACCACCGTCGAGCCCGAGGACGCCGATCCCATGCCGCCACCGAACATGTCGGACAGCCCGCCGCCCCGCCCGCTGTGCAGCAGCACGAGCAGGATGAGGGCCAGGGAGACGAAGACGTGGATGATCGTGACGATCGCCGTCAGCATAAGGAGAGGAGGTTACCTTGTCTCCGCCCCGACGGACAGCCGCCCCCTCACCGAGGTGGGGCCCCGACCCCACCCGGCGCCGTCAGGCGAGGCGGTACTGCACGATTCGGGCGAACTCGTCGGGGTCGAGGCTGGCGCCGCCCACCAGGGCGCCGTCGATGTCCGGCTGCGCCATGAGCTCGGCGATGTTCGACGATTTCACCGATCCGCCGTACTGGATGCGGATGCGGCCGGCCACGTCGTCGCCGGCCACCCCGGCCGCCACCCGGCGGATGACGCCGATGGTGGCCTGGGCGTCGTCGGGCGTGGCCGTGCGACCGGTGCCGATGGCCCAGATGGGCTCGTAGGCGATGACCAGGCCGGCCACCTGGTCGGCCGGCAGCCCGGTCAACGCCGCCTCCACCTGGCCGCTGACCTTGGAGTCGGTACCGCCCGACTCGCGCTCCTCGAGCGTCTCCCCCACGCACACGATCGGCGTCATGCCGCCGGCGATGACCGACTCGATCTTGCGGCGTACCTCCTCGTCGGTCTCCCCGAACAGCTCCCGCCGCTCGGAGTGGCCGACGATCACGTAGACCACGTCGAGCTTGGACAGCATGGGCACGCTGATCTCGCCGGTGAGGGCGCCCTTGGGATCCCAATGGCAGTTCTGGGCGCCGAGGGCGATGGGGATGCGCTGGTCGTCGATGAGCAGTTGGATGGACCGGAGCGCGGTGAAGGCCGGGTGCACCGAGACGTCGACCGCCTCGTAGTCCTCCGACGTGAGCCGGTACGAAAGCTTCTGCACCACCTGGATGGCTTCCAGGTGGTTGTGGTGCATCTTCCAGTTTCCGCTGATCAGCGGCCGCCGGTCACTTCCGGGCATTCGACGCCTCTCTCAATGAAGCCAGTCCGGGTAGGTCGCCCTTCTCCAGGAGCTCAAGCGAGGCCCCGCCGCCGGTGGAGACGTGGTCGATGCGCAGGTCGAGGCCGAACTTGGCCACTGCGGCGGCGCTGTCGCCTCCGCCCACGACGGTGAACCCGTGCGAGTCGGCTACCGCCTCGGCCACCATGACCGTGCCCTCCTGGAAGCGGGGATCCTCGAACATGCCCATGGGACCGTTCCACAGGATCGTGCCCGCGTGCTCCAGCGGCGCGATGAAGGCCAGCGTGCTTTCGGGGCCGATGTCGAGGCCCTTCCAGCCGTCGGGGATGTCGCCGCGGAAGACCTGGACCTCCTCGCCGGGGCCCATGGCCACGACGTCGGTGGGAATGAGCAACTTGGCCTTGTCCGGACCTTCGAGGAAGCCCTTGCACCTGTCGACCCAGTCGGGCTCCACCAGGGAGTCCCCCACCGAGAACCCCTGGGCCAGCATGAAGGTGAAGCACATGGCCCCGCCGATGGCCAGGTGGTCGACCTTGTCCATGAGGACCTCGATGACCCCCATCTTGGAGCTGACCTTGGACCCGCCGAGGATGGCGACGAAGGGGTGCATGGGCCGCTCGAGCATGCCGGCGACGACCTCGACCTCCCGGGCGAGGAGCCGCCCGGCCGCGCTCGGCAGCTTCGTCGGAGGACCGACCACTGACGCGTGAGCCCGGTGCGACGCCCCGAAGGCATCGTTCACGTACAGGTCGAAGCCGTGCACCAACCGGTCGACGAAGGCCGGGTCGTTGGCCACCTCACCCGGGTCGAAGCGGAGGTTGTCCATGAGCTCCACGTCGGGAGCGAGCTGAGCGAGCCGCTCCCGGACGGGATCCATGGAGTACCGCGGGTCGGGCTCGCCCTGGGGCCGGCCGAGGTGACTGCAGGCGGTGACGCGGGCGCCGTGCTCCTGGAGCCACTCGATCGTGGGAATCGCCGATGTGATGCGGAGGTCGTCGTCGATGTGCCCGTCGGTCATGGGGACGTTGAAGTCGGCCCGAAGCAGGACTTTCTTGCCTGACGGATCGGGCAGGTCCTCGAGAAGAGGAAGCGTCACCGGTCCACCATCTGACGATGGTGCCCCGGTGAATGTTCGATGGAGCTGCGCTCCTCCGCTTCGCGGTGCTCGCTCACGCCTGGTTGGCGGCGCCGACGATCTGGGCCAGGTCGACGAGGCGGTTGGAGTAGCCCCACTCGTTGTCGTACCAGCCCATGACCTTGACCAGGTTGCCCAGAGCCATGGTGGAGCCGGGGCTGAACGTGCAGGATGCCGGGGACCCGATGATGTCGGAGGAGACGATCAGGTCCTCGGTGTACTCCATGACCTTGGCCAGCGGACCCTCGGTGGCCGCCGCCCTGAACGCCTCGTTCACCTCTTGGACCGTGACGTCCTTGCTAAGGATGGCGGTGAGGTCGGTGATCGACCCGTCCTTCACCGGTACCCGGAGCGCAGTCCCGTCGAGACGGCCCTTCATGGCCTCCAGGACCAGAGAGGTGGCCTTGGCCGCTCCTGTGGAGTTGGGCACGATGCTCTGGGCCGCGGCGCGCATGCGAAGCAGGTCACCGCTCTTGTTGACGACGTCGAGCAGGCCCTGGTCGTTGGTGTAGGCGTGAACCGTGGTCATCAGTCCCCTGTCGATGCCGAACGCGTCATCGAGCACCTTGACCATGGGCACGAAGCAGTTCGTCGTACAGGACGCATTCGAGACGACGGTGTGGCTGGCCGCGTCGAAGGTGTCGTCGTTCACGCCGACCACGAAGGTGGCGTCGACGTTCTTGGCCGGGGCCGAGATGATGACGCGGGGGGCGCCGCCCTCGATGTGGGCCCGGGCCTTGTCGCCGTCGGTGAAGAAGCCGGTGGACTCGATGACCACGTCGACGCCCACGTCGCCCCAGGGAAGCGCCTTCGGGTCGGCCTCGCTGAAGACCTTGACGGTCCGGTTGCCGATCTGGAAGCCGTCGTCGGTGACCTCGACCGACTCGCCGAAGCGGCCGTGGGTCGAGTCGTACTTGAGCAGGTGCGCATTGATCGACGGCGACGTGAGGTCGTTGATAGCTACGACCTCGACATCACCTCGCTGATGCGCGGCCCGAAAGAAAATTCGACCGATACGACCGAAGCCGTTGATGCCGACACGCACTGCCATACGAGTCCCCCTTGCTGGTTATGCGAGCTGGTTATGCGAGCTGGTTATGCGAGCTGGTTATGCGAGCTGGTTATGCGAGCTGGTTATGCGAGCTGGTTATGCGAGCTGGTTATGCGAGCTGGTTATGCGAGCTGGT
>Ga0136633_1002022_pt1 | contig 14365 bp, 16 predicted proteins | sample AntDrymeUQ832206_2_FD_105494 | JGI IMG/M metagenome (GOLD analysis project Ga0136633, IMG submission 105494) | Polar desert sand microbial communities from Dry Valleys, Antarctica - metaG UQ83 (22.06) | ecosystem: Environmental > Terrestrial > Soil > Desert | place: Antarctica: Dry Valley... | reverse complement strand
TGCTCCGGATCCGGGGCACAGAGTGGCAACCACCGCAACCAGACCCAGCGGATTCCGTGACCTGCCTCTTTTCGCGTCCATACACCCCTTAGGGCGTGGACCTCAGGAGTTCGCCCCCACCAGTCGCTCGCAGACCGCGTCGATCTCCGCCCCCCGCTCGCGGACGATCCGCTCCCCCTCGCGCCGCAGCGCGCGCAGGTTCTCGACCGAGGCGTCGTCCATCGCGTCGCGCGCCTCCACGAGCGAGGTCTGCAACCGCAGGTACGACCCCGGCTCGCGCAGCAGCGATCCGAGCTGGAACTCGATCGTGTCCGCGATCCCGTCGAAGACCATGTCCAGCGCCGGCCGCGCCCATTGGAGCTGGCCCCACCAGCGCGCGTCGGAGTACTCGTAGGAATGGATCTGGGAGCCGGTCCCCAGCGAGAGCAGGGTGGAGACCGACCCGCCGGACGACACGACGTCGGCGTAGGCGCACATCGCCGGGTTGACCGCGTAGACGCCGCCGTCGATCAGCGGGTACGTGCGCGCGCCGGCGAGGTCGGTCACCTCGACGGGCTCGAAGTACGTCGGCGCGGCCGCGGTCGCCCGGGCACACGCAACCATCGAGAAGTCATACGACGGATCGGCCACCGCTCGAGACGACCGGAAGAAGAACGCGAAACGATCGGCGATGTCGTAGGCGGTGACGAAGATCGGCGTCAGCGCGGCCGACAGCGGCACGTCGTCCAGATAGCGCGACAGCGCCGCCGAGAGCCCGTCGTCCTCGTAGCGCTCGTCGACCAGCCCGCCCACCGAGAACAGGCGCTTGACCACGGACCGGTGGAAGATCGACGGACCCTCCTCCTCATACAACGCCGCCAGCTCGGCGGCGCGCAGCGGCGACGGTCGCGTCAGCGCGCACGCGAGGATGCCGCCCGTCGAGGTCCCCGCGATCAAATCGAAGAGCTCATGCACGCGACGCCCCGTGCGCTCCTCGATCGAGGCCAGGACGATCGCCGGGATCAACCCCCGGATCCCCCCGCCGTCGATCGACAACACCCGCACGGGCGCGAGCCTAACCGCCACGCGCGCCCCGCGGGAACGCGCCGGCCACGACCGCTAAAACCGCCCGAATCGGGACCCAGGGAACCGGCCGCCCTACGGCACCACCTCGAACGCCCCCCGCATCCACGGGTGGATGCGGCAGTAGTAGGAGTACTTGCCGACCCCGAGATCCTTCGGCGTCGCCGCCACCGGGTTCGGGTTGCCGCCGTCGATCGCGTCGTAGCCGAGCGTCGTGGAGTCCCAGACGCCGTCGGCCAGCGGGTAGTTGGCCACGTAGCGCCCGTTGCACGGCCACGCGCACGTGGTCACCGAATGCCGGATCCCCGCCGCCTGGTCGAGGTTGACGAACGACAGCGAAGACCCAGCTCGCACGCGCGGGAAGCCTTCGTCCCGGGTCAGGTCCCCCGGCAGATAGAGGAAGTCCGCGATCTGCACGGTGGAGACGATCTGACCCTCCGGCCGAACTCGCTCGGGCCGGTTGCAGTCCAGAACGCCCAGCTCGAGGCCACAGAACGGGTCGACATGCTTGGGCCACGGCCGGTTCTGTACGCCGTCCGTCGGGTCCACCGCGCGAGCCACGACCTTCTTGCGCACGACCACGGTCTTGACGCGACGCACCATCCGCATCCGCATCCGCCCGGTCGCCCGCGCCCGCGACCGCACCTTCTTCCAGAAGACCACCTTCTTCTTGACCTTCTTGTAGGTCACGGCCGGCGCCGGCATGTTGATCAGGTACGGCGCACAGCGCCCGACCGGCTTCTGCTGCGGGTCGAGGTAGAAGCCCTGGTGGGTCATCGCCGTGTACCAGGCGTGCTTCTTGTTCTCGTAGAAGCCCGTGATGCGGATGCGGTCGCCCTTGTGCACCGGGGCGCGCCAGTGCGGGTGCGTGACCTCCATCTGGAAGTCCTCGGTGAACGGCACGTCGCCCCGCCACATCGCCTTCGAGTCCAGCATCAGCGTCCCGCCGGTCCCACGCCCGTCATTCGGGCACGGGTTCTCCTTGGAGCCGAGGTTCTCGGTCAGCACCGAGGTGCCGCCCGGGTGCAGGTGGGACCCGGTGCCGATGATCGTCCCGTCCATCGTGGCGGTCCACTCGATCGCGCCGTCGGCGTCGTCGCGCGTCGTCGAGAACCGCCCGTCGCCCGCCGGCTTGCGGGGGACGTCGAAGGTGCGCCCGAACAGCACGCCCATGACGTCGCGGTAGGGCCGCTGCACCGCTGCGCCGCCCCGAACCCGCTTCGAGGCCGGCCGGTTGAGCTGCTCCTTCGTCCCGTGGATGAAGTCCACGTCGAGCACGATGTAGACGTTCAGCGGCGCCGACGTCTTGTTGTGCAGCATGTAGATCATCGCCTGCGGCCCGCCGGCGCCGATGTACTGGCCGTAGATCGGGCCGTTCGGGTCGGCGTTCGTGCGCTCGGAGAAGTCCGCCTTGGTCTCCTCGTCGCCGTTGCCGAAGATCCACTCCGTGTTGCCGCCGGTGTAGTTGTCTTCCTCGTTGCCCGGGTCCACGGCGAACCAGTGCGCGTGGTGGATGTGGCCCTCCTGGTGGGAGGGCTCGGAGAAGTCCTGCGCGCGGCGCATGCCCGGCTCGACGGAGACGATGAACCCGTCGCGGATCGGCAGGTCCACGTCCACGCGGTTCGCATCGTGGCCGGGAGGAACCGTGTAGGGACCGAAGTAGAACCGCAGCTTCTCCTGGGTTCCCGGCGGCTTCCACGTGTAGCGGTTGGCCCGCTTGATCACCCCGTTCTCGGGCTTCCCGTAATCGGGATCACCGTCGTCGGAGCGCGCCGCCGGCGGCGACAGGAAGGATCCCGCCGCACACAGCGCCACGACAGCGAGAACGACACGTCCCAGTCTCATCAACATTGCTCCCTCTCCCCTGGGGACCCCTGCCAAGAAGTCAATTGCCCAGAATCAATCGCTCAAACGGACGACCGCGAGTATTCTCCCACCATGCGCAAGGGGATCGCCGTATTCGTCATCGCGGGAACGCTCATCGTCCCCGCCGCCGCGCAGGCCGACAAGGAGATCGTCGCGGCCGCGCCTGACACCTTCACCACGCCGAACGTCACGATGGACCAAGGCGAGCCGCTGACCTTCCGCAACACGGACGCGGTCAAGTCCCACGATGTCGTCGCGGAGGACATCGCCGACGGCAAGCCGATCTTCCGCAGCGCTCTGATCGCCCAGGGCACCTCCTTCGTCGAGGGCTCGCAGTTCCTCAAGACCGGCACCTACAAGTTCTTCTGCTCGATCCACTCGAACATGCAGGGGACGCTGAACGTCACGGCCAACGGGACGCCGAAGCCGCGTCCCGGCGCGACGAGCGGAGGGGACACCCCGGTCGGCGACACCACACCCCCGGCGGTCACGCTGAACGTCGGGCTGCTGCGCGCCTCCACGCTCAGGGCCGCGAGAAAGCTGACGCTGAGGGTCGGCTCCGACGAGGCCGGCGCGGTCCGCATCTCGATCCGCTCCAAGGGCAAGACGATCGCCCGCCTGACTTCCACGATCGGCGCCGGCACCACCAAGCGCCTCACCGTGAAGCTCGGCCGGTCCGCTCGCGCGGCGCTCATCAAGGGCCGCAAGCTCGAAATCGCCGCCATCGTCACCGACGCCTCCGGCAACGCCGGCGGCTCGCGGACGACCGCGCCGCTGCGCTGAGAAGGCACGCGACCCGGACCAAACGCACACACGCGGAGCGCTCGTCCGGGTAGTGTGGGAGCGATGCGGATCTGGCTCGGGATCGCGCTCGCGGCATGCTTGATGCTCGCGGCGCCTGCGACTTCTGCGGCGGCATGCGTCGCCGCCGACACCATCTACACGGGGCCCCACGAGGGCGACTGGCAGGCGGCGGCGAACTGGAGTGACGGAGCCGTGCCCGACGCCGCGGATTCGGTCTGCGTGCCCGCGGGCATCAACGTGCGGAAGTTCGACGGGGTGGTCGGCGATGTCGCGCGCCTGACCGTCGAGGGGAGGCTCCGCATCATCGCCGCGGGGACGGGCGTGCGCGTCGTCCAAGCCGACGTGCCGGGGACCACTCGGCCGACGACCGTGTCCGACGTCATCGAGATCGCCGACGGTGCGCGCTACGTCATTGGGGAGGGACACCGGATGACGTTTCTCGACGGCGGGCGCGTCCTTGCGCCGGCCGGTGGGTTGTTCCGCAACCTGGGGCTGATGGAGGCGACGGTGGGGTTCCCCTTCATCCAGGGGACATTCGACAATGACGGGACGGTCCGGGTGAGCAACGACGCCCACATCCGGGTGAGTCGCGGGGACATCTCCGGCGACTCGGGTGACTACCTGGTCGGCGCTGGCGCCATCCTGGGATTCGCACTCGGAGTCCGCACCGTCAATGGCTCAGTCGGCCCGCTCGGTGGCGCCGGTGGCCGGGTGGACGTCGGCGGCTCCCTCGCCGCGTCGACCGTCATCTTCAATGGGCCGTTCGAGGCCGCTAACACCCGGGTGACGCACACCACCACGGTGGACTTCAACCACCTCGCCGCCGTCCGGCCGGGAGCGCTGACCGTCGCGTCCGGAGCCGTGGTCGGCGGAACGGCGGACTGGGCGCAGGGGATCATCAGCTGCGGTTCGGGCCGGATCAACGGCCCGGGTCGGTTCCTCGGCGGGACCGTCGACACGCTGATTGGCGCGCCTGGATGCACGCTCGATCGCGCCGGCGAGCTCGACCGGCTGGGCGTGAGCGCTCCGCTGGCCCTGGCCGACGACGCCGACCTGACCACGCAAGCGCTTTCGCTCGGGGCCGACATCACCAGGCCCGACAGCGATCCGGGAAGCGTCGTCAGCCAGGGAACCCTGACCGGTGGCGGGACCATCCACGCCCCGACCACGATGGCCGGAACGGTCGCGCCCGCGACGCAGATCGTGATCGACGGCGCGCTGACGATGGCGCCGACCACCCGCCTCGAGATCGACCTCCCCGAGGGTGGCGGTAGCGATTCGATCGCGGCGACCGGCGCCGCGGTCATAGACGGGACGGTGACCGTCACCGCGGGTCCCGGCCGGCCGGCGCTGCGCGAGCGCGTCGACGTCGTCTCGTGCGCCGGGGGCTGCTCAGGTGGCTTCGACCTGGTGTCGGGTACCGACCCCGCGCTCGGGATGCGGGTGACCGGGACGCTCGTGTCGCTCGGCCGCTGGTCGTCCACCACCGGCGGGGACGCGCGGGTGGGGGAGGGCGCCGCGAGCGTCGAAATCGACGTGGCACTGCCAGAGGGCCCGACCGACGAGCCGATCTCGTTCGGTGTCAGCGCCACCGGCGGGACCGCCGTGGCGGGTCAGGACTTCGCAACGCCGGCCACCACCGTCACGATCGCCGCCGGCGCCACGGTTGCCACCGTGTCGGTCCCGATCCTGCAAGACGCCGTCAACGAGGCCGACGAGCAGTTCACCATCTCGCTGTCCCCACCAGCGCACGTTCGGATGCCGGACGCACAGACCGTCGTGACGATCGCCGACGATGGGGATCCACCGGCGGTCCCGAGCCCCACGCCCAGCGCCACGCCGGCCGTCACCGCGACGGCCACGCCGACCGCGACGTCCACACCCGCCTTCCCCCCAGCCCCGCAGGCCGTGGACTTCCTGCCGTCATCACGCCGCTGCGCGAGCCGGCGCTCCTTCCGCATCAAGCTCGCCCGGCCCAAGGGGGTGAAGGTCATCAGCGCGACCGTCACCGTCGGTTCGCGCAAGATCGTCCTCAAGGGCAACAAGAAGCTCACCGCTCCGATCGACCTCCGCGGCCTGCGGAAGGGTCAGGTCGTGGTGAAGATCACCTTGAAGCTCGCCGGGGGCAAGACGATCAAGGGCCAGCGGGTCTACAAGACCTGCGAGCCGCGCAAACGCGGCTGACCCGGACGCTGTCGACCAACGGATGACATCAAAATCCCCCAAACGGGGGATGAGACATCGGTCGACTGCGGTCGATCACTCTGATCATGCTGATCGAGCGTTCCATCAACAGCGGCGTCTTCCTCGCGAACACCGTGACGTGGCTCTACGTCACCTGGTCGGTGGCGCACATCCTCGCGGGTTAGGCGCGAGACTGGAAGACGTCAGCGGTCGTAATGCCGACTGCAGCCGGTGGCCGTCACCGGCGATCCGGTCTTGCGCAGAGGCCGTCTCACTCCGCCGCCAGCAGCCGGACGCCGCGGTCCTCCATCCACCTGAGGTAGCTGCCCAGCAGGCGGGGCAGCGTCTGCAACAGCAAGCGCACACGCTCGTGGACCTCGTCGGCCGGAACGCCGGGCGAGGCGTGCTGGAGCCGGTTGCGCGTCCCGTTGAGCCTGATGAGCACGTCGGCCTGGTTGTCGGTGAAGCACCCGTCGTCCCTGACCGCCGCGATCAGGTCTGGAGCCGACGGCCTCGCCCGTCCCTGGGCGAGCGCCAGACCGGCGAGCGCCGCACCGGACCGGACCATCTCCACCAGGTGATTGACGAGGCCCACGTAACCGCCTGTGACCTCCAGGACGTGATTGATGGTCCGCGGGTCGGCAGAGGTGAAGGCCGCTTCCCACAGCTCGAGGTCGAATTTGGCAGCCCCGTCGTCGTAGCGCGCGCAGGCGACCTGCAGCGCCTTGCTCTGCGGCGCCATGCGCGCCAGGCGCTGACGGATCCGGGCGACCTCGGGATCCCGGGACGGGCCTGGCTCAGCGCGCGCCATCACTGCTCCAGCAGAGCGGCGACCGAAGCGCTCGCGGCCCGAGCCTCGGCTTCGCCGGCCCGCTTCGCTGCCGCAGCCACCGCATCGCGCTCGGCAAGCAACGCCGGCCACGAGCCGTCGCGATCCACGAGCACCCGCCCGTCCTCCAGCGCCCGCAGCAGCAGCAGCGGCGACGTCTCACGAACGCGCGGGAGGCGGGCGATGTCGACCGGCCGCCCGAGCCGGCGCTCCAGCCGGTCCATCAACCCCAGCGCGCCGCGGCCCGTGTCCTCGCGCAGGTCGACCAGCAGGTCGACATCCGAGCCCGGGTGCGAATCCCCGCGCGCGACGGACCCGTACAGGACCGCGAGGCGAACGCCGGGCTCGGTCCGCAGTGCGCGGCTCAGGGCGTCGAGGGTCGGCCAGTGCTCGCGCAGATAGGCGAGTTCCCCGTCGGCCGGCACCAGTTTGCGTGGACCTGGGCGATGACAGCGCACGGTGCCGCGAAGCACGGCGCGGCGCAACGTCCGCTCATTGACGGAGAGCTCGCCCGCGAGCTCGGGGAGGGTGCTGCGCACGACGGCAGCGTAGCTCGTATGTCCGTTAGAGTGCGCTTCACGCTACATTCGCCGGCGTGGCTTCGTCTCCCTCACCGCTGTCCCTGAGTCTCGGGCGCGACGCGCAAAGGGCGCTGGACGAGATCGCCCGCCGCCGCGGCATCACTCACGCCGAGGCTGCGCGCCAGGCGATTACCGAGACTGCCGAGCGCGAGCGCCGGCGTGCCGGCCTCGCGGCCGAGGTTCGAGGATTGATGGAAGACCGCGCCTACGTCGAGGAGGCCCGACAGGTCACGGAGCTCATGGAGCAGTTGCGTGGTCCGTGATGACGCGTAAGCGAGCTTCCAGTTGAGTTGATCCGTCGGCGAAGGAGCCGACCCGCGTCATTTGCTCCCCGCGGGCGCCTTGCGACGGCTCGTCGTCGACTTGAACGTCTTCTCGGCCGGCCGAGGCGCCGCCGGCAGGTCAAGACCGCCGGCCGCGGCGGGCAACAGGTGATTGGCGCCAGTGTCGATCACGAGACGATTCTCCCCGAATCGCGCGACGAGTTCGAGGTCGCCGCCGATCGCGTCGATGTACCGGGCGAGCGTCGAGACGAGCATGTCGGTGCCGCTCTCCACCCGCGAAACCTGCGCCTGGGAGACACCGAGCTCGTCGGCAACGGCGGTCTGAGTCATGCCGCGAAGGTGGCGGATCTCGGCGAGCGTCCCCCCGTAGGCCGCGAGCATCTCGTCGAGTTCGCGGCGAGCGATCGCGGCAGCTTCGGCGTTGCCGCTGCGGCGCTGTTTGAAGTTCGTGTGACCAGCCATTTATGTCGCTCCCTCCTTGCGGAGTCTTCGAGGTGGACCTCGTAGAGGGTGTCGGCTTGTGGAATCGCGTCGCGGTACCAGCGGTTCCATGAGCCCGTTTTGTCGCCTCCGAGCAGCAGAATCGCTACGCGGCGCGGGTCGAACATGAACAGGACGCGCAGGCTCGCCTGGCCCGTTTCGGTGACGAGTTCCTTCATCTGCGGGTCGTACTTGGAGCCCTTGATCTCGCCTACGACGGGCCGACGCAGGTCGGGGCCGCGCTGGGTGAGGAGATCAACGCGAGCGGCCAGCGCGGCCTGTTCGGCATCGGTGAGGGTTTCCCACCATGAACCAAACTCGTCGGTGTATTCGACTTCCCACTCCACCGAAGGAATATACGTCCACACGTATATATTGTCAAGCGTATACTGATGAAGGCCCGAAGGAAGGTGCTGCGCTTCGGTGCGACACTCACTGACATGCCGAGGAAGCGCCCTCGCGTCACTGTGACGGAGTCTCCGGACCTGGCTCGCCGGCTAGATCTTGCGGCGACGCGCTTCCCCGAGCGCTCGCATTCGCGGGCGGACCTGCTGCTTGCACTGACCGAAGTCGCCGAGCAGGCACTCGTGCACGGACCAGGACGCGACGAGAAACGCGAGCACGCCAAGCACCGGCTCCTGCAGCGCACGCGCAGCCTCACCACTGAGGAGGCGGACGCCATGTTGGCCGCCCGCGACCTCGACTGGCAGCAAGAGTTCTGATCGGACCCGTGCCGCCATTCCTCATCGATCTGTCCGCATGGGCCCAGAGCTCGACGCCGGGCGCTGCAGAGCGCTGGGCCACGCTCCTTGCAGCGGACGACCTCCGCTGTCACCCCGAGTTCGCCGTCGACGGCATCTGGGGGCCATCAGGCCGCATCACGCGCGCTCGCGACCGACGGATGTCATCCAAATCCCCCAAACGGGGGATGGGCCATAGGCCGACTGCGGTCGATCACTCTGATCATGCTGATCGAGCGCTCCTTCAACAGCGGCGTCTTCCTCGCGAACACCGTGACCTGGCTCTACGTCACCTGGTCGATGGCGCACATCCTCGCGGGTTAGGACTATCCGGCACCCTTCGGGGATGCGAGCTTGTTTGCTTTACCTCTCTGATACTTTAGTAAAGCAATTAGCCGCGTATCCCGCAAGCATCAGGTCACCATCCCCGTGCGAGTGCTGCGCGAGGCGGGTCTTGCCGCGGGCGACGACGTGATCATCCGCGCGTCAGGCCCGGGTCGCATCGAGGTCGAGCGTGCCGATGATCTGATTCAACGCTTCGCGGGCAGTCTGCCGGCCGGCACCTACCCGCCGGGGCACCTCGACAAGTTGCGCGGCGAGTGGCGCCAGTAGCGCTCGACGCCGATCTTGTGATCGCGTTCCTCGACGCGAGCGACGATCAGCACGAGCGCGCCGTCGACGAGCTTCGGCCCGTACTTGCGGCCGGCGATGCCGTCCTGCTCAGCGCGCGCGTCTACGCGGAAGTGATGGTGCGCCCCCTACAGCGCGGATCCGACGCAAAGGTCGACGACTTCCTCGAAGCGGTCGGCGCCACCGTGGTCGCGATCGATCGCGATATCGCGCGCCGCGCGGCGCAACTGCTCGCGCGCCATCGTTCACTTCGTCTGCCGGACGCGCTGTCGCTCGCGACCGCCCTCGCCTCGGCAGCCGACCTGCTGACACTCGACCACCGCCTCCAGCGAGTGGCCGAACGCGAGCGTCCGACGGCGTAGCCCCTACCGACACGGGTTGATCGTCAACGTGTCCCCACGGTCGACGACCAGCTTGCGCTCGCCCAGCACCTTGCCGTCGGGGTTCTCGCAGGTCAGCGTCCACGCTTCCGGCGGGTCCGGGGGGAGGAAGTCGACGAGCACGCGGAAGTCCCCGACGGCCTGGTTGTTGACGACGCGGACCACGTAGGTGCCCGGGCCGGCGTGCAGGGTCCGCACGGACTCCGAGGAGTTCGAGCGGACGGCCGTGGACTTGAGCTCGGTCAGCGTCCCGTCGGCCTCCTTCTGGAACAGCACGAGATCGAAGTCGGTCGGCTGGTTCTGGTTGGCCTGCGTCGAGAAGACGGTCGCCTCGATGTAGCCGTTGTCCTCGCCCTTGGTCACGGTGAACTGGCGGTCGTCGTAGTGGATCGGCGCGAGCGGGACGTTGCTGTTTCCGCGCGGGACGGTCAGCGGCGGCGCGTCGGTGTACTCGAAGTCCGACGACGTGGGCCCGACCGGCTTGCGCCCGGCGATCAGCGGCCGCGTCGACGGGTTGAGGTGCCACAGGTACTGGCCACCCGTCGGCACGACCATCGAGGACTCGAGCTTGTCGTCGAAGCGCAGCGGGTTGCCGAGCGGGTCGTAGGTCAGGCCGGCCGTGACCGGCGAGGTCTCGGTCTTGAAGGACTTGCGCACGCGCAGGACGCTCCCGGTCGGGGCCCTGCCGCCGATCACCGCGTGGTAGGCGGGGTTCGCGACGTGGCTCATGATCGTGTAGTACGCCTCGCGGTTGCCGCCCTTGCCGGCGCCCTTCGTCGTCCCGCGGCCGAGCCACTCGTCGACCACATGGCTGGCGTGCGCGTAGTGGAACGAGCCCGCACCGATCTCGAACGTGAAGCCGAACCCGCCCGTGGCGAAGTAGCTCCAGTCCTCGGCCGTGCCCGTCGTGTCGTAGAGCTGGTAGGACTTCTGGGACGCGTAGCCGTTGTGGCCGGCCATCGCGTCACCGAGCGCCTTGTAGACGACCTCGTCCTTCGGCGGCCCCTGGGCCCGCACGCCGGGCGGGCGCAGCAGCAGGCCGCCCTGGGTGTGGTTGGTGATGAAGCCGACGACCTGACGCGAGGAGACGAGCGCCTTGATGTTCTGCGTCTCGGGTTCGGAGAACGGCCCACCGCCCGAGTAGGTCTCCGCGCTCGCGCTGCGGCTCTGGCCCGGCCCGCCCCAGAGTCCGCCGTAGTTGCGGTTGGGATCGACGCCGGGGCCGGACCCGCTCGTTCCAGACGCTGCGGCGCACGCGCCCGGCGCCGGGATCTGGCCGTCGGTCATGCGGCAGTTCTTGCGCTTGTTGTCCTTGAGGCCGCTGCGGGAGAGATTGAAGCCGTCCGCGTTGACGATCGGGATCACGATCGTGCGCACGGAGTCCACGAGCTTCGTCGTCCGCGCGGACTTCCCGTAGCGCGAGGTCAGCTCGAACGCCCACTCGATCGCATGCTCGGAGGACGGCCACTCACGGGCGTGGTGGACGCCCATCTGCAGGAACACCGGCCGGCCGTCGGACGCGTTCACGTTGCTGGCGATCTCGACCCCCTGCACCGGCCGCCCCTCGAGCGTCGTGTTGGGCAGCGTGATCGGCCGGACCATGCCGGGGTAGCGCTCGACGAGCAGCTTCAGATCGGCTTCGTAGTCGGCCAGCGTGCGGTAGCTCGTGCGGCCCGACGGGAGCTCCGACGGCGTCTCCTCGGCGGCCGCGCGCGCATCGGCGCGGCGAGCGGCCTTGTCGGAGGCGACCAGGTCGGGGACCTCGACCGTCCAGGTGAACCCGTTGGCGGCCAGCTTCGCGCGCTCGGCATCCGAGTACGTGACGACTTCGAGGTGCGTGTCGTCACCGTGCTCGCTCAGGTCGACGTCGAGCGCCTGCAGGCGGGTCTTGGCGGCCGGCGTCGGCGTGGAGACGTTGAGCAGCTGGACCTTCTCCTTGCTGCCCGGTGCGGCCTGGGGGGAGAAGGTGACGGTGAGCTTCGCCGTGCGGTCGCCGGAATCGCGGCGGCAGGCCTGGACGACGTAGCGCCCGGCGCGCGGTGCGAGCCCCTCGGCGATCTCCGTGGCTCCGAAGCCGGCGCTGCCGGCGATCGCCGCACGCGTGCGGGCGTCGAAGATGGCGACGTCCCAGTCGCCTCGCTTCGCGTTGAGGGTCGCCCTCAGCGCGCCCCGGGTCGTCGTCGTGACCGTCCGCTGCGCGTGCGCGCGGCCGGGGGAGAGCAGGCGCGAGTGGCAGGTGCGCTCCTTCTCCTTGGCCGCGGTGACGGTGGTGGTGAGCAGGGTTTTGGCCGGAGCGGGCGCGGCGGCAGCGAGCAGAGCGAGCGTGGCGAGGGTGAGTGAACGGCGCATCCTGATTGACGTAACGAGCGTGAAGGCTGGAACTCGCGAAATCAGGCTGCGACTTGCGAGAGGCCGTACTTCACGTCGTTGGGACGGACAATGTGCTTTTGTACACGTTGAACGTGTATAGTGGTGCATAGTGCGAAAGGAAGTCCTCAAACTGCTCGACGACCTCGCTGCCGAGGAGCGCAGTCGACTCACAACTCGCGAAGTGCGAGAGCTCCTGGACCTGTCGCCGCAAGCAGCGTCCAATCTGATGAGCCGGTTGGTCGCCGCGGGCTTCCTCGATCGCGTCAGCCGCGGAGTCTTCGCCCCGCGACCCCTGGGGCAGTTGGGGACTCGAGCTGCGTCCGAGGATGTCGCTCTGGCCGTCGGAGCGGCATTCGGTGGCGAGCCCCACCGCATTGCGTTCAGGTCGGCACTCGACTGTCACGGACTGCTCCTTCATCCCGGCCGCACCATCCAAGTCGCCATGCCACGCCGGCCGAAGTCGCGACGGCTCAGCGGTCGGCGCTTTCAGCCGGTACTGGAGGAAGCTTCGACGATGTCCCTCGGCGCGGAAGACGCAGGCCACGGTGCCTTCGTGTCCACGGTTGAGAGGGCTGTGCTCGAGTGCGCCGCCCGCCCTGATCTTGCCGGCGGCTGGCTGACGCTTGCGACGGCACTGGCGCGGGCACCGCTGGACTCCGATCGGCTCGTCGAGCTGAGTGGGCGACTGGACGCCGCCGTAGCGCTCCGTCGCGTCGCGTCGCTGGCTGAAGTTCAAGGACGGGTGGATGTCGTGCGCGCCCTCCAACCGCCGAACCCGAAGACACGAGTGGTTCCGCTGGATCCCCGTGAGCCGGCGGACGACCCATGGACCGATCGTCGGTGGCGCGTCCGTTGGCCAACGTCGGTGAGCCACGCTCGGGAACTCATCGAAGCTTGATCCGTGCTGCGCCCGCCTATGCCCAGTCCGGCCAGTCCGAGACCGACCCATTGCGTCCGAGTCGATAGATCGGGCCGTCGGGCCGACGCGTGGTGATGGTCTCGCCAGCGGTCATCCGCCGACGAGAAGCGCCCGTGCAGCCCGCCGGCCCGATGTCGTCGAGGTCGCCTTCCCGCAGCAGACGAGCGGGCGAGCGGTCAGGTAGCGGTTACGAGTGCCCGCGCGCGCGCTCGAGTTCGGCGATGTCGATGAGATCCTGCGGGCGTCCGGCTGCTGCTTTCATGGAGATGAGGTCTTCGTAGCCGGCGAAGAACACGCCGCCGTCCTCGATCGCGTGCTGTCGGAGCTGTGCATAGTTGCGGACGCCCGCTACGTGCTGGAGCACGTCGAGTCGGCCGTGCTTGGTTTCGAGCACCCAGTTGCCGCCGGCGCCGAGGCCCTCGGCGTCGGGTTCGAGCCCCAGTTCGCCGCTGAGGTCGCCGAGATCCACCTTCGCGTCGAGCGCTTGTAATGCTCGGGCCAGGCGGGCGAGGTTCGCAGGATCGGGTGCCGGAACGATGTCGAGATCCTTGGTCGCGCGGACGTAGCCGTTCGCGGGCAGCGCGAGGCCGCCGATCACGACGAACTCGACTCGATGCTCGCCCAGGACCGCCAGGAGCTCATCGATCTGCAGTCGCTTGATCACGTCCGGCGCCCGCCTGCCGTCGACTCGGCGATCCTCGTCGCGTATTCGCTCAGTTCGATCGCGTGGCGGATTCGCTCGGTCGCCGTCATTCCCTCGTACGCCGCACGCAGTTCTGCCGTGGTCGGGTTGCCGTGCGGGAGGGACTCGACGCCGAGCGTGAGCCGTCGTCCCATTGCGTACAGCAGTCGCTGGATCGTCTGCACGGACGGGGAGACCTCACCGCGCTCGATGCGACCGATGTAGGACTGCGTCGTCCCGGCGCGTCGCGCGAGCTGAGCTTGCGTCAGACCCCGCTCCTGTCGGGAAGCGCGGAGGAGTTCAGGAACGTTCATGGGGGGAGCAGTATAAGCCTCATCTGGACTATCCCACGGACCGGCGGTCGGCGAGATCGCGATCATGCCCCATCAACCCCGACGCCGGCCGAAGATCAGACTGCTCAGCGGTCGTCGCGAGAGGACTCGGAAGCGTCCGTACGGGTCGTCGAAGCGGTTGCCGAAGGTACCGTCCTCGCCCGCATATGCCCAGTCCGGCCAGTCCCAGACCGACCCTTTGCGTCCGAGTCGATAGATCGG
>Ga0136633_1002021_pt1 | contig 14366 bp, 15 predicted proteins | sample AntDrymeUQ832206_2_FD_105494 | JGI IMG/M metagenome (GOLD analysis project Ga0136633, IMG submission 105494) | Polar desert sand microbial communities from Dry Valleys, Antarctica - metaG UQ83 (22.06) | ecosystem: Environmental > Terrestrial > Soil > Desert | place: Antarctica: Dry Valley... | reverse complement strand
TCCCCGGGCTCGCCACCGGCGGGCACCTCGGCGCCGTAGTACCTGGCCGACAGGGTGAGGCACCGGTTCACCAGGTTGCCGAACGAGTCGGCCAGGTCCTTGTTGACCGCCACCGCGAAGTTCTCCCACGTGAAGCTGGCGTCGCTCGACTCCGGCGCGTTGGCGAACAGGTACCAGCGCCAGGAGTCGGCCGGGTAGGTGTCGAGGGCCTGGTCCATGAACACCCCGCGACCCTGGCTGGTGGAGAACTTGCCCCCGTAGTAGGTGAGCCAGTTGAAGCCCTTGATCTGGTGGGCGCGCGTCCACGGCTCCCTTGACCCGATGAGGGTGACCGGGAACGACACCGTGTGGAACGGCACGTTGTCCTTGGCCATGAACTGCGTGTACTCGACATCAGTGGCCTCGTGCCACCAGCTCCGCCAGTCGCGCGTCGGGTCGAGGGCGGCCCACTCGGCGGTGGCTCCGATGTACTCGATCGGGGCGTCGAACCAGACGTAGAACACCTTGTCCTCGAACCCGGGCCGGTCGACAGGCACGCCCCAGTCGAGGTCGCGGGTGATGCCGCGGTCGTGCAAACCCTCGTCGAGCCACTTCCGGGCGATCGACAGGGTGAGGGAGGGCCACACCTCCGCGTGGGCCTCCACCCACTCGCGCACCTCGTCGACGAGCTTCGACTGCAGCAGGAACAGGTGCTTGGTCTCCCGCACCTCGAGGTCCGTGCTGCCGGAGATGGCCGAGCGAGGTTCCAGGAGGTCAGTGGGGTCGAGGACGCGGGTGCAGTTCTCGCACTGGTCACCACGGGCGTTGGGATAGCCGCAGTGTGGGCAGGTGCCCACGATGTAGCGATCGGGGAGGAAGCGGCCGTCGACCGGGGAGTACACCTGCTTGGTGGTGCGCTCCTCGAGGTAGCCCTCCTCGTCCAGTCGCTGGGCGAAGTGCTGGGTGAGCTCGTGGTTCTGGGGCGACGAGCTGCGCCCGAAGTGGTCCCAGCTGAGGCCGAAGCGCTGGCCGATGTCCCGCTGGACCTCGTGCTGAAGGCGACAGAACTCGGACACCTCCAGCCCGGCGTCCTTGGCGGCCAGCTCGGCCGGGGTGCCGTGCTCATCGGTGGCGCAGATGAACAGCACCTCCTCCCCCTGGAGCCGCAGGAACCGGGCGTAGATGTCGGCCGGCAGCATCGACCCGATCAGGTTCCCCAGGTGCTTCACGCCGTTGATGTACGGCAGGGCGCTGGTGATCAGGTGCCGGGTCATGGGCTCCGCAGACTACCGGCGACCCTCGCGTCCTCGCCCCCTGTTCCGGGGGCGTCAGCCCAACCGCGACGGGTCATTGATCGACGCCGCCCCGCACTGTCGGTAGGTTCGGTCGATGGTGCGAGCGACGGTTACGGGGTACTGCTGGCCGCAGTCGGTGGAGGCGGGCGACGAGGTGGGCCTGCACCTGTCGTCCACTGATGGGTACCCGGTGGCCATCGAGGTGGCCCGCATCGGCCAGCACCGCACGGTGGTGTTCTCCGAGGCCGAGCTGGAGGTGGGCGACCACCCGTTGCCGGCCGAGGCCGCCACCGAGGGCTGCGACTGGCCGGCGGCCCGCCGACTCACCGTCGACCCCGCCTGGGCCTCGGGCTACTACGAGGTCACCCTCACCATCGAGGTGGACGGGCGTCCGCGCACCGAGCACGCTTTCTTCGTTGTGCGGCCCGCGGTCGGACAGGCCAAGGCGCCGATGCTGCTGGTGCTGTCGACCAACACCTGGCACGCCTACAACGACATCGGCGGCGCCAACCTGTACTCCGGCGCCACCCAGGTGGCCTTCGACCGTCCGATGGCGCGCGGCTACCTGCACAAGCCGCCGGGGGCGGGCCGGCGGGTGACCTCCGTGCACCCGCCCGACCCACAGATCGCCGCCCACGTCGGGTACCTGCGCCTCAACCACCTGTCGGCCTGGGCCGGCTCGGCCGGCTGGCCCGACTGGGAGCTGCCCTTCGTCGAGTGGGCCGAGCGCGAGGGCTACAACTTCGACGTGGCCACCAATGCCGACCTGGATGAGCACCCGGAGCTCCTTGACGACGACGGCGGCGCGGGATACCGGCTGCTGCTCTCCGTGGGACACGACGAGTACTGGTCGGGCCCGATGCGCGACACCGTCGAGGGCTTCATCGCCCGGGGCGGCAACGTCGCCTTCCTCTCGGGCAACACATCGTTCTGGCAGGTCCGGTTGGAGGACCGGGGCGATGACGACGCAGGTCCGGCTTCGGTGATGGTGGGCTTCAAGGGCCACTTCCGCCACGACCCGCTCTACGAGACCGACCGGATGGGCGAGGTCACCAGCATGTGGTCAGACCACATCGTGGCTCGTCCGGAGAACCAGATGACCGGCGTGAGCTTCTCCCGCGGCGGCTACCACCGCATCGGTCGGCGGATCACGCAGGGGCTGGGTGGCTACACGATCCACCGTGCCGGCCACTGGATCTTCGAGGGCACCGGATTGGACTACGGCGACGTGCTGGGGCGGGACGCCGTCATCGTCGGCTACGAGTGCGACGGTTGCGACTTCACCTACCGCGACGGCCTCCCCTACCCCACCCACAGCGACGGCACGCCCGAGGGCTTCACCATCCTCGGCACCGCTCCGGCCGCTCCCTTCACCCGGGAGACGGCCGCCCGCCCCCCGAAGCCCCACGAGCTGTCCGAGGCCGAGTTCATCGCCTGGCGACTCTTCGACAGCCGTGAGCCCGAGGCCGTCGAGCGGGTGCTGCACGGCCATGCCGTGCTCGGCACGTACACCTCCCCCGGCGGCGGCACCGTCATCACCTCGGGCAGCACCGACTGGGCCCACGGCCTGGCCGGCCGGGATGCCCAGGTCGAGCAGATCACCCGCAACATCCTCGACCGCTTGGGCACCACTCCCTGATCGAGGTCGCAGTGCCCTCACGCTCCGTCATGAGACGGGACCGCTATTGGGAGAGATCGCTCCTCGACGGAAGCGGCCAGGTCTCGCTCGAGTCCTCTGGCCTCGGCACCTACGACGTGACCTGGGCCTCTCGTGCCGAGGAACCGAACGGAAGGACGAGTCCGGAGGAGCTCCTCGGTGCCGCCCACTCAGCCTGCTACTCCATGGCGCTCTCCAATGCCTTGGCCAGGGGCGGCAACCCGCCCGATCGTCTCGAGACGACGGCCGAAGTCACGTTCCAGCCAGGTGAAGGCATCACGGGGGTGCACCTGACCGTGGTCGGCCACGTACCCGGTCTCTCCGCCGACGCCTTCCAGAGCGCCGCCGACGACGTCAAGGTGAGCTGCCCCGTGAGCAAGCTCTCACGGGCACGACCATCACACTCGACGCAACGCTCGCCGGCTGAAGCACACCAAGGTCCGCGGTCCGTTCAACGAGTTCGACGGCACCGCTACTTCGACGCCGAGGACCCACCAAGTCGAACCTGCAGCTAAACCTCGATGGGCTTGGCGCCCAGTGTCTACTTGGCAGGTCGAGCTGGGGCGCGACGCACAGGGCCAGACGTGGCAGTGTCGCCAGCGCTGCTTCCGAGCGCGGGCCCTTCGCGTTCGCAGCCGGCCGGGCCGCTTGCAGGATGTCGGTCGTGTCGCCTCGGTGGCCGTGGGCGGTGGCGGCGTACCCGAGGCACACGTTGGCTCGGACGTAGTCGGCTGGGAGGGTCACGGTGCCGTGTCCCTCGACTCGGGCCACGGTCATGCTTCCGTCGCGGTGGACCCCACCGCCGTCGACCCGAAGGGTGGGGATGACCCAGCGCTTCGAGATCCGGTTCCACACCCGAGATAGCTACGCCGCAGCGGAGGCGACTCGCGGGCAGTACGAGGAGCTTCGACTCGCCGCGACCTCGCCTGCCCGGGCGGCGGAACTCGCAGGGACGATCGAGGAGGCGTTCTACCCCAGTGTCTACCCGTCCGATAGGGATCCGGCAGAGATCAGCGACGTCGACCGTGGTCACGATCATGGTGTTCGACGGCGTCGGCGATCTCCCTTGCGACCTCCAGGTCCACTGGCGATCGACCCTCCTTGGACGAGCGCCCGACCGGTCAATCGCTCCGACTACACCCGGCCCGTAGCGCTGCCGCCAACATCGCACCCGTAACCGCTGCATGGGTCAGAGCCCGTCCGGCACTCATTCTTGGCGACGCCACGCCACGGGGACCTCAGCCTCCGATGAACGGGCGGGATGCCCACCTCAGAGCAGCGAAACGTGCTCCAGAACCGTGGCTATGCACGTCTGCAGGGATGGTTTGTCGCCCCACACCCAGTCGAGCGCCGATGTGTAGCTGGCGGTCATGATGTCCATCAGGGCAGGTTCGGTGAAGGCGGGGCTCACGGCGAAGCCGTCGTCGGGCCGCGGGGTGAACGGGAAGTTGCCCTTGCCGGACCACCGGTCGGCGTCTGCTGCGATCTCGGCGACCCAGGTCGAGGTCAACGCCGACCGAACGGAGTCCGATCTCAGGAGCATCGCGACGTCGTAGTAGTGCCGGCCAGAGCCCTGGAGCCGACTGGACTCGCCACTCAGGGCCTGGTGTGCGGCGTCGTGGAGCATCGCGAGCTTCTCGACCAGGGTACGTTCGGGTCGGAGTGTCTCGATTGTGACGGGCGTGAGGTCGTCGTAGGCGGGGAAGCCATCAATCGCCGTCGCGTGGTCCGCGACCATCGCCGAGATGGTCTGTTCGCTCCTCGGGTTCATCCCTCCCATGACCGTGATCTCGACGCGGATGCTGGGCTCAACGCCCACCAGATCGGGTGGAGCGCCGACGGGCACGTACGGGTACAGCCAGTGCCGGTCGACGCCTCTGCGACCACCCTTGCGTTGTCCGTCGATCGCGAGCGACGCGCTGACCGCATCGGTCGTGGCCCGCATGACCTCGGTCCGCTGCGCCTGGGAGTACCCGCCGGGGTCATCAAACGGGACCGGGACGAGGAGGTCGATGTCCTCGGAGAACCGTTCGATGAGCCCAAACGCCTTCGACAGGCTCGTCCCGCCCTTGAAGATCGGCTGGATGTGCACGTCCTCGTCGCCGATCCGAACGTCGAAGCCACCGTGGATCGAACGAAGCGCCTCGACTGCCCAGTAGTCCTTCTCAACGAGCGACGGATCGAGCCCCCGCGCTGCAGCAGCCGCGGCAACGAGCCCAGCGAACCGGTCACGGTCATCCCGGACGAGCGCCATGTCAGTCGGCCAGGTCCAACAGGAGCTGCTCGAGGTTCTCCCGGAGCTCCGGCTTGCGTCGCTCGGAGACCACGACTCTCCTGATTCGCTCAAGGTTGATCCTCCGGCGATCCCGCAGATCCGCGACGCGGTCAACGACGTCCTCCCAGTCGGCCTCCACGGCGTACGGATACAGCGTGAGAAGCTCGACCACAGCGACCTCGGCGAAGTTCAACTGCGCCCGAGCGGGGTTCTTCCGCGTCCGCCAATCGACACTCCTCACGCCGGTGGGCGGCGTGCCGACCACGGTGAGCAACGGCCGAGGCGCCACCTGGGTCGACAGCCCGAGGTATGCCGCTGCGAACGAACCCGCCGGGCCCACGCCTTGCCCCCGTGCCACCTGAACGGCGACCTCGACCGGCGACGGCTTGCGCTTCCCGAAGAACGGGTCAGCCGGCCCGGACTTGTAGTACAGGCCCTTGGCAGCGCGGACAACCGGCCCCTTCGGGTCGCGCGCGAGGCGCGACAACACCTGCTCAGCAGAGTTGCCGCCCCCGAGGTCCGAGGGCCGGAACCACGCACCGATAGGTGCCTTCTGGATTCGGTCTCGCGCTGCGCTTGGCATGCCACGTCCTCCTGTGATTCAGGATAGCATATCTAGAACCTGACACAATCGAGTACGGACATGATCCAACCCCCATGATCCCCGCCTCAAATGGCCAAGGCCCGAACCCCAGGGGGTTCGGGCCTTGCCGATGTCTCGCGACATCACATGCGTGGGCGAGGGGGGACTTGAACTCTCGCCGGACGGGTGATGGCCCGTGTCGTTCAGTAGCGCTCAGGTGGTCTGACCAGGGCAATCGGCCGAACCCGCCTTCGTCGACTTCGGTCTTGTGTTGCCAGATGCCGTTAGATCCGTGACCACGCTGTGACCACGGGCAAGCCCGATCGAGTCGGAGCCGGCGTCGCCGACGAGAACTGCCGCGATCACGCTAGAGGCCGGCCGTGGGGCCGCCGGCCAACGAGGACTCGGCGCCCAGCTTCCCAAGCTGAGAAGGACGGGCCTCCCACCAGGACCGATTCGCGAAACCGCAGGTCACATCGTCCGTCTGGTCCGTTTGGTGTCGTCTGATGTCGCCGAATGTCGCCGGCTACGGTCACGCCTAGGTCACGCCGGCGATCCCGATAGCTGGTGACCGTTCTCCGGCCTTGCGCCCGTACGACAGGATCGTCGGCCCGTTGAGGCCGCTCGCGCCCCGCAATCGGCTGGCGTGATCGGGTTCGCTCCGCGACGCTGCGGGCATGACGGGCGCCGGGGATCGTTACGACGACATCGGCCGCTCGTACGCCAGGACACGCCGGGAGGATCCTCGCATCGCGGCGCAGATCCACTCGGCCCTCGGTATGGGCTCGGTCGTCAACGTCGGAGCCGGGTCAGGGAACTACGAGCCGATCGAGCGCGATGTCGTCGCGGTCGAGCCCTCGATGCGGATGATCGCCCAGCGTGGCGGCCGGCCCGCGCCAGTCGTGCGCAGTGTGGCCGAGTCCCTGCCGTTCGCCGATCAGTCATTCGATGTCGCGATGGCGGTGCTCACCATCCACCACTGGTCCGATCCAACCGCAGGGCTCCTAGAGATGGCGCGGGTCGCGGGCCGCCAAGTCGTGTTCTTCTTCGAGTCACTGCAAACGCACGACTTCTGGGCCCTCGAGTACTTCCCAGCTGCGTTGTCACTCCCGACCGAGAAGAACCCCCCAGGCGAACGATTGCTCGAGGAACATCTCGACGTGCGAGAAGTTCGACCAGTGCTCGTACCCCGAGATTGCCTTGACGGCTTCGGTGTGGCGTTCTGGGCTCGGCCCGAGGCCTACCTCGACCCAGAAGTGCAGGACGGGATGTCCTGGCTTGCGATGCTCCCCGACGGTGACCGACAACGGGGTGCCGCCCGACTGCGAGCAGATCTCAGTACCGGCGCGTGGGATCGACAACACGGCCACCTGCGGCAACAAGAACTCTTCGACGGTGGCTACCGCATCGCGATCGCGGACTAACAACGAAGCGCCGATCTGCGTGCCTCGAGAGCATCGGTCGCGCGTGTTCTTTAGCGCGCGATATGTGATCGGCAGACACATGAGGACCGCCCTGCGATGCCGCGAAGCGGTTGGCCGTGACACCAGATGAGCACGCGTGGCCCTGCGCCAGACATTCAGTCTGTCTGCCCGGGCGCGTTTTGCCTAGTCAAGGGCTTACAGCGTCGTAACGTCCTCAGGGCAGCGCCTCGGCGTCGGGCACCGCCGCTCACGCTGACGGTGTCCGAGTCCTGCTCGGGCGCACGCGTATGGTCACCCTGCCGCGACAGAATCAGCATCGGTCCCGAGCAGGTAGGTAGCGCACATCAGTTCCTACCGTGCGATCTGGTTGTCCAGCCCGGCGCATCGTCCCTGCGTCCTTGGGCTCGACAGATCAGACAGCGACGACGTTCACTTCGACGGGCTCATCTCGCCCGCGCACCTCGATGAGCTCGGATCGGACGCCGGGGTGGTCGGCGGCGACGAGGCCATAGAGATCCGCGGCGAGCACAACTTCACCGGGCGAGGCATATGACTGCAGGCGAGCGCCGATGTTCACCGCGTCACCGAGGGCGGTGAAGTCCATCACGGTCCCTGACCCGACATTGCCCACGAACGCGATGCCCGCGTTGGCGGCGACGCCGACGGGTAGATCGCCAACCGCTGCGGCCAGCTCGAGCGCGGCGCGGGCCGCCTTGCGGCGGTAGTCGGGTCCGGCGATCCCGCTAATGAACAGTGCCATCACTTCGTCGCCGATCAACTTGTCGATGAGCCCGTCATGATGGATCAACACGTCCGTCGCGGTTTTGTAGAAGCGATTGAGTCGCCCAGCGAACTCGGTCGCCGTGGAATGCTGTCCGATCGACGTCGAACCCCGCACGTCGGCGAACACAACGCCGATGTCGATCTCGATTCCTCCACTCGGCAACATGTCGAAGCATGCCTGGCACAGGTTTGGGCTCTTGCGCGAAGGCTTGCGCCCCATGAGCCCGACCAGTTTGCCGCCGACGCCCGCGAACGGGTTCTGGCAGAGCTTGCAGCGCGGGTCGTGGGGGAGCCGTCGGAAGACGCGCTGCGCTTTCTTGAGCGGCTCGTAGCCATCGACCAGCAACCGCTGCCAGTCGAGCGGCTTCGCCATCCTGCCATCATTGCTGTTGTGGCCGACTGCCGCACGCCCGGTACGTGCCGAAGTCGGGACTAGCTGGCGGGGAGGAAGCCGGAGCACATGATCCGCAGCCACGAGATCGTGTCGCCATCGGTCTCGAGGTACGCCTGTTGTTCGATGACGAACTCACCGTCAGGACGCTTCACCTCGAACCGGTAGCCGACACGATCAAGTGACCCGACGCGGTCGGTCGTGACGGATAGGACGTTGGTGATCTGCCGTTCGGGCACGAACCACGTTCCCAGCATCGTCTCGTCGACGACGACGTCGACATCGTTCGCCTCCCAGAACTTCCCCGGCGTCATTGCCCGGAAGTCCACGTCCGAGCGGAGAAGGAGCTTGAGTCCTGCTGCGTCCTTCTCCGCCAGCGCTCGCGCGAACCGCTCGCCGACGTGTTCTGCCATTTCTGGGTTCCTCCTTGAGCTCGTCGTCAGCAACTGAACGTGGTGGCGGCGTCGCCGCTCCATTGGCTCATCGGAGGGCTCACTCGCCCGACGACGGATCGATGGTGGCCGACACGAGAGCGACGCTGTCGGCAGGGAACCCGCCCAGGGTCGCGTGTTCGCGAACCGCGTCGGCATCCTCGGCGATGTAGACGCAGTAGATCTTGTCGTCGGTGACGTAGCTCTGCTGCCATTGCACCCGCGGCGCCATCTTGGCGAGCACGTCGTTCGACTTGCAGCTGATGTCGTGGAGCTGGCCGGGCGACATTGCCCCAGCACCCGGGACGATCCGTTCGATGACGTACTTCGGCATGGTTGCCTCCTGTTGTTGTCCGATGAGTGCACTGTGCGATGTGGCGGGGTGTCCGTCATGAGGCATTTACCCCACCCACCTGCAGCTTTCAACGGGCGTGCGGCGGTAGTGTCCGCGCATGGCGGACTCGGGCGTGCGGCTCACCGAGCTCCTGGTAGCGCTCTCGCTGGCGACCGACCTCGGCTTCGGGCAGCCGGCGGAGCACATGGTCCGCTCCGCGCGGATCGGCATGCGTCTCGGCGAGCGGCTCGGCCTCGACACCGACGAGCTGGCGACGCTGTATGACGTGAGCATCCTGGGCTACGTCGGCTGCCCTGTCTACGGGAACGAGGTCGCGACCGTCTTCGGCGACGACATCGACTTCCGCGCGCGGGCCCTCGACATCGACCTGGGAGGCCTCCGCGCGAGGGCCTTCATGATGCGACGGGCCGGCGCCGGCACCGGAGCGCTCAACCGCGCCCGGCAGACCGTCGGGCTCATGGTCACCAATGGCCGCGACGTCATTCAGCAGATGGCGAACCACTGTTCCGCCGCTGGTGAGCTCGCCGACCGGTTGGGGCTGGGCGCCGGCGTGCGCGCCGGCATCGTGCAGGCGTACGCCCGATGGGATGGGAAGGGCGTGCCCGCCGACCTGGCTGGCGACGCGCTGTCCCTCTCGGCCCGGATCTCACACGTCGCTGAAGCCTGCGAAGTGTTCCAGCGCACCGCCGGCATCGGGCCGGCCGTCGAAATGGTCCGTTCGCGCAGCGGCACACAATTCGACCCGCAAATCGTGGCGGCCGTCGAGCTCGAACCCGAGACGCTGTTCGCCGACCTCGACGACGACACCGTCGACCACATCCTCGACGCCGAGCCAATCGAGCGACCGCCACTGACCGACGACGAGCTGGACCAGGTGCTCGAAGCCATCGGAGACTTCTGCGATCTCCGATGCCCCTACTTCGCCGGCCACAGCCGCGGCACCGCAGAACTAGCCGTCGGCGCAGCCGCACAGCTGCGGCTGGCAGCTGCGGAAACGGCGTTGCTCCGACGGGCTGCGCTGGTCCACGACGTGGGGCGCTTCGGTGTACCCGGGTCGGTGTGGGACAAGCCCGGACCGCTCAGCAGCCGCGACCGAGAGCGAATGCGGCTGCACGTCTACTACGTGGAACGAATTTTCAGCCGGCCCGAACCGCTCCGCCGGATCGGCCTGCTCGCCGCGACCCACCATGAGCGCATGGACGGCTCCGGCTACCACCGCGGCGTCGGCGGCACGATGCTCTCGATGCCGGCACGAGTGCTGGCCGCCGCAGACGCCTACCACGCCATGACCCAACCCCGACCGCATCGCGGGCCGATGACCGACGACGACGCAGCTCGCGAGCTGCGACGCGAAGCTGACGAAGGACGCCTCGACACCGCCGCGGCCGACGCGGTGCTCACGGCAGCAGGACACGTGGGAAGCCGATCCCGCGCCGGCGGGCCAGCCGGTCTAACCGCACGGGAGAGCGACGTGCTCGCGCTGCTCGCCCAAGGCTTGCCCAACAAGGGGATCGCCCACCAGCTCGGAATCAGCCCCAAGACCGTAAGCAACCACATCGAGCACATCTACACCAAGCTCGACGTGACCAACCGCGCGGCCGCCGCCATGCGCGCCATGCAGCACGGGCTCGTCGGATCGACGCCCGCGCTCGTCGAGTAGATATCACCCGATCAGGACTGCTTAACGGTTCCCGAGTTCCACTACGCGTTCCAGTCGTCGTGAACCGCTCCGACATCGACGTCGGGACATGTCCCCACCCATCGAGTCGCGTCCTCGAGCACGCGCCCCGCTCGTCGCAGTCCGATCGCGCAACGAGCGCACGGCATCCCAGGCCGGCGACCCAATACCCCGGGTCGAGGGCGTCCCACAAGGCCAGATCGAGGGCGCTCCAGAAGCGCCGATAGCCGCCAACGCCAGTCCACGGTTGTCCGATCTTCGGAGCTGGTGATAGGTCGCGGAGCGAACACCTTCACCTGGCGGCGACCACGCGGAGGACGTTCGTCACGAGGTCACCGGCGAGGCTCTGGAGCCACGGGTCGAGACCCGCAGCGTGGTCCTCCAGCGGCTACGACTGTTCGATCACCCACTCCACTATCTGCGCGAGCGGAGGGTCGTACCCGTCGTCTGTATTCACGGTCAGGGTCGGGAGATCGAAGCTGGTCATCATCCCGGAACGCGCAATGCCACTGCCTGGTCCCGCGATGAAGTGCTCGACCGAAGGTTGACCGAGCGCATCAAGGACGGACTGCCTGTTGAGGAGAGGGTCGGCCAGGTCACGCCGCTCCGCTCTGTGCTGTGCGTCAACCACGAGCTGCGAATCGCTCCCCGTACGAAGTCGGGCAAGCCCCGACCGATCGAGATCGACGCCACCACCGTCACCACCCTGCGCGCCGTCCGCAAGCGTCAGGCCCAGGAACGACTGCTCCTCGGCCCCGACTACCTCGACCATGACCTCGTGTTCGCCCGGCCCGACGGCCAGCCCCAGCACCCCGAGCACTTCTCTAACGCCTTCGAGCGTCGCGTCGCCCGCTACCGCCTCCCCCGCATCCGGCTGCACGACTTGCGCCACACCTGGGCCACCCTCGCCCTCGCCGCCGGCGTCGACGTCAAGATCGTGTCCGAACGCCTCGGTCACGCCAGCGCCAAGATCACCTGGGACATCTACCAGCACGTCACCCCCACCATGCAGGCCGACGCCGCCGAAATCGTCGCCCGCCTCATCTTCGGCACCGACGCCTGAACCTCGTCGTACACTGACCCACGAGATGTCGACCGCCCACCACGACCCGGACCACCCGGCCACCGAGTGCCTCGAACTACCCGTCGAGGAGCTCCTCCGGCGCGCCCGGCCCCTGCCGCCCTATCCCGAGATGGTGATCGACGATCTAACCCCCGAAGAAGGCGAAGCCTTCCTCGCAGCCGTCCTCGAGTGACCGACAACCGCGGCCCAGTCGTCGTCGACACCGACGTCTTCAGCGCGGTCCTGGCCCCAGAATCGGCGCTCGCCAGACGGTACGACCCGATCCTGCTCGGTCGGCCAGTCATCCTCTGCTTTCAAACCGAAGCTGAGCTCCGCTTCGGCGCGCTGCGCCGCGGATGGGGCGACCGACGGTTGCGACAGCTCGACGCCGAGATCGGCCGGGCAGCGATCGTGCACTCCGGCCCGCAGCTCGTCGCCACCTACGTTGACCTCCGCGTCGCCTGCGAGCAGGCAGGTCACGCCCTCGGCCAGCGCGAGCACGACGCCGACCGATGGATCGCAGCCACTGCCCTCCGCCTCGGCATCCCACTCGTGTCGAACGACCGGATCTTCGAAGGCGCGCCAGACCTTCGCCTCGAGTCAGCGCACCGCTGAGCGGGCTGAGGCCCACTCGGTCACGGGCAACCGACAACGTCGGGCCGACGCGTGCCGGCGCGTGCTGCCTCGTGCCGTGCCGTCCGGCCGCGAATCCGTGACCAACCTGTGACCACGAGGGCTCGCGAGGGCCCGGTCACGAGCCAATTCAGCGCCGCTACCAGCATGTTGCCGCCGACAACCTTGTGGGCGAGGGGGGACTTACCTGCCGCTCAATGGCCGTCCGTCCAGCTCTTGAGCTGGACATGGTGGCCTCCGACCGCCATCGTGCCGCTAGCGCGGGCAGAGCGCAAGGTGGCGCCACCTACTACCTGGCCTGCCCTCCAACGGCGCTTTCGCAACGCGGCATCGGGCCGTCGCCGAGCGATAGGGGACACCCGGTCGTCCGCGCTATCGCCGGATAGGCGCTCCTCGGGGCCCGCTCCGGCGGCGTCGTTATGTCTGCGGTGTCGAGGCGCCAGATCGCCGATCATCATCGGGTTCACTGGTCCGGTCGGGCGCATCGCGCTCGCGGGAGTTGCTGCGCCCGGATCGGCGCCTCGGGGATGGGCGGTCCGTCGAATCCGCTGAGCGCTCTGGGGCACACGCGCGTCGGGCGTGGCGCTCGCGTATCCATCTGCCGCACGCGCGATCGAATGTGTCAATCGCAGGAACCGGGCAGACGTGCCGCCCGCCTCCGGTCGTCAGAAGCTGTCGGCGCGACTACCTGGACGGGCGGACACGAGACTCGCCAGCGAGGCTCTCGGGCGTGAACAAGCGGACCGCGAGGACCGCCCAGATCAGCCCGACCCCGACGAGCAGGAACGCCGAGGTCGTTTCCGTGTTCCAGGTCAAGCTCCCGATCGCCGAGAGCGTCACAAGGACCCGGTCGATGACGTCGCCGAGACGCCGGGCCCAGAAGGTGAACGCGAGGCAGATCAGTCCCAGCGCGAGTGTCAGTGTCCCCAAGATCGCGAATTGGATTATCCAGCTGACGACGTAGAGCAGTGCGCCCGCCATCAGGAGGTATCCGCCGACGCGTCCGACGAGAGCGTTGCGCAGGTGTTCGTGGAACGAGGTGGTGCGGGCTGCCATGATCACGATCGCGGCTCCGATGCCAAGGAATGGCAGCAACCCGTTTGCGTCGCGTCCAACGCCGAGCCAGTCAGCGTTCTGCGCCCCGATGAGACCACCGGCGAGGGCGTAGACGATGGCACCGATCGTTGCGAGGAGGGGTCGGAGCCTCCCCGTGACCGACGCCGCCTTCGCAGATGGCGTCGAACCCCGCGCTGTGTCGATCGGATCCGTGGTCATGCTTCGGCGGCGAACGACGACGCATGGGACGAGGCCCGACCGTCGGATCGATCGGCATCGGGGCTGTCGCCAGCGGTACGGGAGAGCTCGGCCCGGCGACGCCACAACCAGACGCTGTTCTCGCGCACGCAGATCCGCTCTTTGAGCAGGGCACGGGCGAGGGGGAGCTGGCCGGCACGGAAGGCGGACCCGACGAGGGTCCGCTGCAGCGCATCGAGCTGCGCGTGTGCGGGTTGCGTTAAGGAGACGGTGGCGTCGCTGCGCACTCGTCTCATCCGAGGCTGATGCCGCAGGGGCCGGTGATGTGTTGATGATGTCCGGGGTGAGGGCATGGGAGAGCGAGTGGGCTCAAGAGTGAGTCTGCGGATGTCTGGCTCACGGTCGGGCCTCGAAGACGAGATTGAACGGCGTGGCGGCGACACGCCGGAAGCGGGTGAAGCCTCCCGCGTTCACGACCTCTCGGAGCTTGGCCTCACCCGCCTGAGCCCCCAGTCCGGCGTCGACCTCCTGGGAGCGCGAGACGGGTAGGCAGACCGTCGTGGAC
>Ga0136633_1002018_pt1 | contig 14376 bp, 14 predicted proteins | sample AntDrymeUQ832206_2_FD_105494 | JGI IMG/M metagenome (GOLD analysis project Ga0136633, IMG submission 105494) | Polar desert sand microbial communities from Dry Valleys, Antarctica - metaG UQ83 (22.06) | ecosystem: Environmental > Terrestrial > Soil > Desert | place: Antarctica: Dry Valley... | reverse complement strand
CGCTGGCGGCCAATGATCCGGACTTGTTGTGTCGCGCGCGCGACGTGGTCGAAGGCTTCGTACGAGAGCAAGCGGCAGAGGCGGCATGAACGAGGGGCACGAAGCTTGCCCCATCCATTACTTTTAGCTATGAGAGCCAGGGCCGATGTGCGGAATCAGCGGAGAGATCCGGTTTGACGGCGAGTTTGCCGAAACCGACGTCGTAGCGAGGATGACCACGGCCATGGCGCCGCGGGGTCCGGACGGCAGTGGCGTCGTCTCCCGCGGGCCGGTGGCCTTCGGTCACCGCCGCCTCAAGATCATTGATCTCACCGACCGCGCCCAGCAGCCGATGGTGGATCCCGATCTGGGACTGACCATCGTCTTCAACGGCTGTATCTACAACTACCGTGAGCTTCGCGAGGAGTTGGGCAAGCTCGGCTATCGATTTTTCTCCACCGGTGACACCGAGGTGGTGTTGAAGTCCTGGCATGCGTGGGGCGACCTGTGCGTGGACCGCATGCACGGCATGTTCGCCTTTGCGATTCACGAGCGCGACAGCGGTCGGCTGGTGCTGGCGCGTGACCGGTTCGGCATCAAGCCGCTCTACCTGAACCACACGGCGGCCCACTTGAGGTTCGCGTCGACCCTGCCGGCCTTGCTGGCGGGTGGCGGCGTGGATACCTCCATCGACACCACCGCGTTGCATCACTACATGAGCTTTCACGCGGTCGTGCCGCCGCCGCGGACGATCCTCAACGGCGTGCGCAAACTGCCGCCGGCGACCCTCAGGGTCGTCGAGCGCGACGGCAGCGCGCGCGATCGCCACTACTGGAATCCGCCCTATACCCGCTCGCCGGCCGATGCCGGGATGTCGGCGCAGGACTGGCGCGATGCCGTCCTGGCTTGCTTGCGCGTCGCTGTGGACCGCAGGATGATCGCCGACGTGCCGGTCGGGGTCCTGCTCTCGGGCGGCGTCGATTCCAGCCTCATCGTCGGCTTGCTCGCCGAGGCGGGGCAGGAGCACTTGCAGACTTTTTCGGTGGGGTTTGAAGAGGCCAACGGCGAGAAAGGCGACGAGTTCGTCTATTCCGACCTGATCGCCCGCCACTACGACACCGGCCATCACAAGATCTTCGTGCCCTCCGCGCGACTCATGGAATCGCTGCCTGGCACCATCGGCGCGATGTCCGAGCCGATGGTCTCCTACGACAACGTCGGTTTCTACCTGCTCAGCAAGGAGGTTTCCAGGCATGTGAAGGTGGTGCAATCGGGGCAGGGCGCCGACGAGGTGTTCGGCGGTTACCACTGGTATCCCCCGCTGCTGCAGTCGGACGATCCGGTGGCGGATTACTCGCGGGTCTTCCTCGATCGCGACCACGACACGCTGATGGGACAACTCGATCCGCAGTGGCATTGCCCGACCGATGCCAGCCGGGCCTACGTTGCCGCCCACTTCGGACACCCGAATGCCGACACCGCGGTCGACAAGGCGCTGCGCCTGGACAGCAGCGTGATGCTCGTGGACGATCCGGTCAAGCGGGTGGACAACATGACGATGGCCTGGGGGCTGGAGGCTCGCGTGCCCTTCCTGGACCATGAACTGGTCGAGCTCGCGGCGCGGATACCCCCGGAGCTGAAATTGAAGGACGGCGGCAAGGGTGTGCTCAAGGACGTTGCCAGGCTGGTCGTGCCGCACGGAGTCATCGACCGGCCCAAAGGCTACTTCCCGGTGCCGCAGCTCAAGTACATCTCCGGTCCCTACCTCGACATGGTGAAGGACGCCTTGGGGTCGCCGCAGGCGCGTGCGCGCGGCCTGTTCCGGAAGAGCTACCTGGCGCAGCTGTTCGCGGCGCCAGAGCAGCACATCACACCGTTGCGCGGCTCTGCCCTGTGGCAGGTGGCGCTGCTGGAGATGTGGCTGCAGAACCATGGAATCTGATATGGCAAACAGGCTTGGCCACCGCCTGCAGCGCATGCGGCAACAGAGCTGGAAGAAACCGATCCGCCAGTTGCTCAACGACCACCCTTCAATGCAGCGCAATGTGGCGTTCGATTGCGGCTGGGGCAGGCTGCTGTTCGCGCAGACGTTTGACTCGTCCGCGGCGCTGGTCGACGCCCTCGGCGCGGAGGGCCCGCGCCGTCGCGACATCGCCTTCTATATCCGTGAACCGCATGTGATGCTGGCCCAGGCGCCGCAGGAGGTCTTTCTCGATCCCTCGCACACCTACCGGATCAACCTGGCCACCTACCGGTCTCATCACCGGCAGGCCCGTGGGTTCGTGATCCGGCGCCTGGTGTCGCGCTCCGACGCGGTTGCCATCAACCGGATCTATGCCTCGCGGGGTATGGTCCAGGTCGACCCTTCTTTTTTCTGGGAGAAGCGCGACAACCGGGCGCTCAGCTACTGGCTGGCCGCGGACGAGTCCACCGGTGAAGTGATCGGCACCGTCACCGGGATCGACCATAACCGGGCCTTCGGCGATCCCGAAGGCGGTGCTTCGCTGTGGTGTCTCGCGGTGGATTCCCAGGCGCTCTTTCCGGGTGTCGGCGAAGAGCTGGTGCGACGGCTCACGGAGCACTACAAGGCTCGCGGCGCGGCATTCATGGACCTGTCGGTGCTGCATGACAACGACCAGGCGATCGCGCTATACGAGAAACTGGGGTTCGTGCGGGTCCCGATCTTTTCGGTCAAGCGCAAGAATCCGATCAACGAGCGATTCTTCGCCACGCCGCCGGAAGATTACGGCGACCTGAATCCCTATGCGCGCATCATCATCGACGAAGCCCGCCGCCGTGGCATCGGCGTCGAGGTCACCGATGCGGCGGGCGGCTTTTTTCGCTTGTCCCACGGCGGTCGCTCGATCCATTGCCGCGAAAGCCTTTCGGAACTCACGTCCGGTGTCGCCGTCTCGATCTGCGACGACAAGGCTGTCACGATCAGGACAGTCGGCAAGGTGGGAGTCGAGGTCCCGGCGCAGATCGACGCCGGCAGCGACCCCGGCGTCATCCGGGCATTCGTCGAGCGCCACGGCAGCGTGGTCGTCAAGCCGGCGCGGGGCGAACAGGGCCGGGGCATCGCCGTCGGCCTCAAGGAAGCCGGCGAGATCGCCAAGGCAGTGGAAGTCGCCCGCACCGTGTCCGATCGGGTGCTGCTGGAGTCCTGTTTCGAGGGCGAGGATCTGCGCCTGGTGATCATCGACTTCAAGCTCGCGGCGGCGGCGATCAGGCGTCCGCCTTGCGTCGTCGGCGATGGCGAGCATGACTTGCGTACGCTGATCGAGCGCCAGTCGCGCCGGCGCGAGGCCGCCACCCAGGGCGAGAGTCGGATCCCGGTCGATGCGGAAACCGAACGATGCGTCGCGGCGGCCGGACTGACATTGGACTGCGTCCCGCAGCCCGGGCGGCACATCGTCGTGCGCAAGACGGCAAACTTGCATACCGGCGGCTCGATCCACGACGTCACCGATGCGGTGCATCCGCGGCTGGTCGACGCCGCCTGCCGCGTTGCCCGGGCAATCGACATCCCGGTCGTGGGTGTCGACTTCATGATCAAGTCGCCCACGGATCCGGATTACGTCTTCATCGAGGCCAACGAAAGGCCCGGACTCGCCAATCATGAGCCGCAACCGGTGGCGGAGCGATTCGTGGATCTGCTGTTCCCGCAGTCGCTGCCACCCGGTTTGCGTCACCCCTCGGCAGGCCATAACGTGTCGGTACGGGAAGACCGCTGGCCAGTCACAGGAGATTCCGCCGCATGAGGCTTACCATCAATGTCGAATACCTCGCTGAGCAACTGCACAAGCTGCTGTCCATCGCCAGTCCCAGCGGCTATACCGACTCGGTGGTCCGCTACTGCACGGAGGAGCTTCAGCGGCTCGGCTTGAAGCCCGAATTGACGCGGCGGGGCGCAATTCGCGCCATCCGCCCGGGCGCCGAGCGAGCGGCGGCGCGGGCGGTCGTTTCCCACCTCGATACGCTGGGCGCCCAGGTCAAGCGAGTGCAGCCCAACGGCCGACTCGAACTGGTGCCCATCGGGCACTGGTCTTCGCGCTTCGCCGAGGGCGCCCGCGTCACGCTTTTCTCGGAGAAGGGCTCCTATCGCGGCACCATCCTGCCGCTGAAGGCCTCGGGTCATACCTTCAACAAGGAAGTGGATACCCAGCCGGTCAGCTGGGAACACATCGAACTGCGGGTCGACGCCTACACGCGGTCGGCCGAGGAGACCCGCGCGCTCGGCATCGACATCGGCGATATCGTCGCCATCGACCCGCAACCGGAATTTCTCAGCAACGGTTTTATCGTTTCGCGCCACCTGGACAACAAGGCCGGCGTGGCCTCGATGCTCGCGGCATTGGAAGCGATGCAGCGCGAGCGCGCCGCGACACCGGTCGATACCCACTGGCTGTTCACGATCAGCGAGGAAGTGGGTGTGGGTGCGTCGTCGATCCTCACCCCGGATGTGGCATCGCTCGTCGCCGTCGACAATGGCACCTCCGCCACGGGTCAGAACTCCTCGGAGTTCGGGGTGACCATCGGCATGGCGGATCAGACCGGGCCCTTCGATTACCACCTCACCCTCAAGCTGGTGAAGTTGTGCCGGGAGTTCGAGATCCGCTTCCAGAAGGATGTTTTCCGCTATTACCGCTCGGATTCCGCGTCGGCGGTGGAGGCCGGTAACGACGTCCGCACCGCGCTGGTCACCTTCGGTATCGACGCTTCGCACGGCTACGAGCGCATCAACATCCATGCGTTGCGCTCGCTTGCTGAACTGCTGACCGTCTATGTGACGAGTCCCGTGGAGATCCAGCGGGATGCCGAAGAGATGGCCGGACTCAAAGGATTCACCAAGCAGCCGATGCAGGAGGCCAGCCAGCCGGAGGTGGCGGCGACCTCAGGCCTCGACGGCTGACGGGGAGGGTTGCCCGGCGCGCCGGCGCAACTGCACGTATCGCAGAATCGCGGCATAGGCCGAGACCGCCAGGGCGGTTTCGACCCAGCCGAGGGTTGACGACAGGCCGCGATCTGTCATGCCTCGGACCACGCCCTCGCACAGATAGACCAGGATCAGCATCGACCACAACTGGTAGTGGCGGATGCGGCCCAGCCAGAATGCCGGCAGGACCAAGGCCAGCGGCAGAACCTTGAGCGCCAGCAGCGAGCCCCCCGGGCGCAGTGGAGCCAGCACGGTTTCCCAGGTGAAACCCAGGACGACCAGCGCCAGGGCGAGAGCAACGGTGGCGATGCGCAACCGGGTGAGGGATGCAGCCTGGGCGCGCGATTCGGGGGACTGGGGCATGCTGCAACGGTAACATAGGCGCCAGTCGAACTTCGGCGAGAACAGGTTGGTCAACGGCAGGGTGGGACGGCAGCGCGCGCAGGTCGGGCCGGACGCGGTGAAGGGCGCCGGTACAGGCGGCACGGCCAGATGAAAGCGGGGCAGGCCTGGCAGCGTTTCATCGGACTGAGGCGTCCCACCGGGCATCGGCTATGGCTGGTGATGCGCGCCATGGCGCGCCAGGCGCTCGGGCTGGAGTTCCTGGAATCCGCGGCCAGCCTGGCTTTCCTTTCGCTGGTGGCCATCGTCCCGATCGCCTCGCTCGGCCTGCTGGTCATCGCGTCGGTGCCGGCCTTCGCCGAGATGCGCGAGCAACTGCAGGCGGTGCTGGCGGCGAATCTGCTGCTGCCGCAGGTGGCCGACACCGTCCTCAGCTACGTCAATCAGTTCGCCGCCGGCGCGACACGACTGTCCTTGGTCGGAACCTTGTTTTTCTTCATCACCGCGCTGGGCACCATGGGGCCGCGCTGACGGCGGGACCGCTGCTGCTGGCGGCGGTAGTCACCGTCAACCTGCGCATCGACGCCGCTATCGGCGGCAGTGGACCCGCTTTCGGCCTCGGCATTCCCCACTGGCTGCCCTGGCTGTTGACGACGATCATTTTGACGCTGGCCTATCGCCTGATTCCCAACCGCCCGGTTCGCAACCGCCATGCCGTGGTCGGGGCGGCGGTGGCCGCGCTGCTGCTGGAAGGCTTGAAGTGGGCCATGACGCTGTATGTCACTTCGTTCCCGACTTACGAAATCGTGTACGGCGCCTTCTCGGTGCTGCCGGTCTTCCTCTTCTGGCTCTATGCCGTGTGGATCTTCGTGCTGCTGGGTGCTCTGCTCGCCGCCAATCTCGACTTCGCCGACATCGACGGGATCGTCATCGCCGGCCCGGCGGCGGAATTCGAGCGGGCACGCAACATTCTGGCGCGGATCGTGGCCAGGGGGCCGGGAGACGGCATCCAGGTCAGCGAGATCGGCGCGCTGTTCGGTCACAGCGCCCAGGTCGCGGACCGTGTGGGCGCGGCCCTGGCCCGCCTCGGCTACATCATCCGGGTCTGGCCGGTGTCCTCCCGGGCGCCCGCCAACCATGTCTGGTCGGAGCGCTGGCTCGCGTCGCCGTCGCTGCCGACGATGTCGCTGCGGGCGCTCCATGACGATATCTGGCTGCGCGGCCGGCTGCTGGATACTCGTGCCGACCGCGGCGAACTGCTGCGGATCCCGGAAAGCGAACTGTTGAACGGGCCGATGGGAAGCGGGCCGCGCTAGGAGCAGGCTCCCTGGGATCCTCCTAGCCGAGCACCGTCGGCAGCCACTGCCGGAGCGCATTCAGGGTCTCGTCCGGGTGCTCGGCCAGCAGGTTGTGACCGCTGCCCGGGACGGCGATGTGAGTCACCGGAGCGGCGCTTGCCTTGGCCGCCTCCAGTGCTTTCCTCGCGGCCTTGGGCGGGGTCATCTGGTCGCTGCCGGCAAGCAGGAACAGCACCGGTACCGGCAGGGCGCCGGCGCGATCGAGACCGGCAACATAGTTGTTGCAGGCGGTGAAGTCCGTCAGCAGCACGCCCGCAGCCTGGCGTTCCATCAATCGCCGATTCTGGATATAGGTGGAGAATCCAGGGCCCGGCGTGCCTGGGTGGTGATTGATGCCCGCACTCGACCAGAAGTTGATCATGTCGAAGGCGCGCCCCTCGTTGCTGGCGGCGGCTTCCAGCAACTGGTCCGATACCCCCATCGGAACCGCAATCGCCAGCAATGCCACTGCCTTGAGCCATTCGGGCTTCTGCGCGCTGGCCTCCAGCGCCACCAGTGCGCCCATGCTGTGGCCGGCAATGACGCCCGCGGGCACCGGCTCGATGCCGACCGCGTCGCAGGCGCGTTCAACCGCCGCGCACACCCATTGCGCGAGGGCTTCCATCGTTTCGAGCGCGGGCCCGGCGCTGCGACCATGACCCGGCAGGTCGAGGGCCAGGATCGAGTAACCGTGGTGAGCGAGGTAGCGTGATTGCATGGCCCACACCGAGTGGTCGTGCTGCGCGCCGTGCACCAGGACAACCAGCGGCTGCCCCGCCCGCAAGGGCCGCCCACCGGTATAGGCATAGGCCTGACGGCCGTCGACGGTGAACCTCATGATGCAGCCTTCTTCAGGGCGCGTTTGAGGTCGTCGACCAGGTCGTCGGCATCTTCCAGGCCGATCGACAGCCGTAGCGTGCCTTCGCCGATCCCCGCTTCGCGCAACGCGTCGGCGTCCATCCGGAAGTGGGTGGTCGATGCGGGATGAATCACCAGAGAGCGCGCATCGCCGACGTTGGCCAGGTGCGAGAAGATCTCGAGGCTCTCGACGAAGCGGCGGCCACCGGCGCGGTCGACCTTGAGATCAAAACTGAACACGGCGCCGCAACCGCGCGGCATGAGCCGTTGCGCGAGGGCGTGGTCGGGATGGGATTCGAGATCCGGATAGGCCACCTTCGAAACCAGCGGGTGGGCTTGAAGGCAGGAGGCCACCTTGCGGGCATTCTCGACGTGGCGCGACATCCGCAGCGAGAGGGTTTCCACGCCCTGCAGGATCTGGAACGCGCTCATCGGGCTCATGCAGGCGCCGAAGTCACGCAGTCCTTCGCGGCGCGCCCGCAGCAGGAATGCGGCGACGGTGGACTCCTCGCTGAAGACCATCGAGTGAAACCCGTCGTAGGGTTCGGTCAGTTCCGGGAACTTGCCCGACGCGTCCCAGTCGAAGCGCCCGGAGTCCACGATCAGCCCGCCCATCACGGTGCCGTGGCCGCACAGGAACTTCGTGGCGGAGTGGTAGACCAGGTCGGCGCCGTGCTCGAACGGACGGATCAGGTAGGGCGTGGTGAAGGTCGAATCCACCAGCAGGGGGACCTTGTGTTCATGCGCAATTGCGGAAACCATCTCGATGTCCATGACATCGAGGCCGGGGTTGCCCAGAGTTTCGCCGAACAGCAGGCGGGTGTTCGGTTGCAGCGCTGCCCGCCACGCCGCGCCGTCGCGCGGGTCCACGAAAGTGGTCGTGATCCCGAAGCGGCGCAGCGTGAAGTGCAGCAGGTTGTGCGAGCCGCCGTAGAGCGCGCGAGAGGCCACGATATGTGAACCGGCACCGGCGATCGTCGCGATCGCCAGGTGCAGCGCCGCCTGGCCGCTCGCTGTGGCAATGCCGCCGACGCCGCGCTCCAACGCAGCGATCCGCTCCTCGAGCACCGATACCGTCGGATTGCTCAGGCGCGAATACACATGGCCGGATCTCTCCATGTTGAACAGGGCTGCCGCATGGTCGGAATCCGGGAAGACGAACGACGTTGTGAGATAGATCGGCGTGGCTCGAGCGCCAGTGCCCGGTTCGGGCGACGCACCGGCATGCACCGCCAGCGTGTCCATTCCGTAATAGTCTTTCTGGCTCACGATGATAGTTTCCGCAAAGGGTGGCCGTGGGGGGGCCGCAGTCAGTGGCCGCTAGCGAGGCAATTTAGCACGCGCCTCCGGCGCTGCATCGCTGGCCGCCGAACAGGCCGGACGCTCATCCCCGCATTTCCTGGACGCCTTTGGCGGGCGCCTGGCCCGGCAGGCTCCTAGCCGCTGAAGCGTGTCGAAGCCCCCCGCCCCGGCGGTTCTCGCTTGCGCCCCATCAGCCTAGACGCTACTCTTAGTCCGTGCCATCACACGTCGGCGCCGGGGGAAATCATGCAAGTCAGCGAAATTCTGAGTCTCAAAGGCACGACGCTTTTCACCGTCACCCCAGACATGATGCTGTCCGACTGCGTGGTCACCATGGCCGATCAGGACATCGGCTCGCTGGTCGTCATGGAACACGGCCGGCTGGCCGGGATGCTGACGTTTCGCGAGGTACTGAAGGTGCTTGCCAAGCGTCAGATCGAGCAGCGATCCGGCCCCACCCGCCCGGTCGCTGAGATCGCGGTGCGGGACGTGATGGTGCCCGAACCGACCCTGGTCGCGCCTTCGACCGACGTCAACGAACTGCGGCGACTCATGATCGAGTCGCATTCGCGCTACGTGCCGGTGATGGACGGCGACACGCTGATGGGCATCGTGTCCTTTCACGACGTTGCACGCGCCGTCCTGGAAGAGCAGAGTTTCGAGAATCGCATGCTCAAGGCCTATATCCGGGACTGGCCCGCAGAGGGCTGACCCGCCACGCCGGTCGACCCGTCGCCCCGTCGGCGCCCGGCGCTTCGTTGCGATCCATCCACCCGGGCAGAGACCGCGGGGGGAGTAGCCGTACGGTTGATAGAATCGTGCGATGCGCATCCTCATCTGCAACGACGACGGCTATTTTGCACCGGGTATTGAAGCCCTGGCTTCGATCCTGTCCGATCTGGCAGAGGTGACGGTTTTTGCGCCGGAGCGCGACCGGTCCGGCGCCTCCAATTCGCTGACCTTGAGCCGGCCCTTGACCATTCGCCGGGCGGCCAACGGTTTTCGCTTCATCGACGGCACTCCGACGGACTGCGTGCACGTGGCCATCACCGGCCTGCTGCCCGATCGTCCCGACCTGGTGGTTTCGGGAATCAACGACGGCGCGAACATGGGGGACGACACCATCTACTCAGGCACCGTCGCGGCTGCGATGGAGGGTTACCTGCTGGGTGTCCCGTCGATCGCCTTCTCCCTGGTCGAGAAAGGCAATGCCCATATGGAAAGCGCCGCCCGGGTCGCGCGTGGCATCGTGGAGCGCTATATCGCGGACCCCTGGCCGGCGCCGATGCTGCTCAACGTCAATATTCCGAATCTTCCGTTCGACCGGATTGGCAAGCCGGAGGTGACCCGGCTGGGAAAGCGTCACCACGCGGAGCCGGTGATCCCCGCCGAGAATCCGCGGGGCGAAACGGTCTACTGGATAGGCCGCGCCGGCGCCTCGCGCGACAATGGGCCCGGCACGGATTTCCACGCGGTTGCCAATGGCAGGGGGTCGATCAGTCCGCTGCATATCGATCTTACTGCTACCACTGACCTGGAGGCGACCCGGCAATGGCCCAGTCGATAAAGGGGGGTGACAACGACGGCCTGGTGTCGGAGCGGGCCCGCCTGCGGATGGTGGAAATGCTGAGGGGGCAGGGTGTGCGTTCGCCATCGGTGCTGCGCGCGATGTCGACGGTGCCGCGGCATATCTTCGTCGAGCACGGCCTGGCCAGCCGCGCCTATGAAGACGTGGCGCTGCCGATCGGGCACGGCCAGACGATCTCCAAGCCTTCCACGGTCGCGCGGATGATCCAGTTGATGGTCGATCCGGTGCCGGAAGACAAGCTCAAGACATTGAAGGTGCTGGAGATCGGCACCGGTTGCGGCTACCAGGCCGCGGTGCTTTCGCATGTCTTTGCCGACGTTGTTTCGATCGAACGGGTACGCTGGCTGCATGAACTGGCAAAGACCCACATCCGCCCGTATCGCCTTCCCAACCTGCGCCTGGTGTTCGGGGACGGCTCGGTTGGCGTTGCGGCGGGAGCGCCTTATGATGCAATGATCAGTGCGGCAGCGGCCGACAGCCTGTCCCGGGACTGGCTGGAGCAACTGCGGGTCGGCGGGCGCCTGGTGGCGCCGGTCAAGTCGGCCACCAGCGACGCCCAGTCGTTGCATGTAGTGGACCGGGTGGCGGAGGACGACTGGTCCCTCACCGTGCTCGATTCGGTGCGCTTCGTCCCATTGCGCCCTGGAACCGCCCGCTGATCAAAGGTATTTGGAGAACAGCAGATGTTAGTCAAGGAAAGTTACCCGGCCGGACGGCTTGCCGCGGCATTGATGCTGGCGCTGGCGCTGGCCGCCTGCGGCAGCACGAAACCGGCGCCGGTCGTCAATCGCACCAACCTGCCGCCGGTGCCGCAGGCGCAGCCGCCATTCACGATGATTCCCGGCCAGACCGGGATCGGGCAGCCGTTGCCGCCCGCGGTCCCGCCGACTGCCGTGCCTGGCTCGGACACGATCCGTCCCGGGGAGGGGCAGGTAACCGGTGTCGAGACGTCGCCGGTGCGCAGTGGCAGCATCGAGTCCGCCACGATCCAGACAACGCCGTCTGCCGGCGTGCCCGGCGATCCCAACCTCAAGACCGGCCCCAAGGGATTCAAGCGCCCGTATGGTGACGTGGCGGCGGTCGATCCCGCCGCCATGCAACGGGGCGGCTCAACTGGCGCAAGCACCTCTGCGCCGGTGGTGATCACAACGACCATCCCGCCGGCGGTGGCGACCGCCCCGCCAGCCATGCCTGCCCCGCCCCCTGAAAAGCCCGCCCCAGCGGCCGCCGTCGGCGGTACCGGCTTGCTTGACGGCGTCGCCTTTGCCTGGCCGGCGTCGGGCACGGTGCTGCAGAATTTCGACCAGACCAGCAGCAAGGGCCTGTCGCTTGACGGCAAGGCCGGCGATGCGGTGCGCGCCGCAGCGGATGGGCGCGTGATCTTCAGCGGCGCCGGCCCGCGCGGCTACGGCAACCTGATCATCGTCAAGCACAGCAACGAACTTCTCTCGGTCTACGCCCATAACCGCAGCCTGGCCGTGAAGGAAGGAGAGACCGTCAAGCGCGGACAGAAGATCGCGGAACTCGGCAACTCCGGGACGGACAAGCCGAAGCTTCATTTCGAGATCCGTCAGCAGGGCAAGCCGATCGACCCGATCGCGGTATTGCCCAAGCGATGACGCCTTCGCTGGTCTTCGACATCGAGACGATTCCCGATGTGGCGGGCCTGCGGGCCGCGTGGGATCTGGCAGACCTGCCGAGCGACGAAGCGGTCGCCGAGGCTGCATTCGAGCGCCGGCGCCTCAAAGTCGGCCATGATTTCCTGCCGCACCACCTGCACCGGGTCGTCGCCATCAGTTGCGTGTTCCGGGACGCCGACGGGGTCAGGGTTCGCAGTCTGGGGGCGCCCCAGGACGACGAAGCCAAACTCATCCAGGATTTCTTCCGCACGGTAGATCGCTACAAGCCGCAGATCGTTTCCTGGAACGGCGGCGGCTTCGACCTGCCGGTGCTGAACTACCGGGCGATGATCCATGGCGTACGTTGTCCGCGATATTGGGAGACCGGCGATAACGACCGGGAATTCAGGTACAACAACTATCTCAACCGCTATCACGGCAGGCATCTCGACCTGATGGACCTGCTGGCGATGTTCACGGGGCGGGCCAATGCGCCCCTGGACGAGATGGCCCGGCTGTGCGGATTTCCCGGCAAGCTGGGCATGGACGGCTCCAAGGTCTGGCAGGCCTGGCGTGACGGCCAGATCGCCAGCATCCGCGATTACTGTGAAACCGACGTGGCGAATACCTGGCTCCTCTACTGCCGTTTTCAGTTGATCAACGGTCGGTTGAGCCAGGAGGAATACCAGGGTGAGATCTCCCTGTTCCGCGAGACTATCGCCGGACTGCAGGGCGCTCATTGGGCCGAGTATCTCGCGGCCTGGCCCGGGTAACCGCCGGTTTGCGTCGCGCCGCCACCTCCCCGCCGATCGCCCTCGAAGTCGAGTCGCTCGACCTCGAAGGCAATGGCGTCGCTCATCACGAGGGCAAGGTGGTGTTCGTCCGCGGCGGCCTGCCTGGGGAGACGGTACATGCGACGGTGGTCCGTCGCAAACCGAGGTTCGAGGTCGCCGAGGTGGTATCGGTCGATCGCCAGAGCAACAGCCGGGTCACGCCGCGTTGCCCGCACTTCGGCGTGTGCGGCGGCTGCGCGACCCAGCACGTCGACGCGCGCGCGCAGGTGGCGTTCAAGCAGCGTGCGCTTGAAGACACTCTCTGGCACCTTGGGCGGGTCAGGGCCTGGAACATCCTCCCGCCGATCGAAGGCCCGACCTGGGGCTATCGCTTTCGCGCCAGGCTCACGGTTCGCCATGTGGCGAAGAAGGGCGGCGTCCTGGTGGGTTTCCATGAGCGGGGCTCGAGCTTCGTGGCCGACATGAGCGAATGCCACACGCTGCCGCCCTTCATTTCTGACCTGCTGGTGCCGTTGCGGCGGCTGACCGAGCGGCTGTCCATTCGCGAGCGGATGCCGCAAGTCGAGGTCGCCGTGGGCAACAGCGAGTTCGGGGGCGTATGCCATCCGGGTCAGGACGACGGCCCGCCGGGCCGCGGGGCAAGGGGCGAAAACCCGACGGCGCTGGTCTTTCGGGTGCTGGACCCGCCCAACGATGCCGACCTCGCCGAGTTCTGCGAATTTGCTGCCGCCCACCGCATCGAACCCTGGCTGCAGCCGAAAGGCCCCGAGACGGCTTACCTGCTTTGCGATGCGTTGGGGAGACGGGATGCGCCGCAGTCGGCGCTGGCCTACGGTCTGGCCGAGTTCGGGCTGCGAATTCCGTTCCTGCCTACCGAGTTCACCCAGGTCAATTTCGCGATCAACCGGCAATTGCTGACGCGGGCGGTTCGAATCCTCGACCCCAGTCCCGACGACAGCGTCGTCGACCTGTTCTGCGGGTTAGGCAATTTCACGCTTCCGCTGGCAACGCGCGCGCGACAGGTGCTGGGCATCGAAGGCGCGCCCGGCCTGGTGGCGAGGGCCCGGCAAAATGCCGTCCTGAACCAGGCGGCCCTGCTGGGAGCGGCCGGCGATCCGGCCGGCGTGACCTTCCGTCCGGCCAACCTGTTCAATTTTGAGGCATCCGATTGGGCCGCCCTGGGCCGTGTCGACAAACTCGTCATCGACCCGCCGCGCGACGGTGCCTTGGCGGTATCCCAGGCCCTGGCAACCGCTTCAAACCGTCCAAGCCGGATCGTCTATGTCTCCTGCAATCCGGCGACGCTGGCGCGGGATCTCGGGATCCTGGTCAATACCGGCGGTTGGACACTGAAGTGCGCGGGCGTGATCAACATGTTTCCGCATACCTCGCATGTCGAGTCGATCGCAGTGCTCGAGTAAGGAGAAAAAAGGGCGCAACGAAGAAAAAAAAGGGCGCATCGCTGCGCCCTCTGACTTGATCGCGTGACCGCGCTTCAGTCGTTGTTGCCGCCCACGATGCCCAGCAGGGCCAGCAGGTTGCTGAACACGTTGTAGACGCTGAGGTAGATGGACAGCGTCGCGGTGATGTAGTTGGTCTCTCCGCCGTTGACTACCCGCTG
>Ga0136633_1002017_pt1 | contig 14380 bp, 16 predicted proteins | sample AntDrymeUQ832206_2_FD_105494 | JGI IMG/M metagenome (GOLD analysis project Ga0136633, IMG submission 105494) | Polar desert sand microbial communities from Dry Valleys, Antarctica - metaG UQ83 (22.06) | ecosystem: Environmental > Terrestrial > Soil > Desert | place: Antarctica: Dry Valley... | reverse complement strand
CGCCTCAAAGACTGGCGGCGCATCCACACCCGCTACGACCGCTGCGCCCACACCTTCTTCTCAGCAATCGCAATCGCCGCTACCGTCATCTTCTGGCTCGACCAATGAGTCCTGAGCCTAGAAGTAAGCCGCTCGAAGCGCCGGCAACGCTTATTCTTCGCAATACCACGGCCATCCCGATTGAGGTCATGATCGAAGTCTTTCCCGACCGCTACATTCTCAGCCGGGCGACAAGATGACTATGGCTGCGCAACCAGGCGAGCATCCGTTCGACATAACATTTTATGACGGCGGGGTTCAGATCTATCCGGGAGCCGATTGCGGGCCACCGGTCAGCATCAATGACGAGCAGGTCGAACCCGACTGGCATACGCCGGGGCCCAATTCAAACTGACCCACTACCGCCGGCGGGCAACCCTAGCTTTTTTGCCGTTTTGCTGTTATATGGGGTCATCGAAGCGGATGGCCCCTTTCATCCGCAGAGGTGATCAAGCAATCGCCGCGCCGCAAATGGATATCCTGCGTCCCTCGGGGCGGACGCGGAGCCATTACGGACAGAAGCGGCCGTTCATGGAAGGTTGGATTTGATGGCAACGAAGGCGTTGAGCTTCGACGTTGGCGATTATGTCGTTTACCCCAAGCACGGCGTCGGCCGTGTCGTGGAGCTGCAGAACACCGATATCGCGGGCATGAGCCTCGAGCTCTATGTGCTCCGCTTTGAGAAAGAAAAGATGACGCTGCGCGTTCCGACCAACAAGGCGGAAAGCGTCGGCATGCGCAAGCTGTCGTCCGACAAGACGATGCAGGAGGCGCTCACCACCCTGAAGGGCCGCCCCAAGGTGAAGCGCACCATGTGGTCGCGGCGCGCCCAGGAATATGAGGCGAAGATCAATTCGGGCGACCTGGTGTCGATCGCCGAAGTGGTCCGCGATCTCTTCCGCCCCGACGACGCTCCCGAGCAGAGCTATTCCGAGCGGCAGATTTTCGAGGCTGCCTCCACCCGTCTCGCCCGCGAGCTGGGCGCGATGGAGCAGATCGACGAAAAGGCCGCTTTGGCCAAGCTGCTCGAAATTCTGAACGAGGCGTCGGTCGCGAACAACAAGGTGCGCCTCGAAGCCTGACCCTGACGGCCTGATCCTGAGGGATTGACCAAAACAGAGGCGGTCCGCGAAAGCGGGCCGCCTTTTTGTTTGCAAGCGACGGCACTCGGCTGTATTAGGATATTAATACAGCTTGAAGGAGATGGACATGCGCAAGCTTCTCGCGATCGGCACTTTCGGCCTCGCCGCAGCCTGCTCGGTGGGCGCGCAGACCAGCGGCGGCGGCGCGCAGGGCCAGCGCAGCTTCGAAGTCGAGGCCTTCCAGTCGGTCAGCCTCGAAGGCTCGCACGATGTCATCGTCACCGTCGGCGGCGCGCCGTCGGTGCGCGCGGAGGGCAGCCAGGAGATGCTGGACCGGCTCGACATCCGCGTCGAAAATGGCGCGCTCAGGATCGGCACCGAGCGCGGCAACTGGAACTGGTTCGGGCGCAGCGGCCACGTCACCCTCTATGTGACCGCGCCCGCTCTGCAGGCGGCCTCGATCGGCGGCTCCGGCGACATGCGCATCGACCGCGTCGAAAGCCAGCGATTCGCCGCCTCGGTCGCCGGCTCCGGCGACATGCAGATCGGCGCGCTGCGGGCGGGCCAGGCCAGCTTCAACATTGCCGGCTCGGGCGGCATCCGCGCCGCGGGCGCGGCCGAGGCGGCCGAAATCTCGATCGCCGGCTCGGGCGACGTCGCTTTGGGCGAATTGCAGGCGCGGCGCGCGCGCGTCTCGATCATGGGCTCGGGCGACATCGCGCTGCAGGCCAGCGAAACGGTTGACGGCTCGATCATGGGCTCGGGCAACGTCAATGTCCACGGCGGCGCGCGCTGCACCGTTTCGAAGATGGGCTCCGGCGACATCAATTGCGGCGCGTGAGGACAACCGGCATCGCGCTTCACCATTGACGCTTAAGCAATTGCGTCCATGGTCCGGAAGATGATCCGGACCCTGCCCGCCTTGCTCGCCGCCGTCTTGCTCGCCACACCCGCCCTCGCGGCGGAGCGGCGCTATTCGGTCACCGATTTCGAGCGGATCGAGGTCGATGGCCCCTATGTCGTGCGGCTGACCACGGGCCGCCCATCCTCGGCCGTGGCGACGGGTCCCCAGGCGGGGATCAATCGCCTCTCCGTCGAAGTCTCCGGGCAAACGCTTCGCATCCGCCGCGACCGCACCAATTGGAGCGGCACTGCCTCAGGCGCACAGCAAGGCACGATCGAGATCGCCGTCACCACCCGCCGCCTGCGCTCGGCGCGGCTGATCGGGCCGGGTCGGCTCGACATCGACCGCATCGAGGGCCTTCGCGTCGATCTCGGCGTCGAGGGAAGCGGAGAGCTGCACGTGCCGGCCGTCGCCACCGACAATCTCTTCCTCCGCCTACTTGGCTCGGGGCGGATCAATGTCGCCGGACGGACGCGGACGCTCAACGGCGCTTTCGATGGCGCGGGCAATGTCGAGGCGGGCGCGCTGGCCGCCCAGGATATCATCGTCGCCACCACCAGCTTCGGCACCGTCGCGCTCAATGCGGCGCGGACGGCGCGGATCACCGCCAACGGGCGCGGCGAAGTGACGGTCGCCGGCCGCCCCGCCTGCACCCTGCTCGGCCCCAGCGCCGATCAGGTGCGCTGCGGCGGCTCACAGCAGCGCCAGGCCCGCTAGTTTGCCGAGCAAGGCTGGGGGCAGCGCGTCGATGCCGTGCGGCGCGCCGTCCAGATCGTCGGGCGCGTCCGCCGCTTCCAGATAACGCCAGCCCTGATGCGCGCGCATCGCGTGCAGGCGCACCCGGACCAGCTCCGGCGCAAGGCGGATGATGGTGCGGCCGTCGCGCGGGTTTGTCGTGAAATCGAGGATCGCCTGCCGCGCGACGAAGCGGCGCTTGATGATCCAGTAAAGGGAGCCGCCCGCGAGCAACTCCTCGGCGCGCTTGGGCCGAAAGCGGGTGACGATCGCCACCGCCCCATCCTTGAGCCTTTTCAACTGGCGCCGCTCAAGCGTCTCCACGCTGGCGCAGCTAAAGGCGACCTTGCTGAGGTGGAGCACGCTTTTAGCCCACCAGACCGGTAGCGACCGCAAGTCCCAGGAATACGAAAAAGCCCATCGAATCGGTGATCATCGTCACGAAGACCGAGGACGACACCGCCGGATCCTGGCCGCCGCGCTCCAGCAGCACCGGGACGACAACACCGGAAAGGCCGGCGACGAGGATGTTGATCAGGATCGCGGCGGCGATGACGGCGCCGAGATGGACGCTCTGAAAGACCAGCCCCGCCCCAAGCCCCAACAGTACCGCGATGGTGACGCCGTTGAGCATCGCCACCCAGATTTCGCGGGTGATCGTCCGGATGGTGTTCGATCGGGTGAGCTGGTTCATCGCCAGCGCGCGCACCGAGACCGCCATCGTCTGCGTCCCGGCATTGCCGCCGATCGAGGCGACGATCGGCATCAGCACGGCGAGCGCCACCATCTGCTCGATCGCGCCGCCGAAGAAGGCGATGATCGAGGAACCGACCAGGGCGGTGGCAAGATTGGCGATCAGCCAGCGGACGCGCGCCTTGTAGCTGTCACGCACCGGCTCGTTAATGTCGCCCTCGACGCCGGCGCCGGACATCAGCAAGGCGTCCTCGCTCGCTTCCTCCTGGACGATGTGGACGATGTCGTCGGCGGTGATCATGCCGACCAGCCGCCCGGCCGGATCGACCACGGCGGCCGAAACAAGCGCATATTTCTGGAAGCGCAGCGCCACCTCCTCCTGGTCCATGTCGACCGGGATCAAAGTCTGCTCGCGCTGCATGACGTCGGCGAGTCCGATTCGCCGCGGCGTGCGCAAAATCCACGACAGCAAACAGGTGCCGACCGGGCGGTGGGCGGGATCGACGACGAAGACCTCGAAGAAGTCGGTCGCCAGATCCTCCCCCGCGCGGCAGAAATCGATGACCTGGCCGATCGTCCAATGCTCGGGCACCGCGACCGCGTCGCGCCGCATCAGGCGGCCGGCCGATTCCTCGGGGTAGGAGAGCGCCTCCTCGATCGCGGCGCGGTCGTCGGGGTCGAGCGCCCGCAGCACGGCGCGCTGCTCCTCCTCCTCCATGTCCTCGATGATCGCGACGGCGTCGTCGGTTTCGAGTTCGCCGGCTATCTCGGCGACCTCATGCGGTTCGAGCGCGTCGAGCAATTCCTCGCGCACCCAGTCGTTCATCTCGGCGAGCACGTCGCCGTCGAGCAGGTCGGCGAGCGCGGCGGCGAGCGCGCGGCGGTCGTCGCGATCGACCAGTTCGAGCAGATCGGCGATGTCGGCCGGGTGCAGCGGCTCGACCAGCGCCCGCGCACCCTCGGCATCGTCCGCCTCGACCCGCGCCATCACCTCGCGGACGAATTCGGGCTTCAGCCGATCATCCTCGTCGAGCCGCGTCTCGGCCGCAATCGGCGTTTGGGGCGGCGCGTCGTTCTGGGGCTCGAGTTCGCTGTCGCTCATCTCGCCCTCCTTTCGCCGACGCTGGTGACCGGCGGCTTCCTAGGCCGGTGGAGCCAGCCTGTCGACATATCCGGCTAGGCGCGGCGGGCTTGCTCGCCTAGAGGCGCGGCAAAGGAGAATCCGCATGGCCGACGAACAGAACAACCTCGTCCTTTCCCTAGATAGCGGCGGCGACGTCATCATCCGCCTGCGCCCCGATCTCGCGCCGCAGCATGTCGCGCGCATCACGGAGCTGGCGAACGAAGGCTTTTACGACAATGTCGTCTTCCACCGCGTGATCGACGGCTTCATGGCGCAGGGCGGCGACCCCACCGGGCGCGGCTCGGGCGGCTCGGACAAGCCCGATCTTCCCGCCGAATTCAGCCGCGAGCCGCATGCGCGCGGAATCTGCTCGATGGCCCGCACCTCCGATCCCGACAGCGCCAACAGCCAGTTCTTCATCTGCCTCAACGATGCCGGCTTCCTCGACGGCCAGTACACCGTCTGGGGCGAAGTCACCGAGGGCATGGAGCATGTCGACGCCCTCCCCAAGGGCGAGCCGCCACGCACCCCCGGCAAGATCGTCAAGGCGACGGTGCAGGGCTGAGAGTTCACAAATCCGCCGATTCATTGCGCATTCGCTCGTCCCTTCGGTCATCGCGCCGCTTTTGCCGGGCCTCTCGCTGTCGAGCGCTCCCCCGCAGACGCATCTGCGCATTCCTGCGGCGAACCAAAGTCGAGACTGCCAGCGCCACCCCGCCCACGGCCGCCATGCCGAGGATGAGCATCATCATGAACTGAATCACTCAGGTCTCCCCACCGGCTTGGCCTCAGGCTCTAGGGGCTTCGGCTTCATACAGAAGCCCCCTTTGAACTTGTCGAGCTGGATGGACCCATTGTCATGAAGGCGCTTTAGCACGTTTCTCGCTCTCGCGGTGATCGCAAGGCTCGGTTATCCCGCCACACCCCAGTGCCAATTCGCGCCGGCTCCCTGCCGCCGAATTCACTCGGCTTCTACGGCTTATGCTTCACGATCCTCAGCCGCTTTCATACGGGTTCGGCATAGGAGGCGCCCTTGCCCCAATGTCTGCAACGGGTGGAAGGCGGGCGAAGCATGCGAGAGGAAGCGGCCCTTGCGCCGCTTGCAAGAACGCGTCTGCGCATTGGACGCTCTTCGGCGATGTAACGCGACGACGCCGTTAATCCAAAAACAGGCTTTCCCGGCTATCGGGAGGGTTGGACAGGATAGGTTTCACGCCATGAAGGCCGAACATCGACGAGACAAGCGCAGCCGCGTCTTTTTGAGCGCCTTCCTGCGGACGGCTGATGGCGACAGCGAGGTGAAGCTGACGAATCTGTCCGGCGTCGGAGCATGTGCGGAATATCCGGTGGTGCTTGCGCCCGGCTCCGAAGTTCAGGTTTCTCGCGGCGATATCCGCGTACCAGCCCGGATAGCATGGGCCGCCGAGGGCAAGATCGGCATCGAATTTGTTGAAGCCTTGGACGTAAACGAATTCCGAACGCAAGGTCGGACTTCAGCCAACTCCCACTTGTCGGATCTTCATAAGCCGGTCGAGAAACTTTCTCCGCGGCTTGAGCGCCACTGGGCCAAGATATTGAGCCAATAGCTCCGGCGCTCGTCATCGTCGCCCTACGCTCGACCGGCTCATGCTGCACGATCCCCAGCGTCATCTTATGCGAGTTCGCATCCGGATGCGCCTCGCGCTAGTGTCTGCAACGGGTGGAAAGCCGCCGCCAAGCCGTAGGCCTACCCGCGTGATCTGAGCGTGGGCAGGCGCGCGTCTGGCTCCGCCACCCAATCCATGCGATGGTTCCGGCTCCGGTCCGAGTCGCAAGTCCGGGAGTGGTGGGCGTTTTCCGGCGTGCATGAACGGGCGCAATTTTCCGGGGGGACAGATCGTGAAGCAGGTCGTGGCAGCGGGGCTGATCTTTATCGCGCTTTCGGCATGCCAACAGAATGCGGGCAATGTTGCTGGGAACAGCGTTGTTGGAAACAGCGCCACAAACAGCAGCACCGCCACCAACCTAAGAAACGCCAGCACGTCCGCGACGCCGCCGCCCGAGGACTCGACCGCTCAGACTGGCCCGGTGGCACTCGCCTCCGACGCCAGCCTGCCAGCCCCCTGCCAGACGGTGGTGCGGGAGATCCAAGCCTGCATCGACAATCTGAGCGGCGCGCAGGCTGCCTTCCGCGAGGAATGGTTGCGCTCGATGGTCGCCTCCAGCCGGCGCAGCTGGGCCACAGCGTACGACGACAGTTATCGCGGGCGGGTGTGCGAGCAGGACCTCAGGGCGGTGCGCCAGCGCGTCGCCGGCTTCGATTGCGCCGCACGCTGAGCATGCGCGGCGACCGGCACGATCGGGAGGAAAAGGATGACGATTGATTGGGAGATACCAATCGTCCGGCTGGTCCTAGGCGCCGCCCTACTCTTGGCCGCGGCCTGCCAGCAGGGTCCGGCGACCAACGCCGTCGATGCCGTCGGCGCGAATGACGCAGCGGCGAACGGCCCGGCGGCCAATCAAAGCGCTAGCGGCGCCGGAACCGGCACCGTGCCGCACCCAGTGACGATGGAGCGCGATCCGGCCAACCAGACTGGGCCGGTAGCGCGAGCGATCGACGCCGACTTCCCGGAGCCCTGCCAGGCCTATGTGCGCGACACTCAGGCGTGCATCGACGCTCTCGATGGAGCCGAGGTTACGGCGCGGACGCGGGAGCTCCGGCTGCAGCTCCACTCGAACCGGAGCACTTGGCTTAGGGTCCAGGACCGCGCCGGTCTCATCAGCATCTGCCGCGACAATCTTGGCATGCTGCGTGAGCGGCGGCGGGAGTATCGGTGCTAGCCCGATCGGGGCGACCATGGCGGCGGTGGACAGGAATGGCGGGCGCGCCGTCACCCCGCATCTTCATGTCCGCAATGGGTCGATTCCAGTCATCGGGGATCTACGAAGTCAGGTGAACCCGCTCCCGCTCGATCGAATGGCCGAGATCGTCGATCAGCGGCCCGATCTCCGCCAGCAACCGCGCGCCATGGGGGTTGAGCTCGACCCGGTGACGGCGCCGCTCGAAAAGCGGCCGCCCGACGTGGCGCTCCATCGCCTGGACGCGGCGGGTGAGCGCCGGCGAGGACAGAGCGAGCGCGTCGGCGGCGGCCTTGACCGAGCCCAGACGGGCGGTCGACACGAAGGCCTCGATGGCCGTCAAAGGCGGCAGCCTCTTCATCTTCGCTTCGCCTGCTTGCGCTCCTCTATTGTGCGGCGCACAGAATCAGTTGCACATGAAATTGGCCGTTTATCGTCGTTTCCGACGATGATCGGTTGCAATGTCGAATGCATTCTTCGCACTTGCACAAAATCTTCGCAAGCGCGAAAAGGTCCGGGCCTTATTGGCATCCTCTCCAAACTTTTCGGCCGATCCCCCGGGGTCGGCCGTTTTTTATGGCTATCCCGTCATCCCGGCGAAGGCTGGGATCTCGGGGAGAGTTTGCGCCAACCCCTCCGCCACTCACCCCACGAGATGCCGGCCTTCAGCCTTCGGCTGAAGTTTATCCTGAGCGCCTGTCTTGCAGGCAGTCGAAGGGCCGGCATGACGCCCGTAATTTTCTCCCACGCGCTTTGATCGCCGGCCCTTCGCCCTTATGTGGGCCGCAAAGGAGCGCACCCCGCATGGCGGACGAAGAACGCAAGCCCAAGAAGCTGCAGGTCGCAACCATGCGCCCCGAGGATAGCGGCCGCGGCATCGCCCGCCTGCCCCGCGCCACCATGACCGAATTGGGTCTGGCCGAGGGCGACGTGATCGAGCTGGTCGGCAAGCGTGCCACGCCGGCCCGCGCGGTCGGCCCTTATCCCGAGGATGAGGGGCTCGAAATCATCCGCCTTGACGGCCTTCAGCGTGCCAATGCCGAACTGGGCTCGGGCGATTTCGTCGAGGTGCGCAAGGCCGATGCAAAGCCGGCTACCAAGGTCATCTTCGCCCCCGCCCAGAAGAACCTGCGCCTCCATGGCTCCGCCCAGGCGCTGAAGCGCAGCTTCGGCATGAAGCCGCTCACCGCCGGCGATGTCGTCGCCACCACCGGCCAGCAGCAAATGCCGCAGGGCGATATCCCGCCCGAGCTGCGCCAGATGCTCACCGCGCCGGCCTTCGCGCTTCAGGAAATCCGCCTCATCGTCGTCTCGACCGCGCCCAAGGGCGTCGTCCTCATCGATGCCAATACCGAGATCGAGCTGCGCCCCGAATATACCGAGGCCAAGGAGAGCCGCCGCGCCGACGTCACCTATGACGATATTGGCGGCATCGGCACCACCATCGATCAGCTGCGCGAGATGGTCGAATTGCCGCTGCGCTACCCCGAGATTTTCGAGCGCCTCGGCGTCGATCCGCCCAAGGGCGTGTTGCTTCACGGCCCGCCCGGCACCGGCAAGACGCGCCTCGCCCGCGCCGTCGCCAATGAGAGCGAGGCCAATTTCTTCCACATCGCCGGGCCCGAAATCATGGGCTCCGCTTATGGCGAGAGCGAGAAGAAGCTGCGCGATTTGTTCGAAGCGGCGGCCGCCGCTGCGCCGTCGATCATCTTCATCGACGAGATCGATTCGATCGCGCCCAAGCGCGGCCAGGTGACGGGCGAGACCGAAAAGCGTCTGGTCGCGCAATTGCTGACTTTGCTCGACGGGCTGGAGCCGCGCCAGAATCTCATCGTCATCGCCGCCACCAACCGGCCCGAAGCGATCGATGAGGCGCTGCGCCGACCCGGCCGCTTCGATCGCGAGATCGTCATCGGCGTGCCCGACGAGGGCGGCCGGCGCGAGATCCTCGGCATCCATACGCGCGGCATGCCGCTCGATGCCGATGTCGAGATCGCGAGCCTCGCCCGCCAGACCTATGGTTTCGTCGGTGCCGATCTCGCCGCCTTGACCCGCGAGGCGGCGATCGAAGCCATCCGCCGGATCATGCCCGAGCTCGACCTCTCCGACGGCGGCGGCGCGATCCCCGCCCATGTCCTCGACAAGCTTTCCGTCACGCGCAAGGATTTCGAGGAGGCGCTGAAGCGCGTCCAGCCCTCGGCGATGCGCGAGGTGATGGTGCAGGCGCCGAACGTCTCCTGGTCCGATATCGGCGGCGTCGACGAGGCGCGCGAGCGGCTGCGCGAGGGCGTCGAATTGCCGCTCAAGCATCCGGACGCCTTCCGCCGGCTCGGCATCCGCCCGGCCAAGGGCTTCCTGCTCTACGGCCCGCCGGGGACGGGCAAGACCTTGCTCGCCAAGGCCACGGCGCGCGAGGCGGAGGCGAATTTCATCGCGACCAAATCGTCGGACCTGCTCTCCAAATGGTATGGCGAGAGCGAGCAGCAGATCGCGCGCCTTTTCGCCCGCGCCCGCCAGGTCGCGCCCACGGTGATCTTCATCGACGAGCTCGATTCTCTGGTGCCCGCGCGCGGCGGCTCGATGGGCGAACCGCAAGTCACCGAGAGGGTGGTGAACACCATCCTCGCCGAAATGGACGGCATCGAAACCTTGGGATCAGTTGTTGTCATCGGAGCCACGAATCGGCCGAATTTGATTGATCCGGCGTTGCTTCGGCCAGGACGGTTCGACGAACTTATTTACGTGCCGGTCCCCGATGCCGAGGGGCGGGAGCGCATCCTCGCCATCCACACCAAGGGGATGCCGCTCGCCGATGATGTCGATCTCGCCTCGCTCGCCCGTCGCACCGACCGCTTCACCGGCGCGGACCTTGAGGATCTGGTGCGCCGCGCGGGCCTCGGCGCGCTGCGCGCTTCAATCGAGGCCGGCATCGTGACCATGGCGCAGTTCAATGCCGCGCTGATCGAAACGCGCGCCTCGGTGACGCCGGAGATGGAACTCGAATATGAGCGCATTCAGGAAAACCTGAAGCAGGAGGCGCGCAGCGCCGGCGGCATCGGCTTCATCGCGCCCGGAATGCTCACGCCGCGGGGGACGAAGGCCTGACCCGCATGTGGGTCCAGGCGGCGAGGACCAGCATCAGCGCGGCCGTCAGCAGGAAGGGCAGAGGCCGCCCGAACGTGTAGAGCGCGACGCCGAGCGTCGGTGCGGCGACATAAGCAATGCCGCTGACCGACGTGACCTGCCCAGCGACCGCATTCTGCTCATCCTGATCGACCGCGAGCGAGGCGCCGGCGGTGAAGCCCGGCCGGAACAGACCGAAGCCAAGCGACGCGAGCGAATAGCCCAGTGTGATGCCGTAAATGCCGCTCGCGACACCGACCACGGCGACGCCGACCGCCGACACCAAAGATCCCCAGATGACGAGCTGGCGCGGATCGAGGCCAAGCCGGGGAATCAGCCCCCACTGCGCAAGCAAAGCGGCAATCGCGCCCGTTATCAGGACAAGGGCGATCCATTGCTGGGCGTGGTCGAGCGGCAGAGCGAGCCGATCGATGACGAGGAAGCCGATCACAGTCAGCAGCACCGCCTGGCCATGGCCCCCGACGATCCCCATGAGATGCCAGGGCAGCACGCGCGGGTCGCGCCAGCGCAGGCTGGACGGCACGCGCTCCCCCTGCTGCGCCGGCGCGTCGCCACCGCCGAGCGACGGATAGGAGACCAGCGAGCCCCGCGCCGGATTGCGCGGCGTATCGTCGGGCAGGCGCAGGATGATCAGCGCCAGCACCACCGCGCCGATGCCGGCGAAGACGATCAGGGGCGCGGAGAGGCCGAGAGGTGGAAAGATGAAGAGCGGCGCGACGGCGGGCCCGATGATCGTCCCAGCGCCGAAGGAGGATGCAAGAATGGCGAGCGCGTTGGTGCGCTGCTCGCCGTCGGTGCGGGCGGCGATATAGGCCTGCACACCCGGCGGCGAGGCGGAACCGAAGGCGCCGTAGAGGCCGCGGCCGAGCATGAAGATGGCGAAGGTGGCGACCGCCCCGAGCAGCCCGGCGAGGCCGGCGGCGAGCGCGCCGCCGCAGATCAGCATCGACGAGGTAAAGCCGTAAAGGCCCAGCCGCATCAGGGCGCGCCGGCCGCGACGGTCCGCGCGCCGCGCCCAGACCGGCGCCATCACCACCCACAAGACCGCCGAGAGGCTGAACGCCACCGCGACCCAGATGTCGGCGACGCCGAGCACCCGGCCGATTGCGGGCAACAGGCTCTGCATCGCCGTATTGCCCGCCGCAGCGACCAGCATCACCGAAAAAAGCAGGGCGAAGCGCCCGCGCGGAATGCCGACCTTGCTCACCGGCGCGCTCAATTCAGGACGCTCGCGCCCTGAGGCGAGGCGGCTTGCGGCTTGCCAATCGGCGCCCGATGGGCCAACGCGTCATCCTTCCGCAATAGTCTGGAACGTAAGCATGTCGGCATCCTGGGAAGAAGCGCGTCGGGGGAACCGCGTCGCGCGCAATGCTGGCGGCGGCCCGCTTTGGCACTTCTTGCGCGGCTTCATCAAGCATCCCGTCATGGTCGGCGCCGCAGTTCCCTCCTCCCGCGCCACGGTCGACAAGGTGTTGGCCCCGGTCGACTGGGAAAATTGCAAGCTCTTCGTCGAATATGGGCCGGGCGTCGGCACCTTCACGGAGCATGTCCTCAACCGCATGGCCCCGGACGCGACCCTGATCGCGATCGACACCAATGCGGATTTCATCCGCTATCTGCGCGGCAAGTTTACCGACAGCCGGCTCTTCCCGGTCACCGGCTCGGCCGCCGACGTGCGCCAGATCATCGCCGATTGCGGCTTCGACCATGCCGATTATGTCATTTCCGGCCTGCCCTTTTCGACCCTGCCGCCGGGCGTCGGCGCGACGATCGCCGCCGAGACCGAGAAAGCACTGCGCCCGGGCGGCGCCTTCATCGTCTACCAATATTCCGCGAAGTGCCGCGATTTCATGGCCCCCCATTTCGAGCGCATCGACCGCGGCCTGGAATGGCTGAACATCCCGCCTTGCCAGATTTTCTGGGGCTGGAAGGACTAAACGGCGCTCAGTTCGGCTCGGCCTCCCCAGCGAAATTGAGCCGCCGGGTGATCTTGAAATCGGCGATCGCCACCAGGAAATAGCCGATCGCCCAGCGCAGACGGTTGAGCAACGTCCTATGCGCCTTGTGCCCTTCCCGGGTGATCTCCGTGCAATTCGCGATCTCGCCATCGACATATTCGTGCATCGCCGCCGCGAACGCGGGATCTTCGACACGCAGCATCATTTCCAGATTCAGGAACAGGCTGCGCATGTCGAAATTGGCGGAGCCGATATGGACGACGCCATCGATCACGAAGAGCTTGGTGTGCAATTTTGTCGGCTGATATTCGAAGATTCGCACCCCCCGCTTCAGCAACGTCCAATAGGTATAGCGCGCCGCCGCGATCGTCGCATTATTGTCGGACTTGGCGGCGGTGATGAGACGCACCTGGCCGCGCCGCGCGACATTCCCGGATCGGCGCAGCAGGACCGGGCCGGGCGCGAAATAGGCGGCGATGATGTCGAGCCGGCGCGCCGCCCGCATGTCCTTGCGCACGGCGCGCGCCCAGGGACTGAGCCGACGCGTCGGCCCGCCGAACAGCCAGTGCAGAGGCCCGTCGGTGTGGCTGTGCTTGCTGAGCATCGCCCTGAGCTTGCGAATGGAACCGTCCGCGCCAGCCCAGCGGAACAGATCGTCAAAATAATCGACCAGGCAGGCGACGCTCGGCCCCTCCACGGTCAAGCCCAGATCGCGCCAGGCGCCCTGCTCGATCGTGCCGAAATAGTCGCTGGAGATGTTGAAGCCGCCAATCATCACTTTGCGCCCATCGGCCAGCGCCAGCTTTTGATGATTGCGCAGCAAATAGCGCCGCCCCCAGCGCGGTGCGAAGCGGCAAAAGCGCGCCTTGGCGTCGATCAGCGGCTGGAAGAAGTCTGCGGGCGCATTTGCGCAGCCGAAGCCATCCACCAGCATGGAGACGGCGACGCCGCGCCGGGCAGCGACGACCAGGGCGTTGCGCACCTGCCGGCCCGCTTCATCGTCGGCCCAGATATAATAGAGGATGCGCAGCGATTCCTTTGCGGCGTCGATCAGCGCGATCAGCGCTCCGAGGCGCTCCGGGCCTTCCTCATGAAGCGTCAGGCAATTGCCTGCGACCTCGACCGGGGCGATCTCGCTAGGTTCTGGCACGGGCGTCATCTGCCCGAGCGATTGCGCTTTCCGCGCAAAAAGGGAAAGCGCAAAGCGTGCCCGTCACCCGCCTCAGCCTGACCGATTTCCGCTCCTATGCGGAGGCCCGCATCGAGGCCGGGCCGGGCCTCGTCATCCTCACCGGAGAGAATGGGGCGGGCAAGACCAATGTACTGGAGGCGGTTTCCCTGCTCTCACCCGGACGGGGTCTGCGCGGCGCGCGCTTGAGTGAGCTTGCGCGGCGGGGCGGTGGTGGCGGTTTCGCCGTGGCGGCCCAGGTCGATGACATCGACATCGGCACCGGGGCGCTCGCCGCGACACCCGAGCGCCGCCAGGTCCGAATCAACGGCGCGCCGGCCTCCGCCAACGCCCTCTCGGAATGGCTCTCTGTGCTTTGGCTGACCCCGGCGATGGACCGTCTGTTCGCCGAGGCGGCCTCGGGACGGCGGCGCTTTCTCGACCGATTGGTGCTCGCCCTCGACCCCGCCCATGCCGGGCACAGCGCCCGCTATGAAGCCGCGATGCGCGCGCGCAACAAATTGCTCGGCGAGGTCGCGCCGGACGGCGACTGGCTGACCGCGCTGGAGGCGCGCATGGCCGAGCATGGTGCCGCAGTCGCCGAAGCGCGCGCCGCCGCGGTCGCGGCGCTCGCCGAACGGCTCGACGCCGCGCCCGAAGGCCCGTTCGCCCGCGCCAGGATCGCACTGGAGGGCT
>Ga0136633_1002016_pt1 | contig 14380 bp, 16 predicted proteins | sample AntDrymeUQ832206_2_FD_105494 | JGI IMG/M metagenome (GOLD analysis project Ga0136633, IMG submission 105494) | Polar desert sand microbial communities from Dry Valleys, Antarctica - metaG UQ83 (22.06) | ecosystem: Environmental > Terrestrial > Soil > Desert | place: Antarctica: Dry Valley... | reverse complement strand
TTGGGTTCGTCGGCCATGGGTCGCGGACTGCCCTAAGTCAGCGCGCGGTACTCGTCGATCGCCCGCCGCCGCTCGATTGCGTGGTCGACGATCGGCTGCGGGTAGTCGCGCCCGAGCACGCAGCCGTAGGCCTCTTGCTCGGCATCGGGCATCTCCCACGGCCTCGAGAGCCGTGCGGCCGGGACGCCGGCCAGTTCCGGCACCCAGCGCTTGACGTAGCGCCCGTCGGGGTCGAACTTCTCCTGCTGCAAGGACGGGTTGAAGACGCGCGTGTACTCGTGCGGGTCGGTGCCGGTGCCGGCCACCCACTGCCAGCCGCCGTTGTTGGATCCCATGTCGCCGTCGATCAGGTGCTCCATGAAGAACGCCTCACCCAGGCGCCAGTCGACGTGCAGGTCCTTGGTCAGGAACGACGCCACGATCATGCGCGCACGGTTGTGCATCCAGCCGCACGAGACGAGCTGTCGCATCGCGGCGTCGACCACCGGGAAGCCCGTCCGGCCCTCCTTCCAGGCCGCGAACGCCTCGGCGTCGTCGGACCAGCGCATGTTGCGCATCTTCGGCCGGTACTCGCGGCGGGCCACCTCAGGGTGGTGGAGCAGGATGTAGCCGTAGAAGTCGCGCCACGCCAGTTCGCGGCGGTAGGTCTCGGCGCTCTTGCCGCCGTGGGCGATCGCGCGCTCCTCGAGCACGCGCGGCGAGACGCAGCCGAAGTGCAGGTACTGGCTCATGCGTGAGGTCCGCTCCGCCAGCAGGTTGCGGTGGGATCCGTAGTCGCCGAGCCCGTCGGCGACGAACGCCTCGACCGCGCGCAACGCGGCCGCCTCGCCCGGCTCGGGCCGGTCCTGGAGTTTCGGAGCGGGCGCGTCGAAGCCGAGGTCCGCCGGCGTGGGGATGGACCCGGCGGCGATCCTCGGCATGGCGATCTCCGCGGGCGTGTCCTCGACGGCGCGGCGCGGCTGCTCCTCCCACGCGCGCCGGAACGGCGAGTAGATCGCGTAGGCCCCGCCGTCGCCCTTGCGGATCGAGCCCAGGCGGGCGATGAAGACCCCAGGCCCGAGCATCAGCTCGGCGCGGTCGCCCAGCGCATCGGCCACGGCGCGGTCGCGCGAGCGGGCGAAGGGGGACACGTCGCCCGCGGCGTAGACGCGCTTGGCACCAACCGCCTCGGCCACGGAAGCGACCTCCATCCGCGGGTCCCCGAGGCGGACGACGAGTCGCGCTCCGCGGTCGCGCAGCTCGCCGTCGAGCGCGCGCAGGCAGTCGAGCAGGTACGCCGTGCGGTTGAGCGACGCGAAGCGCCCGTGCAGGAGCTTCGGATCGAGCACGTAGAGCGCGACCACCCGCTCGTGCTCACCCAGCGCGGCGGCCAGAGGCGGGTGGTCGTGCACGCGCAGGTCGCGGCGGAACCAGACGACGGCGGTCGAGGGCACGGCCATGGTTACGGGGCGCGCGAGTCGTAGGACCAGAAGCCGGGGAACGATCGCGCGACGACCGCGCAGCCGACGAGGCACATCACGCCGCCGAAGACGATCGAGCCGCGCAGGCCCATCAGCGCTGCGGCGACCCCCGCCTCGACGTTGCCGAGCGTCGGCCCGGAGGTGTAGGAGATCATCTCGATGCCGGCCATCCGGCCGCGCAGCGTGTCCGGGATCGACTCGTTCCAGATCGCCGAGCGGAAGATCCCGCTGATCGCATCCGACCCGCCGGCCAGCGCGAGGAAGACCAGCGCCAGCCACAGCTCCCCCGACAGGCCGAAGCCGATGATCGGCGCGAGCGCGCGAAGGCCACGCCCTCCTTGACGCCCCACACCTGCGGGTCCCCTGAGAGCGCGTTGGCCATCAGCACCAGCGCGACGAGCAGGGAGCCCGCGTCGGAGAAGATCATGAGCCGGCGGCGGTCGAAGGCGTCCGCGAGCGCCCCGCCGACGAGGGCGAGCACCACGATCGGCAGGAACTCGACCAGGCCGAGCAGGCCGACGGCCAGCGTGGAGTCCGTCAGGGCGTAGACCTGGAACGGGATCGCCACGAGCGTCACCGTCGAGCCGAGCAGCGAGACGACCTGGCCCATCATCAGCAGCCGGAAGTCGCGGCGCCGGCGCAGCAGCGACGCGTCCACCATCAGCGCGCGCAGGAAGCGGCTCACCGCGCCGTAGGATGCCGCTCGTGGCCGAGACGCACGTCGAAGACGAGACGCCCAAGCTCTGGGATCCGCCCGCCGAGCTGATCGAGCGCGCGACCATGACCCGCTTCATGCGGCGCTACGGACACGAGGACTACGCGTCGCTGTGGCGGTGGTCGGTCGAGGACCTCGAGGGCTTCTGGGCCGCGATCTGGGACTTCTTCGAAGTCGACGGGACCTACTCCGCGGTGCTCGGGTCGCGCGAGATGCCGGGCGCGAAGTGGTTCCCGGGTGCCGCCGTCAACTACGCCGAGCACCTGTTCCGCGGCAAGCCCGATGAGCGCGTGGCCATCCACCACTCGAGCGAGTTGCGCGCGCTCGGGGTCTGGACGTGGGGCGACCTTCGCCGCGAGACGGCGCGGATCCGCGAGGGACTTGTGGCCCGAGGAGTCGGCAAGGGCGACGTCGTCGGCGCGTACATGCCCAACATCCCGGAGACGATCGCCGCGTTCCTGGCCACCGCGTCGCTGGGCGCGATCTGGTCGAGTGCCGCGCCGGAGTTCGGCGCCCAATCGGTGATCGACCGCTTCGCGCAGATCGAACCGAAGGTCCTGCTCGCGATCGATGGCTACCGCTACGGCGGCAAGGACTTCGACCGCAGCGCGATCGTTGCGGAGATCGGGGAGGCGATCCGCGCCCCGGTGGTCCGGCTCGGCTACCTCGACGGCACGGGCTGGGAGGAGGGCTTCGCTGATGGCCCCGGGGATGCGATCGGCTTCGAGCGCGTCGCCTTCGACCACCCGCTGTGGGTCCTCTACTCGTCCGGCACGACCGGCCTGCCGAAGGCGATCGTCCACGGACAGGGTGGGATCCTGCTCGAGCACCTCAAGAAGCTCCACCTGCACGTGGACGCCCAGGAGGGCGACCGCATCTTCTGGTTCACCACGACGGGCTGGATGATGTGGAACTTCCTCGTCGGCGCATTGCTGACCGACGCCGCGATCGTCCTGTTCGACGGCAATCCGGGCAACGACGGCATGAACGTCCTCTGGGACCTCGCCGAGGAGACCGGCATCACCTGCTTCGGGACGAGCGCGGCCTACCTGCACGCGTGCATGAAGGCGGGCGTCGAGCCGGGAGCGGGGCGCTCGCTGGACCAGCTGCGCAGCGTCGGGTCGACCGGATCCCCCCTGTCACCCGAGGGCTTCGCTTGGGTCTACGAGCACGTCGGCGCCGACACCTGGCTGTTCTCGACTTCCGGCGGGACGGACGTCTGCAGCGCGTTCGTCGGCGGCGTCCCGCTGCTGCCGGTCTACCTCGGCGAGCTCCAGGCCCCGTCGCTCGGCGCGAAGATCGAGGCCTGGGACGAGGCCGGCCGGCCGGTGCTCGACGAGGTCGGCGAGCTCGTCATCACGGAGCCGATGCCGTCGATGCCGGTCTTCCTGTGGGGCGACGGCGACGGCTCGAAGTACCGCGAGACCTACTTCGAGATGTTCCCCGGCGTCTGGCGCCACGGCGACTGGATCCGCCTGACCCCGCGCGGCACGGCGGTCATCTACGGGCGCAGCGACTCGACGATCAACCGCGGCGGCGTGCGCATGGGGACGTCAGAGCTCTACCGCGCCGCGCTCGCCGTCCCACAGGTCGTCGACGCGCTCGTCGTCGATGTGCCGCCGCGCAGCGGGACCGGCGACTCGTGGATGCCGCTGTTCATCGTCATGGCCGAGGGCGAATCGCTCACGCCCGAGATCGTCGCCGAGCTGCGCAAGCGCATCCGCACCGACTGCTCCCCGCGCCACGTGCCCGACGACGTCATCGAGGTCGCCGAGGTCCCGCGCACGCTCTCGAACAAGGTGCTCGAAGTCCCGGTCAAGAAGATCCTCATGGGCACGCCGCCCGAGCAGGCCGCCAGCCGCGACTCGCTGGCCAACCCGGCCGCGCTCGACTGGTTTGCCGAGTTCGCTCGCTCCCGAACCTAGGATCGGGTGCATGCGTGCCTTCATGACCGGCGCCACGGGCTTCCTCGGCGGCCGCGTGGCCGCCAAGCTCCGTGAGCGCGGCGACGACGTCGTCTGCCTCGTCCGCGATCCCTCTCGCGCCTCCAAGCTGCGCGAGCTGGGCTGCGAGCTCGTCCGCGGCGACCTGTCCGACACCGCGGCGATGCGAGCGGCGATGGAGGGCTGCGACGCGGTCTTCCACCTCGCGGCCGACTACCGGATCGGCATCAAGGCCTCCGAAGTGGCGGCGATGGAGGACGCGAACGTCGGCGGCACCCGCCGGGTGCTCGACGCCGCCGCCGAGGCCGGCGTCGCCAAGGTCGTCTACGTCTCCACCCTGGCCGCCTACGGCAACACGCACGGCAAGGTGGTCGACGAGACCTACCACCATCCGAAGACCTCGTTCGGCTCGGCCTATGAGCGCACGAAGGTCGAAGCCCACGACGTCGCCGTCGAGCGCGCGGCCACCGGCGTGCCGGTCGTGATCGTCCAGCCCGGCTCGATCTACGGTCCAGGCGACTCCTCCGAAACCGGTGGACAGCTCAAGCAGGCCGCGCGCGGCAAGCTGCCGGCCGTCGCGTTCGGGGACGCAGGGCTGACGTGGGTCCACGTCGACGATGTCGCCGACGGCGCGATCGCTGCTTACGACCAGGGCCGCATCGGCGAGAGCTACAACCTCGGCGGAGAGCGCACGACGCTCGCCGAGGCCCTGGCCGCCGCCGCGCGCGCCGGCGGGTCCAAGCCGCCCACCCGCAAGGTGCCCACCGGGTTCCTCAAGGCCATGGTCCCGCTCGCGCCCGTCTTCACGAAGCTGATGAAGCTGCCGCCGAACCTGCGCGAGACGATCGCCTCGATCGACGGCGTGACCTACTGGGCGACGTGGGACAAGGCGGCCTCGGAGCTCGGCTACAGGCCGCGCGATCTGGAGACCGGCCTGCGTCAGACGTTCTCGGCCTCACCAAGCTGAGCGTCGAGCTCATCGGTGACGGCGAGCGCGGCATCGAGCAGCTCGGCCGAGGAGCCGGCCAGTGTCGCCGACGGCAGCCGCCGTGAGGGCCCGGCACCGCCGGCGAAGGGGACGCCGGCCGCCTCGGCGGCGCGGCGAAGCTGTCCGTGGCGGCTCACGAGCACCGGGGGGACGTCGTCGTCGGCCGTCGCGCGCAGTTCGAGGATGACCGTCGCCGCAGGATCCGGGCGCTCGCGGCGCAGGTGGGCCCGTAGGCCGTGGGGCCGCGCGCCGGCCAGAACGAGCGCTGCCGAGACGTGCCGAGGGGGATGCGAGACCAGTTCGGCGTGCAGCTGGCGCGCGGCGGCGAGCGCTCCGTCGGGCGCGGCGCGCGGCCCCGCTGCCGTGTCCAGCGCCGCCGCGACGACCAGCACGAGCGCCACGGTGGGGATGAACTGCACGATCCCGAGCGCGGAGTCGTCGACGCCGGCGATCCGCGCCCCCGCGGTGGCGGCCACGACCGCGACGGCGAGCATGAGCCAGGCGCCGGGACCGGGCACGAGGGCCGCCGCGATCCGGCCGCGCAGCCGGTTCGCCAGCGTCCCACGCCGGGGGACGTCGGTTCGCGCCACGATCCACAGGGCGACCGCGTCGGGATCATCGGCCTCCACGAGCACCAGTTGGGTCGCGCGGCGGAAGAACAGCAGCCGCAGCAGGCCGGGAAGGCCGGCGGTCTCCAGCCCCAGCGACAGCAGGACGATCCCCGCGAGCGCTGCGCCGGCGATCGGTTCCGAGGGCGACAGCAGGCTCGCGATGACGGCCAGCAGCGCGTGCAGGCCACGCGACCAGTCGTCCTGCGGGCGCACCCACACCGTCTCCAGCCAGGCCTCGTGCCCGTCGGTGCGCAGGTCGTCGTGGAGCGCCACGGCCGCACGGCGTTCGGCGTCCGTGCAGGCGGCTCCGGAGGGCGGGAGTTCGGTGATCACAGCCGGGTAGTCTGGCGCGCCTCGTGAATCCAACCGATCTTGCCTTCGCCGGCGTCGTCCGCCAGGCCCAGCTCATCCGCTCCGGGGAGCTGTCCTCGCGCGAGCTCGTGGAGCTCTACCTGGATCGGATCTTCCGGCTCGACCAGTCCCTCAACGCGTTCCGCGTGGTCATGGCCGAGCAGGCCCTCGCCGAGGCCCAGCAGGCCGACGCGCGGCGTTCGGCCGGGGAGGACCGCCCGTTGCTGGGCATTCCCGTGGCGGTCAAGGACGACACCGACGTCCGCGGCGAGGTCAGCGCCAAGGGCTCGATCGCGCACGGCCCGCCGGCGACCGCCGACGACGAGCTGGTGCGCCGCCTGCGCTCCGCCGGCGCGGTGATCATCGGCAAGACCAATGTCCCGGAGTTGATGATCACCCCGTTCACCGAGACGCCGTGGTACGGGGCGACGCGCAACCCGTGGGATCTCGATCGCACGCCGGGCGGCTCGTCGGGGGGCGCCGCTGCGGCGGTGGCGGCGGGTTTGGTGCCGCTGGCCACGGCCACCGACGGAGCCGGGTCGATCCGCATCCCTGCGGCCTGCTGTGGTCTCGTCGGCCTCAAGCCCCAGCGAGGGCGGATTCCCTTCGCGAAGCCCGACTGGAAGGGTCTCGACGTCCACGGGTTCGTCACCCGCACCGTCGCGGACAGCGCGCTCGCGCTCGACTGCGCCGGGGATTTCCCGATTGGGCTCGCCGACGCGGCGGCGCGGCCGGCGACGAAACTCCGGGTCGCGATCTCGCTCGGCGTCCCGAAGGGCGTCATAGGCTCGCCGGATGCCTCTCAGCTCGGCGCCGTCGAGCGGGTCGCGGGCGCGCTGCGCGATCTCGGGCACGAGGTCGTCGAGCGTGAAGCCGACTACGGGCTCTCCGGGCCGCGCCTGATCGGCCGCTACCTGGCGGGCATCCGCGAGTACGCCGGATCGATGGCCCACCCGGAGCGCCTCGGACGCCTCACGCGCGGCTTCGTCGCGCTGGGACTCGCGCCGTCGTTCGCCATCAAGCGGATCCTCGCCGCCGAGGCGGCTGATCGCGAGCGCTTCGTCGCGTCGTTCGGGGACGCCGACGTGCTGCTCACACCGATGTTCACGCGACTACCGTTCCGGATCGGGGAGCTCGAAGGCAAGCCGGCGGCCTGGGTGCTCAATCGCGAGATCTCCTTTGTCCCGTATCCGGGCATGTGCAACCACACCGGCCAGCCTGCGGTCGCGGTCCCCGCGGGCACGACCGACGACGGGTTCCCCCTGTCGGCGCAGATCGTCGGCCGCCCGGAAGCCGAGCCGATGCTCGTCGGCCTGGCCGCGCAGCTCGAGCAGGCGCTCGACTGGCCGGTTCGGCGTCCCACGATGGCCGCGTGAGCGAGTTTTCCGCCGAACTCGGGCTCGCCGAGTCGATCGCCCGCGAGGCCGGGGTGCTGCTGCGCTCCTACTACGAGTCGGTCTCGCGGTCCTCGATCTCCGCCAAGTCCTCACCGACCGATCTCGTCTCCGAAGCCGACCTGGCCACTGAGGAGCTGATCCGTGGGCGGCTCGCGGCTGAGTGTCCCGACGACGGCATGCTCGGCGAGGAGGGCAGCGACGTGGCCGGGAGCTCCGGTCGCCGCTGGGTCGTCGATCCGCTCGACGGCACGATCAACTTCCTCTTCGGGCTGCCGCAGTGGTGCATCTCGATCGCCGTCGAGGACGCCGACGGCGCGATCGCCGGCGTCGTCCTCGACCCGATGCGCGAGGAGTGCTGGACGGCGACTCGCGACGGGGCACCGTGCCTGAACGGCTCTGTCGTCGCGCCCGGTTCGCGAACCGACCTGGCGTCTTCGCTGCTGGCGACGGGCTTTGGCTACGACGCGGCCATCCGCGCCTCGCAGGCCGAGATCATCGCCCGCGTCCTTCCGCGCGTCCGCGACATCCGCCGGCTCGGCTCTGCGGCGCTGGACCTTGCCTGGACCGCGGCCGGGCGCTACGACGCGTACTTCGAGCGCGGCGTGAAGCCGTGGGACGTCGCCGCGGGCGCCCTGATCTGCTCGCGGGCCGGGCTCGCGGTCCGGTCGCTGGACCCGATCGAGCCGTCCGAGAGCGGGATCCTCGTTGCCGCTCCCGCGGTCGTCGACGAGCTGTTCGCCCTCCTGAACTGACCGGGCCGAACAACGTCTCACTATGAGACGGTTGTCGGCCCGGTTCGCGGTTCGGGCAGTCCCCACGGGGTGCCGGAGGCGGTCAGCCGGGCGTCGAGCCGCTCGACGTCGTCGAGTGCGGAGCGGATCGAGTCGGCGTCACGCGCGATCGCGGCATCCTCGAGCCGGGCGATCGCGTCGTGAAGCTCGCGCTGGGGACCGTCGGCCGGGACCTCGACGATGAACGGGTCACGGGCGTGAGGGTCCTCGTCGGGAGCCTCGTCGGGCAGCAGGTGCGGGAGCAGCTCGACCCCGTGGCGCTCCTGCTGATGGGCGATGGCGAGCAAGGTGGCGGCGTCGGCTCCGGGCTCGTCCGCGACGGCTCGGAGCGCGGCGGCGAGCGCCGGCTTGGTGGTCGCGTACGCCGCCGAGAGGCTCGTCGTCTCCGTGTCCCGCCGGTCGATGGCGGCCGGCGATTCGGCGTCGCCGAGGCGCTCCAGCGCGGCCAGATCGTCGAGCAGGTGCGCCGCGAGCGCCACCTTGACCTCCAGCCGCGGCTCCGCACCGACCCACACCGACAGGATTGCCGTCAGATGCTCCAGCGTCTGCGGGTGGTCCATGCTCAGCGGTGCAGCGGCTGCCGAGCAGGCGGCGTGCGCAGCATCGCGGCGATCGTCAGCGAGGACGCCAGGATCGCGACGAGCACCAACCAGAAGAAGAACCCGATCGCTGCGACGGAGACCGGCCCGATGACCAACGCCACCGCCGATACCACCGCCACCTTCGCCCACGTCGGCTCCGGGCGCGGCCGCGTGCCGTAGGAGCCGAACGCGATCAGGCCGAGCACGAGCCCGGTCGGGACGAGGGTGAGGAGGGATGCCCACATGCGGTCGGGGGTTCCCCGTCCGGCCGCCTGGTCCTACGAGTGCATGTGATCGTGCAGGTGCAAGGGGGGACTCATCCGCCTACGATGCGCCCTCAGGCCCGGGTGCTGGAATCGGTATACAGGGCGGTCTCAAAAACCGCTGTCCTTACGGGCATGTGGGTTCGAGTCCCACCCCGGGCACTGAACGCTCAGCTCCAGCGGCCCCAGGCGAGAATCGCTAGGCGGGCTGCCAGGAACCCTTGGAGGCGTCGCTGCCGTCGTCGGGCGGATGACCGGCGGAACCGTCGGCGGGCCGCTCGACCTCGACGTTCCAGGCCTGCTGGAAGCCGCGCATCGTGAAGCCGATCACGAGCACCTGGACCGGCACGATGATGTACGTGATCAGGCCGAGGATGCTTTCGTCGATCGTCGCCGGGTCGAAGCCGTCCTTGTCGCGGTCGAACCACAGGGGCCCGGTGACCGCGGCGAAGATGAGCAGGATGATCGCGAGCGCGGCCGCCACCGGGAGGATGCCGCGGCTCCAGCGGGCGACCAGGAACGCCATCAGGATGTAGAGCGCGATGTAAGCGATCTGAAGCGGGATCGCGCCCTCGAGCTTGTCCCACCCGCCGATCGTCACCACGAGCATCAGGCCGGCCGAGGCCAGCAGGAGCAGGACGATGACGGCCCGCGCCGCCTTCGACGACGCCTTGCGCCGGTTGGGCCGGTCAATTACGAATCCCGGCCGTGCTACTCCTCGCTTGAGCGCCATCTGGCTCGATACCTTACGTTCTCCGCGCGTCGGATGCACGCAGTTGCCCCGGCGCAGCGCCGAGCGGGCGTGGCGGAACTGGTACACGCGCCGGCTTTAGGTGCCGGTGCTCGAAAGAGCTTGGGGGTTCGAGTCCCTCCGCCCGCATCCACCGACCCGGCACGTTTCCGGGCTGTGGTCGAGCATTTTCGGTATCCCCCTGCGGGTTCAGTCGCCGTGAAGGGTCCGGTAGCCGAGTACCGCGCCGAAACCCACGATCGCGCCGCCGGCTCCGAGGTCGATCGCCCGCAGCAGCCGGGGCCCGATGCGTTTCCGAGCGGCGGAGACGCCGAGCGCCAGAATCGTCATCCAGGCCAGCGATCCGATCGCGACGCCACCGACGAGCAGAGCCGCTCCGCCGATGCCCTGCGCTGCATCGGCGGCCGACGCCGCCGCGAAGATCGCCGCCCACGAGATGATTGTCAGCGGGTTCGAGGCGGTGGCGGCGAGCGTGGTCAGAAACGCCTGTCTCGGGGACGCCACCTCGTCGTCGGCTTCGAGTCCGGCCCGGATCCGGAAGGCGCTGTGCAGCGTCCGTGCGCCGATCCACACCAGCACGCCCGCCCCGATGGCCAGTCCGGTTTGCAGCGACCCGCGAAGCGTCGACCGGATCGCGAACAGCGAGATCGGGCCGAGCTGCATGGCCACCAGGAAGCCGAGGCCGAAGCCGATGATCAGCGCGTTCATGAGTCCGATGGTTCCACGCGCCGAGCCTCTGCGGGTTCGCTACGCCATGTTTCTCAGGACGAGTTCGAGCCGCCCGAGCTCCAAGGCGATCCGAGGCGGGAAATCGCGGTGGCGACCGAGGAAACGAGCGGGGGACCAGGGAATCGAACCCCAACCTGCGGTTTTGGAGACCGCCGTCCTCGCCGTTGGACCAGTCCCCCCGTGAAGCGTCTCGGCAGTCTAGACCGGTCGCCAGGGCGCCGGCCACGCGGGTAGCGCTACCGCCGATGCTGACGTTGGTGGCCTACAACGCTCGCCAGCGCGAGCCAGACGACGATGCCCGCGATCACGATCTCTGGGGTGCTGAGCTTGTAGTAGGTGAGCAGGAGTGCCCCGGTCACGGCGGCGAGGGTAGACCGCCGCGCTCGGTAGCGTCCGGCGGCGCCGATGTTCGAACCATCTGAGATCTTCGCCCCGGGACTGCTCGAGGGAACCGTCGTCCTGGTGACCGGGGGCGGGACGGGTCTCGGGCGCGCGGCGGCGCTGGAGCTCGTCCGCTGTGGTGCCTCGGTCGTCCTCGCCGGCCGGCGTCAGGAGGTCCTGGATGCTGCGGCGGAGCGGCTCGGCGGACATGCGTCGACCGTCTCGGGCGACATCCGCGACGACGCCGACGCCGAGCGGATCGTCCGCGCCGCGATCGCGGCCTACGGCCGCCTCGACGTCCTCGTCAACAACGCCGGCGGCCAGTACTTCGTGCCCGCGGAGTCGATCGAGCAGAAGGGCTTCCGCGCGGTCACGCGCCTGAACCTCGCCGCCACCGAGCGCATGTCGCGCCTCGCCCAGACACTCGCCTTCGAGGACCAGGGCAGCGGAACGATCGTGAACGTCACGCTGTCGCCTCACCACGGACTCACCGGGATGGTTCACTCCAGCGCCGCCCGCGCCGCCGTCGAAGGCCTCACCCGCGCGCTCGCATGCGAATGGCCCTCGACGACCGTCGTCGCCCTCGCCGCCGGCCACTTCGAGACCGAGGCGCTCGACAAGTACCCGGACGTCGTCCGCCAGCACGCCGCCCGCAGCGTCCCGCTCCAGCGCCTCGGGCGCCCTGAGGAGCACGCCTGGCTCGTCCCGCTCGCCGCGAGCCCGCTGGGTCGTCACCTGAGCGGATCCACGATCACGCTCGACGGCGCCCGCGACAACTGGTTCGGCCCCTGGCCGCCGCCGGCCCTGGTCGTTGAGGGCGAGGTCCCGACCGAGGAACGCCGCCCCCGCTGAGGCACCCGCCGCCAGACCGGTACGATGTCCGCTCCCTCGCGGGCGAAGTGTTGTGGTTGCACAGGAGCCTTCCAAGCTCCGAGGGCGGGTTCGATTCCCGTCGCCCGCTCTGGGAAACGCATAGCCACGGGGAGTGGCGCAGTCTGGTAGCGCACCCGGCTGGGGGCCGGGCGGTCGCAGGTTCAAATCCTGTCTCCCCGATTCACGAGAAGCGCGGTGTAGAGCCAAATGTGCCGTCCGTTGCATCGCACGAGAATGCCACGGGGTCCAATTTGGGGTCCAATTGTCTGTCGAAACCAGGACGTGAGCCGTCTTGGCCGATGGGCGTGACGCACCGATCAGGCGCCCGCACTCCGACGGCTTCGGCCATGTCGTTCGCGCCAGTTTCCTGATTCACCTCACGACGGCATGCGAGTGCTGCGGCGCGACCTGAACGGCCACACCCTGACCATCGGCGAAACCACCTTCGATCACCTGAACTATGACCGCGATGCCGACGTGCTCTACCTGTCTGTGGGGGCACCGCGAGCCGCGGATCACACCTTCGGAACGCCCGAAGGGCATGCGGTGCGGTTGGACAAGGAACACCGCATCATCGGCATCACCCTTCTCAACGCGGGGACGCTCCTGGAGCGCGGCGATCTCGAGGTCACGCTCCCGCAGGTCGTAGACGTCGAGCGTTCAGAGCTCGCCGACGCCCTCGCGATCTGATCGCGCCGACCACGACCACGCGGTCGCCGGCCGGCGGTTCAAGTCCGCATGCCCGTTGGTGGAACGGGCGGCTCGGTCACCGTGGTCGGCGGGGGCACCGGTCGAGTTCCCGGCACTTCGATCTGGGTTCGGAAGACGCAGAGCACGCGCCCTTGGGGGCGGGCCGCCGAAGCGCAGACCAGCGCGGGCCAACCTTCCGCCGAGAGCGTTTCCCCGATGGGCTGGAAACTCGGCCACTCCAGCTGAGTAGGCGTCATCGTCGGGAGACCAACTCGGGCGAGGCGCTCGTCGTCGGAAAGGTCGGCCACCTGCGGGAGGGAGATCTCCCAGCGCCAGAGGTCTCGCGGCAGGGCGTGATTTGGCGGGAGCGCCGCCTCGGCCAGGTTGCGGTACCACTCGGCCCACGCGGTGTCGGGGGAGTCCGCGAAATACAGCCCCTCGACGATTTCTCCGTGTTGCCAGCGGTTGTCGGCGGGATGCGGCGGCTGGTAAAGGACGTCGGCGGCTGCGGGGATGTGTCGCCACCAGAGGCCTGCGACGTGCGTTTGGTCGACGTCGAGCAACTACGAGGCGCCGGATGCTTCGAGCCCCGCGATCACGCGAGACACCCGTCGGTATTCACCCGTCGCGATGACGTCGAGTGGCTTGTCGTCATCGAGCAGGGGGATCGGTTTCCGAAGCCAGATGGGGACGTAGGTGGCCTGCATGACGCGGACGAGTCTCTCAACGATCGAGGACAGCTCGATCAGGCGCTCCGCCCTGTCTCCGGTGGGTGAGCGCTCGCCGCGCAGCCAGGCGCGCACCGTGGTCTCGTTCGCCCCAGTTGCTCGGGCGATGTCCGGCACGGACAGCTGCCCGGTTTCGTGAATGAATGCTGCTTCGTTTGCAAATGCCGTGGCCATATTGGAACCCTCTGGGAGGCACTGTATCGGCAAACACCCGAGAAACACAACCTAAACCGCCGACTCAATATTCGACGGAACCCTCACTGACTCGTCGGGCGGCGAGCTCGACGGGCTGGTGGTAGCCGCCGCGGTTGCGAAGAAAGCGCCGGAGTTGGTGGTTGAGGGCACCGACGTCGGCGCGCTCCAGGCCACCGCTCTGCTCGACCATGTACTGGAACTCGTGCGCGGCTTGGGTCATGAATCCGAGCATGCTGCGACTTGCGGTTCGAGCGACCTGCAGCGCCGCGGGATCGAGCATCCCGAGCGTGTTTGGAGGGAAATGCTCCTCGGCAAGTGCAGCTTCGATCGAGCCCGTCGCCCACGAGCCGAGGTCACGAAGGTCGCGCTTGCTGATGTCTGCCGCGAGCACGGGGAACAACGTCCCGGTGTGCATGAGAAGCAGGCACTTGCGCCGCTGGACCCATAGGAGGTTCGCGTACCAGTCGTCGTCGGTCGCTGGAACATCGGCCAGCGCCTGAGCGCGCACCCCGATGAGGTCGAGCATCCGAGTCGTGCATCTCAGGATCAAGGGGCGGGCCTTACGCGACCGGGAAGCGGATCGCGAGCTCGGTGGCCACGGCGGGAACGCGATCACGGTCAAGCGGTCCGGCCGCGTTGATGCGCTTGGCCAGCGACTTCGGGTAGAGCAGCGGGAACCCCTTGAAGGTGAGCTTCCCGAGCATCGGCAGGTCCGCGTCGACGAAGCAGAGTGCGCCATGGACCGGCACTCCCGGCGCGATCTCGAGCATTGCGGCTTCGACGAGCGCCACCTGCTTGGCCAGCCCGTCGACGAGCTTGCTCTCGTCACGTCCGGCGATCGTCAGCTTGGGCTGGCCGAACAGCGGCTTGGAGACCGCGACCTTGCCCTTGTAGCGCTTCGCGTCGATGACCCAAACCCCAGACGGGGCGATG
>Ga0136633_1002015_pt1 | contig 14380 bp, 13 predicted proteins | sample AntDrymeUQ832206_2_FD_105494 | JGI IMG/M metagenome (GOLD analysis project Ga0136633, IMG submission 105494) | Polar desert sand microbial communities from Dry Valleys, Antarctica - metaG UQ83 (22.06) | ecosystem: Environmental > Terrestrial > Soil > Desert | place: Antarctica: Dry Valley... | reverse complement strand
GACCGGCGACGGTCGAGGCATTGCGCGACAGCCTCCAACCTTGAGCCGCCTGCCCGCGCAGCACCTCGGCCTCGGCGGGCTTGCGCTCGGCCTGCTGATCTCGCCACTGATCGAGCCACCGGCCGGCGGGCTTCCCTTGCTGCCGGTCCTCGCCGTCGGGGTAATCGCGCTCGCAGCTCGATCGAGGCCGCGGCGCCGTCGCCTCACAGCCCTGCTGGTGCCGATCTCGGTCCTCGCCGGCCTGCTCCTCGGCGACGCGCGCCTCGGCTCGATCGATGCCGGGGCCCTCCACGGCCCAGCCGGCGAGCCGGTGGCGGTCCGCGGAACGATCTCATCGCTCGCTCGGCGCTCCGACGGCGAGGTCCGGTTCATGCTTTCGACCGGGGCCGGGCGAGTCGGCATTCTCGCTCGCGAGCCGGTCGGCGAGCTGCCGCTTGGCGCCGAGCTGCTCGCCTTCGGGGAACTGCGCCTACCCGAGCCCTGGCGGGCCGGGGAGCTGCGTCGAAACGGCGCCGCCTTGCTGCTCGCGGCCCGGCGCCTTCGCCTCAGCGGCAGCGAGCGGGGCGGGCTCCTCGGCGGCCTCGATGAGGTTCGCGGCCGTGCCGAGGAGGCACTCACTGTCGGCATCTCGGCGGAGCAGTCGGCACTCGCTCGGGGTTTCGTGCTCGGCCAGGACGACGGGGTCGATCCTGCGACGCGCGAGCGGTTCCGCGACTCCGGGCTCGCTCACTTGCTGGCGGTCAGCGGTCAGAACGTTGTCCTGCTCTCGATCCTGATCGGCGCCCTGCTCGGGCTCGCCAATGTCGGGCTGCGGCTGCGACTCCTCGTCATCGCTTTGACGGTGGCCGCCTATGTGCCGATCGCCGGCGCCGGCGCCTCGATCCAGCGCGCCGGGATGATGGGCGTCGCCGGGATCGTCGCGACGCTCTCCAGCCGACCGAGCGACCGAGCCTGGGTAATCCTTCTGGCCGCGGCCGGGACGCTCGCCCTCAATCCGCGGATCAGCGGCGACGTCGGCTGGCAGCTCAGCTTTGTCGCCGTGATCGGGATCGCCGCCTGGAGCGGGCTGATCAGGGACCTGTTGCTGCGCGGTCGCGATCGCCAAGCTCAACCAAGGCGCGCAATCGCCGACGCGATCGCGGTCACGCTCGCCGCCACGGTCGCGACGGCTCCCCTGCTCGTCCACCACTTCGAGGCGCTGTCGCTGGCGTCGCTGCCGGCGAACGTCCTGGCGATGCCTGCCGTGGCGCCGGTGATGTGGCTGGGGATGCTCGCCGGCCTGCTCGGCCAGCTTCCCGGGATCCCGCTCGAGCCGGTCACGGTCCCGATGGGGGCGCTGATCTCCTTGATCGCCGGGGTTGCGGAGCTCCTCGCCCAACCCCGCTGGGCGAGCGTCGAGCTCGAGCCGCCATCGGCTGCGGCGACCGCGCTCCTCTACGGCGGGCTGCTCTCGGCCGCGGCGGCGCTCCGCGCCTCGATGGCCAGGCGTCGAGGGCTCGGGCCACCCGGGCGCCTGCCGGTCGCGGCCACGGTCGCGGCCGTCGTCGTTGCCGCACTCGTGACGCTGGTGGCGTTTGAGCGCGGTCCGGCCGCGAGCGATGCCCGTCCAGCCGACGCGCTCCGATTGACCGCGCTCGACGTCGGCCAGGGTGACGCGATCCTGCTCGAGCCGCCGCGTCAGCTTCCGATCCTGATCGACGCGGGAAACCCGGGCTCCGGCGTCGTCGATGCGCTCGAGGAACGGGGCATTGACGCCCTGGCGGCGATCGTCGCCACCCACGGAGATCTCGATCACGCCGGCGGCACCTACGACATCCTCGACCGCTTCGAGGTCAATCGCTTGCTACGCGGCGTCCGCGTCCCCCAGCTCGAGGCGGCGGCACGCTCGGCGGGAGTCCGGGTTGTTCGCCTTGCGGCGGGGGATGTTCTCGAGCTCGGTCGCCTTCGCGTCGACGTCCTCTGGCCGCCGCCGCAGACGCTCCCCGGCGCCGAGCCCAACGACAACTCCCTGATCCTCTTCCTCCGCTGGCAGGGCAGCACTGCGCTACTGACCGGCGACGCCGAGTTCGAGGCGGCGGGGCCCGACCCACCCCCGGCCGATGTACTCAAGGTGCCTCACCACGGCAGCGCCGACGCCGGGCTTGGCGCCGCGCTCGATCGCTCCCTGCCCGCCGTCGCCCTGATCTCCGTTGGCGCTGACAACGACTACGGGCACCCAACCTCAGAGACTCTCGCCGAGCTCTCCAGCCACGACGTCTGCATCCTCCGCACAGACGTTGACGGCGACGTGTCGGTCGATCTCAGCCGGGTCGGTGTGACGGTCCCGTCTCCCGAGGCGTGCTCCTGAGCCGGCCTCCGAGCCTCAATCTAGACTCCGGCAGATGGCCGCCGAGATGAAACCCGCCTACCTCTTTGCCGGGAGCGACAACGCCAAGCTCGACACCGCCGTCAGCCGACTGCGTGCCCGGGCCGAGCGCGAGGCCGGCCAAGGCTCGCTCGAGAGCTTTCCCTCCCGCGGCAGCGCCGGTCCTGACTCGGAGGCCCTGCTCGCCTCGATGCCGGCGATGTCTTTGATGGCTGAGCGCCGCTACCTGCTTGCCGACGGCATCGAGGGCTGGCGCCCGAAGGCGGCCGAGGAGGTGGCTGCAGCGCTTCAGACGGCTCCTCAGGAGCTGACGATCGTCCTCGTCGCGCGTGGCAAGGTCCCCGGCGGTCTTGCGGAAGCGGTCGAGCGCGCGGGCGGAGACGTCCACACCTTCGCGGCGCCCGACAAGCGCGAGCTACCCGGCTGGCTCGTCGGCGAGGCGAGGGCTCGCGGGTTGGATCTGATCCCACGCGCCGCCCGAGCCTTCGTCGAGCGGGTCGGCGAGAGCACCGTCCGGCTCGGAAACGAGTTGGACCGCCTCGCGCTCGGCAGCGAGGAGGGCGCTCGCCTCGACGTCGATGATGTCGAGGCACTTACGGCGGACACCTCCGAGCGCGCCGGCTGGACGCTCGGCGATGCGGTCGTCTGCCGCGATCTCGAAGCGGCGACCGTCGCTGCGGACGCGTTGATGGCGCAAGGAGAGAGCGTGACGCCACTGACCTATGGCATGGCGCGCCGGCTCCGTGACGCCTACACGGCCGCGATCGCGCTCGAGGAAGGCCAGACCCCGCAGCAGGTTGAGGCGGCTCTGCCGATGGCGCCCTATCCGGCGAAGATGCTGGTTCGCTCGGTCAGAGGCACGACCTCCAGCGAGCTGGCCGAGGCGATCGGCGTCGTCGCCGACCTCGAATGGTGGACCCGCGGCGGCTCCGACTACACGGACGAGGTCGCGCTGACGCTCGCGGTGCGCAGAGCGACGGGCGCGGCGGACGCTTGAGGGACTACTTGCCGGCGCGGAGGCGGGCGGCGCGCTGCTTCTTGCGGGCACCCGTGTTCTTGTGCAGGGCGCCTTTCTGGACGGCCTTGTCGATCCTCGAGACGAGCGCCTTGTGCTCGGCGTCGACATCGCCCTCGCTACCGGCGACGGCGCCTTCGAGGCGGCGAAAATGGGTCTTTACCGCGCGGCTGAAACGCCGGTTCTCGAGCTTCTCGCGTTCGCTGCGGAGGATCCGCTTCTTCTGTGAATCGATGTTGGCCATAGATGAAAGTCGCTCCGCTGAACGGCGCTACGCGGCGGCGACGGCGTACTTTAGCGACTCATGACGAAAGGACAGGAGAAAAGGCCGGATGCCGGTCAGGGCACCGGCGGGCCTCCCCAAGAAGCCGTTGCCCGACGGGGCCCTGACCGGGATCCGGCCGACGGTCAAGCCGCTGGACAGCTAGGCCGCTCGACCGCCCTCTTCAGTATTGCGACGGGCGCTTCCCGCCTCGCCGGGCTGGTCCGCGAGATCTTCGCCGCCAGCTACTTCGGCGTCAGCGGTGCGATGACCGCGTTCACCGCTGCCTTCCAGGTCCCGAACCTGATCCGCATGCTGTTCGCCGACGCGGCGCTGCAAGCGGCCTTCGTGCCGGTCTTCACCGAGCAGCTCGAGCAGGGCAACAATGCCTCCGCGTTCCGTCTCGCCTCGACCCTGCTCTTTCTGGTCACCGTCATCCTCGGCCTGATCACGGCCGTCTTCATCTTGGCGGCGCCGGTCGTGATGCCGCTCTTCGTCCCCGGCCTCGAGGGCGAGACGCTCGATCTGACGATCGCGCTGTCGCAGCTGCTCTTCCCGATCCTGGTCATGCTTGGGATCTCCGGCGTCGTCGTCGGCGTTCTCAACAGCTACCACCGCTTCGGGATCTTCGCGATCGCGCCGCTGTTCTGGAACATCGCGATCATCGCCGTGCTGGTCGGACTCGCCCCGGCTTTCCCGGAGGGCGAGGAGATCTACGCCTACGCGATCGGCGTCCTCGTCGGCACGCTGATCCAGCTCGCGATGGTCGCCTACGACCTGCGAAACACGCCGTTCAGCCTGCGGCGCGTCTTCGCGTGGCGCAGCGACCTCGTCAAGAAGGTGCTGATCCTGATGTTGCCGGTGACGATCAGCCTCGGCCTGATCAACTTCAACCTCTCGGTCAACACGTTCTTTGGCACGCTCGTCTCCGAGCAGGCCCCGGCCGCGATCGACAAGGCATTCCGGATCTACATGCTTCCCCAGGGGATGTTCTCGGTCGCGGTGGCGACGGTGGTCTTCCCGACCCTCGCCCGCTTCGCCGCCCGCCGAGCCTTCGACGATCTTCGTTCCACCCTCGCCAACGGGATGCGGATGATCATGCTGGTCCTCTTGCCGGCGGCCGCGGCGATCCTCGTCCTCTCGGAGCCGATGACCCGGCTCGTCTACGAGCGCGGCGACTTCGACGCCGCCAGCACCGAGCTCGTCTCGACCGCGCTCTTCTGGTTCGCCTTCTCGCTCCCGTTCAACGGCATCTTCTTGTTGATGACCCGGACCTTCTTCAGCCTTCAGCGTCCCTGGGTGCCGACCGCGATTGCCGGGGTCAACCTGCTGATCACCGCGGCGGGCTCCGCGGCGCTCTACGAGGAGTTCGAGATCGCCGGGATTGTCGCCGCGACCGCGCTCGCGACTGCCGTCAGCGTCGTCATGCAGGCGGTTATCCTGCGCCGCCAGCTCGGCGGGATCGAGCTGCGCTCGCTGCTCGACGGGACGATCCGGATCGGGGTCGCATCGGCGTTGCTGGCCGGGGTCACCTATCTGGCTTGGAGCGGCCTCGACTCGGCGCTCGGGGATTCGACCTTCGGCCAGATCGGCGCGGTCGGGATCGCGCTCAGCGCCGGAGGGATCGCCTACCTGGGCGCCGTCCTGGCGATGCGGGTGCCGGAGGCGCAGCAGATATTGCGGCTTGTCAGGCGCTGAGTAGCGAGCGAGCTCACGTTCCCGGGCAATAGTCACTCGCAAACGTGATCTCGTGACCGCCGACGCTCGTCCCGCATACTTCCGCGCTCATGGAACGGATCCGCAACTTCTCCATCATCGCCCACATTGACCATGGCAAGTCGACGCTTGCCGATCGAATTCTCGAGCTGACCGGGGCGCTCGATGAGCGGCAGATGCGCGCCCAGGTGCTCGACTCGATGGACCTCGAGCGTGAGCGCGGGATCACGATCAAGGCCCAAGCGGTCCGGGTCGAGTACGTCGCCGACGACGGCGAGACCTACCACTTGCATCTAATCGATACCCCGGGTCACGTTGACTTTTCCTACGAGGTCTCGCGCTCGCTCGCCGCTTGCGAAGGGGCGCTTCTGGTCGTCGACGCCGCCCAGGGCGTCGAGGCGCAGACGGTCGCCAATACCTACGCGGCGATCGACGCCGGCCTGGAGCTGATCCCGGTCCTCAACAAGGTCGACTTGCCTAGCGCCGAGCCCGAGCGGGTCGCCGGCGAGATCGCCGACTTGCTTGGCACCGACCCCGGCGATGCCCTGCACATCTCCGCGAAGACGGGGGAGGGGGTCCGCGCGGTGCTCGAGGCGATCGTCGCCAAGGTCCCAGCGCCGGTCGGCGAGATCGAGGCGGCGCCGCGGGCGCTGATCTTCGACTCCGAGTTCGACCAGTACCGAGGCGTCGTCGCCTATGTGCGGATGGTCGATGGCCGCTTCAAGAAAGACGAGCCGATCCGCGCGATGCAGACCGGCACGCTCGCCGACCTCGATGAGATCGGCTTCTTCCGTCCGGAGATGGTCGCCGTGCCCGGGATCGAGGCGGGCGAGGTCGGCTACGTGATCACCGGTCTCAAGGACGTCGCCAAGCTGCGCGTCGGCGACACCTTGACGAGCCGCGAGAACGCCTCATCCGACGCGCTGCCCGGCTATCGCGAGGTCCAGCCCGTCGTCTTCTGCGGCCTCTTCCCGCTCGACACCGATCGTTACGAGGATCTCCGCGATGCGCTCGAGAAGCTCTCGCTCAACGACGCTGCGCTCAGCTTCGAGCCGGAGACCTCCGACGCGCTTGGCTTCGGCTTTCGCTGCGGCTTCCTCGGCCTCCTGCACATGGACATCGTCCGCGAGCGGCTCGAGCGTGAGTACGACCTCGACCTGCTCGCGACGACGCCGAACGTCTCCTACTTGATCACGACCACGGCAGGGGAGACGATCGAGGTCCACAGCCCCGCCGACATGCCCGATCCGGCTCGGATCGAGGCGATCGCCGAGCCCTACATCCGCGCCAGCGTGATCACCCCGACCGAGCATGTCGGCCCGATCATGGAGCTATGCCAATCGCGCCGGGGCACGCATGTGGACATGCATTACCTGAGCCCCGAGCGGGTCCAGCTCCGCTACGACCTGCCGCTCGGGGAGATCGTCCTTAACTTCTACGACCAGCTCAAGTCGGCGACCCGCGGCTACGCCTCGCTCGACTACGAGCTGCTCGACAGCCGCGCCTCCGATCTCGTCAAGCTCGAAGTCCTGCTCGCCGGCGAGGTCGTCGACGCGCTCTCGGTGATCGTCCACCGCGACTTCGCCTACACGCAGGGCGTCGCCCTCGTCGCCCGCCTCCGCAAGACGATCCCCCGCCAGCAGTTCGACGTTCCCGTCCAGGCCGCCGTCGGCTCACGCGTCCTTGCCAGGGAGACGGTCAAGGCTGTCCGCAAGGACGTCACCGCAAAGCTCTACGGCGGCGATGTGACCCGCAAGAAGAAGCTGCTCGAGAAGCAGAAGAAGGGCAAGAAGCGGATGAAGCAGGTCGGCACCGTCGAGGTCCCCCAGGAGGCCTTCCTCGCGGTGCTGAAGATCGGTGATGACGAGTGACCGTGACCCGGATCGGCGAAGTCGGGATGGCCGCGCCGATCTTTGCCGACGACAGTCCGCGCCGCGCCCGGATCGTGCGGCGCGTCCGGGGGATCACCCTCGAGTCGGCAGGCTTCGTTCTTGTCACGGTGCTCTTTCCGGTGCTCCTGGTGATCGCGGCGCTCGTCGACCTTGCCCTCTGGATCGCCAGTCGCAAGCCGTGGATGGCAACCCGTTTGCTCGCGGTCCTCTGGTGGTTCTTGTTCACCGAGATGCGGGCGTACGCGGTGCTCCTCTGGTTGACGGTCCGTAACCGCGGCGACACCGAGGCTCGACGCAAGGGCGTCTACGAGCTGCGGATCCGCTGGTGTCGTCGCCACCTCGGGATGATGCGAACCGTCCTCGGGCTCAGCTTCGAGATCGAGGGCTTGGATCGTGTCGGCCCGGCGCCGGTCAACATCCTGGTCCGGCACGCCAGCATCATCGACAACATGCTCCCCGACGCGGTCGCGGCGAGCGCCCACGGGATCGGGCTTCGCTACGTGATCAAGCGCGAGCTGCAGATGATCCCCTTGATCGACATAGCCGGCCGCTGGGTGCCGACGATCTTCGTTCGCCGCGCTTCCGGCGACCCCGCGGCCGAGATAACGGTCCTGCGCACCTTGACCGAGGATATCGGCGCCGGCGAAGGCTTCTTGGTCTACCCCGAGGGGACCCGCTTCACCGAGAAGAAGCTGGCCCGCGCCAAAGAGGTGATCGCCGAGCGCCAGCCGGAGCTGGCGGAGCGAGCCAACCGCTTCGAGCATCTCCTTCCCCCGCGCCTCGGCGGCACGTTGGCGCTGCTCGAGGAGACCCCCGACCTCGACGTTGTCGTCTGCGGCCACGTTGGCTTCGACGGCTTCCAGTACATCAGCAACATCTGGGCCGGCGGCCTGGTCGGGACGACGATTCGGGTCCGCTTCGAGCGCTTCGCCGCCGAGACGATCCCGGGTGACGCCCAGGGCCGGACCGACTGGCTCTATGAGCGCTGGCTCGAGCTCGATCGCTGGATCGGGGAGCAGACAACGCGCTAGTCCCGCTCGCTCGGCGGCTCGCGCCTCCGCCTCGGCGTTTGGCAGGGTTAAGTAGCTGTGAACGCGCCTGCTTCCGCCGAAACTCTCGATCCGGCCCTGCTCGCAGAGCCTGCCCCGGAGGTTCGCCGCCGCTGGCTGACGATCGGCGGCCCGGCGGTCTGGATCCTCGCGTCGGTTGCCCTGCTGGCGACCAAGGGCCTGTTTCTCTCCCGCGACGTGGTCGCGCTATGGGTGCTTTCGGGCCTGCTCGCCTTCTCGCTTGCCGATCTGCGCGGCAACTTCCGCCGCATCGTCTTCGACTGGCTGCCCTTCTTCGCGATCCTCTTCGCCTACGACCTGCTCCGCGGGCTCGTCGGGGACACGGCCTTCTCGGTCAACTACATGCCGCAGGTGGATGTCGACGAGTTCCTCTTCATGGGGGCGCTGCCGACGGTCTGGCTCCAGGAGCGCCTCTGGGACAGCGGCAACCCTGGGCTGCTCGACTATTCGACCTGGGCGATCTATCTGACCCACTTCTTCGCCACCTTCCTGATCGCGGCGATCCTCTGGAAGCGGGCGCACGAGCGCTTCATTCATTTCCGCAACCTGATCCTCGGAGTGACAGCGGCAGCTTTCGTCACCTACGTGCTCTTCCCGGCTGCACCGCCCTGGCTGGCCAGCGACGACGGCCTGATCGGGGGGGTCGAGCGGGTCGTCGCCGGCGTCTGGGCCGACACCGGCTTCTCTCCGGCTGAGGCGATCTGGCAGCGCGGCAGCAGCTACGCGAACGAGGTCGCCGCGATCCCCTCCCTGCACACGGCGATCCCGGTGATGATCATGCTCTTCTTCTGGTCGAGCGGCCGAACCGCCCGCATCCTCGGCCTCGGCTACGCCCTGGCGATGGGCTTCACCCTCGTCTACACCGGCGAGCACTACGTGATCGACGTGGTGCTCGGCTGGGTCTATTCGGGGGCGGTATTCGGGGTGTACGGGTGGTGGCAGCGGAGGCGTGAGGGATCCGCCAGGGCCGGTGACGGCCCCGGGGCGATTTGATGTCCGAGATACTCTGATCGAATGGAATCGCTCCTCGAGTTGACGATCGTCTACGAAGACGCGGGCGATGGCTGGATCACCACCTCGATCGCCGAGGTGCCCGGCGCCAACAGCCAGGGCCGCACCCGTGAAGAGGCGCGCGCGAACGTGATCGACGCCCTCCACGGCATCCTCGAACTGCGCTTCGGCGAGCACTCACTCACCGAGCCCGCCCCCGATTCCGAGTCGCTGCACCTGCAGCTGGCGTGAAGCGCCGCGACCTCGAGCGTCACCTACAACAGCACGGCGCCCGCAAGCTTCGCGAGGGCGGCAATCACAGCTTCTGGGGCGCCGGCGCCGAGTGCTCGACAGCGATCCCCCGACACCGGGAGATCGGTGTCGGGCTGACGCGCAAGATCTGCAAAGACCTCGGGATTCCGCCGCCAACGGGTTCGCGATGAGCGGAGGCAACTGGCTCGGATTCGAGTACCGGGATTTTCACGACGTGCCGCGAATTCGAGTTCGACTCTTCCAGACGTAGGTCGCTCAGAGGCGACCTGTTTTCGGAGCACGGAATTCGATGACCCGCGGGAGGGCACCAGGGGATCGAGTCCGCTCACTTAGGGCGCCCTAACTCAGGCTGCTAACTTTGTTGCGACATGCCGCTCGTGCGAGAAGTCAAGACCAAGAAGAAGTGCTGCAAGTCGGGGCCGCGCTGCGAGCGCTGCCCGGCTGCGATGAAGAAGCTCGAAAAGGCCGGGCTCGCCGAGCGCGTCTCCAAGCGGCATTACGTGATCTCGCTCGACGCGACCAAGAAGGACTTGAAGCGGGCCCGACGGCGTTAGCCAACGCAGGCCGAGTGCACCCTCAGACACCCCTAGCGGTGTTCAAAGGTGCACTCGACGGTGCTCGGTCGGGCACGGCGTCGTCATATAGTCGCCGCTCCAGTTTCAACGCGGGAGGAGGTCCGGAGAATGCAGATGCGCGCCGCCGTGCTCGAGGAGTTCGGCAAGCCCCTCGTCGTCCAGGAGGTCGAGCTCGCAGACCCAGGCCCCGGTGAGGCGTTGATCCGTCTCGTCGCCTGCGGCGTCTGCCACACCGACCTCTACACGGCCTCCGGCGTCGATCCCTCGGGCTACGCGCCGACCGTGCTCGGCCACGAGGGCGCGGGGGTGGTCGAGGCGGTCGGTGATGGCGTTGAGTCATTGACCGTCGGCGATCACGTCGTCACGCTCTTCTCCCCGCAGTGCCGGGAGTGCGCTCACTGCCGCGACGAGCGGACCAACATCTGCCTGGCGATCCGCGAGCAGCAGGGGCGCGGCTACCTCCCGGATGGGACCACGCGGCTGCGACGAGACGGCGGCGAGCTGCGTCACTTCATGGGCACCTCGACCTTCGCCGAGTACACGGTGATGCCGGAGATCGCGCTCGCCAAGATCAATCCGGAGGCGCCGCTCGACCGCGCTTGCTTGTTCGCATGCGGCCTTTCGACCGGGCTCGGCGCCGCGATGAACACCGCCAAGGTCCGCGAGGGCTCGACCGTCGTCGTCTTCGGCGCGGGGATGGTCGGCCTCGGCGCCGTAGCGGGCGCCCGGATCCAAGGCGCCGAGCGGATCATCTGCGTCGATCTCTCCGACGATCGGCTCGGGCTCGCCAAGGGTCAGGGCGCGACCGACGTCATGCACGGCGGGCCGGGAATTGTCGACGCGATCCTCGCCGAGACCGACGGCTTCGGCGCCGACTACACCTTCGAGGCGACCGGCAACGTCGCGGTGATGCGCCAGGCCGTCGAGTCGGCGCGGATGGGCTGGGGCCTTTGCACGATCGCCGGCGTCGCCGGCAAGGGGGAGACCCTCGATGTGGTTCCCCGCTTCCTGATCACCGGCCGTCGTGTCGCCGGCTCCTCCTTCGGCGGGGTCAAGGGCCGCGACGGGGTCCCCAAGCTCGTCGACCTCTACATGCAGGGCAAGATCGACGTCGATCCGTTCATCTCCCACCGGATCACTCTCGAGGAGGTCAACCGTGGCTTCGAGCTGATGGAGGCTCAGGACGGGATCCGCAGCGTGATTAAGTTCGACGCATGATCCTGCAACGAGTCCAAGCCGACCCGTGGCTCTCGAACGCCTACCTGATCGTCGATGAGATCGGTGGCAAGGGCGTGCTGGTCGACTCCAACGAGGCGACCGACCCGCTGCTCGAGCGCATCGAGCGCGAGGGCACCGAGATCACCCACATCCTCCTCACCCATCACCACTACGACCACGTGGTCGGCGTCGAGAAGCTCGCCGAGCGCTTCGACGTCCCGGTCCTTGCTCACGAGCTCTGCGGGGAGCAGGTCGACGCCGTCACCGGCACCCTCCGCGAAGGCGATGCGATCGAGACGGGCGGGCTGCGGATCGAGGCGATCCACACGCCCGGCCACTGCGCCGATCACCTGGCGCTGAACGTCAACGAGACCGATTGTCTGACCGCGGACGTGATCTTCAAGGGCACCGTCGGCGGCACCCGCGCTCCCGGCGCCACCGGGATCGAGGATCTGCGCAATTCGATCATGGGGAAGCTGATGAAGCTGGATCCGGCGACCCGCCTGCACCCGGGCCACACGCAGCCGACGACCGTCGCCGCCGAGTGGGAGTCGAACCCGTTCGTACGGATCTGGCGCGGCCTCGATGAGCCCGGCGAGGAGGCCTGCACCGTCGGCCCCGGCGACGATGATCGCCTCGACGCGACGCTGTTGCTCTGGGCACCCGATTACGATGGCACCAACAAGGCCTGGGTCCGCTTCGCCGACGGCGAAGAGGCGATCGTAGGCGGATCACAGATCAGGAAGGACTAACCAGGCATGAGCCGACGCAGGAGCGCGCTGAGTTCATCCGCCCTCGCCGCGATCGCGGCGCTGGCGCTCGTTGCCGGATGCGGCGACGACGACACCAACACCGAGACCGACACCGAGACCGGGGACGCGGCCGCGCTGAGCGGCACCTTGATCGAGGGCGACGGCTACAGCTTCGACCTGGCGGAGGGCTACGAGGAGGGTGACGCGAGCGGCCTGGCCGAGTCGCTCGGCGCCGCAGCACAGGGCGCCACGGTCGATTCGCTGGCGACCGGTGAGACGATCAACGAGTTCGCGACCAACCTCAACGTCGTGATCACCGAGAGCCTGCCCAGCGAGGACCTCGACGAGGTTGTCGAGGCTTCGCTCGACGGCCTGCAAGAGCAGCTCGACGCGCTCGGCCTCGGCGGAACCGAGATCGAGGTTTTGGCCGAGCCATCCGAGACGACGCTCGGCGACGAGGAGGCGCGGCAATACGACTTCGTAACCACCGTGGAGGACACCACCTATACGCAGCGCCAGCTCGTCGTCCTCCGCGACGGCCGCGGCTACACGATCACCTTCTCTGCCGACGGTGAGTCCTACGAAGAGGAAGTCGCGGGCTTCGAGGCGATGATGGAGAGCTGGGAATGGGAGTAGATAAACACGCCATCTCCTCCGCTTCGCGTCCGGGATGGCTGAGCCAATGACTGTGAACGCGGCTGCCGTCGGCAAGGAGTACCCGGCGGTTACCTATGAGGTCGGCCACGAGAAGATCCGCGAGTACGCGAACGCGGTCGGCGAGGAGAACCCAGTCCACCATGACCGCACAGCGGCCGAGGCGGCAGGCTTCCGCTCGACCGTCGCTCCACCGATGTTCACCGTCGTCTACAGCAGCCCGGCAGTCGGCCCCGCGGTCACCGATCCCGAAGTCGGGATCAACTTGATGATGATGGTCCACGGCAGCCAGGAGTTCATCTGGGGTGAGCCGGTTTGTGCGGGCGACTCGATCACCACGACCTGCAAGGTCAAGGAGATCTTCGAGAAGGACGGCAAGGGCTTCTACGTCTTCGAGTCCGTCTCGACCAACCAGGACGGCGCCGAGGTCGTGCGCGGCGTCTGGACCAACATCGTCAGAGGAGTCTGAGCATGGCCGATCTCAACGAGTTGAATTCGGGCGAGGCGATCCCCGAGCTGCGGGTAACCCCCGACAAGTACCTGCCGCACCGCTATGCGGGCGCATCGGGTGACTTCAACCCGATTCACATCGACCCTGAGTTCGCGAAAGCCGTCGGGCTGCCGCAAAACATCCTCCACGGGCTCTACTCGATGGCTCAGGTGGCGCGGGCGCAGACGGCAGCCGCCGGAGGCGATCCGCGAGCCCTTCAGCGGCTCTCGGTCCAGTTCCGTGGCATGGGGGTTCCCGAGCAGGAGATTGTCGTCAGCGGCACGGTGTCCGCTGTCGAGGATGGCGTCGCGACAGTCGAGACCCAGGCCGAGCAGGCCGGCAACGGGATCATCCGCAACGCCGTCGCGGAGCTGAAGATTGCCTAGTCGGGTGCCGAATTCACTCGATTGTCTGATTTCCATCGGCTAGCCGGGTCTATTGGACAACCGCGTGAGTTTGCCGGGCACGGGTGGCCTGCCTACGTGGTCCGAGCACCCGCACCTCGGCCGCTTCCTAAACTCCATGCATGCTCACTGAGCGGCAAGAGCGGATCCTCGGTCTCGCGGTCGAGGCCTACCTGAGAACCGGCAGCCCCGTCGGCTCGAAGGCGATCTCTGACGAGGAGGACATCGAGTGGGGTGCATCGACCGTCCGCGGTGAGTTGGCGGCGCTCGAGCGCGAGGGATTTCTGACCCATCCGCACACCTCCGCCGGCCGGATCCCGACCGACTCCGGCTACCGGCTCTACGCCGACTCGCTCCTGCAGCTCGGCGAGCGCTCGCGCGGCTCGGCGGCGCCGGCGCTGGAGCTCTCCCGGGTCCGCCGCGAAGTCGAGGACGCGCTGCGCGAGACCACGGCCGCGCTCGCCCAGGCCAATGACCTGCTCGCGCTCGTCACCGCGCCGCCCGTGAGCAGCGCCCGGATCCACCGGATCGAAGTGCTGCGGCTGCAAGCCCGGGTCGTCGCGGTGGTCGCGATCGCCTCGAACGGCGACGTCAGCAAGCGCGTCTTCAGCTTCGAGCATCCGGTCGATACGGGGCTGGTCGACTGGGCCTCGTCGTTCATCAACGAGCGGCTCGCCGGCCAGGGCATCGGCTCCCGCTCGGCG
>Ga0136633_1002014_pt1 | contig 14391 bp, 12 predicted proteins | sample AntDrymeUQ832206_2_FD_105494 | JGI IMG/M metagenome (GOLD analysis project Ga0136633, IMG submission 105494) | Polar desert sand microbial communities from Dry Valleys, Antarctica - metaG UQ83 (22.06) | ecosystem: Environmental > Terrestrial > Soil > Desert | place: Antarctica: Dry Valley... | reverse complement strand
TGGTCGTCGTCGATCGGGTACATCGCTGGATCGAGCTTCGGGAACATGTAGAGCGCCGCCTTCGGCTTGACGCAGCTGACGCCGGGGATCTCGCAGAGCAACTGGTGGGCGAGATCGCGCTGGCGGGCCAGGCGGCCGCCCGGGCCGACCAGGTCGTCGATGCTCTGGTAGCCGCCGAGGGCGGTCTGGATGGCGAGCTGGCCGGGCGTGTTGGAGCACAGCCGCATCGACGCGAGCATCCCGAGGCCCTCGATGTAGTCGCCGGCATCGCGCTTGTCGCCCGAGACGATCATCCAGCCGGCGCGGTAGCCGCACGAGCGGTAGTTCTTCGACAGGCCGTTGAAGGTGAGGAACAGCACGTCGTCGGCGAGCGAAGCGATCGACGTGTGCCGGTGGCCGTCGTAGAGCGTCTTGTCGTAGATCTCGTCGGCGAAGACGATCAACCCGTGCTTGCGGGCCAGGGCGACGATCCGCTGCAGGACCTCGTCCGGGTAGAGGGCGCCTGTCGGGTTGTTCGGGTTGATGACGACCACCGCCCGCGTCCGCGGCGTGATCTTCGCGGCCATGTCGTCGAGATCGGGCAGCCACTCGGCCGCCTCGTCGCACAGGTAGTGGACGGGCCGGCCGCCCGAAAGCGCCACCGAGGCCGTCCAGAGCGGATAGTCGGGCGCCGGAATGAGCACCTCGTCGCCGTTGTTGAGCAGCGCGTTCATGCTCATGGTGATGAGCTCGGAGGCGCCGTTGCCGAGGAACACGTCGTCGACGGTGACGCCCTTGATCCCCTTCTGCTGCGTGTAGTGGACGACGGCCTTGCGCGGCGCGAAGAGGCCCTTCGAATCGGTGTAGCCGGCGGCATCGGGCAGGTTGCGGATCATGTCCTGGACGATCTCGTCCGGCGGCTCGAGCCCGAACGCGGCGATGTTGCCGATGTTGAGCTTGATGATGTGCTGCCCTTCTTCCTCCATCTGCCTCGCCTTCTCGAGGACGGGGCCACGGATGTCGTAGCAGACGTTGGCGAGCTTGCTCGACTTGGCGATGATCGGCACGGGGTGACCTCGGGCGGGTGGAGTCGGCGAACGGCCAAGTATTTGACCACAGGGCCCGGCCGATCGACCGTCGCGCTCGCCGCCGACGCCTGGTGTCGATAATTGCGACATGAAGATGCGCGCCGACCGGATGGAGGGCCAGAACGCGATCGCCCGCCACGGTGCCGACGGCGTGCTGGTGGCCGGGATCGAACACGTCGAGAGCGTGATCGTTCCGTGGACGGGGCCGGTCCAGCCGTGGACGGCGCCGAACTTCGAGTCGCTGACGGTCGAGCATTTCGCGCGACTGGCCGCGCTCGCTCCGGAAATCGTGCTGTTCGGAAGCGGCCCGCGCATCCGGTTTCTCCCCCCGCACCTGCTGCGCCCGCTTTACGAGGCACGCATCGGCGTCGAGACCATGGACTGCGCGGCCGCCTGCCGAACCTTCAACGTCCTCCTGGCCGAGGGTCGGTCGGTGGTGGCGGCGCTGCTCTACGCCGGGCCGGCGACCGCTCCGCACGGGCCGGCCGACAAAACCGACCCCCTATAATCGTGGGCTACGCCCCTGCCTCGGGGCTGATCTAACAAGAGCTTCATGACGCCTGCACTCAACAAACCTGTACCGGAATTTGAAGCGCTCGCAACAGGTGGGGTGAAGTTCACACCGCAGGACTACGCCGGCAAGATCGTCATTCTTTATTTCTACCCGAAGGACAACACGCCGGGCTGCACGACGGAAGCGATGCAGTTTCGCGACCACCACGCGGAGTTCGTCAAGGCCGGTGCCGTGCTTTTCGGTGTCTCGCGCGACAACATGGCCTCGCACGACCGGTTCAAGGAGAACCTCGAGCTGCCGTTCGAACTGATCGCCGACACCGAGGAAAAGCTCTGCCACATGTTCGGCGTCGTCAAGAACAAGATCATGTACGGCAAGAAGGTCAAGGGCATCGAGCGCAGCACCTTCCTCATCGATGGCCAGGGCGTCCTGCGCGCCGAGTGGCGTGGCCTGAAGGTTGCCGGCCACATCGAGGAAGTTCTGAAAGCCGTCAAGGCGATCAAGAAGTCCGGTTGAGCCGCGCCACGGTCCTCTCCTTCCGGCCCGCCGGTCCGTCGGCCGGCCCGCAGACTCGCCCCGCTGCCCTCGCCATCGCCGCCCTCGCCTTCGGGCCACGGCGGCCGACGGCCGTCTCCTGAGAACGCCATGCCCCTGCCCAAGCCTCCGGCCAAGCGCGCCGATTTCCTTGCTGCCGACGATCTGACATCGCCCGTCGCCGGCGGCGCGCGCGCGGGCCGGCACGGTCCTAGCGACGAGCCGCAGGTGCCGGCGATCCTCGACCTGGTCGACGACACTCCCGCGGTGGCGGCGCCGCCGCTGCCCACCGTGGCCCGCCGGCCGGCGCCGGCGCCCGCGGCATCGCCGGCACGCGACGCGCTCCGCTCGCCGCCTCCGGCGGGGGCGGCCCAGTCGCGACGGGCGTCCGAGCCGAAGAAGTCGCGCGGCAACGGACCGGCGACGCTTTTCGTTCTCGACACCAATGTGCTGATGCACGATCCGACGTCGCTGTTCCGCTTCGACGAGCACGACATCTACCTGCCGATGATCACGCTCGAGGAGCTCGATTCGCACAAGCGCGGCATGACCGAGGTCGCCCGCAACGCCCGTCAGGTGAGCCGCGATCTCGACGCCCTGGCCGCCGACATGGCGCCGCGCGATGCCCACGGTCGCGCCGACGGCATCCTGCTCGGGCGTACCGGCCACCGTGAGGCGGGCGGACGGCTCTTCTTCCAGACCGATCTGATCAACGTCGAGCTGCCTCTCGGCCTGCCGCAGGGCAAGGCCGACAACCAGATCCTCGGTGTCGTCAAGGCGCTGCGCGAGCAGCAGCCGGCCCGCGAGGTGGTGCTGGTGTCGAAGGACATCAACATGCGTATCAAGGCGCGTGCGCTTGGCCTGCCCGCCGAGGACTACTTCAACGACAAGACCCTCGACGACGGCGACCTGCTTTACACCGGCGCCCTGGCCCTGCCGGCCGACTTCTGGGAAAAGCAGGCCAAGACCGTCGAGAGCTGGCAGCAGGCGAGCCACACGTTCTACCGGATCGGCGGCCCGATCGTGGGGCAGCTGATGGTCAATCAGTTCGTCTACCTCGAGACGCCGGGCGCCGCTTCGCTGTACGCGAAGGTGATCGAGATCACCGGCAAGACGGCGGTGCTGCGGACCATCAAGGATTTCATGCACCAGAAGAACGCGGTCTGGGGCGTGATGGCGAGGAATCGCGATCAGAACTTCGCCTTCAACCTGCTGATGGATCCGGATTGCGACTTCATCACCCTCACGGGCACGGCAGGCTCGGGCAAGACCCTGATGTCACTGGCGTCGGGGCTCGCCCAGGTCATGGACGATCGCCGCTACACCGAGATCATCGTCACCCGCGTGACGGTCCCGGTCGGCGAGGACATCGGCTTTCTTCCTGGCACCGAAGAGGAGAAGATGGGCCCGTGGATGGGCGCGCTCGACGACAACCTCGAGGTCCTGGCCAAGACCGATGGCGGCGCCGGCGAATGGGGGCGCGCTGCGACCAACGACCTGGTCCGCTCGAAGATCAAGATCAAGAGCCTCAACTTCATGCGCGGCCGCACTTTCCTCAACAAGTTCGTCATCATCGACGAGGCGCAGAACCTGACGCCCAAGCAGATGAAGACCCTGATCACCCGGGCCGGGCCGGGCACCAAGATCGTCTGCCTCGGCAACCTGGCGCAGATCGACACGCCCTACCTCACCGAGGGCAGCTCGGGCCTCACCTACGCCGTCGACCGTTTCAAGGGCTGGACCCACTCCGGGCACGTGACCCTGGCGCGCGGCGAACGCTCGCGGCTCGCCGACTTCGCCAGCGAGGTCCTCTAGGCCGAGTGCGTCGCCGCCCGCCGGAGTGCCCGGAGCGGCTCAGGCGACCCCAGGCTGCGGCGGTGCGGCCGCCTCGCGGATCTGATCCAGCGCGGCCGGGTCCTCGATCGTCGTCAGGTCGCCGGCTTCGCGTCCCTCGGCGATGGCCTGGATCGCCCGGCGCAGCAGCTTGCCCGAGCGCGTCTTCGGCAGGGCGTTGACGAAGTGCACGCGCGACGGCCGCGCCAGCGCGCCGAGCTGGCTGTCGACGGTCTTCATGATGTCCCCTTCGAGCCGTCGGCGCGCCGCCGGATCGTCGAGCGCGCTCGCGTCGCGGGCGATGACGAAGGCCATCGCCAGCTGTCCCTTCAGCGCATCGGCCACGCCGACCACGGCGACCTCGGCGACGTTGGGATGGCTGGAAATGCTTTCCTCGATCTCGCGCGTCCCGAGCCGGTGCCCGGCGACATTGATCACGTCGTCGGTCCGGCCGAGGATGTAGTAGTAGCCGTCGGCGTCGCGGATGCCCCAGTCGAAGGTGCTGTAGATCATGCGCCCGGGAATCGTCCGCCAGTAGGTCTCGACGAAGCGCTCGTCGTCGCGCCAGACGGTCTGCATGAAGCCGGGCGGCGTCGGTCCCTCGATGGCGACGACCCCCTTGACGTTCGGCTCGAGGATGTCCTGCCCGGTCGCCTCGTCGATGAGGCGCACGTCGTAGCCGATCATCGGCACGCCCGGGCTGCCGAACTTGCTGGGCAAGGGCTCGATGCCGTTGGCCAGGGCAAGGATCGGCCAGCCGCTTTCGGTCTGCCAGTAGTTGTCGATGACCGGCTTGCCGATCGCCTCGGCGATCCACGACGCCGTCGGCTCGTCGAGCGGCTCGCCGGCGAGGAACAGGGCGCGCAGGCTCGACAGGTCGTAGCGGCTGAGCCAGGCCGGGTCCTGCTTCTTCAGGACGCGGATCGCCGTCGGCGCGGTGAACATCGCCGTCACCTTGTACTTCTCGACCAGGCTCCACCAGATGCCCGCGTCGGGACGGATCGGCAGGCCCTCGTACATGAGGGTCGCCATGCCGGCGATGAGCGGACCGTAGACGATGTAGCTGTGGCCGACCACCCAGCCGATGTCGCTGGTCGAGAAGTAGGTTTCGCCGGCGCGGCCGTCGAAGATGTGCTTCATGCTGGCCGCCAGCGCCACCGCGTAGCCGCCGGTATCGCGCTGCACGCCCTTCGGTTGGCCGGTCGTGCCGCTGGTATAGAGCGTGTAGCTCGGGTGGGTCGACTCGACCCACTTGCAGGGAATGCGGGCGCCGCGATGGCGCTCCCGCAGCGCGGCGTAGTCCTCATCGCGGCCCTCGACGCGGCTCAGCGGCGCCAGGCCGCGATCGACCAGCAACACCTTCTGCGGCCGGTGCCGACAGGCCACCAGGGCGGCATCGAGCAGCGGCTTGTAGGCGATGACCTTGCCGGCACGGCTGCCCGCGTCGGCACTGACGACGACCTTCGGCTCGGCGTCGTCGATGCGGTTGGCCAGGCTGGCGCTGGCGAAACCACCGAAGACGACCGAATGAATGGCGCCGATGCGCGCGCAGGCCAGCATCGCGAAGGCGGCCTCGGGAATCATCGGCATGTAGACGAGGACGCGGTCACCGACGCCGACGCCGAGCCCGACCAGGATCGCGGCCATGCGCTGCACTTCGTCGTGCAGTTCGGCGAACGAGTAGACGCGCTCACTGCCGGTTTCGGTCGAGACGTGGATCAGCGCCGGCTGGTCGGCGCGCTCGGCCAGATGGCGGTCGACGGCGTTGTGGCAGAGATTGGTCGTGCCGCCGACGAACCAACGCACGAACGGCGGTCGGCGGTCGTCGCAGACCTCGTCGAAGGGGCGCTGCCAGTCGATCAGTCGGGCCTGCTCGGCCCAGAAGGCGTCCCGGTCGGTCAGGGAGCGGCGATGGAACTCGGCATACCGCCGACGGGGCGAAGCGCTCATGAATCTCCTTCAGGCGGGTCGCGTGGCCGAGGCGACCCGGGTGGCGATGTCCGGCGAAGGCCGATGCGGCCATTGTGACGACAACACGGCCTCGTCGGCTTGGCGGAAAATCGGCCGGCGTCCCAGGAGCCGACCGTGAGCATCCTCTGCAAGCCCCAAGAAAGCGTTCTGCTCATCATCGATCCGCAGGAGCGCCTGATGCCGGCCATCCATGATGCGGAAAACGTCGTCCGGCGCTGCGTCCAGCTCGCGACGGCCGCGCGCGAGCTGGCGATCCACGTCATCGGCACCGAGGAAAACCCCGACGGACTGGGTCCGCTCGTGCCGGAGCTCCGCAGCCTTTGCGACACGACCTTCGCCAAGTTCCGCTTCGACGCCACCGCCGAGGAGGGCTTCCTGCAGCGCCTGCCCGCTGGCCGCACGACCTACGTCGTCGCCGGCTGCGAAGCGCATGTCTGCGTCATGCAGACGGCCGCCGGCCTGATCGCCCACGGCCACGCCGTCAAGTGGGTCGCCGACGCGGTCGGCTCGCGGCGCCCCCAGGACCGCCTCGCCGCCACCGAGCGGGCCCGCGCCATCGGCGCCGACGTCGTCACCGCCGAGATGGTCATCTTCGAGTGGCTGGGCACGAGCCAGCATCCGAAGTTCAGGCGCCTTCTGCAGCTGGTGCGCTGACTGCGACGACGACCCGTCCGCGCAACCGGCCGGCCAGCAACTCGCCGGCCTTGGCGATCGCTTCGTCGAGGCCGATTTCCTCGGTGATGATGTCGAGCAAGGCCGGATCGAGGTCGCTGGCGAGACGCTGCCAGGCGGCCTCGCGCCGGGCCAGCGGCGCCATCACGCTGTCGACGCCGGCCAGCGTCACGCCGCGCAGGATGAAGGGCATCACCGTCGTCGGCAGGTCGTGGCCCTGGGCCAGCCCGCAGGCGGCGACGACGCCGCCATAGCGCGTCTGCGCCAGCACGTTGGCGAGCGTCTGACTGCCGACGGCATCGACCGCCGCGGCCCAGCGCTCCTTCTGCAGCGGCTTGCCCGGCGCCGCCAGTTCGGCGCGATCGATGACGACCGACGCGCCGAGCGACTTCAGGTAGTCGGCTTCGTCAGCCTTGCCGGTGGCGGCGACGACCCGGTGGCCGAGACCGGCGAGCAAGGCAACGGCGACGCTGCCGACGCCGCCGGTGGCGCCGGTCACCAGGACCTCGCCGTCGCCGGCCGCGACGCCGTGCCGCTCCAGCGCCTGAACGCAGAGCATGGCGGTGTAGCCGGCCGTTCCGATGGCCATCGCCTGCCGGGTGCTGAGCGCCGCCGGCAGGCGGACCAGCCAGTCGCCCTGCAGCCGGACCTGCTCGGCAAGGCATCCCCAGCGCGTCTCGCCGACACCCCAGCCGTCGAGGATGAAGCGGTCGCCAGGCTTCCAGGCCGCGTGCGTGGACGTGATGACCGTGCCGGCGCCGTCGATGCCGGCGATCATCGGCCAGGAGCGGACGACCGGACTGCGGTTCGTGATCGCCAACGCATCCTTGTAATTGAGGGTCGAGAACTCGACCCGGCCCAGAACGTCGCCGGCCGGCATCTGCGCTTCATCGACCTCACGGATGCCGGCGCGAAAGCCGGCGTCGTCCTTCTCGAGCAGCAGTGCCTTGAACATCGATTCCTCCGTGAAGATTTCGCAAGCACGATAGCGCAGGCGGGGTGCGACCGACGGGAACAAGCCCCCCGGTAAGCGCTGGTATCGAAGGTTGACGCGGTCGTGGCGGCTCGCCTATGCTGCGCCCGCGATGACGAAGCCCCCGCCACTGCCTGCCCCCGGATGCGCTCGACGCTAGCAGCCCTGGTCTTTTCCCTCGCCTTCGCGCCCGCCTGGGCCGAGCCGGCAAACGGCGCCATCGTCTCGACATCGTCCGTGCCCAGCGACACCTCGCCCATCGGCGCGTCCCGATCGCCGCCGAGCGGGCTGCTGACGCGTGCCCGCGACCAGGCTTCGGAGATGGTCTTCGCGGCGATGAACTACGTCGGAGTGCGCTATCGACGCGGCGGCGATTCGGCGGAGACCGGTTTCGACTGCAGCGGCTTCACCCGCCACGTCTTCAACATGAGCCTCGGCCTGGTCTTGCCGCGGCGGGCCGACGAACAGGCGTCGGCACCCGGTCTTCGCCCGGTGAGCCGGGCCGACCTGCAGCCGGGTGACCTCGTCTTCTTCCGGACGATGAAGGAAACCTTCTCGCACGTCGGCATCTACATCGGCAACAACCGCTTCATCCACTCGCCGCGCACCGGCGAGGAGGTCCGCACCGAGGACATGGGCTTCGCCTATTGGGCCAAGCGGTTCACCGGTGCCCGACGGGCCGATCTCGCCGCGACCAGCCCGGTGACGATGGTTCACGCTGTCGCCCGCGACGCCAGCCCGATCGCCGAGCCGGGGCGCGGCGGCGCGACGCCCTAGCCTCGGGGAGCCCCGCCTGCCGCGCGAGGCGGCGAGAAGCCGGGCGAACGGCCGGGCGGCGCACCCGGAGCACAATCGAGACATGTCCGGACGCGTCATCCCCGTCGCCGATCTTCGCTACCGCGCCGAGCGGCCGACGGTTCCGCTGGAGTTGCGTGCGCCGACCGGCGTTCTTCTCGATCGCCTGCATCGCCCGCTGCACGACCTTCGGATCTCGGTGACCGATCGCTGCAACTTCCGCTGCAGCTACTGCATGCCGAAGGACGTCTTCGACAAGCACTACGAGTTTCTGCCGCAGTCGTCGCTGCTCAGCTTCGAGGAGATTGCTCGCCTGGCGGCACTGTTCGTCGCCCACGGCGTGAAGAAGATCCGGCTGACGGGCGGCGAGCCGCTGCTGCGCCGCCATCTCGAGCGGCTCGTCGCCCTGCTGGCCGAGCTGCGCACCGTCGACGACGAAGCGCTCGACCTCACCCTCACGACCAACGGTTCGACGCTCGCCCGCAAGGCACGGGCCCTCAAGGACGCCGGGCTCGGACGCGTCACGGTGAGTCTCGACGCCCTCGACGATGCCGTGTTCAGGCGCATGAACGATGCCGATTTTCCGGTCGCCGACGTGCTGCGCGGCATCGACGCGGCGCTCGATGCCGGCCTCGGCCCGGTGAAGGTCAACATGGTCGTCAAGCGCGGGACCAACGATCAGGAGATCGTGCCGATGGTCCGCCATTTCCGCGACATGCCGGTGTCGCTGCGCTTCATCGAGTACATGGATGTCGGCGTCACCAACGGCTGGCGGCTCGACGAGGTGCTGCCCTCGGCCGAGGTCATCGAGCGCGTCGCGGCGGTGTTTCCCCTCGCCCCGCTGGGGGCGCGCACGGTGGGCGAGACGGCCGAGCGGTGGCGCCACGCGGACGCCGGCATCGCCGGCGAGATCGGCACCATCTCCAGCGTCACCCGGGCGTTCTGTCGCGATTGCAACCGGGCCCGCCTGTCGACCGAAGGCAAGCTCTTTCTCTGCCTGTTCGCCAGTCGCGGCCACGACCTGCGAGCCTTGCTGCGCGGCGGCGCCAGCGATGCCGAGATCGCCGCTGCCCTCGGTTTGATCTGGAACGAGCGCGACGACCGCTACTCCGAGCTGCGGGCGAACCTGGCATCGACCGGCCCGACGCCCGCGGCGGGTGCCCGTCGCGTCGAGATGCACTACATCGGCGGCTGAGCGGCGGCTGATCGGCCGCCTCGTTCAACCCGACTAGTACACGGGTTTGCGCGTCGCCAGACGCTGCCAGGTCTCGACCACCGAGTCGGGGTTGAGCGAGATGGAAACGATGCCCTCGTCGGCCAGCCACTCGGCAAAGTCCGGGTGGTCGCTCGGCCCCTGGCCGCAGATCCCAACGTACTTGCCGCGTGCCCGGCAAGCGGCGATCGCCCGCGCGATCATGGCCTTGACGGCCGGGTCGCGCTCGTCGAAGTCGCGTGCCAGCAGCTCCAGCCCGGAGTCGCGATCGAGCCCGAGCGTCAGCTGGGTCAGATCATTGGAGCCGATCGACATGCCGTCGAAGTGATCGAGGAACTGTTCGGCCAGGATGGCATTGCTCGGCACCTCGCACATCATGATGACCCGCAGACCGTCGGTACCGCCGGCCGACGCCCGCCTGAGGCCCCGCTCGGCCATCATGGCGACGACGCGGGCCGCCTGATCGAGGGTCCGCACGAAGGGCACCATCACCTCGACGTTGGAGAAGCCCATGTCGCGGCGGACGCGGACCAGGGCCTCGCACTCCATCGCGAAGGCCTCGCCGAAGGCCTCGCTGACATAGCGCGAGGCGCCACGAAAGCCCAGCATCGGGTTCTCTTCCTCGGGCTCGTAACGCGACCCGCCGATCAGCTTGCGGTACTCGTTGCTCTTGAAGTCGGAGAGCCGGACGATGACGGGCTTGGGCCAGAAGGCACCGGCGATCGTGCCGATGCCTTCGGTGAGCTTGTCGACGTAGAAGGCGCGCGGCGAGGCATGGCCCCGGGCGACGCTTTCGACAGCCTTCTTCAGGTCGGCGTCGATGTTCGGATAGTCGAGGATGGCGCGCGGATGCACGCCGATGTTGTTGTTGATGATGAACTCGAGCCGGGCCAGACCGACGCCCGAGTTGGGCATCTGCGCGAACTCGAAGGCGAGCTGCGGATTGCCGATGTTCATCATCATCTTGACCGGCGAGTAAGGCAGCTCGCCTCGGACGACATCGGTCACCTCGGTCTCGAGCAGTCCGTCGTAGACGTAGCCGGTGTCCCCTTCGGAACAGGCCACGGTGACGAGCGCACCCTCCTTCAGGATCTCGGTGGCGTCGCCGCAGCCGACGACCGCCGGGATGCCGAGTTCGCGGGCGATGATCGCCGCGTGGCAGGTCCGGCCACCGCGATTGGTGACGATGGCGCCGGCCCGCTTCATGACGGGCTCCCAGTTCGGGTCGGTCATGTCGGTGACCAGCACGTCGCCGGCCTGGACCTGGTCCATGTCGGCGATCGAATCGACGATGCGGACCGGGCCGGTCCCGATCTTCTGGCCGATCGCCCGCCCCTCGACGAGCACCGTACCCGTGTCCTTCAGCCGATAGCGCTGCTCGACCTTGCCCGCCTGCTGGCTCTTCACCGTTTCCGGCCGGGCCTGCAGGATGTAGAGGCGACCATCGACGCCGTCCTTGCCCCACTCGATGTCCATCGCGCGCCCGTAGTGCTTCTCGATGACGAGCGCGTAGCGGGCGAGCTCGGCGACGTCGGCGTCGCTCAGCGAGAACCGGTTGCGTTGCTCGGTGACGGTGTCGACGGTCTTGACCAGGCTGCCGGTCGCCGCCCGTTCCTCGGGAGACGCGAAGCCCATGCGCACCAGTTTCGAGCCGAGATTGCGGCGGATGATGGCCTGCCGGTTGTTCCGCAACGCCCACTTGTGAACGTAGAACTCGTCCGGGTTGACCGCGCCCTGGACGACGGTTTCGCCCAGGCCGTAGCTCGAGGTGATGAAGACGACCTCCGTGAAGCCGCTCTCCGTATCGAGCGTGAACATGACGCCCGACGCAGCGAGATCGCTGCGCACCATGCGCTGCACCCCCGCCGACAAGGCGACGTCGGCGTGCTGGTAGCCCTTGTGCACGCGATAGCTGATGGCGCGGTCGTTGTACAGGCTGGCGAAGACCTCCCGCATCCGGGTCAGGATGTCCTCGATGCCCGAGACGTTAAGAAAGGTCTCCTGCTGGCCGGCGAAGGATGCATCGGGCAGGTCCTCGGCGGTGGCCGAGGAGCGCACGGCGAAGGTCGCCTGCGGGTCCGACGCTGCCAGCCGCTCGAACTCGGCGCGGATCGCGGCCTCGAGGTCCGCCGGAAACGGCTGCTGCTCGACCCAGGCGCGGATCTCGGTGCCCGCTTCGGTGAGCGCGCGAACGTCGTCGGTGTCGAGGCCCGAGAGGCGGGCCGCGATCCGCTTGTCGAGGCCTGCTTCGGCGAGAAAGCGGCGAAACGCGTTCGCCGTTGTCGCGAAGCCTCCGGGCACCCGCACGCCGGACTGGCTCAGCTGGCTGATCATCTCGCCGAGGGAGGCGTTCTTGCCGCCAACCGCCTCGACGTCGGTCATTCTCAGGGTGTCGAGCGGGGCGACGAGGGCGGTCGCCAGGTGGGTGGATGACATGGAAACGCTCCGCGATCGTGAAAAACGGGTGCTTGCCGACGGGCGTCGAGCGTCGAGGTGGCGCGTGGCCTGCGGCAGCCTGGAGCATGCGAAGGCTGGCCGGGCGAGGGGCGGCGAGCGCGGTGCAGGCGGAAGGCGGCAGACATGGGGGGCGCGGGCACGGTGCGGTCGGAAGCAGGGGGTCGATTCTACGAGCGCGGACGTCGCGCGAGCCCGTCTCGGCGGTGTCTGCCCGGTGTCATGATCGCGCCATGAACGTCCCCACGTCGTCCGCCCCCCTTCCCCCGGCGGCGCCCGGCCAGCGATTGACCGTCTACTTCGTCTCCGACGGCACCGGCATCACCGCCGAAACCTTCGGCAATTCGATCCTTTCGCAGTTCAACGTCAAGCCGCGCCACGTGCGGCGCCCGTTCATAGACTCGACCGACAAGGCCCATCAGGTCGTGCGCGAGATCAACCACACCGCCGAAGCCGAAGGCCGCCGCCCGGTGGTCTTCCTCACGCTGGTCGATCCGGAGATCCTGGCGATCGTCAAGGCGAACTCGCGCGGCCTCGTGATGGACATGTTCAATACCTTCATCGAACCGCTCGAAGCCGAGTTCGCCATCACCTCCAACCATCGCATCGGCCGCTTCACCGATGTCTCGGACAGCCAGGAATACACCGACCGGATCGAATCCATCAATTTCGCGCTCGCTCACGACGACGGCCAGTCGGTCCGCAACCTCGCCGAGGCCGACGTCATCCTCGTCGGCGTCAGCCGCAGCGGCAAGACGCCGACATCGCTCTACCTGGCGATGCAGCACGGCGTCAAGGCGGCGAACTACCCGCTCATTCCCGAGGACTTCGAACGGCGCGCGATTCCGGCGAGCCTGAGCCCGTTTCGCGCCAAGTGCTTCGGCTTGACGATCGATCCCGACCGGCTGGCCCGCATCCGCACCGAACGGCGCCCGAACAGCAAGTACGCGTCGGTCGAGAACTGTCGCTACGAAGTCCGCGAGGCCGAGTCGATGATGAAGCGTGAAGGCATCGCCTGGCTGTCGTCGACCCACAAGTCGATCGAGGAGATCGCGACGACGATCCTGCGCGACGTCCGTCCGGACCGGCTGATGTATTGAGGTCGGACCTTCCGATGCTGCGCCCTCGCCATCGCGGCCGGTCTCGTCAAGGCGCAGGCGGGCCTTCGCGGGGGCGATCGCGGTAGGGATTCCAGCGATCGAGCGCCTGCCGGGTCAGGGCGATCTGCCGACCGAACTCGGGACAGTTGCGGCAGATGGCGAGATGCAGCTTCGACGCCCAGCGTTCGGCCAACGTCAGTCGACGGTCCTCGGCGGCGAGGACGAGACGGACGTGATCGCGGCAGTTCAACATCAGCTTCATCGTCAGTGATCCAGTTCGAGCCGCATGCACTCGCGCAGTCGCAGGCGAGCCCGGTGCAGCATGACACCGGCGTTGGACGCGGAGATGCCGAGTTCCTTACAGACCTCGGCCGTGTCGAGCTCCAGCCACTCGCGCATCAGGAAGATCCGTCCGAGGTTGCTCGGCAGGCGCTCGACGCAGCTTTCGAGGACGGCGAGCAGCTGCCGCTCCATCAGCGCGTCGTGCGGCGTGGGCCAGGGACTGATCGGCTCGCGGAAGTGGCCGCGCGCGTCGAACAGCAGCGCCTCGAGCTGCTCGTCGGCGGTGGCCTCGGGCGTGTCGGCGATCAGCACCTCCCGCCCCTTGCGGCGGAGATGATCGATGACCTTGTGCCTGAGGATGGACACCAGCCAGGTCCGCAACTGCGACCGGCCTTCGAAACCGGCCTGGCGCTCCAGTGCTGCCACCATGGTCTGCGAGACCGCGTCCTCGGCCCAGGTGTCGTTGCGCAGCTGCAGCCGGGCGATGCGAAGAAGATAGGCGCGGGAGTCGGCCAGCTGCACCGCGAAGTCGTCGGCCGACGGCGGGTTCGACATGCCTGGCCTCAGCGCGTGACGAAGAACGACCCGGTGGGCAATTGCACCTTCAGCACCTGCACGAACAGCAGCTGGAAGGCGGCGACGACGGCGACGGCGATGACGGCAAAGCGAAGCAGGCGCCGCCAGGTCACCGGCTCGCGCTCGGTGATCACGGCCAGGGCGATGAAGGCCGAGACCCCGGCGACGATGAAGCCGACCCGCTCGAGCAGGCCGATCCACAACGCCATGACCAGCGCCATCAGCAGACCGCGCAGCCAGCCATCGCTCGGCAGGCCGCGGCTGCGCGGGCCCTGGCCGCGCAGGGCCCGCCACAGGGCGACGGCGCCGGCAACGAGCAGGGCGGCGCCGATCGCGCGCGGGAAGATGGCACCCAGCCGCGTGAACTCCCGCGATGCCCAGAGCGCGGCCACAGCCACGACGGTGAG
>Ga0136633_1002013_pt1 | contig 14391 bp, 8 predicted proteins | sample AntDrymeUQ832206_2_FD_105494 | JGI IMG/M metagenome (GOLD analysis project Ga0136633, IMG submission 105494) | Polar desert sand microbial communities from Dry Valleys, Antarctica - metaG UQ83 (22.06) | ecosystem: Environmental > Terrestrial > Soil > Desert | place: Antarctica: Dry Valley... | reverse complement strand
CTTCCAGGTAATCGCCGAGCCGGTTTCGACCTGCGTCCACGTGATCTTCGCGTTATCCATCGCCTTGCCGCGTTTGGTCACGAAGTTGTAGATGCCGCCCTTGCCGTCCTTGTCACCGGGGTACCAGTTCTGGACGGTCGAGTACTTGATCGTCGCGCCATCGAGGGCCACCAGTTCGACCACCGCCGCGTGCAGCTGGTGTTCGTCGCGCATCGGCGCCGTGCACCCCTCCAGATAGCTGACAAACGCACCCTCGTCGGCCACGATCAGCGTCCGCTCGAACTGCCCGGTCCCCTGGGCGTTGATGCGGAAATACGTCGACAGCTCCATCGGGCAACGCACGCCCTTCGGCACGTATACGAAGGAGCCGTCGCTGAACACCGCCGAGTTCAACGCCGCATAGAAGTTGTCGGTGTGGGGCACGACCGAGCCGACGTACTTCCGCACCAGCTCGGGGTGCTCACGCACCGCCTCGGAGAACGAGCAGAAGATGATCCCGAGGTCGCCCAGCTTCTTCTTGAACGTCGTGGCCACCGACACGCTGTCAAACACGGCGTCAACGGCAACGCCGGCCAGCGCCATCTGCTCGACCAGCGGAATGCCCAGCTTGTCGAAGGTGGCGCGGACTTCAGGGTCGACTTCGTCGAGGCTGTTCAGCTGCTTCTTCGGCTTGGGAGCCGAGTAGTAGCTGATGGCCTGGAAGTCCACCGGCGCGTAGTGCACGTTGGACCAGTCGGGGTAGGCCATCTTCTGCCAGGCGCGGTACGACCGAAGCCGCCACTCGAGCATCCACTCGGGCTCGTCCTTGCGGAGCGAGATGGCGCGCACGGTGTCCTCATCGAGCCCCGGCGGGAGCTGATCGGCCTCGACATCGGTCGTGAAGCCGTACTTGTACTCCTGGGTCGCGAGTTGTTCGATGGTATCGGTCGCGGTGCTCATGACAGTCTTTCTGGGTCGGCTTCTGGAGCCCCATCCCGGGTGGTGCGACGCAGCGGGCGTCACTTGGTCGAGGCGATCCGGCCCTCGGAGGCCCATGTGAGGACACTGGGAGACCCTGAGTCGGCGCCGAACCTTCTTAATATACGACTTTTGCGGTCGCCGATCAAGGCGAGGCGGATCGCAAGTGCCTGTAAAGCAAGCAGTTAGCTCGACCAACTTGAGACGAGTCGCAAGTTGACCACCGGCCGCGCGGTTGGCCCCCGGATGGGTCGATCGGATCAGGGACGGCTCACGAGCGGCGTCAGGGCCGCTGCTTGCGCTGCAGGTCCCGGAGGGCGCGCCACCCGATCAGCTTGATGCCCCGCGTCTCGAGCAGCGCCTTCACCGACGCGTCGTCGGTGAACAGGTGGTACTCGGTGTCGCGTTCCTGCCAGCTGTTGGTGATGTGCTGCATTTCCTCGCCGGCGACGGCGGGGTGGATGTAGAGCTCGGTCACCCCCGGCTTCAGCCCGCCGATGACCCTTTTCCAGTAGACGTCGGTGCCTTCCCCGGGCTTTTTCTGCTGATGGATCAGGTAGTCGGGGTACAGCGTGCCGTCCGCGTCCAGTTCGGCGCGCAAGTGGCCGCCCTTCAGTGTCGCCAGCAGGTCCTGGTTGCCCATGCGAATCGGCAGGTCGAACTCCCTGGCCAGCGCGCGATAGACCGCGTGGTAGCGCATGTCGTACTGCAGGGCCCCCATGTGCGAGTCGAGGTGGGTGACGTCGATGCCGCGGTCCAGCGCCTTGCGGACCTGCGCGCGGGCCTCGATGGCCGCCTGCGCCGGTGTCGCGTTCTTGTAGATCGGCTCGACGTCCGGCCAGAGGTAGCCCTGCGGCGTCACCAGCCCAGGCACGTCGGCCCGGTTGGCAACGGGGCCCCACTTGTAGACCTTCCACTCGCTGGTGTGCGTCAGGTGCAGCCCGAAGTCCCGGGTCGGGTTGGCCGTCGCGTACGCGGCAATCTCCTCGAACCACGGGCACGGGACCATGATCGTCCCGCTGGTGATCAGGCCCTTCTCCATGCCGTTGCGCGTGGCGACGTTTGCCGCGTGACTCATCCCGACATCGTCGGCGTTGACGATCAGGACGATATCGGAGGCCTTGAAGCCGAGGCGCTCGGCAAGCGATGGCCTGGCGGCCGGCGCCTGCGCGCCCGGATGCATGGTGGTGAGTAGCAGGATCGCGACCAGCGCGCCCGCGCACCGCAAGAGAACTCGACGCATGGGGGGAATCTACCAGAATGCAGAACGCAGGTAGGGGCAGCTCCCCGAGCTGCCCTGACAGGCGCGCTCGGGGAACGCGCCCTACCTTGTGCGGCCGCCGGCTACAAGGTCTTGAGATACTCCAGCAGCGCGAGTTTGTCGGAGGTCGGCAGGTCGGCGCCGTACAGGTGCCCGGAGTTGGCGTTGCCGCGCAGCGTGGTGTCAAAGAGCACGCCTTCCCGCTCGGCGCCTGGCCCGCGCGCGACGAAGCCGCCCCGCTGCCAGTCGTAGACGTCGTACGCACGGAAGAATCTCGCCGGACGTTCGCTGGGGAACAGCAGAGCGCGCAGGTCGGGGACCGACCCGTTGTGCAGGTACGGCGCTCGCAGCCAGAGGCCGTCGAGCGGCATGTTGGCGTAGCCCTGCGTCTTCCTGAAGTGCGAGAAGCGCCACGGCCGCCCCTGCCCGATCGTGTTCATCGCCGTGGCCAGCGCGGGCGTGAAGGCATCGAGGCGTCCGCGATCGGTGCCGACCTGCTCGATCGGGGTGACCTGGCCAATGGCGGGCGCCCCGAGGTCATGGCACGAGGCGCAGGCGGCCGCATACACCGTCTGCCCGCTGGCGGCGAGCGACCGGTCGAGGCGCCCTTCAGGGAATGTCGGCGCCGGCAGATCGAGCAGCCACTGCTCGATGCGTCGCATGGAGGGCAGGTCCAGCGACGCCGGGGTGGCGCCGGCACCGATGGCTGCGCTCTTGTTGCGTTCCTCGACGCGATTGTTGTTGCCGTCCCAGTGCAGCCAGAGCCCTTGCCTGGGCCGCTGGTTCCAGATCGACGGCAGGTCCACGGTGCCGACCGTGGAGTCCATCGGCAGCTTCAACAGCACCTTGTACGGGTTGAAGGTATCCACACGGCCGGGACCGAACGCCGGGCGGTCGTCGAACCAGGCATTCTGCCTGACGCGCCGTCGGCGATGAAGCCAATCCGCTCGTAGCCCTTGCCCGGTCGCTTCGGCAGCGCGTCCCCGCACACGTCCGGCAGCACCCTCCAGATCCGATAGGGCAGCCCCGAGCCTTCTTCGGCGCCTATCGATCCGTACTTGAAGTGCTCGACGATGTCGGGCAGCGACGCGGCATCGGTCCTCCCGCGATCGAGCGTGGATGCGGCCGCAGTGGCGGGCCGCTGCGCGGCCGTCCCGAGCGCGCGTGCGCCGACGGCTGCCGCGAGCACCATGAACAGGACCAGCCCGACCGGCCGGCGTCCGACGCTGCGCATGGCCCTCACACGAATGGCGCCGGCGTGAAGACGCTCATGATCTCGGCCAGCATCGCCTCGCGCGACGGGAAGCGTGTCTGGTCGTAGCAACCGAGCGGGTTCTCGACGGCGTTCACCAGGCAGCGGTTGCAGTAGGTGCAGGGGTTGGCCGGGCGGCCCATGCCGGCGGCAAACTGCTGGACGAGGTCGTTGTTGGCGATCAGGGGCCTGGCGATCGACACCGCATCGCAGAACTGCTGGCGTATCGCCTCACGGATGATCTCGGCCGTCTGGAAGCCCCCGGTGCACAGCACCGGCACGTTGACGGCGGCCTTGATGGCCCTCGCGGAGGGCAGGTTGATCCCTTCGATGCGATCGCCGCGCGCTTGCTGCCATCGCCGCTCGAACAGGCGCTGCGTCGGCTCGAAACGGAAGAGCAGGTAGTTGCGCAGCGCCTGGCTGCCGCTCGACAGCAGCTGGTCGTAGGTCTTCACGAGCTCGTCGACCGGGAAATCCCCGGGCGGATTACGTGGATGCGGGAAGTAGCTGCCCGACGAGACGTGGATGGCATCGACGCCCGCCTCGTCGAGCCACCTGCACACCTCGACGCTGTCGGCCAGCGTGTTGCCAGGCTTCTCGTCGTCGTCGAGCGCGTCGTTGTGATCCTCGGCGCTGATCTTCACCTGCAGGTGGAAATCGCTGCCGACCTCGGCCCGAATTGCCGCCACGACGTCGAGCAGGAAGCGCGCCCGCTGGCGCAGCGGCCCACCGTAGTCGTCGGTCCGGTCGTTGATCGCGGAGCTCAGGAACTGCGTGAAGAGATAGCCGTTGGCGGCGTGCAGCTCGACGCCGTCCAGGCCGGCGGCGCGGGCCCGTCGTGCGCCCGCGGCGAAGGCCGCGACCGTCTCGGCGATCTGCGGACGCGACATGGCCACGCATGGGAAGCCGTGCAGCGGCTCGTCGCGGTCGGTGGAGCTCCAGCCCTGCTCGAACTCGATCCCGGGGATGTCGCGCTGCCGCCCGGCGTGCGACAGCTGCATGAGGAACCGGCAGTCGTGCTCGTGCACGGCGTTGCCGAGGGCACGCCAGAACGGGATGCGCTGGTCGCAGTCGATGGTCGCGTAGTTGGGCACGATCCGGCCGCGGATGGTCACCGGCACGAACGACGAGATGATCGCGCCGACACCGCCGCGCGCGAACTTGGTCTCCCAGTTGATGCGGGCCTGATTGCCTGAACCGTCGTAGTTGTCGAAGCGGCCCGACACGTTGGACCGGAAGACACGGTTCTTCACCGTGAGGTGACCAAAGGCGAGGGGCTCGAAGATGGGGTCGGACATCGGGCCTCACATTCGCTTCAGGTACGAGATCAGGGCCCGCTTGTCGTCGTCGGCCAGCTGCGCGCCGAAGGTATGGCCGCGGTCGAGGACGAAGTCGGGCGCGACGTTGTTGCGCAGGAAGCCGCGAAAGAGCGTTTCGTCCGACAGCAGGTTCAGGATGACCCGATTGCGGACAATCGCCGGCAACTTGGTCGGATCGACGCGTGCGATGAGATCGACCGGCGTGCCGGCCGGTACCTGCAGAGGCTTGTCGCGGCCGGCGATCTTCAGCGCGCTCGGCACGCTGGTGACGATGATCGACTGCGCGCCGAGACGTTTCTCCGGCCACAGCAGCTTCTCGACCGCGTCGTTGAAGGCCGCCATGCGACCGGCGACCGACGGGTCCTTGATGAACACCCCGAGCGCGTTGTTGTGCAGATACGGCGCCGTGGCCCACATCGAGACCAGCGATGGCGTGCGGTAGTAGCCGCCCTGGGTCACGGTCACCGAGATGGGCTCGTCGGGCTTGCGCGGGTTGTACAGGCCGGTGATCGTGCCTGCCGGCGCCAGTTGCTTGTACGTCTCGGAGGAGAACTCCTCCCACACGTGGCCCTTCTGCGCATTGGTGGCCATCGCCCGTGCCACGTTGGTGCCCAGTTCGCGCACCGGGTAGCGGCGGTCATCGGAGAGGAAATTGTCGGTGAGGAAACCGGGCTGCTGCACGGCGTCCTCGAACCAGGCCTTGCGCGCCCCCGGGTCGAGCAACGGCGAGGGCGGCTGCTTGCTCGAGTGGCACTGCGCACACTCGCGCGCAAACACCCGCGCGCCGGCGGCGACCTCGCTGACGGGCTCGCCGAGGTAGCGAGCCGCGCCCGGCGCGTCGGCCAGGTGCATCGGCCCAATCGTCTTCAGGAACGCCTCCGCGGCAGCCATGCGTGCTTCGGTGGCGCGCCAGCCTTCGCATTTCTCGCGGGCCTCGGCCATCCGGAACGGCGACTGCGGCGACAGCCCGGCAACCGGATCGATCTTGGTCAGCCACAGATCCGAGCACATCCCGATGTTCACGTAGACCCGCAACGATGCCCCGGCCACGCCAACCGAGTCGGCGCCGTCCTTGAGGATGTGCGGCACGGCCCGCTCGGTGCCGTCGGGCATCTTCTCCATGGCCGTCGGCCGGTGCCCGAGCAGGAAGACCGCGTTGATGTTGCTCGGGTTGTGCACGTGGTCGGTGGCAAAACGCGACGTGTCCGAGGTGCCTGGTGGCTGCCGGTTACCGAGGTGCCAGCGGAAGTCCGCCGGCGTCATCTTGAGATTGAAGAGACGACCTTCCTCCCAGTACTGATTGCCAATCGCGCCAGCCAGTTCGCTCCACTTCGGGCGCTCGGGATCGGCCGGCGGATTGAGCGGGTTGAAGCCCACGTGACAGAAGCCGCACGCCATGCCGATGAGGTACGGCGGCTGCATGCCCCTGGGGTGAGTGCGGTACGTGTCCGCGTTCCAGGTGGCGGGGTCGAACGCGGCGTTCCGGAACCGACGCAGACCGACGACCCCGGCTGGTTGGCCGAATGCCTCGGGCAACCCGTCGGCGGGACAGCTGTCCAGCCAGAGGCCGTACTGGTCGGGCGCGGTCGCGGCCTCGCAGCCCGGCTGAGTGATCGCCCCGAGCTCACGAAAACGTTGGCCGTGCCGGCGTGAGTCGACGTAGTGGAGCAGATCGACATTGCCTTCGGTGAGCTCTGCCATACGGAGCCAGAACGTCTGGTTGCCGCCCGTCCAGAAGTACCAGGTGTCTCGGCCGGCGCGTTCGACCTCGGTGAGCCGAGTCCCGTACCCGTAGTCCTCTTCGGTGCCATAACTCGGCTGCACCGCGGGAACACCCGGCTGGTGCGCTGCCGCGGCGACAGGCGATGCGCCCGGAACTCGGTCCCCGGTCAGCCCCGCGGCCGCGGCCCCGGCCAGGCCCACCAGCGTCAGCAAAGCCGTCCACATGCGCGGCTGCCCCATGCGCACCTCCTGAAAGCTCCAGCTTGCGGATCGTCGTGTATCGGAGAAGAACGGCGGGTGCCCGCAGAACGCACAGACCTGTTCGTTGCGTGCCGAGTCAGCGTTGTCGCTCATGACCCCCGTTGCCGGCCGGGACGCATGACGCGTCGAGGAACCTCATGGCCAAACGCCCGTCTCGTCCCGCCCGTGTATCGGCTACGCGCCAACCGCCGCGGCCCCGGTCCGCCACGCCTCCCACGCCGGCGGGCAGCGCGCCCGGCGTGCCGCCGCAGGGTGCCTACTCGGCCACCTGCCGCGCCCTGCTGGTGCTTGCCGCGCCGGCCGAGCGCGACGACGCGCGCGCCCAGACGATTGCCGAGGCGGCCGTGCGGGAGGCGATCGGCGAGGGCTACCGCGTCGATGCGCTGGGGCCCGGGGCACGTGACTATCGGGTCAGCCGCACTGACGGCGCGATGATCGCGCCCGGCACCGCGTGGACGCTGACGCGCACCCTGCAGGCGCATCGCGACATCGCCGACGCCGAGCCGGCCATCGATCAGCCAGGGCTCGAGCCTCCGCCGGGCACGCTCACCGACGCTGACGGCACGCTGCGCCCTCGTGACTTCACGGCCGCCCAGCCTCTGCCCTGCGCCAGGACCAATCCCGAGTGGAGCCTCGAGCTGTGTCGGGTCAAGGAAGGCTGGGCACTCACGCCGCCCACTCCGCAAGGCCGCACCCGGGGGGAGGGCATCGTCATCGGCCATCCCGACACCGGGTACACGCGTCACGCAGAGCTCTTCGATGCGTTGCCGCGCGTGCGCGTCGGCGAGAGCTTCGACTTCGTGTTGCGGACGCCGGATGCCATCGACCCCCTGGAGGCGGGCAATCCCGGGCACGGCACGACCACGGCGAGCGTGATCATGAGTGCCACCGGCGGCGCCGGGGCCACCTTTGTCTCCGGCGTCGCGCCCGCCGCGACGATCGTGCCGCTCCGGGTCACCCCGCGAGTCGTGCTGCTCGGCTTCGATCGGCTCGCGGAAGCGATCCGCTACGCCACCGATCGCGGCTGCCATGTGATCTCGATGAGCCTTGGCGGGGTCACGCCGTCCGGCGCACTCGAGCGGGCCATCGCGTACGCGGTGAGCGAAGGCGTGGTCGTGCTCGCTGCGGCCGGCAACGTCTGGCCGTGGGTGGTCTACCCGGCGCGATACGACCAGGTGATCGCCTGCGCGGCCTGCAATTGCCAACGCGGGATCTGGGACAAGTCCGCGAGCGGCGCCGCGGTAGACGTCACCGCTCCTGGCGAAAGCGTCTGGGTTGCACGCCCCGGCCCGACCGCCGGCCACGCCGACGACATCGTCGATGTCGGATCCGGGACGTCATACGCGGTGGCGACCACGGCCGGCGCCTGCGCGTTGTGGTTGGCCTTCCATGGCCGGGAAGCGCTGATCGCGCGCTACGGGAAGGGCCAGGTGGCTGCGGTCTTCAAGGAAGTGCTGATGACACACGGCGTCGACACGCCGCGGGGCTGGAAGTCCGACAAGCACGGGGCCGGCATCCTCGACGTGGTGGGACTGCTGGGCGCGCCGTTGCCGGCCACCCCGCCTGCGTCGGGGTTACGCGTCCGCGCCTCGGTGGTGCCACGCGCGCACAACGACGTCGATCGCTTCCTGCCGTACTACCCCGACATCGAGCCGGAGCGGGTGCGTCGTGGACTGGCGCGCCTGCTCGGGACCACCGACCGCGACCTGCCCATTGTGCTGGCCGACCTGGGCGACGAGTTGCTGTTCCACGTGGCCACCAACCCGGACGTTCGGGCGAGGGTGCTGAAGACCCCGGGCCCGAAGAAGCGCGGCCGCGTGGTGCCGGCCGCGCCACGGGCGCGCGGGACGACACCGCGCCTGCCGCGCGAGGGGTCGCGGGCGCTGCTGTCGCGCCTCGCGTGACGGGGCGATGGCTGGTGCCTGGGAAACGGAGGCCGAGTGGCAACGCTTGAAACGCGAACTCGACACGTGGAGGACGCGTCGCGTGCACGTTGACGTGCTGGGCCAGCACCGCTCGCAGCTCGGTGCCGCGTACACCCTTGTCGATCGGGCGCTGGCGGAGCTGCGCGTGCCGCTGGCTGCGATGGCCGGCAGTGCCGCGCAGGTGGCCGCGCAGTGCCGGGTCCACGACCGTCGGCTCATGTGGGTGCGTCGGCTCTGGGACTTCTTCCGGGAACGCTTCGACCAGCGCGACGACCCCGCACTCGCCGTCGTGCTGCGCGGTGCCGACGAGGTGGTGTGGAGCTGTCATCGCGAGCCGTTCGCCTCGCTCCCTCCCGAGATGTCGGGCAGCGAGGGCCCGCCGCCGCTGCCCTTCATCGAGCCGTCGCTGACGCCAGAGGTGTTTCCACACGGCCTGGTGCCGGCAACGCTGCGCCGCGATGTCGATGCGCCGTTCCTGAGACGAGCGCTGCAACAGCTGCCTTTCGCCGTCGTGCGAGTGCCCGCCTCCTGTCGTACGGCACCGTGGTGGCTCGTGCACCTCGGGCACGAGGTCGGCCATGTGCTCGACGCGCTGCTGCTCGGCTACCCGGCGCGCGTCGCACTCGTCCAGGCGCTCGACCTCGACCCGCAAGCCACCGACGAATGGACACGATGGAGCGGCGAGACATTTGCTGATCTCTACGCGGTGCTGATGCACGGCCCGTGGGCCGTGTGGGCGCTGGCCGCCGCCGAGCGCGTTGACGGCGACGGCCTGGGGGAGCGACGCGACACCTACCCACCGCCGGCCGTGCGCCTGCTGGTGATGGCCCATGCCTGCGAGTCGCTCGGCGCCACGACCCGCGACCTGCAGCCAGACACCGCCGTCTGGCAGGCGCGTGTCGATGGCGACCCGGCGCTCGCCGCGCAGCTGCGAGACGGCTGTCGCGTGGTGGACGCGCTCCTGGCACACAGGATCGGCCGGACCCCGTTGGAGCGGCTGGCGGCCTGGGACCCGGCGCAGTGGGGACGCCAGGCCCTGCTGCCCTGGACCGCCACGCTGGCCAGCCGTCCCGCGACGTTCACGGCCAGGGGGCGCCGCGTCTGGCCGCGCCTGCTGCTGGCAGCCAGCGTCCTGCGCCGCAAGGAGGGCGAGGCCACCGCCGCCCGATTCGATGGGACGGCCATCGGCGATGACCTCCTGACCTGGCTGCCGGCCGCACGCGAGCCCGGGGCCCGTCCCTCGCACCCGGATCTCACGGCCACGATGTGCACGCAGGCCGCGGCGCTGGCGCGCGATCTGATGGCTGCGGAGCCGCTGCCATGACCGTGCCGGTGCGGTTCGTGATCCTGATGCGGGCAGCGCCTGGAGGCGGCTGGACCAGCGAGGTGCGTGCCGCCGACGGCGTGGCGATCGCCGGCTCGGCGCGCGAATTCACCCTGTTGCCGTTGCCGCACCAGGACGACATCGCGCTGTCGTTTCCGGGATGCGCCCCGCCCCTGGGCGCAGGCGCACCGGACGCGGCAGACCTGCACGCGCTGGACGCGACCACGCTGGGCCGGTGGTACGCCAACATGGCCTCCGGGCAGGCATCAGACGGCATGCCGCGCCGTTTCGGCCGCTATCTGTTCGAGCTCGTCCTGGGCAGCGAGACCTGGGCGAACGTGCTGGCCGGCGCCAACAACTGCGCCGTCGATTTACGTATCGACTGTCCTGTCGACGCGTGGGCGCTGATGCGGCTGCCGTGGGAGTTGATGCACGACGGCCACCACTTCCTGGCGGCGCGTCCCGGGCCGCTCGTGCTCATGAGTCGCCAGGTGACGGCCACCCCGCCCATCGTCGCCGCCCGCGTCTTCACCCCCCGTGTGCTGTTTGTCATCGGCTCGCTGCGCGACGATGCGGAGATTCGCGCGGGCGCGGAGTACCTCGGCCTGCTCCGGCGTCTGGAGGCGCTCGACCTGACGCTCGACTGTCGTGTCCTCCGCGATGCGACTGCGGAGATGTTGCAGGCGGCCGTCGCGGACTTCCGTCCCTCGGTCGTGCATTTCATCTGTCACGGCGGGTTTGCCAACGGACGCGGCGCGCTGCGCTTGCTGGCCTCTGACCCGGGCCTGCCGTTTCAGGACTACACGGCGCCGCAGATCCTGGAGTTGCTCGCGACGAGCGAGCCCGCAGGCGGCGTGAGTTACCCGCCGGTGCTGGTGCTCAATGCCTGCTACAGCGCCACCCCGCTGCCGCCCGCGCCCGACCCCATGGACACGCTGGCCGGCATCGAGGTCTTCGGCGGCGGCGCCGGCGTCCTGCCGACCTTGGCCGGGGCCTTGCCCCTCGGTGCCGAACTGGTGGCTGGTGACGGCGTGCACGGCGGACCAGCCCTGGTGATTGGCATGGGCGGCAAGGTCGCCGACCTGGCGTGCCGCCTGTTCACGCGGCAGTTCTACCAGGCCTTGCTGCGCGGTGACCCGACCTGGGCGGCCGCGGCAGGCCGGCGTGGCGCCTTCACGCACGGCTTCGACCCGCTCGACACCGTCGACTGGGCCACGCCGGTGGTCTTCACCGAGGCGTCGGCGACACTGCTCGTGGACGCCACCGAACTCGAAGCCGCGCGCAAGCGGGAGTCGGCCGCGCGCCAGTTCCGCCGCCACGCCGACCCGCCCGCCTTTTGCGGCCGGTTGGCCTTCTTCGACAAGTGGCGTGAGGCCACGAGCCCGCCGCCCCGCGGCGCCCGGCGCCTGCTCGGGATTGCGATGAGCGACACCGACAGCGAGAAGCAGCTGGGCGGGTCCCGACTCCTGGAAGAACTCGCGGTGGCTTCAGTCAATGCCGGGCACGTGCCGTGCCTGCGCCTGCACAACCAGGCCTCACCCGAGCGCGCCACCGACATCGCCGGCGTGGTGCGCGAGATCCTGGCGGCCGCCATGGCCACGCGCCTGCACTTCGGCTTACCCGCCCACACCTGGTCCTCGCACGTACTCGAGCTCACCAAGTCGTTGAAGGGGCGGCCGGCCGTCGTCCACCCGCTGGTCGATGCCGCCTTCTCGCTGTCCGAGGCCGAGGGGTTCCGCACCGCGTTGCAGATGGACCTGTGGAAGCTTCGCGACGAGGTAGTCGCGCAGCTCGGCGTCTCGACCGAGCGTCGGCGCCCACTGACGGTGGTGCTGCTCGACGAGGTCCAGCGCTACGCCGGCGCTGCCGGCCGCTTCATCGTCGATCTCCTGCGCTCGGGCGGCCTTGGCACCGAGGACGACCCGATTCCGGTGGCGTTCACCTACCGCAAGGACTCGAACTACGCCGAGCCGTACGAGCAGGTCCGCAAGGCGCTCGACGCCGTGTCCAACTGGGCGATCCGCGAAGAACTGCAACCGCTCCGGGAAGCCGTGTCGGATCGGTCGATCTATCTGCACCTGCTCCTGCACCGCGCGCAGCCGCTGGTCTTCTCGCCAACCCTGGCGCTGCTGGACATCGACCGCTTCTACAACTCGATTCATCGCGCCACCGCGGCGGGGTATCCCTCGCAGTTTCGCGAGAAAGCCGAGCCGCTCAACAACGTGCTCCTGACCCTGCAGGACGTCAATGTCGTGGTGCTGGCCAACGACGAGGACGTCCTCAGCCAGCTTGGAGATCACTGATGGCCACCGCGTCACCCATCCCCGACGTGAGCGAAGCGCTGGCCCGCGTCGAGTCGCTGCTGGCCGGCAGCCCCGGGCCGAAGGTGCCCGACCGGCTCGATGCGGCGTGCATCCGCTGGGTATGTCTGGTGCCGGTGTGGACGCCGACGCTGGCCACCCGGTGTGGCATGCCCGGCTGGGGCAGCGCCTCGGACCTCGACGTGCTCGAGGCCTGGCGCGACGACGGCCTGATCGAAGCAATGCTGACGCCGCTGGCCATCGACGATGCCGGTCAGGTGACGCCCGCACAGCACCTGTTCTGGGTGCCACGCAATGTGCGCCCGGCCTGGCTCTCCCGGATCGTCGCCGAGGACGGCCGCGATCGACTCGCCGCACTCGCTCGCGACATCGCCGCGCGCATCCTGGCTGAACCCCGCGACCAGCACATGCCCACAGCGACGTGGCGTTGGGCGCTCGTGGCCTCGCACGCCACCAGCGCGCCCGCCGACCTGCGACAGGCCTTCGAGCGCGAACTCGGTCAGGCCCTCACGCAGGAACGGCCGGACGAGGCGTGGATGTGGATCGAGGCCCTGCAGCGCGTCGCCGAGGTCGTGCCCGGCGAGGCCACCACCCTGCACCAGCGTGCCGTGCGTCGCCTCGCGCTGTTCGATCGCCAGCGCAACGACCGGGCGATGCTGCGCGACTATCTGCCCCGGCCGGCCCTCTTCGACGCCTACCGGACGCTGCTGGTCGGCTCCGACGATTTGTGGGCCATGCATTACCTGGGCGGCGGCGGCGTCGGCAAGACGATGCTGATGCGCGCGCTGACCTCGGGCGCCGCCGAGCACCTGCCGCCCGGCTTCGAGGTGCCGCCCACGATCACCGCGCGCATCGACTTCGATCACATCAACCCGGACTATCCCGCGCGGCGTCCCGGGCTGCTGTTTGCCCATCTGGCCGAGGAACTGCGGCTCAAGGACGACAGCCTGCGGGCCTCGGAGAACTTCGGCCTGCTGTTCAACAAGATCGCCCTGCTGCACGAACGCAGCAGCGCCGAGGCCACCCCGGCCGCTGACATCGAGGAGATGCTGGACGTGTTCCGCTGGGCGTGCGAGGCCGTTGCTGCGCCACGCAACGCGCGCGTGGTGCTGCTGCTCGACACCTGCGAGGAACTGGACCGGCTCGGGCCGGACGGCGCACTTCCTCAGAGCGTCGAACGGACGTTCCAGCTCCTCGAGCAGCTGCACGACCGGATGCCGTCGCTGCGCGTGGTGCTCTGTGGACGCCGGCCGCTCGCTGGCAGCTATGCCGAAGGCGAGTCGGTGCCCTCACACCTGCCGCCACGGCCCTGGCTGCGCCTGCACCGCGTGTTCGCCTTCACCGCGGATGAGGCGCGGGTGTATCTCGAGCGTGCGGCGGTGCCGGCACGTCTGGTGGCCTCCGTCCTTGCCCGGAGCATCGCGGCAGCCTCATCGGCGGCGCTGGGTCTGCCGGCCGCCGACGCTGCACCGCGCTACAGCCCCTTCAGCCTGTCGGTGTACTCGGCCTGGATCGCCAAACAGCGGGACGTCGACCCCGACCGCGTGCTGGAGGATCGGATCGACCACTTCGTCCACATCCGGATCCTCGATCGAATCCGCAACGAGGACGTCCGCCGCCTGCTCCCGCACGTGGCGCTGCTTGGCCGCTTCGACGACGTGATGCTGCGGGCGTGTGTCGACGTCCGCAGTGAGGTCGCCGATGCGGTGCTGCGCGAAGTCGGTGCCCAGGAGTGGGTCGATCGGCAGGCCGGCGGGTACTACGCCGTGGAGCCGGAGCTGCGCGCGCGGCTGCTTCGCTACTTCGAGCAGGAGTCGGCGCGTGAGCTGGCCGACGCGCGTCGTCGCGTCCTGCCGGCGCTGTGGACGCTGCTGGATGCCGGTGCCGTCGATCAGGTACCTGATCAGGCCGTCGTGCAGTCGCTGCTGCAGATGGTGCAGGGCGACCGCGCCGCCATGCTGCGCGCGTGGCGGATCCTGGACAACCGTGTGGTCCGCGGTGCCCAGGCGGCGTGGGGGATGCGGGTGTTCGGCCGCCTGCTCGCCGACG
>Ga0136633_1002012_pt1 | contig 14392 bp, 13 predicted proteins | sample AntDrymeUQ832206_2_FD_105494 | JGI IMG/M metagenome (GOLD analysis project Ga0136633, IMG submission 105494) | Polar desert sand microbial communities from Dry Valleys, Antarctica - metaG UQ83 (22.06) | ecosystem: Environmental > Terrestrial > Soil > Desert | place: Antarctica: Dry Valley... | reverse complement strand
GGCCCGAGGCGCTGGAGGAACTCCGTCAGGTCGGGCGCCGCCCGGCGCAGGTCGCGCAGCGCCGGCGTCTGCTGGCGCGCGGTCGTCCCCAGCTCGGCCAGCGTCGGGCGCAGCTCGCGCAGGAAGCCCGGCAGCTTGTTCACCGTCGACTTCAGCGCGCCCGCGCGGCTGGCCGAGGCCTGCGTCGTGTCGCCGGCCTCGCGCACGAAGCGACCGACGTCGCGGCGGTTGCCCGCCACGCCGACCAGCGCGCGGTCGGCGTCGCGCGTGAGCGCGTTGATCGTGCGCCGGTTGTCGGCGAGGATCTTCAGGACCTTGTCGGTCTCGCGCAGCGCGGGGACCGCGCGGCGCAGCGTCGTGTTGAGGTTCTCGCCGCGAGCGGTGAGCCCGACGCCGAGCTCGGTCAGGATGAGGCCGAAGCGCTCGCGCGCCGGACGGCGCAGGATGTCGAGGACGACGTCGGGCGGGATCGCGCCGGCCGTCTGCTCGACGGGGATCGTGTCCGGCGCGGGGGCGTCCTTCGTGCCCGGGTCGCACTCGAGGTAGTACTCGCCGATCAGCGACTGCGGCTTGACCTCGCAGAAGACGTCGGAGCGAAAGCCTGCGAAGCTCGGCTTCGTGACGCCGATCGTGGCCAGGGCGCGCGCCGTCGAGCGCTGGACGGCGAGCTCCTCGACCTTGCCGATCGTCACCCCGGAGGAGCGCAGGTCCGAGCCCTCGGTCAGGCCGAAGGCGTTGTCGAGCACGACCGTGTAGCGCTGCTCGTCCGCCGCGCCGGCCGACGTGGCGGCCAGCCATGCCCCGGCCGTCGATGCCGCCGCGGCCAATGCGACCAGCAGCCACAGCGTGCGCGAGCGGGAGCGCGCGAGGATCAGGCGAGCGGAGCTCATGGCCCGATCGGCACCTGCGTGTCGTCGCAGTTGAAGTCCGGCGACGGCTTGTAGGGGTTCGAGCCGTCGGGCGCGCGGCGCTCGATCGAGCCGGGGCAGCGGTTGTTGCGGCCGGGGTGCGTGCCGGCCTCCAGGATCAGGGTGCGCAGCTCGGCGGGGATCGGCAGCGCGTTGAGCGCGGGGCCGAGCGTGAAGCCGTTGAACTGCAGCCCGGCGCGGGAGAAGTTGCCCAGCGCGTCGTAGGCGCCGGTCGTCGAGAAGTCGTCGAACCAGCCGACGAGGTCGGGCGCGTAGGGGCGCAGGAAGGCGACCTGCTTCGTGACGGCGTTCAGCGCGTCGATCGTCGCGGGGAACGCGCCGGGGCGCTCCTTGCCGTTGCGCTCCGCGGTCTGGTTGGCGATCTTGTCCAGTGCGGGCTGGCGGCGCAGCAGCTCGACGAGGTCGTTGTCCGTGCCGGGGCGGCGCACGGTCTGCGACAGCTCGCGCACGGCGGGCCGCGCGTCGCGCGCGAACGGGCGCAGCTCGTCGAGGAACGGGATCAGCCGCGTGCGCACGACGGGCTTGGCGTCGTCGACGAGCGGGTCGAGGTCGTCCAGCGCGGAGCGCAGGTTGACGAACGTCGAGTTGGCCTTGCGCATGACGTCGGGCAGCAGGCCGACCGACTCCCCGAGCGCCTCGCCGTCGGAGGTCAGCGCGCTCGTCGTGCTCGCGAGGTTGCGGGTCAGGTCGGACAGCACGTCGTCCTGGGCGGAGACGTCGGTCACCAGGCGCGCGGTCTCGGCGATGAAGCGCTGGAAGTCCGGCGTGCTGCGATCGAGCTCGCGGAACAGGCGCGCCGAGCTCGACAGCGCCGGGTTGAGGTAGCGCAGCGCCTCGTTGGCCTCCTCCTCGTTGCCGGCCTGGAAGTCGCGCAGGAACCGCACGCTCTTCTGCACGCCCCGGCGTGCCTCGGGATCGAAGGTGTCGAAGCTCTGGTCGAGGTCGACGGCGGCCGCGGTGCTCTCGGTCGGCAGCCGGCCGCCGTCGGCGATGTCCTCGCCGTCGGCGCCGCCGAGCTGCAGGTCGACGTAGCGGTTGGCGACGCCCGAGAGCGATGTCTGACGGATCGTCGCGCGGGTGCCGCGGCGCAGCGGGTGGTAGCCCTCGGCGTCGATGTGCAGGGTGACGCGGGCCTTGCCGTCGCCGGTCAGCGTGATCTCGCCGACCGAGCCGATCGGGTGGCCACTGACCTTGACCTGGTTGCCCTTGACGAGCTGGCTGGCGGACACGAAGTCCGCCCTTACGGTGTATGGGCTTGCGCCCGCCAGGACCACCGCGAGTACGACGAGCAGGATCGCCGCCACCGCCGCGACCGCCCCGAGCGCCAAGCCTTTCCCATCCTTAGGAAACACGAGCGTTCATCCTGCCAGGGTCGGCGCTGCCGGGCGCCCGGTTGCGCATCGGCTCACAGCACCAACGTCGCTCCGTGCAGACGCAGCCAGCGCCGCTGCTCCTGGTAGCCGGGGCAGTGCCGGTGCACGAGCGCCCAGAAGCGCGGCGAGTGGTCCATCACCCGCAGGTGGCAGGCCTCGTGCCAGACGACGTAGTCCAGGACCGGCGCGGGCGCGAGCAGCAGGCGCCAGTTGAAGCTCATCGCGCCGCTCGACGAGCACGAGCCCCAGCGCGTGCGCTGGCTGCGGATCGAGAGCGTCGTGTAGCTCGTGCCGAGCGCGGCCGTCGCCGCGTCGAGGCGGGGCGCGATCTCCTGCGCGGCGGCGCGGCGATACCAGCGCTCGATCGCCAGCTCGGCGCGGTCGGCCTCGGCCGGCACCAGCAGCGCGTCCTGCTTGCGGTGCGCGCGCGTGCGGCCGGGCTGCGGGGTCAGCTCGAGGTGGGTGCCGAGGTAGGGCAGCGTCGTGCCCCGCGCGGCGATCGTCGCGCGCAGGGCCGTGGCGGCGTGCAGGCGGCGCTCGATCCACGGGCGCAGCTCCTCGATCGCGGCCGGCGCGGCGCTCGCCGGGCTGCGGCGCGGCAGGACGACCTCAACGGCGCCCTGCGCGTCGACGCTCACGCGCACCCGGCGCGCGCGGTCGGAGCGTCGGATGCGGTAGCGGAGATCCTCGGTCATGGCGACGTGCGCTTCGGCTTTCGCGCTCGGCTGCCGCGCCCCTGCGGTGCGACGGTCGGCTGCGCGAGCGCTACGACCATAATGGCGTCCGTGGAGGCCAGATCGATCGTCGCACTGCCTCCGGGCGTGAGGCCGCCCTTCGAGGTGTACGTCAACGGCGTGCGCCAGGAGCGCGGCGTCGACTACCAGGTGCGCGACGACGCGCTGCACTTCGAGGCGGAGCTCACGAAGGAGGGCAAGCTCGGCTTCTGGCGCTGGTTTCTCGGCGCCTGGGGTGTCGGCACGTATCGCCAGAACGACTCGGTCGACGTCTCCTACGAGCACGACGGCCGTCCGATGCTGCTCGAGGGGCTCGCGATCGAACCGGCCGGGAACCCCCCGGGGTAGATGAGCGCGGCGCCTTCCGCCGGCGGGCGCCCGGGCGTCCGCGCCCTGCTGCTCGCGCTCATCGTCGGCCTCGTCCTGGCCGACTCGTCGGTCGTCACGCTGGCCCTTCCCGCGATTCTGCGCGACTTCGACTCGAGCGTCAACGCCGTCGCGTGGGTGCTGATCTCCTTCAACCTCGCGCTCGCGCTGGTCGCCCTGTACGGCGCCCGGCTGGCGCGCGGCCGCGCCGCACAGGCGTTCACGCTCTCGCTGGCGCTGTTCACGCTCGCCTGCATCGCCTGCGCGATGGCGCCGTCGCTGGGCGTGCTGATCGCCGCGCGCGCCGCGCAGGGCCTGATCGGCGCGGTCGTGGTGGCCGCCGCCCTGGAGCTGCTCGTGCTGTCGAGCGGGCGCGACCGGGCGATCCTGCTGTGGGCGGCGGCGGGCGTGCTGGGCGCCGCGGTCGGCCCGGCGCTCGGCGGCTTTCTGACCGAGTGGCTGTCGTGGGAGGCGATGTTCGCGCTGCAGGCGCCGGTGGCGCTGCTCGGGCTGCTGGCAGCGCGCGGCGCGACCGCGACGCAGACCGAAACGGCCGGCGAGCGCGCGGGCGACGCCCGCGCGAGCTCGCGCCCGGCGCTTGCGCCGCTGATCGCGCTGGCGCTGGCGTCGGCCGCGCTCTCGGCGGCGCTGTTCCTGCTCGTGATCCTGCTCATCGAGGGCTGGCGCCACTCGCCCGCCGAGGCGGCGGTGACCGTGACGGTGATGCCGATCGCGGCGCTCGTCGCGGGTCAGTGGGCGCGCGCCCGCCACGGCCTCGTGCCCGCGATCGCCGGCTCCGTGCTCGTCGCCGGCGGGCTTGCCGCGCTCGGGCTGATGCCGGGCGCGGAAGCCCCCTGGACACTGGTGCCGCAGCTCGCGATCGGCCTCGGGCTCGGCCTCTCGCTGGCGACGCTGATCGGCGCGAGCGTCGGCGATGCCGGCGCCGGGGACGAGCGCACCGCCGCGGCGGCGGTCGCCGGCCCGGCGGCGTGGACGGTCGCCGCGCGCCACGCCGGCATCGTGGTCGGGCTGCTGGCGCTGACGCCGATCTTCACCGCCGACCTCATCGACGTGCGTGCGCCCGCCGAGGCGGCCGGCCTGTCACGCGTGCTCGACGCGCCGCTGGCGCTGTCGCTGAAGATCGACCTCGCGCGCAGCCTCGACCTGGAGGCTCAGCAGGCCGCCGATCAGCAGCTGCCCGACCTCGACGCCGCGTTCGCCACCCTCGACGTGCCCGCGGCTCAGCGGCCGGCGGTCGACATCCTGCACGCCCAGCTTGAGGAGGAGCTCGATCGCGGCGCGACGAAGGCGTTCAGCCGCTCGTTCCTCGTCGCCGCGCTGATCGCGCTGCTCGCCGCGGGGGCGGCGTTCCTGGGGTCGCGCGCAGCCGGCGGGCCGCGCGGCTCGCCGTCGTCGAACGGCAGCGTCGGCGCGCGGCTGGCGGTCGCCGTGCCCGGCGCCCTCGCGGCGGCGGCGCTGCTCGTCGCGGTCTACGTCCTGCTCGGCGGTGGCGGCTTCGGCCCGCGCGACGTCGCGGACCCGTGCGCTCCGCGCGCGCGGCCGGCCGGTGTCGAGCGCATCCAGCGCGCGGCGCTCGCGACGCTCGACGGCACGGCGTGCAAGCTCGGCCGCTCGCGCGAGTCGCTGCTGCGCGGGCTGCTGAGCGGCAGGATCCCCGACGGCGTGTCGCAGGACGAGCTCGTCGACGCCTTCGAGGACGGGATCGACCGGGCGCGCGACGAGCGCCACCTGAGCGACCTGCAGGCCACGGCGCTGCGCGTCGGTCTGAAGACCGGTGGACTGCTCGGGATCGTCGGGTTGCTGCTGCCGGAGGAGTAACCCCGCTTGGGGACGGGCGCGCGCCGGGTAGGGTGCCGCCCGTGGCTGTCGACCTCGACGCGATGCTCATGCCGTGGTTCGGGTCGCTCATGGACGAGGCCGGCCGGCCCGCCCTGTTCGACGCGCACACGCACTTCGGGCAGAACGACCCGGACACCTTTCGCCAGACGCCCGAGGAGCTGCTCGCCGGCCTCGACCTGATCGGCGCCCGCGGGCTCGCCTTCCCGATGCACGAGCCCGACGGCTACGGGGAGGCCAACGACGCGGTGCTCGCGGCGGCGGCGGCGTCCGGCGGCCGGCTGACCGCGCTGTGCCGCGTGCAGCCGCGCGACGGCGACGCGGCGCTCGCCGAGGCGCGGCGCTGCATCGATGCCGGCGCGGCCGGCATCAAGCTGCACCCGCGCGCCGAGGCCTTCGGCATGGAGGAGCCCGTCGTCGGCGACCTCATGGAGCTCGCCCACGAGCGCAGGGGCGTCGTGCTCATGCACGCCGGCCGCGGGATCCCGGCGCTCGGCGCCAACACGATCAGGTACGCCGAGCGCTTCCCGGACGCGCGGATGATCCTCGCCCACTGCGCGATCTCCGACCTCGCCTGGCTCGTGCGCGAGCTGCCGTCGCACCCCAACGTCTACATCGACACGGCGTGGTGGCACCCCGCCGACGTCCTCGCGCTCTTCTGCCTCGCGCCCCCCGGGCAGGTCCTGTGGGCCAGCGACTCGCCCTACGGCCTGCCGCTGCACAGCGCGCTCAGCGTGCTGCGCTGCGCCCTGGAGGCCGGGCTGTCGCACGAGCAGCTCGCGGGCGTGTTCGGCGGGCAGGTGGATCGGCTGGTGCGCGGCGAGGACGCGCTCGACCTCGGCCCGCCCCCCGGGCCCAGCCCCCCGCTGGACCCGCTGCTCGAGCGCGTGGTGGCGAACCTGACCGCGGCGCTGGGCCGCGCGATCGGCGGCGCCGACCCGACGGAGCCGCTCGGCCTCGCGCGCCTGGCGGCCGGCGTCGGCGACGACCATCCGCAGGCCGGAGTCTTCGCGGCGGTGCTCTGGCTGCTCGACCTCTTCGAGGAGCACGACGCGCCGCCCCCGCCCGGGCGCCGCTTCTCCGACGCCGCCCGCCTCGTCGTCATCGCGCTCGTGCTCGCCCGCACGCCGCGGGCCGCGCTCCCGCCGGAGATCGCGGGGCGCGCCGGCGACGCCAGTCACGAGCACGCGGAGCGCGGGGAGACCGCGAGCTGAGCGGCGGCGTCACGCGAGCGCCCAGCGCTCGGTGTCGCCGTCCTCCGAGCGCGTCACGACGCCGGTCACGGAGAGATGGCGCAGGTAGCAGAGCGTCTCGGGCAGCCACCAGCCCGCGGTGAGCTGCGTGAGCTCCTGGCCGTGCAGCAGCGGCACGATGTCGTAGGCGGTGATCGGGCCGTGCTCGGCGACCGCCGCGCGCACGCGCTCCAGGCGCTCGGCGACGAGCGCGCGGTTGGCGTGGATGTGCGCGCTCACGTCGGTGAACGTGCGGCCGTGGCCGGCCAGGCACAGGCGCGCGTCGAGCGACTCGACGCGGTCCATGGAGGAGAGGAACTCGCCGACCGGGTCTGGCGTCCAGCCGTAGTCGAAGTACAGCGAGACGCGCCCCAGCAGATGGTCGCCGCAGACCAGCAGGCGCCGGTCGGGCTGGTGCAGGCAGACGTGCGACGGCGCGTGGCCGGGGGTCTCGACGACGGTCCACCGGCCGAGGTCCGTGTCGACGGTCACCCCGGCCACGAGCTCGCGGTCGGGCTCGACGAGCCGGGCGATCCCGCTGCCGCGCGAGCGCGCGCTCGCAGACCACGCGCGCAGCGGCTCGACCGGCACGCCGCTCTGGCGCGCGACCTCGAAGCGGCGCGCCAGCCGGGCCTTGGGATCCTCGATGCTCGCGCGCATATGGGCGTCGGCGGGGTGCATCCACAGCTCGCAGCCGGCCGCGTCGACGATGCTCGCCGCCTGGCCGTAGTGGTCGGCGTGGGCGTGGGTGCAGACGAGCAGCCGCACGTCGGCGAGCGCCAGGCCGACCTGCGCCATCGCGCGTTCGAGCTGCGCGAGCGAGCCCGGCTCGTGCAGGCCGCAGTCCAGCAGCACGACGCCGTCGCCGGCGGCCACCGCGTACGCGTTGCAGTGCGGCACGCCGGGCCACGGCAGCGGCAGGCGCAGCCGCCAGATGCCCGGCACGACGCGCTCGCCGCGGCCGAGCTCGCGCCGCCTGGTGGTCGAGCTCATGGGCCGGACGATACGGCGGCGCGCGGCCACGCCGGCGGCCCCGTTCGATGGCGCCGACGCGCGGCGTCTCCCCGGTAGGGTTGAAATCCGAAATGGGCAAGCGCAATCGAGGAGCGGGACGAATCTCGGCGCCGAGCACGGAGTACCGCCACGCCGACGGACACGTCCTCACGCTGCGCGGCTCGATGTCGCCGCTGACCCGCCGCAAGTACGCCTCGACGCTGCACAACCAGAAGGTGTCGACCGACGACTCCTGGCACCGCGCGGTGGAGTTCCTCTTCGAGCGGCTGGTCGAGCGCTGGGAGGTCTTTGGCGTCCCGACCGAGGGACAGTCCGAGCTGCTGGCGCGCTTGCGGATCGCCAGTCCCGACGAGCGCCGCTGGATCCGCGACGTCCTGCGCGTCCACCTTGCCAATCGCTTTCCCGATGTGGAGGCCCCGTGAGCACCGAGACCGACGCCCCGCCGATCACCGACATCCCCGACCGGCTGCTGCTCGGCTCGGGCCCGAGCCCCGTCCCGCAACGCGTCCTCTCCGCGCTCGCGCAGCCGACGATCGGCCACATGGACCCGGCCTTCGCCGACATCATGGGCGAGACGATCACGCTGATGCGCGAGGCCTTCGGAACCGAGAACCTCGCGACGCTGCCGATCTCCGGCACGGGCAGCGCCGGGATGGAGGCGCTCGTGGCGAACTTCGTCGACCCGGGCGACCGCGTCGTCTGCGGCGTCAACGGCCTCTTCGGCATGCGGATGGCCGACGAGCTCGCGCGCGCCGGCGCCGAGGTCGTGCAGGTCATGGCCGAGTGGGGCCGCGCCGTCCCGGTCGAGCAGCTCATCGAGGCGGCCGACGGCGGCGACACGGCCGCGATCGTCGTCGTGCACGGCGAGACGTCGACCGGCGTCGCACAGCCGCTCGAGGGTCTCGGCGACGCCTGCCGCGAGCGCGACGCGCTGCTGCTCGTCGACTGCGTCACGTCGCTGGGCGGCCATCCGCTGCGCATCGACGAGGCGGGCATCGACGCCGCCTTCTCCGGCACCCAGAAGTGCCTGAACTGCCCGCCCGGCCTGGCCCCGTTCACCGCCGGCGAGCGCGCGATCGCCAAGCTCAAGGCCCGCGAGCGCCCGGGCCGCTCGTGGTACTTCGACCTCGCGCTCGTGCTCGAGTACTGGAACCCAGACGCGACGGCCGGCGGCGGGACGGCGCGCACGTACCACCACACCGCGCCGATCAACATGGTCTACGCGCTGCGCGAGGCGCTGCGGATGGTCGTCGGCGACGAGTGGCTGCCGACGACGTGGGAGCGCCACCGCCGCGGCCATCACGCGCTGAAGGACGCGCTGTCGGTGTTCGGCTGCGAGCGCCTGGCGCCCGACGGCGAGCAGCTGCACCCGCTGCTGGCGGTGTCGCCGCCGCCCGACGCCGACGAGGCCGCGATCCGCAAGGCGCTGCTGCTCGATCACGGCATCGAGATCTCCGGCGGCCTCGGCCCGCTGGCCGGCAAGCTGTGGCGCATCGGCGTCATGGGCGTGGGCGCCCAGCGCGAGCCTCAGGAGCGCCTCGTCTCGGCGCTCAGCGTGCTGCTCGGCGCCGACTCCGCCGAGCCGCTCGCCGCGCTCGACGAGGGCTGGCGGGCGTAGGCCGGCCGACCGCGCGAGGACTCGGGCGCCGGATGGCCATCGACGCAGCGGCCTTCGCCGACCTGCTCACGGACTACTGCCTGGAGGTGGAGCCCGGCCAGGAGGTGCTCGTGCGCTCGACGACGCTGGCCGAGCCGCTGCTGCTGGAGTGCCAGCGGGCGATCCTCGCCCGTGACGCATGGCCGCTGCTGCGCGTCGAGCTGCCGGGTGCGACGGCCGCCTTTCACCGCCACGCGCTGGACCGCCATCTCGACACGTTTCCGGAAGTCTCCTTCGCCGAGATGAAGAAGTGCCATGCGCGGCTCGGCATCCAGGCGCCGGAGAACACGCGCGCGCTCGTCGGTATCGATCCCGAGCGCCTGGCGCGCGCCGCGCGCGCCCGCAAGCCGCTCAACGACCAGGCGATGCGCAAGCGCTGGTGCGCGACGCTGTGGCCCACGCAGGCCGGCGCCCAGCAGGCCGGGATGAGCCTCGGCGACTTCGAGGCGTTCGTCACCCGCGCGCTGTTTCTCGACCAGCCCGACCCGGTGCGCTCGTGGGGTGAGCTGCGCGAGTTTCAGGCGGGGTTGATCGAGCGGCTGAAGGGAGCGCGCGAGCTGCGCATCGAGGCTCCGGGAACCGACGTGACGCTCTCGGTGAAGGGGCGCACGTGGGTCAACTCCGACGGCAAGCGCAACATGCCCAGCGGCGAGGTCTTCACGGGCCCGCACGAGGCGAGCGCCAACGGACGTGTCCACTTCGGCGTGCCGTCCTCGCCGGCAGGCGTCGACGTCGGCGGGGTCGACCTCGAGTTCCGCGACGGTCTCGTCGTCGCGGCGACCGCCGAGCGCGGCAACGAGTATCTGCAGCGCGCGCTCGCCACCGACGACGGCGCGCGCCGGCTCGGCGAGCTCGGCATCGGGACGAACTTCGGCATCGACCGCGCGATCGGAGCGACGCTCTTCGACGAGAAGATCGGCGGCACCGTGCACTTGGCGCTTGGCCGCTCGTACCCCGAAACCGGTGGGAAGAACGAATCTGCCCTGCACTGGGACCTCATCTGCGACCTGCGCGGCGGCGGGCGGCTGACCGCCGACGGCGAGGTCGTCGTGCAGGACGGGCGCTTTGCGCTGTGATCGCCGATCCCGGGGTAGAGCGGGGCCTCCGATGAGCTCGCTCGTCCTTCGTCTCGTGCCGGCCGCCCTCGCCTTCGCCGCGCTCATCGCGGCGCCCGCGCAGGCCTACGACGAGCGCCCGATGCATCTGCCGGCGGCAGGTGGCCCGGGCGCCGGCGCGGCGGCCGCATCCGCCACCCAGCCGTCGAGCTGGCTCGTCGCGGCGCAGCCGGGCCCGGCCGCCGCACGCGCCGCCGCCATCGCGCCGCGCTTCGGCGCGCGCCGCCTGGACAGCGGAGCGGTCTTCCGCATCGCGACCGGACGGGCGCGCGCGTTCGCAGCCGCGCTGCGCGCGGCCGGCGCCCTGCGCTACGCCGAGCCCAATGCGCGGCTGCAGCGCACGAGCGCGCTGGACGCCGACCCGGGCGGCTACGCGCGCGGCTTCGTCGTCGATGCCGGGCTCGCGCCGCCCGCGCCGGGCGCGGCCGCGATCGCGGTCGTCGACGACCTCGTCGACATCACGCACCCCGACCTCGCCGGCCACACGCGCCAGCTCAGCCCGGGGCCGATCCTCGCGCCGCACGGCACGCAGGTGGCCTCGGTCGCCTCGGCCGCCTTCAACGGCTTCGGCGTCGTCGGCGTGTTCCCGGGCGCGCCCGTCGTATCGGTCGGGCTGCCGCTGCAGATCACGTGCGCGGACGCCGCCAACGCCATCGTGGCGGCCGCCAACTCCGGCGCGAAGGTGCTCAACCTGAGCTTCGGCTCGCCGTCGGACTGCGCGACGCTGTTCGGCGCCGTCCAGATCGCCTTCGCCAAGGGCAACCTCGTCGTGGCGGCGGCCGGCAACGAGTTCGCCCAGGGCAACCCGGTGATCTTCCCGGCGGCCTACCCGCACGTCCTCTCGGTCACCTCGCTGAACCCCGATCTGAAGTCGTCGGGCTTCAGCAGCGCGAACGCGGCCGTCGACGTGGCGGCCCCGGGCGTCGACATCCCGGTCGCCACGCCGGGCGCGTTCGACACCCAGGACGGGGCCGTCGACGGCGTCACCCGCGCCAACGGCACGAGCTTCGCCGCGCCGATCGTCTCCGGCGCCGCCGCATGGCTGGCGACCGCGCGCGCCGACCTCTCCAACGGCCAGCTCGCCGATGTGCTGCGCCGCTCGGCGCGCGACGTCGACCGGCCCGGTTACGACACGAACACGGGCTTCGGCCTCGTCCACATGGCTGCCGCGCTCGCGCAGCCCGCGCCCGCGCGCGACGTGCTCGAGCCCAACGACGGCATCACGTTCGTCAACGGCTCGGTGTTCAGCCGCCCCGATCCGTACGTCTGGCGCGGCAGCGGCCGGCGCAACCTGAGCGCCAGCGCCGACAAGGTCGAGGATCCCTTCGACGTCTACCGCATCCGCCTGCCCGCCCGCTCACGCGCGCGGATCAGGCTGCGCCCGGCGTTCGGCAACCCCGATCTCTACCTGTTCCGCTCCAGCGCGACCTCGATCAACGACGGCCGCGACATCGTCGCGCGCTCGCGCAAGGGCATCCTGAAGACCGACGCCGTGACGATCCGCAATCCCGGCCGCTCGGCGCGCCGCTTCTACGTGGCGATCGGCCTGGCGAGCGGGGGCACGGGACTGAACGCCGCGTACAACCTGCAGTTCCAGCGGCTGAAGTACCGCTGACCAGCCGGCATCGACCACGTGCTGATGCAGCTCTCTCGAAACGACCGTGACGCGGGCGTGAGGGACGACGCCCGTCCCTGACCAGATCGCGCCCTGACGTTAGGGAGGGTAGGGTTGTGCGGCCGGCCCAGGCGGCCGTTGCCGTCGAGGAACGGGTGCATCGTCTCGACATGGTCTGCGAGAACCCACCGGTGACGACGCGGCGCGTGGAGGAGCGGTTGGGGGTCAGCCGGCCGACTGCGCTGCGGTTGCTGAGCCGGCTCGCGGAGCGAGAGGACGTGCGCGGCCACTGGTGAACGGTCGCGACGGCGGTCAGGGGCGCCTCAGCCCGGCCTCGCGGGAACCCAGGCCGCGCGCATGTCCACACGCTCGCCGCGAAAGGGCACGTCCTCGGCCTGCAGCAGCGCGCGCTGGCGCGCGCCCTTGGCGAGCGAGCCGTCGGCGCGAACGACGCGCTGCCACGGCAGCGCCGGGTCCTCGTTGGCGGCCAGCACCGCGCCGGCCCGCCGCGGAGCGCCGGGGCAGAGGTCGCCGTACGTCGTGACGTGGCCAGGCGGGATCGCGCGCACGAGCTCGAGGATCGCGTCGTCGGTCGGCGTCACGGCGCGAGGCTAGCGCCCGCGAGCCCGCGCACGCCACTCGCTCGCCGAGCCGCTCGACGTGGTCCTGCTCACGGCCGACGTGCGTCCGTCGGATGCGCCGGGGCTGCGCTGCGAGCCTCGACGGGCTCGGCTCGCCGCCGTAACCGGCCGGACATCCTGCGCTGAGTAGGCTCGGCCTGTGCAGCGCCACACGAAGATCGTCGCCACGATCGGCCCCGCCTCACGGGATCCCAAGACGCTCGAGCGCATGGTCGCGGCGGGGATGGACGTCGCGCGGCTGAACTTCTCGCACGGCACCGCCGAGCAGCACGCGCAGACCGCGCAGCGCGTGCGCACCGCCTCGGGCCGTGTCGGGCGGCCCGTCGCGATCCTCCAGGACCTGCCCGGGCCGAAGCTGCGCATCGGCGCGCTGGAGGACGACCACGTCGACCTCAAGCCCGGCGACGTCGTGGTGTTCGCCTGCGGGGAGGACGGCGTCGGCAACGCGGAGCGGATGTCGGTCGCGCGCCCCGAGCTGATGGGGGCGCTGGCGCCCGGCGACGTCATGTACCTCGCCGACGGCAGCGTGCGGCTGCGCGTGAGGGCCGTCCGCGCCGAGGCGCTCGAGATCCAGGCCGAGGTCGAGGCCGGCGGCTCGGTCGCCTCGCGCCAGGGCCTGAACATCCCCGGTCCGCTGACCGAGCTGGCGTCCATGCCCGAGGAGGATCTCGCGCACCTGGCGGTCGGCGAGAAGATCGGCGTCGACCTCGTGGCGCTGTCCTTCGTGCGCTCGCCCGCCGACATCGCCTTCGTGCGCGAGCGCACGCGCCTGCCGCTCATCGCGAAGATCGAGAAGCCGCAGGCCGTCGAGCATGCCGAGGAGATCATCCGCGCCGCCGACGTCGTGATGGTCGCGCGCGGCGACCTCGGCATCGAGCTGCCGATCGAGCGCGTGCCGATCGTCCAGAAGGAGCTGCTGGCGTGCGCCGGCCGCCTGGCGCGGCCGTCGATCACCGCGACGCAGATGCTCGACTCGATGGTCGCCTCCACGCGCCCGACGCGCGCCGAGGTGGCCGACGTCGCCAACGCGATCCTCGACGGCACCGACGCGATCATGCTCTCCCAGGAGACGGCGATCGGCGCCTACCCGGTCGAGGCGATCGCGATGATGGACGCGATCGCCAAGGAGACCGAGCGCGCGGCGCCCTACCGCGAGTGGAACGAGCACCGGGTGCACCGCGGCGCGCGCGACCCGTCCTACACCGTCGCCTACGCGGTCTGCATGGCCGCGCGCGAGCTCGAGCTCGACGCGATCGTCGTGCCGACGCTGTCGGGCCGCTCGGCGCGCCTGGTCTCCGCCCACCGGCCGACGGTGCCGATCTACGCCCTCTCGCCGGGCCGCGAGACCGTGCGCCGCTGCGGCCTGATGTGGGGCGTACGCGGCGAGTTCCTGCGCAAGCACAAGGTCACCGAGGAGCTGCTCCTGGACGCCTGCCGGCGGGTGGTCGAGCTGGGCTGGTGCAAGCGCGGCATGCGCGTGGCGGTGACGGCGGGGCTGCCGAGCGGCGTGCCGGGCTCGACGTCGCTGTTTCAGGTCCAGGAGCTGTAGCGCCTCCGGACCGCCCCGCGAATCCCGGCGCGGGATCGGGGCCGCGCACCTCTGCAGGGCTACGCCGTCTTTGAGCCGCTCGCCCGCGACTCGGCGCGCAGCAGCACCGTCCCGACCACCGCCATGACGACGAGCATGACGAACGCGGCGATGGCCTCGGGCGAGCCGAGGTCGTCGAGCGAGCCGCCGAGCGCCGTGTAGGCGAAGGCGCGCGGGGCGACGCCGATCGCGGTGGCGGCGGCGAAGGCCGGCAGGCCGAGGCGCGTCACGCCCGCGACGTAGTTGAGCATCGAGTACGGCACGCCGGGGG
>Ga0136633_1002011_pt1 | contig 14403 bp, 10 predicted proteins | sample AntDrymeUQ832206_2_FD_105494 | JGI IMG/M metagenome (GOLD analysis project Ga0136633, IMG submission 105494) | Polar desert sand microbial communities from Dry Valleys, Antarctica - metaG UQ83 (22.06) | ecosystem: Environmental > Terrestrial > Soil > Desert | place: Antarctica: Dry Valley... | reverse complement strand
GTACCTGCGCTACGCCGACAACGTCTACGGCTACGTCCGCACGATCGTGCGCGACCACCATGACGCCGAGGACGTCACGCAGCAGGTGTTCGCCAAGCTCATCACCGCGATCGCGAAGTACGAGCCGCGCGGGGTTCCGTTCGTCGCCTGGCTGCTGCGGATGTCGCACAACGTCGCCGTCGACGCCGTCCGCGCGCGCCGCACGACCCCGGCCGAGGAGATCTTCGGACCCGACGACGCGATCTGCGACGAGGCTCCCGAGCGCGCCCGCTCGCTGCACGCGGCATTGCAGACGCTACCGCAGGATCAGCGCGAGGTCGTCGTCCTGCGCCACGTGCTCGGGCTCTCGCCCGTCGAGATCGCCGAGCAGCTCGGCCGCACGAACAGCTCCGTCTACGGGCTGCACCACCGCGGCCGGCGCGCCTTGTGCGCCGAGCTCGAGCGGCTCGACTCGACGCCGCTGACCGCGGCGCGCGGGCGGATGGCGGTGGCGGCCGCATGAGTTCTTCGCGACACGTCACACGACCCGGAAGCACACCGGCGCCAAAAGGCCAGGAAGCGCGACAGGAGGTAAGCATGGGGGCTGTCGAGAGAATGAAGGGCAAGCGGTTCGTCCGTCAGCGCTTCGTGGGTGAGCGCAACGAGCTCGGTCCGATCAACGTCGCCGTGGTGGGATACGGCTACTGGGGACCGAACCTCGTTCGCAACGTGATGGGGTCGGCACCCATGGATCTCGCGGCACTCTGCGAGCGCGATCCGCTGCGCGCGGACGCGTTCAGGGTGCGTATGCCTGGCGTCAGGATCGAATCGGAGTTCGATGAACTGCTGCTCGACCCGTCGCTCGACGCCGTCGTCATTGCGACGCCGCCGAACACCCACTACTCGCTGTGCAAGCGCGCGCTGCAGGCGGGCAAGCACGTTCTGGTCGAGAAGCCGATGGCGAAGACCGGCGCACAGGCGCGGGAACTGACGAAGCTCGCTGAGCAGCGCGGCCTCGTGATCATGCCCGGTCACACCTTCCTTTACAGCCCGGCCGTGAACAAGGTTCGCGACCTTATCGACGACGATGCCGTCGGCGAGGTCTACTTCGTTACGTCGTCGCGCATGAATTTGGGCAACTACCAGCCCGACGGCGTCGTGTGCGATCTCGCGCCGCACGATCTCTCGATCCTGCTGCACTGGCTCGACCGCCCGATCGTGCAGGTGTCGGCGTCGGCGCGCAACATCTTCCAGGAGAACGTTCCCGAGACGGCGTTCATCACGCTGACGTTCGCGGGCGGCACGACGGCGAACATCCAGGTCTCCTGGCTTGCGCCGCGCAAGGTTCGCCAGATGATGATTGTCGGCAGCCGCCGGATGATCTCCTACGACGACACGCTGTCCGACGAGCCCGTGCGCCTCTACGACCGCGGTATGGAGTTCTCGACGCCGGAGAGCTTCGGCGAGTACCAGCTGACGTACCGCAGCGGGGACATCGTGATTCCGCGGGTCGAGCCGGCAGAGCCGCTTGCGCTCGAGCTGCAGGACTTCGCTCGCGCGATTCTCACCGGATCGACGCCGGTGTCGAGCGCCCAGCTCGGGCTTGACGTCGTGACTGCGATGGAGGCGATCGAGCAATCGCTGATCCGCGGTGGCGAGCCGGTCGATCTGACCCTGTCCGCAGCTGTCGCCTGAGTCGCTCTGTTGACTCTCTCAGCTAGCTGCGGAGCGGCGATCAGCGACCCTCGACATGAGCCAGATCGTGGCGGACCCCTGTCCGTCGCACTATTCGACACAAAAACGCCGCTGCTCCCGTTGCGGGCCGAGATCAACGCGGCGATTGCCGCGGTGCTTGACTCCGGGACGTTCATCCTTGGGCCTCAGGTTACGGCGTTCGAGCAGGAATTCGCCTCCTACTGCGGTGCGCGCCATGCGATCGGTGTCGCAAACGGAACCGAGGCGATCACGATCGCCTTGCGGGCTATGGGCGTGGGACCCGGCGACGATGTCGTGGTGCCGTCCTTCACGTTCTACGCGAGCGCGGAGGCGGTTCCGCCGACGGGCGCGCGGCCCGTCTTCTGCGACGTCGATCCAGAGACGCAGTGCGTGACGGCGGAGACCGTGAAGGCCGCCCTCACGCCGAACACAAAGGCGGTCATCGCCGTTCACCTGTTCGGCAACGTGGCGCCAGTCGCCGAGATTGAGGCACTCGGCGTGCCCGTGCTCGAGGACAGCGCGCAGGCCGCGGGATCTCTGTCGCCCGCCGGTCGCCCGGGCGCACTCGGCACGGCCGCGACGTTCAGCTTCTTTCCATCGAAGAACCTCGGCTGCATGGGCGATGGCGGCGCGATCACGACGAATGACGACGCGATCGCCGAGCGAGCGCGGATGCTGCGCTTTCACGGCTCCTGGGACAAGATCGACTACGAGCACGTGGGCTACAACTCCCGTCTGGATGAGGTGCAGGCCGCGATCCTGCGCGTCGAGCTGCCCCATCTCGACGGCTGGGCGGACGGCCGCCGCGCCGCCGCGGGCCATTACGTGGATGCCAGGCTCGGCGAACTCGTGACGATGCCCGTGGCCTCCTCGCCGGGCGTGAAGCCAGCCTGGCACCTGTTCGTCGTGCGCACGCCGCGCACCGATGACTTGGCGAGCGGCCTCGCGGCCGCAGGGATCGGCTCCAAGGTCTACTACCGCACGCCGGTACACCGGCACGCGGCGATGCGACCGTGGGGCGCGGACGCCGAGCTGCCGGTCACCGACCATCTCGCGCGCACGCATCTCGCGATTCCCATGAGCCCTGTACTCGACTCAGACCAGGCGGCGGCGGTTACGGCAGCCGTGCGGTCATCGCTGACGTGATGCCAGCCACGTCGCCGGGCGCACGTACATCGCAGCGGGACTCGGGGTGCATGCGAGGCCGGTCTGCAAATTGCGCGATCGTGCACCCAGACCGCGGGGTCCTGCAGCCGATCTCGTGGCTAACCCCGATGAATGGACGCTGTGGCTCTGAGACGCTGCGACGCAGCACGGTCCGGGGCACACGGGCGCAAAACCAGATCAGGGGCGACATGCAGGCATCCCAGCCACGTGCCGTGGGTCAGGCACGAACGGGTGCGACGCGAGCCGTTCGTAGGAGCGAGACGCCATGAAGATCGGAATCATCGGGCTCGGATATGTCGGCCTGCCGCTCGCGGTCGCGTTCGCGGAAGCCGGCCACGACATCATCGGCGTCGACTGCGATCACCGCCGCGCTGCCGACATCGCAGCCGGTCACAGTCATGTCGAGGACATCGGAGACGAACGCCTCGCTGCGGTCGCTGACCGCATCAGCACGTCGACGCGGACCGCGCTGCTCGCGGACGCGGACGCCGTCCTGATCTGCGTGCCGACGCCGCTGACAAAGAACGGCGTGCCGGATCTGAGCGCACTGAACGACGCGGCCTGCTCCCTCGCGGCGGTGCTGCACGCGGGACAGTTGGTGGTTGTCGAATCCACCGTATACCCCGGTGCGACGCGCGAGCGCGTCGCACCGTTGCTGGAGGAGGCAGGCCTGGTCGCCGGTCGCGACTTCGCCCTCGCGTTCTCGCCCGAGCGCGTCGATCCCGGCCGTACCGACTTCACGCTGCGCACGACGCCGAAGGTCGTCGGCGGCTTCACCGAATCCTGTGGCGACCGAGCAGAGGCGCTTTACCGTGAGGTCTGCGACGACATCGTGCGTGTCACCACCCCCGAGGCGGCAGAGCTCACCAAGCTGCTGGAGAACATCTTCCGCTCGGTCAACATCGCACTGGTGAACGAGCTGTGGATTCTCGCCGACCGCATGGGCATCGACATCCACGAGGTCATTGGCGCGGCGGCGACGAAGCCATACGGATTCATGCGTTTCGACCCCGGACCGGGCATGGGCGGGCACTGCCTGCCGGTGGATCCGTTCTACCTTTCGTGGAAGGCAAGGGAATACGGCCTGCCGACGGAGTTCATCGAGCTCGCCGGCAAGGTCAACCACCGCATGCCGCAGTTCTGCGTCGACAAGGTGCACCATGCGCTCAACGAGCTTGGCCTGCCGCTGCGCGGCGCGCGCATCCTGATCCTCGGTGTCGCCTACAAGCCGGGTGTCGGAGACGTGCGCGAGGCGCCCGCGCTCCGGATACTCGAAAAGCTTGGCGAACTCGGGGCGACGCTGACCTACCACGACCCCCACGTGCCCGAGCTGCCGGCGCTCGGGCTGGCCAACGTGCCACTCGAGGACGCCACGAGCGATGTCGACATCGCGGTCATTGTCACGGCGCACCCCGGCGTCCCGCACGATGCGATCGCCGCCGCCGTCCCGACAGTGGATCTGCGCTGGGCGCTGCGAAAGGACGCGGCCCGGCTCACGAGAACGTCCGTGCCCAAGACGGCAGACCTCGCCCGATGACGACGAAAGGACCACGGATGTTGCACGAGATTCGCGCTCATGATGACATGCCGGCCCGTCGGCTCCCAACCGGGGCGGGATCCGCATGAATGCATCGACGACCGGCGCGGCGATCGCCGCCCACGTTGAGGAGCCGGTCGCGCAACTCGTCGATGCGCCGCGGGTTCCGCTGCTGCGACTTGCGGCGAGTGACTCGGAAACGTTCGACGAACTGCTCGCTGCCGTCGGTCGGCTCGCCGCCGTCGGTGCCTTCACGCTTGGCGCCGAGGTCGACGCGTTCGAGTGCGAGTTTGCGGAGTACTGCGGCACCGCGCATGCCGTCGGCGTGTCATCGGGAACCGACGCCCTCGTCCTGGCGCTCCGTGCGCTCGGCGTGGGTCGCGAGGACGAGGTCATCGTGCCGGCGAACTCGTTCATCGCGACCGCCGAGGCCGTAACGCTCGCCGGGGCCGTACCGCGGCTCGTCGACGTGGACCCGATCAGCGGCCTGATGACCGCGGCCATCGTAGAGCAGGCCCTTGCGCGTCACCCAGACGTGCGCTGCATCATCCCCGTCCACCTCTACGGCGCGACCGTCGACATGGATCCAATCCTCGCGGTCGCTGGCGCAGCGCAGGTCAGCGTCATCGAGGACGGTGCGCAGGCCCACGGCGCGATGTACCAGGGCAGGCGTGTGGGCTCGCTGGGTCACATCGGCTGCTTCAGCTTCTACCCGACGAAGAACCTCGGCGGCTGGGGCGACGGCGGCGCCGCGACCACCGACGATCCTGAGCTCGCGCATCGACTCCGTCTGCTTCGCTCGCACGGGGAGTATCCGCGCTATCACCACCAGATGCCAGGCGCGACGGCGCGACTTGACGCGATCCAGGCGGCCGTGCTCCGGATCAAGCTGCGCGACCTCGACGCTGCGAACGAGCGTCGACGGAAGCTCGCGCGGATGCTCTCAGGGGCGCTCGTCGGGGCGGACGTAGAGCGTCCGCATACCGCTCCCGCCGGGCAGGACCACGTGCACCACCTCTACGTCGTGCGCACACGGGCGCGCGACGAGTTGCGGGCGGCGCTCGACATCGCGGGCGTCGACTCCGCCGTTCACTACCCAGTGCCGATCCACCTTTCGCCGGCCTATGCGCCGCTCGGCTTCAAGGCGGGCGACCTGCCGGTTGCCGAGGGGCTCGCCGCGACCTCCTGCTCGCTGCCGTTCTGGCCCGGGATGACCGAACACGAGTTGCGCCGCGCGGCGAGCGCTGTTGCAGCCTTCAGCAGTACGGGAGGGCGGTAGCGATGGAGGCTCATCAGTTCGTCGTTGACGCGTCCAACGTGGCCGCGCCGGCGAGCGGGCGTTTGGAGGCGATCGCGCGCAGGACGCTCGACATCACGGTGGCGGTGCTCGCATTGCTGCTGCTGCTGCCGCTGATCCTGCTCGTTGCGATCGCGATCCGATGCGATTCCAAGGGACCGGTGCTGTTTCGCCAGCGCCGGCTCGGCGAGCAGATGACGCCGTTCACTGTTCTGAAGTTCCGCACGATGACGACAGGGGCCGACAGTACGCCTCACCGGCAGTACGTCCAGGGAATGATCCGGCGCGCTGAGACACCCGAAGCGAACCCGCAGGGCAGTCTGTACAAGCTTGCTGTCGACAACCGGGTTACGCGCATCGGGCGTGTTCTCCGGCGGTCGAGCATCGACGAGCTGCCGCAGTTGTGGAACGTCGTTCGAGGTCAGATGGCGCTCGTCGGACCGCGTCCGGTGATCCCGTATGAGGCCGAGCTATACCCCGACAGCTACCTCCGCCGGTTCGCCGTCAAGCCCGGACTGACGGGCTTGTGGCAGGTGAGCGGGCGCAACGAGCGCACGTACGACGAGATGGTGCACCTCGACGTCGAGTACGCGGAGACCAACTCACTCTGGGGCGACGTGTTGATCCTGGGCAAGACAATCGGAGTAGTCCTTCGCGGCAAGGGCGTTGCGTGAGCGCTCGACATGTGAGAGGCGCGGCCGCCGTCAGCGCCGATTCGGCTCAGATCGGGCGGCGTCCATTGCGGGTGTGCATGGTGCACTACTCGGATGTGCACGTCGACTCGCGCATCCAGCGCCAGGCGTTCGCCCTGGCCGCACGCGGTGACGAGGTCGACCTCGTCTGCCTAAGTCCTCCCGGCGAGTTGCCGGAGTCAAACGGGCGGATTCACATCCATCAGGTTTCGTGCCGCAAGGCCTCCGGTGGCGCGGCCTCCTACGTCAAGGGCTACGGCGAGTTCCTCGCCAAGGCCTTCGTACGCGTGGCGCGTCTGGACCGGCGTCGGCGATTCGATCTCGTCGAGGCGCACAACATGCCCGACGCTGTCGCATTCGCCGCACTGATCCCAAAGCTGCGAGGGGTCCCCGTCATCCTCAACGTTCACGACACGTTTCCCGAGCTGTTCGTGACGAAGTTCGAAGGTCGCCGCGGTGCGGCAATGGTGGGGCGCGTCCTACGGCTCGAGGAGCGAGGGAGCGCGATGCTTGCAGACGCGCTCGTGACCGTCACCGCCGAGGCGTGCGACCTGCTGAGCGCGCGCGGGGCGGGAGCACGGGACACGACCGTCGTCATGAACTCGCCCGACGAAAGCGTCTTCGGGCCGGCGCGAGAGGCGCCGGTGCTGCCGGCCTCCGGTCCGCTGCGGCTCATCTATCACGGCGGGGTCGCTCCGCGCTTCGGCGTCGAGGTGCTCGTCCGGGCTGTCGGCGACGCGGTCAGCCGCGGGGCGCAGGTGCAGCTGCGGATCTGCGGGACGGGCGACGCCACGGATCGGGCACGGATCGCGGCGCTGGCCTCGCGGACGGCACCCGATCGGGTCGACGTCGCGCCCGAGCCGATTCCGTTCAACCGGATCCCCGCCGAGCTCGCAGCGTCACACGCGGGCGTCGTGCCCACCCTGCGTGACCCGTTCACGGAGCTGCTGCTGCCGGTCAAGCTCATGGAGTACGTCCATATGGGGCTTCCAGTGATCGCATCGCGGCTGCCCGTGATGCAGCGGCACTTCTCGGACCATCAGGTGCGCTATGCCGAGCCAGGATCGGTCAGCGGCCTCGCGGACGCGATCATCGACCTGAGCTTTGAGCGCGATGACGCCCAGCGCCGCGCGCTGCGAGCCAGCGGCGCGCTGACCCCGATCGACTGGACGCGGCAGCGACGGGCGTATCTCGGCCTGGTAGACAGGCTGACATGCCGGGCTCGCGCACAAGTCGAGACCCCGTTCTCACGTTCATCATCAGAAGACCCAATTCGACGGACTGGACTCGAGCATGGAAATCGCTCAAATCATCAAGACGCTCGGCCAGCATAGAGTCGCACTCGCCCTCACCTTTGCCTTCGCGGTGTTCGCCGCGTTGTTCGCGACCCATCGCATCCAGGTATGGCCCTTGAGCGTCGAGAAGCGCAGCATTGAGTACGGCGCCGCCGCAGCGCAGCTGCTCGTCGATTCGCCACGCTCGTCGCTCGTGGATCTTCAGCAGGACACCGCGCCGCTAGCCACGCGTGCGGCGTTGTACGCGCAGTTCATGCGCAGCAACACGGTCCGTGAGGGGATCTCGAAAGAGACCGGCATTCCGGCCAGCCTGATCGTGGCGCAGGGTCCATTCACGACGCTGGGCGGCCGCCAGAACATCACCAGGCCATCAGAGGCGCGCAGCAACGAGGTGCTCAAAGAAGGCGACACGTACCGGCTGGTCTTCGACTATCAGCAAGATCTGCCGATCATGTCGATTTACGCGCAGGCACCTACTGCGGACGGCGCGACGAAGCTCGCGAATGGCGCCGTCGCGGCATTGCGCACGTATGTCGCTAACGAGGAGAGCAGCCAGAACGTGCCGGCGGAGCGCCGGACCGTCGTGCGCGAACTCGGGCCGGCCGAGGGGGGATGGGTCAACGCCGGCGTCAATCCACTGTTCATGGCGATCGCGTTCATCGCTGCGCTGATCGGCGGCTGCCTTCTGATCCTCGCCAAGGATGCGCTGAAGCGCGCCCTCGGGCGCTCGCGTGAGCGCATCGTTTCCGCGCCAACCGCCGACGAGTCGGTACCGCCGCCGCGGCCACGCACTGATGACGCCGCCTTCGACTTCACTACCGAGCTGGGCAGCCGCCCCGAGGCTGTCGGCCTGTCGCGCTCGATCGCTCTGGTCGAGTCGACTACGCCATCCCGCGCCGAGTCCCCCAAGCGCTTGCGTCGCAACGACAAAGCATGAGCGCGGCGCCGGTCGCCGCGCCGACGCTGAGGCCCCGGCACGCGCGCGATGAGGCGGCGCGGATTGAGCGGGCGTGCCACGACGTATGGCCGCACACGCCACGCCTTCTGCCTTGGGCGCTGGCGGCGTTCCTCGTCATGCTATGGGTCGTCCCGTTCAACGCGATCAGCTTCGGCGTGCCGCTCCCGTTGGACCGCTGGCCGTTGGCGCTGGTCGTTGGGTTGTGGGTCCTGGCTCTCATCGTCGGCGGCGTGCTGCGCCCGGAGATCCGCCTCGGCCGCGTCCACGCAGCGCTCGCGCTCTTCTTCGTCGTCGCTGTCGGCACGCTGTGGCTCAACATCGGGCTGCTCACCAACCTCGATGAGCTGCATCTCGCGGTCAAGAAGCTCACCGCGCTGATCGCCTACGGCCTCTTCTTCGTGGTCGCGGCGTCGATCGTCCGGCCGACTGAGGTGCGGCACTTCGTGAACCTGACGATCGGCCTCGCCGCGTTCACCGCGCTCGCGACGGTGATCGAGTACCGCTCGGACTACAACGTCTTCTACGACCTGGGAATGCACCTGTTCCCGGGCATGGCGGTGCCGCCTGACCTACACGGCGTCGACTACGTCGGCCGAGAGACGACGTACGGCCCGACGGACACGCCGCTGGAGCTCTCGACTCAGCTCGCGATGGCAGCACCGTTCGCGGTGGTGATGACGCTCGAGGCGATCGACAAGCGACAGCGGGCGTGGTACGGCCTGGCGCTGGGCGTGATCCTCGCCGGGATCTTCGCCACGGAGCGCAAGACCGGGATCATCACCGGTGCCGTCGGTGCGATCGTCCTGCTCACCTACCGGCCCCTGTACTTCCGGCGGGTACTCAAGCTCGGGGTCCTCCTCGTCGTCATGCTGCACTTTCTCGCGCCGGGTGCGATCGGCTCGATCCGGGTGCAGCTGACGCCCGACCACCTGTTCGGCACACTCTCGAACAAGGACCGCGCGTCGGACTACGGCGCCGTCTCGCCGGACATTCTCAAGCGCCCTGTCTTCGGACGAGGCTACGCGAGCTATGAGCCCTACAAGTACCGAATCCTCGACAACGAGTGGCTCGGGCTGGTGATCCAGACCGGCTTCATCGGCGCCGCAGCCTTTGCCGCCCTGCTGCTCACCGCCCTCGCCACCGCGCACGGGACGATCCGCGCCCGTGCCCCGGGCATCAGCGGCATCGCCCTGGGCTGCTCGTGCGCGATCGCGGGCTTCGCAGCATCGGCGGCGCTCTTCGACTCGCTGGCCTTCCCGCACGTCATGTACTCACTGTGCTGGACACTCGCGCTGCTCGTCGGCGTCAAGCGAGCGCACCAGCTCGCCGCCGATGACAACGGTGGCGCTGGCGTTCGCCGCGCGGAAGCGCGAGCTGCCGTCGCGCGTTCATAGACTGCGATGTGCGGCATCTGTGGAATGGCTGCGAGCGACCCGGCTCGCCCGCCTCTCGAGCGCCATGTGCTCCGGCGAATGACCGATGCGATCGTTCATCGCGGGCCCGACGAGGAGGGCGCCCACATCGAGCCGGGCGTCGCGCTCGGCATGCGTCGACTCAGCATCATCGACGTGTCGGGCAGCCATCAGCCCGTCCGCACCGAGGATGACGGTGTCTGCGCGGTGTTCAACGGCGAGATCTACAACTTCGGCGAACTGCGGCACGACCTGCTGCGGCGGGGGCACCGCCTACGGACGGAGGGAGACGGCGAAACGATCGTGCACCTCTACGAGGAGCACGGCCTGGACTTCGTCAAGCATCTGCGCGGCATGTTCGCGATCGCACTCTGGGACAGCCGCCGTCGCCGACTGGTGCTGGCGCGCGACCGCATGGGTGTCAAGCCGCTGTACTACGCCATCACGTCGGACGGTCTCGCGTTCGCATCTGAGGTGAAGTCGCTGCTCGCGGGCGGCATCGTGCGCGCGCAGCTCGATCCGCTCGCCGCCGAGCTGTTTCTCGCCCACGGCTTCGTTCCCGGTCCCCGCTCGCTCTTCGCCGGCGTCTTCAAGCTCCCGGCCGCAACGACGCTCGTATGGGAGGACGGGCGGCTGTGCGAGCAGCGGACGTACTGGACACCGTGGGAAAGCACGACGCGGATCGCGCGATCCAGCTGGGCCGAGGATCAGGAGCGCCTGCTCGATCTGTTGCGCACGTCAGTGCACGACCGGATGATCAGCGATGTGCCGCTTGGGGTGATGCTCTCCGGGGGTCTCGACTCCTCGCTCATCACGGCGCTCATGACGGAGCGATCGTCCGGTCCGGTCAAGACGTTCTCGATCGCCTTCGCCGAGGACGCGGGGTCCAACGAGCTCGCGGATGCCCGCGCCGTCGCTGAGCGTCTGGAGACCGACCACTATGAGCTCACGACGAGCGCCGTAGATCATCCCGCCCTGCTCGACGAGGCGCTATGGCATCAGGAGGAGCCGGTCGCCGACGTCTCGAACCTCGGCTTCCTGCTGCTCAGCCGGCTTGCGCGTGAGACCGTCACCGTGTCGCTATCGGGGCAGGGCGCAGACGAACTGCTGGGCGGCTATCGCAAGCACGAGATCGCCGCGCTCGCAACCGCTGCAAACCGGGCAATGCCACACTCGCTTCGCCGCGCGTGCGCCGCCACTGCACGCCGCTCGGGTGCGAGAGGCACCGTGGCACGCGGAGTCATCGCCGTCACGACGGACGACCCTGCCGAGCGGCTGCTCGCGATGAGCCGCGTCGTCCAGGCGCGGGAGCGCAGCACCCTGCTGCATCAAGGCTTTCGCCAAGCCGGCGCCGAGGATGAGATCGCCGCAGTGGTGCGCGCGCACATCCCGCCGGGCCGACTGAGCCCGCTCGGCGAGACGTTGTACCTCGACAGCCGGCTGGCGCTCGTCGACAACATGCTCTTGTACTTCGACAAGATCTCGATGGCGACGTCGCTCGAGGTTCGCGTGCCGTTCATGGACCATGACGTGGTCTCATTCTGCAACGCACTGCCCGACTCGCGGCGCGTCTGGCGCCTGCGCCGCAAGGAGCTGCTCAAACGCGCAAGCCGGAGCCTTGTCGACGATCGCATCATCGACAAGCCCAAGCGGGGATTCTTTCATTCGGCGCTCGGCTCGTGGCTTGCCGTGCACCGCGACACGCTCGTCAGTGAGACATTGCTCGACGGAACGGCGCTCGCCCGCGGCCAGTACAACGAGCAAGCGCTGCGCCAGCTCGTGCTGGGCGCCGACCTCGAGGACAAGAAGGCCGGTCAACGGCTCTTCTCGTTGCTGCTCCTCGAGCGCTGGCAGCGGTTGTTCGTCGATGGCGAGGGCGTGCCTGCGGCGGACCGCGACCACGTCGCGAAGGCCGCATGAGCGCGGCGCCCGACCTCACCGTAGTCGTCGTGACACATGAGGGTCGCGAGCTCGCGTTGAGGACTCTGCGCACGGCCCGCGAGTGCACTGGGCCGGCGAGCGTGCAATGGATTGTCGTCGACTCGGGCTCGACGGACGGCACGGCGGACGCGATCGAGCAGGTGTTTCCCGATCTGCAGGTCGACCGGCGCGAGAACATCGGCTTCGCGGCCGCGAACAACGTGGCGCTGGCGTCGGCTCGCGGCCGCTGGGTGCTGCTGCTCAACCCGGACATGACCATCGCGAGCGGCACGCTTTCGCAGCTCGTGGAGGCGCTCGACGCGCAGCCGGCATTGGGAGCCGCGAGCGTCATCCAGCAATGGCCCGACGGTACGGCACAGGCCACGATCCGCCGCGACCCGTCGGTCGCCCGTCAGTTCGGCGAGGCATTGCTGCTGGGGCGCTTCGCGGGCGAGGAGGAGGGCCGCCTCGAACGCTACGAGCGCGAGCAGACGGCCGACTGGCTCGTCGGCGGCTTTCTCGTCGTCCGCCGCGAGGTCATCGATGCGGTCGGTGGTCTCGACGAGCGCTTCTTCCTGTTCTCCGAGGAGGCGGACTGGTGTCGGCGCATCCGCGCCGGCGGATGGCAGGTTCGTCACTTGCCGGTGATGCGCGTGACGCATCACACCGGGCGCTCGGCACGCCCCAACCTGTACGCGCAGAATTCGCATTCCAAGCTCCTCTACGCCCGCAAGCACCTGAGCCCGGGTGGTCGCGCGGCCTTCCGGACGGCGCTCGCGCTGCGCCATGCGCTGCGCCTCGCTGGGCTCGCGCCCATCGGACTGGTCCGGTCGTCGCTGCGCAGCCGCATCGTCGCCGAGCGCCTGGCCCTATTCGTTGTGCTGGGCATCACGCCGCCGCCGTTCAGGCCGGCCGGCCCGCAGGCCTGACCTGACCTGACGTAGGCCACCGGCGGTGACGGTGGCGGGTGGACCGTCCGGCCACCGGGCGGCTCGCGGCGCTCCGACAAACGTCCAGCCACGCGCTGCATCGGGGCAGCCGATCGCCTCCGCGGTCGATCCAGTGCGTGCACGAGGCCCGTCCAAGGCGCTCAGCGTTGTCTCGCGCGTTCGGCACTACACGACGCCTGGAGTCTGCATGCCCTCGCCTTTGACGCACCGGATCGCCGCACATCTGTCCCTGCCTCGCTCGCGCCAACGGCACCGCCACCTGCGCATCGCGACGTCGATCACCGTTCTCGCCTGCGCGATCCTCGGAGCTGACGCGGCCGCCGGGCTCGCGGCCACGCGTTACGTCGCGCCGACCGGCAGCGACGCGGGAAACACCTGTCTCAGCGCGTCATCGCCGTGCGTGTCGTTCGACGCCGCCTACCGCGCCGCGGCCGCCGGTGAAGACGTCACGGTCGCCGCCGGCACGTATCCCGCCCAGCGCATCAACTACGACTCCTCGAAGACCTCATTGAGCGACGTCGTCTTCCGGCCGGCGGCCGGCGCAAGCGTCACCACGGGTGATCTGCTGATCAAAGCCAAGCATGTGACGATCGCCGACATGAAGGTCAACGACACGATGTTCAATGTCAACAGCGAGGTCAACACGAACGCGGACCTGACGGCCGGCGACGTCACGCTGCAGAACATCGACGGGCGCTCGATGGAGATCATCTCCGCCAGCGACGTCAACATCCTCGGTGGCGACTGGGGGCCGGCGAGCTCGTGCGGCGGCCCCTACGGCGGCGGCAACAACAGCATCCGCCAGTACCCGGGCGGCCCGCAGCCGACGAACATCACGTTCGACGGCGTGAAGATCCACGACGTGCAGTCGTGGGACCTCGTTGCATGCCACACCGAGGGGCTCGCGATCTTCGCCGGCAAGAACGTGACGGTCCGCAACTCGAGGTTCTATGGCAACGACGTCTACAACTTGTTCGTGCAGGCCAACAGTGGCGCCGCGCAGATCGACGGCCTGACGATCGAGAACAATTGGTTCGCGGCGACGACGAACTCCCGCGGCCTCGGCTCGGGATCGTGGGCGGCCGACTTCTCCGGCACGCCGAAGAACATCACGATCCGTCAGAACTCGTTCAACCAGGCCTTCGTCTTCAGCTCCGCGGCGAGCTACACGAACGTGCAGATCACCGGCAACATCGGTCCGCTGGCGTTCGGCGGCTGCAGCCTGGTGGGCGTCACGTACGCCTACAACGCGTGGCAGAACACGGCCTGCAACGGCACCGACCGCAACCTCGGTGGCAGCCTTCCGTACGTCAGCGCGGTCAACGGCAGCAGCCTCAACTATCACCTCACAGGTGGTGTTGCGGTCGACCTCGTGCCGGTGGCGTCGGCTGCTGCGGACGACATCGACGGTGACGGGCGTCCGATTGGCCTGGCGGCGGATGCGGGTGCGGATGAGCGGGCGGCGTCGGGTTTGGTGGAT
>Ga0136633_1002010_pt1 | contig 14429 bp, 9 predicted proteins | sample AntDrymeUQ832206_2_FD_105494 | JGI IMG/M metagenome (GOLD analysis project Ga0136633, IMG submission 105494) | Polar desert sand microbial communities from Dry Valleys, Antarctica - metaG UQ83 (22.06) | ecosystem: Environmental > Terrestrial > Soil > Desert | place: Antarctica: Dry Valley... | reverse complement strand
TCGCGGCGCGGGCGTCGGATGGACCGCGCGCGACGCTGTTGCGGATCTCCGCCCAGCTGTACAACGAGCCTTCCGACTACGACGTGCTCGCCGATGCGCTCGTGGCCCGGCTCAGCCCGTTGACTGAAGGCCAGCCGCGACGCCGTTGACCGTGAGCTGGACGAGCCGCAGGAGCCGCTCGCGCTCCGGATCGTCGGGGGCCCGAGCCCGGAGATGGCCGAGAAGGCGCACCTGGATGCCCGATAGCGAGTCGACGTACGGATTGCGCAGCGCGATCGCCCGTTGGAGCATCGGGCTCCCGTCCAGGAGGCGATCCCGGCCGATGATGCGGAGGAGCAGCCGGACCGTTCGGGCGTGTTCCGCCTCGATGGCCCGCCAGCGCCGGTCGTCGCCCACGTCGCGCGCCAGCGCCGCGTACCGGCGGGCGACGCCCATGTCCGCGCGGGCGAGGCTGAGCTCGGCGTTGTCGAGGACGCTGGCGAGGAACGGCCAGATTCGGTAGAGCGCCGCGACCCGGTCGAGCCCGGCTTCGCCGTGCCGCTCACGGTAGCCCTCGAGGGCGATCCCGAGGCCGTACCAGCCCGGGAGGTCGACCCGAGCCTGCGACCACGCGAAGACCCACGGGATCGCCCGGAGGTCGTCGATCGGCGGGGCCTCGTCGTCCACGTCACGCCGGGCGCGAGCCGCCGGCCGTGAGCCGAAGCGCAGCCCGGCGATCTCGGCGATCGGCGTCACCGAGCGGAAGAAGGCGGCGAAGGCCGCGTCCTCGTAGCAGAGCTCGCGGTATGCCCGGCGAGCCGTGGCGGCCAACTCGTCGACGACGGGCGTGCCCTCCTCGATCGCGGCTGCGAGGGTCGCATCGTGCTCCGCGGTCGAGGCGAGTAGGACCGCTCCGGTGAGGAGCTCCAGCTCGCGCCGCGCGATCTCGGGGTTCGAGTAGCGGGCCGCGACGACCTCGCCCTGCTCGGTGAGCTTGAGCCGACCGTCCACCGAGCCCGGCGCCTGGCCGCGGATCGCGCGGTGGCTGGGGCCGCCGCCGCGGCCGATCGCGCCGCCGCGCCCATGGAACAGCGTCAGCTCGACGCCCCGATCCCGCGCCGCCGCCACGAGGGCGGACTGCGCCCGGTGGAGGAGCCAGTTCGCGGCGAGGAAGCCCGATTCCTTGTTCGAATCCGAGTACCCGAGCATCACCTCCTGCCGGTTGCCGCGGGTCTCGAGATGGCGCCGGTACTCGTCGTCGGCCAGGAGCGCGTCGAGGATCGGCCCGGCCGATTCCAGAGCCGCCGCCGATTCGAACAGCGGCACCACGTCGAGGGCGGGCGCTTCCGCGCCGGCTCGCTCCGCGGCGACGCGGGCAAGGTGCAGGACATCGGTCGCGTCCGACGCCGCGGCCGTGAAGCTCACGACGAACCGGTGAGCGGCCGCGATCCCGAACCGTGCCTGGAGCCCCGCCACGGCCACGAACGTCGCGAGCACCTCACCGAGCGGGACCCCTGGCGCGACCTCGCGGTCCTCGGGGGCGCCGTCGGCGAGCGCGGTAACCGCCGCGCGGTGGACGCTCGCGTGCTGCCGGATCTCGAGCGATGCGAGGTGGAACCCGAACGTCTCGAGCTGCCAGCGGAAGTCCTGGACCTCGCCCCACGCGACGCGCCCGAGGCCATCGGCGTCGAGCGCCGCCTGGAGCTCGTCGATCTCGGCGATCACGTCCCCGGGGGACTCGTAGCGGCTGGTGAGCGGTGCGGGCGTGCCGGTGAGGTGGGCGCGCGTCCGGCGCAGCCGCTCGGCGATGAAGCCGAACCGGCGCCGGTACGGCTCATCGGGAAAGCGCCGCCGGAGCTGGCGGTCGAGCTCGGGAAGCTCTTCCGCGTCGCGCCCGAGCCTGGACGCCACCGTCCGCGCGATGCCTCCGACCGGCATCGATGCCGCAATCGTCTGCATGAGCCGCGTGGCGACCGCCTCGTGGCCCCGGAGCACATGATCGGCATGGATGCGTGGCGTCCGCTCGGTGATGTCGGCCGTGACGCTCGGGTTGCCGTCGCGGTCGCCGCCGATCCACGACCCCCAGCGCAGGAAGGCGGGGACGCGGGGCGGGCGGGTGCCGGACCGCCCGCTGTCGCCCGCGGGGTCGCCCGGCCGGGCGGCGCGCCCTGGCGGCGCGTCGAGCGCCGCGTCGAGGGCCCGGTAGACCCGCGGCACGAGGCTGAACAGCGTCTCGTCGAAGAACACGAGCGCGGTCCGGACCTCGTCGAGCGGCGTCGGGGCGTCGGCGCGGAGCTCGGCGGTCCGCCAGAGCACGCTGACCTCCTCGCGCAGCCGGCGTCGGATGTCGGCGTCTTCCTCGGGCGTGAGGCGAGAATCGTCGAGTCGCTCGAGCAGCTCGGCGCAGCGGCGGAGTGCCAGGAGCAGCGTCCGCCGTCGCGCCTCGGTTGGGTGTGCCGTGAGAACCGGGACGATCGAGAGGCGGGCGACGAGCGACTCGAGATCCCGGGCGTGCCCGCGCCGTCGCAGCGTGGCGACCGCGCCTGCGATCGAGTCGTCGACGGCCGCGCCGCGGGCCGCCCGCCGGCGCCGGGCGATCGTCCGCACGCGATGCCGCTCCTCGGCAAGGTTGACGAGCTGGAAGTAGAGGGCGAATGCCCGAACGACGGCCTCGACCCGGTCCACGTCGAGCGCGGTAAAGGCCGCGTCGAGCCCGTCGGCCGCGGATGGATCCTCGCCCTGGCGGGCGGCGATCGCGGCCCGCCGGATCCGCTCCACCTCCTCGAAGAGGTCGATCCCGGCCTGCTCGACGATCACCTGGCCGAGGAGGGCGCCGAGGAGCTTTACCTCGCGGGCGAGCGGGTCGCGAGCGCCCGAGCTGCCGATCCCGGCCGGTTCGGCTCGGACGGCCGCGTTCGGCCCGGCCGGTCGGGCAGATCGGCCTGTTCGGGCACTCAACGGTGCCAACCCGCAACCCGGCCGCAACCTTCCGGCGGCCACCCGTTCCCTACGCTTGTATCGTGAATCCCGTGACGACCACCGATGCGATCCAGCCGGCGGGCGCGGACCAGCTCGAGCAGCTCCGCTTCCTCCACCGGGTCGCCCGGCTCGCGACGACCGCGCGGACGTGGGACGAGCTGCTCGAGACGGTCGTCGACGGCACCCGCGACGCGCTCCACGCGGACGTCTCCTCGCTCTACCTGCTCGATCGGGACGGAGCGTACCTGACGCTCGCGGCGACGAACGGCCTCGACCGGTACCAGATCGGCCGGGCGAGGGTGCCGTACGGGGAAGGCGTCACCGGTCGGGTCGCCGCCACGCGCGAACCGCTCGTGATCCCGGACGTGCCGAGCGACCCGCGCTTCCTCTGGGTCCGCGGCATCGACCAGAAGCGGTTCGTCGCGTCGATGCTGTCGGTGCCGCTGAGCTGGCACGACCAGACCGTCGGGGTGCTCAATGTCCAGACCGAGCAGCACCGAGTATTCACCGATGTCGACGTCGCCCAGCTCCGGGCGATCGCCGACCTGCTCGCCGGGATCGTCGAGAAGGGACGCCAGCAACGCGAGGCGGAAGCGCTGGCGACCGAGCTCCAGGCGATCGACCAGGCCCGGAGCGAGCTGATCGCGCTCGTGACCCACGAGCTCCGAACACCCCTCGCGATCGTTCGGGCGTATGCGGACCTGCTCGCCGACGATCCGCCGCTCGAGGGTCGCGAGTCTCGCAACCCGGAGCGACGCGCCCAGCGCGAGGACTGGCACCGCGGCACGCTCGAGCAGATCGAGCGACTCGACCGGCTGGTCGATTCGATTCTCGCGTCCGTCCGGATCGTGCCTGACCAGCCGCCGACCCTCGAGCCGACCGACGTCGGGGCCCTTGTCGCGGGCGTCGTCGCCGGACTCGCGCCGCTCCTCGACCGTCACCGCCTCGACATCCGGCCGTCCGTCCGGCTCCAGGTCATCGCCGATCCGCCGCGGCTGCGCCAGATCGTCGAGCACCTCGTCGAGAACGCGGTGAAGTACGCTCCGCCCGATACGTCGATCACGATCGATTGGCGGCTCGTGGAGGGCGTGGTGCGACTGGCGGTGGCGGACGAGGGACCCGGCATCCCCGAGGAGTGGCGGCACCGGATCTTCGAGCCGTACGCCCGACGCGATACGCACACTGCGCGTGGCTCGGGGATCGGGCTGTACGCGGCGAAGCGGCTCGGCGAGTCGATGGGGGCGCGGCTGTGGTGCGAGCCCGCGGAGCCGGCCGGCACGCGGTTTGTCGTCGCGCTGCCGGCGGTCGTGGCCGTATGACCCAGCGGCCGCTTCGGATCCTTGTCGTCGACGACGACCCGGCGATGGTCGGGGCGATCACCGCGCTCGTGGGCACCGAGGGCCACCAGGTCATCACCGCGTACGACGGGCTCACTGCGGTGAAGCGATTCCGCGAGGAGTCGCCCGATCTCGTGCTCTTGGATCTCGCGATGCCCGGCCCCGACGGGTTCACCGTGGCCGGGCAGATGCGCGCCGCCGGTTCGGCGCCGATCCTCGTCGTCTCCGGGGAGAGCGCGGAGGCGGCCAAGGTCAAGGCACTCGGCATCGGCGCGGACGACTATCTCGTCAAGCCGTTCGGCAAGGCGGAGCTGCTCGCCCGGATCGCGGCGATCATGCGGCGGGCCGATCGCGCGGTCGGTGGTCCGGCGTCGGGTCCGGTCGTCGCGGGGCAGCTCGCGCTCGACCCGGGGCGTCACGACGCGAAGGTCGGGGATCGCTCCCTCCAGCTGACGCCGACCGAATTCCGATTGCTCGAGTCTCTCGTCCGTGCCGGCGGCGATCTCGTCCCGCATCTCCAGCTCGCCCGGGCCGGCTGGCCCGCCGAGACCGATCCCGATCTGCTGTGGCTCAAGCCGCACCTGGCTCGCCTCCGCTCGAAGGTCGAGGCGGCCGGCGGGCCGGCGATCCTCGCCGTCCGCGGCGTCGGCTACCGGATCGAAGTCGACGGAGCGTGATCCGCCACCCGGTAGGACGAGTGCGATTCGCCGCGGCGCTCCTGCTGGTGCTCGCGTGGAGCACTGCGGGTTGCGCGGTGGCTTGTCCCGCCGCGTTGCTCGATGGCACGCTCGTGGCCCACGGGGATTCAGATCTGGCCGTCAAGGAGAGTACCGGTGGCTTCGTGCGTGAAGTGACCTGGCCGGCCGGGGTGAGTGTCCAACGCGGCCCAGAGCGGCTCGTCGTGACGGACTTCTTTGGCGCCGTCATCGCCCAGGAAGGCGACCATGTCCAGCTCGGTGGGGGCGAGAGATGGAGCGACGGACCCTGGGGAGTCTGCGGGCAGATCAGCGTCGACGAGCAGGGCGAGGTCGACGCCAACGGCTGACGCCCATTGCCACTGCGTCCAATCGCGGGCGGAAGCCCGACGACGAGGATCCACCCAAGCCCTAGTTCGCGGCGACGAACGGTCGGGCGGGCTCCGATACAGCCGGCTGGCTGACGCGCGGGATGGCCGGTTCGGCGGCAGGTAGCGGCGAGGCGATCGGTTCGACGAGCCAGACGGAGTCCGCGAGGCCGCTCTCGGCCAGGAGCCGCGCCGCCAGTTCTGACCCGGCGTCGCGATGGTCCTCCACCAGCGCCCGGAACTCCTGCCCCAGCACTGCGCCGTCGTCACGCTCCGCGACCACCTCGGCCAGCCGCACCGCCTGAACGCTCGGCCCGTGGAGCGCGAAGGCGTGGCGACCGGAAGGGTCGTACAGGTAGGCGCGTCCGCCGGTCATCCCGGCGCCGAAGTTGGCGCCCACCGGGCCGAGCACCACGACGACCCCTCCGGTCATGTACTCGCAGCCGTGCGGGCCGATCCCCTCGACGACTGCTTGCGCGCCGCTGTTGCGAACCGCGAAGCGCATCCCAGCCCGACCGATGAGATGCACGCGCCCGGCGGTCGCGCCGTAGAGGCAAGTGTTGCCCGCGACTGACGCGCCGGCGGCCGGTGCGCCAAGCTCCGGTTCCGGTCGGAGGACCAGCGTCCCGCCGGACAGCCCCTTGCCGACGTAGTCGTTCGCCTGACCGACGAGCCGCAGCTCCACGCCCGCGGTGGCGAACGCCCCGAACGACTGGCCGGCCGCGCCCCGCAGCTCGATGCGCGCAGGCCCGCGCAGCTCGCCGCGCTCGATCGCGCCCGACAGCGCCGCTCCGAACGAGCGGTCTGCCGTCGTCAGTCGCAGGCCGGAGGCCTCGAAGCCCCACTGCCCGTGGAGCGCGCGGACGAGTCGCGCCTCTAGCGCGGACGCGGGCACCTGCCCGACGTCCCTGCCCGCCTCGGCCGGCGTCGCGCGCCGTGCGGCGGATGCGGTCCACGGGGCACCGGCGATGAGCGGCCGGAGATCATGCGTCGAACCGCCCGGGGCAATCGCGAGCCGGGCGCGCGCCTCTCCCACCACTTCGCCGACCGACGACGCGCCAATCAAGGCAAGCTCACGCCGGAAGTCCTCGGCGAGGGCGAGCGCGAACCGCTCGACCTGGGCAGGTGAGCCGCTGAACTTCGCGCGGAGGTCCTCGCGCTGGGTGGCGATCCCGGTGGGACACGTGTCGAGGTGGCACTGGCGGGCCATGTCGCAGCCGACCGCAACGAGCATCGCGGTCCCGAACGCGAACTCCTCCGCCCCGAGGAGCGCGGCGACCAGCAGATCGCGGCCTGTCTGGAGCCCACCGTCGGTCCGCAGCGCGACGCGGTCTCGCATGCCGTTCCGGAGCAGGACCTGGTGGACCTCGGCGAGGCCCAGCTCCCACGGCGCGCCGGCGTGCTTGATCGAGCTCAGCGGAGAAGCTCCCGTGCCACCCGCGTGGCCGGACAGGTGGACATAGGACGCACCCGCCTTGACGACCCCCGCCGCGATCGTCCCGACGCCGCGCGAGGCGACGAGCTTCACCCCGATCCGGGCGGCTGGATTGATCGCTCGCAGGTCGGCGATGAGCTGGGCGAGGTCCTCGATCGAGTAGATGTCGTGGTGCGGCGGTGGGCTGATGAGCGACTGCCCCGGCTGCGCCCGCCGGAGCGCGGCGATGAACGCGGTTGCCTTGCGGCCCGGCAGCTGACCGCCTTCACCCGGCTTCGAGCCTTGGGCGATCTTGATCTCGAGCTGGTCTGCGCGAGCGAGGTACGCCGCCGTCACCCCGAATCGAGCGGATGCGACCTGCTTGATCCGCGCGTCGTGCCGCTCACCGTTCAGGCCGGGCACGTACCAGGCCGGATCCTCGCCGCCTTCGCCCGTGTTCGCCGCGCCGCCGGCCCGCTGGATCCCGATCGTCAGCGCCTGATGCGCTTCGGGCGACAGCGCGCCGACGCTCATCGCCGAGACGACGAACCGGGCCGCGATCGAGCGCGCCGATTCGACCTCTTCGAGCGCGATCGACGTTGCCGGCCGAACGCGGAAGTCGTCGCGGACGACGGCCGACTGCCGCGCGAGCGCCTCGCGATAGGTAGCCAGCGCGGCATCGGTCGTGCCGTTGAGTGCCGGCGGCTCGGTCAGCCCGAACCCCGACAGCTCCTGAACCGCCCCGACGATCTTCGGCGCGTAGAGGTGCGCCTCCCCGTCGGCACGGAAGCGGGCGAAGCCCGGATCGGGCAGGCGTGCCTCGCGCCCGGGGGCGGGCTCGGGGAGTGCCTCCGCCGCCGACAGGCGGGCGAGCTGCCGCCGGGCCAGGTCGGCGAGGGTCACGCGACCCGGCCATGCGGCGGCAGCGGGGAAACAGCGGGCGACGACGGACGGATCGAGCTCGACGGTATCGAACAGCGCGCCGCCGACATACGACGAGATCGCACTGATTCCCATCCGGGCGAGGGTCTTGCGGAGGCCCGCCTCGAACGCGGTGAGCAAATTCCCGATAGCCGCGTCCCGTGTCAGTTCCTCCGCGCCGCGGCTCCCAGCGAACTCGGATGCCAGCTCGATCGCCAGCCATGGGTGGATGGCGGACGCTCCACAGGCGAGGGCCATCGCACAGGAGTGGACGTCGAGGACGTCCGCGGCTTCGACGACGATGTCGGCCCGACCGCGTAGGCCCGCGTCCGTGAGGGCGGCATGGACGGCGCCGACGGCGAGCACCGAAGGGATCGGCAGCCGCTCGAAGTCGAACGCGCGATCCGAGAGGACGAGGAGCTCGACATTGCCCGTTGCCGCACGGACGGCCTCCGAGGCGAGAACCTCGAGGGCATCGGCGAGCCCGGCGGCACCGGCGGCCGGATCCCAGGTGGCGTCGAGGTGGGCGACCGGGCCGGGGAACGCGTCCAGCAGTCCGCCGAGCTCGGCGATGAGCGGCCGGTCAAGGCGGATCGTTCTCGGGCCTGACGGCAACCCGCCGAGCAAGGGTGCCCGACGCCCCACCTCGATGCGCAGATCCATCACGACCCGCTCCCGCTCCGGATCGATGGGCGGATTCGTGACCTGGGCAAACGCCTGGCGAAGATGGTCGACGGCCCGACGGTCGAGACGCCCGCGGCCGGGTGTCGGCGTGTCGTCGCCCATGCTCCACAGCGGCTCGTGGGATTCGAGCGCCATCGTCTTGATGTCGAGACGGGCGCGCTCGGCGTCGAGGCCGGCGAGGTACCGGAGCGCCGTCGGAGTGGCGGGTCCACGTCCCGGGGACACCGGGCGGTCCTCGAGGGAGGGGCGCGGCTCGTCGTGGATCGGCAGCCCGGCGAGCACCTTGGCCTTCGCCTCAGCGTCCTCGAGCACCGCGTGTCGTCTCGGGTCGACGAGCAGCATCTGGCCCGGCCCGAGGCGACCGCGGCGGACAGTCTCGGCAGCGCCGATCGGGATGGCGCCCGCCTCGGACGCGACCGCCACCAACCTGTCCCGGGTAACGGCAAAGGCGACGGGGCGAAGACCGTTGCGGTCGGTCAGTGCGCCGACCCGCCGGCCGTCGCCGAACACGATCGCCGCCGGCCCGTCCCACGGCGCGAGGAAGCCCGCTGTTCGGCGCTGGAGCGAGGCCACCTGGGGATGGGGCGCGAGCCGGACGGCGAGCGCCTCGGGGATCGACGCGAGGAGTGCGGTCGGCAGGTCCCAGCCGGTCATCGTCAGCAGCTCGAGGGACTCGTCGAGCGAGAGCGAGTCGGAGCCGTCGGCTGAGAGAGCCGGGCCGGCCGCGAGGATCTCGCGGGAGCGCCGCCGCGCGCCAGCGTCGCGAGCTCGACCGCGGACCTGCTCGCGATTGCCGCGCACCGTGTTGATCTCGCCGTTGTGGGCGATCGCGCGGAATGGCTGGGCGAGCCGCCACACGGGATGCGTGTTCGTCGCGTATCGCTGATGGAACAGTGCATACGGCACCTCGAGCGGCGCCGACAGGTCGGGGAAGAGCTGGGCGAGCCGGCCGCCGGCGACGAGGCCCTTGTAGACGATTGTCCGGGCCGAGGCGGAGGGCACGGCCAGCTCGTCGAGTCCCGCGCCGCGCGCCGCGGTCTCGAGGCGACGACGGGCGAGCACGAGACGCCCCTCGAACGCCAACTCGCTGCAATCCGCGGGCCGGAGGACGACCGCCTGCTCGAACCGCGGCATCGCCGCCCGCGCCTCCGACCCGAGCGCGCCTGGGTCGTGAGGGACGCGGCGCCATCGTTGGACCGAGAGCCCAACGGACTCGAGAGCGTCAACGACAAGCGTCCGTGCTCGTTCCCGGCGGGCGCGGCCGCGCGGCAGGAAGAGCTGGACGATCGCGGGACGGCGGGCGCCGAACCCTGGCGCGATCAGCTCGACGAGGTCCCTCGCCAGCGGAAGCGACATCCCCGCGCCGTCGCTTGACTCCCCGTCAGCAGCGAATGCCCCGCGGTGCCCGAGCGACGCGAGTCCGGCCAGAGCCAGTCCCAGGACTCGATCTCGCGATCGCCCGCCCGCGTCCGCGACGAATCCGATGCCACAGGCATCGTGCTCGTAGCGAGGGTCATAGAGCGGGGTCGCAAGTCGAGGAACCTTCAACGGTGACTCCGGTGACGGAGAGGCGTCGAGCGAGCCGGGGAGGAGCCGTGACTCGCTCGACGCTTCGGTGCCCGGGTAGGACGGCCGTCCGAAACCGTCCGTCCCGATCAGGGCTGGTAGGCAGCCTCCCCGTGGACCGCGATATCGAGGCCCACTTCCTCGTCCTTCAACGCGACGCGGATGCCGAGGATGAAGTCGACGACCTTGACGATGACGAACGTCGAGATGGCGGCAAACGCGACCGTCGCCCCCACCGCGATCAGCTGGATCACGACCTGGCCGGGGTTGCCGTCGATGAGCCCGGGGTAGGCGTTGATCGCCCCGGTCGCGAGAACGCCGGTCGCGATCGCCCCGAACGTCCCGCCGACCCCGTGGACCGCGAACACGTCGAGCGCGTCGTCGACCTTGAGCCGGGCCCGGAGGAGCGTCGCGCTGTAGCACAGCCCGCCGACGAACAGCCCGATGAGCAGCGCCCCGCCCGCGGTCACGTACCCGCTCGCCGGGGTGACCGCGACGAGGCCCGCGACCGCGCCGCACGCAGCGCCGATGACGCTGACCTTGCGCTTGTGGATGTAGCTCGCGAGGACCCAGGTGATCGTGGCCGCGGCCGCGGCCGTGTTCGTGACGACGAGCGCGTTCGCGGCGAGGCCGTTCGCCGCGACCGCGGAGCCGGCGTTGAACCCGAACCATCCGAACCACAGGAGGCCCGCCCCGAGCACCGTCATCGGGAGGTCGTGCGGCTCCATCCGGTCACCGTTGACGGTCCGCCGGCCGATGACCAGCGCGACGACGAGCGCCGACACCCCGGAGCTGATATGGACGACCGTCCCGCCCGCGAAGTCGAGCGCGCCGAGCTTGAACAGCCATCCGTCGGCGGCCCAGACCCAGTGCGCGAGCGGCGAGTAGACGAGGACGGACCACAGGATCGTGAACAGGACGAAGGCACCGAAGCGCTTCCGCTCGGCGAAGGCGCCGGTGATGAGCGCCGGTGTGATCGCGGCGAACATCAGCTGAAAGCCGGCGAAGAGGACGAACGGGATCGTCGTCGCGTAGGTCGCGCTCGGCGCCGCCCCGACGTTCATGAAGCCGAGGAAGTCGATCCCTCCGATCAGGCCCCAGCCGTTGACGTCCGTTCCGAACGCGATCGAGAAGCCAACGAGGACCCAGACCACGCTGACGATGGCGAGGCCGAAGAAGCTGTGCATGATCGTCGAGAGGACGTTCTTGCGACGGACCAGCCCGCCATAGAACAGGGCGAGTCCGGGCAGCATGACCATGACGAGCGCGGTCGCCATGAGCATCCAGGCGGTGTCTCCGGCGTTGATCTCCGTGGGTGGCATTCAATCCTCCGGGCGCGGGCATTCGTCCGATGGCCCGACCCTACGGGCGCGCGCGTCGGGGATCAGTCACCCGGGCGGAACGGTTGCGAAGCGGTTCGGTTGCGGCGACCCGAGGCGGGTTGCGACTCGGTTGCAATCGGCGAGCGAACACGGACTCCGTGATTGATGACCATCGGGAACATATGAACCCGGTCGTTCGGGCCCATGCGCGGGCCGCGGCCCTTCCTCGTATGCACCTGATGGTCATCGACGAGGAAGTGGGTCTTCGATCGCGACGATCGGGTATCAGCTAGCGGCTTGCCACGCCTCGAATGCGGCATACGATGCGGCGATTGGCGCACCGACGGGCTCCTCCTGGAGGCCGTACCGCCGCGCGTCCGGTGTCTTCACGCCGTTGCCGGTGATGAGCACGACCACCTCGTCGTCGGGCGCGATCACGCCACGGCGCAGCGCGGCCGCCGCCGCCGCGACCGTGACGCCTCCGGCGGTCTCGGCCTGGAGGCCCTCGAGCCGCCCGAGGTCGCGGATCGCCTGGGCCGTCGCCGAATCCGGGATGCCTTCGATCGAGCCGCCCGTCCTGCGAGCCAGCTCCAGGGCAAAGAGCCCGTCGGCCGGGGACCCGATCGCGAGCGAGCGGACGATCGTGTCCGGTGAGCGGACCGGAGTGATCGTGTCGGCACCGTCGGCGAACGCCGAGGCGACCGGCCCACAGCCGGCGGCCTGACCACCCACGAAGCGGACCGCCTTCGGCTCGACGAGGCCCACCTCGGCCAGCTCCTTGAAACCTCGGGCGACCTTCGTGAACAGCGAGCCAGAGGCGATCGGTGCGACGACGACGTCGGGCAGCCGCCAGCCGAGCTGTTCGGCGACCTCGAACGCAATAGTCTTCGAGCCCTCCGAGTAGTACGGCCGGAGGTTCACGTTGACGAACGCCCAGCCCTCCTCGTCGGCGATCTCGAGCGACAGCCGGTTGACGTCGTCGTACGTGCCGTCGATCCGGACGAGCGTGGCGCCGTACGCAAGTGCGTGCTCGATCTTGGCCGGCTCGAGGTCCGCTGGTACGAACACGAACGCCTTGAGCCCGAGCGCGGCCGCGGCCGCGGCCGTCGCGCCGGCGAGGTTACCGGTGGAGGCGCAGGCGAGCGTGTCGAACCCGAACTCGACGGCCCGGGCGGCGGCCACGGCGACGACGCGGTCCTTGAAGGACAGGGTCGGGTTCCGAGTGTCGTCCTTGAGCCACAGGCGCCCGAGCCCCAGCTCGGCGCCCAGGCGCTCCGCGCGAAGGAGCGGGGTCGAGCCGACCGGGAGGCCCCGTTCCGGCGCGGCGTCGACCGGCAGGAGCTCCCGATACCGCCAGATCCCCGGGGCGCGAGCCTCGATCGTCTCCCGGTCGATGGCGGAGGCGATCGCCGGCAGGTCGTAGACGACCTCGAGCGGGCCGAAGCAGGCCGGGCAGACGAACGAGGGCCCGATCGGCTGGGCGAGCGAACAGTTCCGGCAACGAAGGCCGTCGAGGAACCCGGAGCGCGCGGCAGGGCGCGCGGGCGTCGCCACCGGGGGCTGCGCGATCGTCTCGGTCGCCATCGTCGTCCTCCTCGCGGGGTCGTGACGAGTGGCTCCAGAAACCGGAAAGCCCTTCCCGGAGGAAGGGCCTTTGCATGAGTCCCTTATCTCGCAGGAGGTCCTGCCCGGATTTGGCACCTTGCCGGCGTCGCCGCCGGTAGGTTGTCGGGCTTCACAGGGCCGGTCCCTCCGCCACTCTTGATAAGTCGCTCTTCAGTTGTGCCCGGATGCTAGGCCCAGCCCCGGTCGCCTGTCAACGGGTCAGGCGGGGACGGCGGCCGCCGGGAGCCCCGTGGCTTCGTGACCCAGGTCGACGCATGGAACGCGGCAGCCGCGCGCGTCGCGGCCGGCAAAGCGCCCGAAGTGGAACCAGGTCGCCGGATCGGAGGCGCTCACGTGCTCCAACCGGCAGCCACAGGTGGCACAGGTCACGGGCGCGACCTGGCCGTCGCGAACGGCTCGGAAGGTCGTGCTGGTGGGATCGGTCGGGTGCATCATCGCGGGGCCTCTCGTCAGGAAACGGCGGGACTCACCCACCGTTGCCTGAAATCTACGAGCAAGACGCTCCCGCGTCGGCGCCGAGGCGGGATCGCGATGGTTGCGAACCGGTTACGGGCCGCGATCCAGGCTCAGGGAGTCGGCAAAGGACGGGTCGGCCGCGAGGAGAAGCCCGATGAAGTACGAGGCGTTTCGCGTCACCTTCGAGTAGTCCCCTGGACGAAGGCTACCGATCTCGTTGTAGCGAGCGACGAAGCGTTCCGCGGCCAACCGGCCGTCGCTCTGGCCACGACCGGATGACTCGGGCGTGAAGAACGGGCAGTCGAGGTAGACGCCCACCCGGAACCGCTTCCCGGTGACGGTCTCGAGGTCCTGCCCTTCCATTCGGCGGGCAAGGGCCACCAGCTGGTCGTACGTCATCCTCGGCCCCGTGGATGAACCTGGCCACTGAGGGCCGGGTGGGGATCGAACCCACGACACGAGGATTAAAAGTCCCCTGCTCTACCACTGAGCTACCGGCCCGGATCAAGCCTACCGGTTTCGCGCCGACGCTCTATCGTGGTCGCAGGCCCCGCCGAGGAGACCGATTGAAGACGATCGCCGCCGCTCTCGCCACCCTCGCGCTGGTCGTGGCGTGTACGCCGGCCGCGGCGCCCGCGACCCCCTCTCCAACCCCGACTCCGACGGCTCTGGCCTCGCTCGAGCCGGACGAATCGGAGGCGCCGGTCGGGGCCTGGAATTGCACGCTTCCCAGCCACTACGCCGCGACAACCGACCGGGCCCAGCTCACCGATATCCGGATCGGGCCACGCGGATCGGGTCCGTCGGGCTATGACCGGATCCTCTTCCAGTTCGAGGGCCAAGGCACGCCCGAGGTCGACATCCGCGAGGGCCAGCCGCCGTTCACCGAGGATCCCAGCGGCCTGCCACTCGAGGTCGCGGGCGAGGCGTGGCTCCTCATCACGTTTCACGGTGGCACCGCCGTCACGCCCGAGGGCGAGCAGACGTACAACGGCCCGACCGACTTCGCGCTCGGATTCCCACAGGTCGTCGAGATGAAGCAGGCCGGGGACTTCGAGGCGGTCAGCGACTGGATCGTCGGC
>Ga0136633_1002009_pt1 | contig 14434 bp, 13 predicted proteins | sample AntDrymeUQ832206_2_FD_105494 | JGI IMG/M metagenome (GOLD analysis project Ga0136633, IMG submission 105494) | Polar desert sand microbial communities from Dry Valleys, Antarctica - metaG UQ83 (22.06) | ecosystem: Environmental > Terrestrial > Soil > Desert | place: Antarctica: Dry Valley... | reverse complement strand
CGCTGCGGCCGCGCCGCGCCCGGGCCCGGCGCCTCGCGCACAGGAGCGCCGCGCCGGAGGTCTGCCTCGACGTCCTTCTCTCCGCGCGATCCTCCAGCGGATCGCGCGGCGCCTCTTCTAGAAGAGATCTCAATGGTGGGGAGCAAGAGCTTTGCCATCAGTACTCAGCCAGCTTACGCATCTCTTGCTCTATGCGATCGACATCGGGCAAGAACCAGTGCTCGAGCGCCGGAGAGTAGGGCATCGCCGGAACATGCGGGCCCCCGATTCGAACGATGGGGGCATCGAGCTCGAACATGGCCCGCTCCGCTATCTGGGCTGCCACCTCGGCCCCGAGCCCCAGGAACTTCGTGTCCTCGTACAGGATCATCACCTTACTCGTCTTGGCCACTGACTCGAGCACGGTTTCGATGTCAAGCGGATAGATGCTGCGCAAATCGATGACCTCGATCTCGATGCCGTCATGGGACAGACGTTCGGCGGCTTCGACGCAGAAGTGGTGCAGCAGGCCGTAGGAAACGCATGTCACGTCGCCGCCCTCTCGCCGCACTTTGGCTCGTCCGAACGAAATCGTGTAGCGCTCGTCGGGCACCTCGTCGCGCACCAGACGGTAGGTCTTCTTGTGCTCGAAGAACATGACGGGGTCGGGGTCCTCGATCGCCATCGTGAGCATTCCCTGGGCGTCGTACGCTGTGGAGGGTGCCACGACCTTGAGCCCGGGCACGTGGGCGAAGAAGGCCTCTACCGACTGTGAATGGTAGAGCGCACCGTGCACGCCTCCTCCGTAAGGCGCCCTGATCACCATCGGGACGCTGAAGTCGCCGTTGGAGCGATAGCGAATCTTGGCCGCCTCCGAAACGATCTGGTTGAAGGCCGGAAAGATGAAGTCGGCGAATTGCATCTCGGCCACCGGGCGCAGGTCGTCGAGCGCCATGCCGATGGCGACTCCGGCGATCAGACACTCGTCCAGCGGGGTATCGATGACGCGCTCGGAGCCAAACTCGTCCATGAGCCCCATGGTGGCGCGAAACACTCCGCCGCGCGCTCCCACGTCCTGGCCCAATACGATGACTCTGTCGTCGCGTCGCATCTCAGTGAGCATTGCGTCGTGCACGGCTTGAATCAGCGTCTTAATCGCCACTACTGCCCCTGCACATCGAGGTCGCTGTAGACGCCGGCGGCGGCGGTAGCGGGGTCGGGGAAATCGGCCTCCTCGGCCTCTTTCACGCCGTCCTGCACTTCCACCTTCGTGCGCTCCTTTAGCTCACTCACCTCTGCATCGTCGAGGACCTCGGCTCTCTTGAGATAAGCCTCGAAGCGCGGGATGGGGTCCTTGTCCCGCCACTCTTGAACCTCCTCGCGCGACCTGTAGGTGCGATCGTCATCGTCTGAGGTGTGAGAGTAAAAGCGATACGTGCGCAGCTCGATCAACGACGGCCCCTCGCCGGCCCGAGCTCGATCGACCGCTTCCTTGGTGAGGCGATACGACTCCAGGATATCGTTCCCGTCGCCTTCTTTCCCCGGAAATCCATACGCCATGGCTCGTTTGTACACGCGGCCTGCAACCTGTTTTGACTCGTGGACGCTGATGGCATACTGATTGTTCTCACACACGAACACCAGGGGCAGGGTGTGGATGCCGGCGAAGTTCATAGCGCCGTGCCAGTCGCCTTCAGAGGTTCCGCCTTCTCCAAACCAAGTCCCCACCACCGCATCCTCGCGTTTGAGCTTCTTGGAATAGGCGATCCCGGCCGCATGCAGGCACTGTGTTGCGATCGGAGACGACCCCGTGATGATGTTGTGTTTGCGCGACCCCCAATGAGCAGGCATCTGCCTGCCCGCAGACGAGGGATCCGAGACCTTGCCGAACAACCCGGCAAAGACGTCGGTCGCCGTAAAACCGGCGGCCAGCGCCAAAGCCATGTCTCGGTAATAGGGACACAAAACGTCCTTGCCTCGCTCGAACGCCCACACCGATCCTACTTGCGCCCCTTCGTGTCCGGAGACGGGGACGACAAACGGAGCCCTGCCCTGGCGGTTCAACGCCCACTGCCGTTCGTCGCAATAGCGCGCCAGCAGCATCATGTGGAACATCTCGATCAGATCCTCTTCTTTGAGGCCTAGATCGCTGTGCAGGTCGGTCATGTCCTCGCCTTTCTTGTGGCTCAGGAAATGAGCCGGAGCTCCTCTGCGTCTCGTGCCGTTGCGAGGGCTTGAGGTACATCCTTGGGAGTGACCCACTCGAGCGGGCGGCTCATCACCCGAGCGAGATGGCGTCCCAGGATCAGCGCGACTTCTTCGAGCCGATAGTGCACCCCGGTCTCCGCTTCGACCGAGGTGACCCAGTGGTCTTCTATGCCGCACGGCACGATTCCCTCGAACATCGAGAGGTCGGTGCTGACGTTGAGGGCGAAACCGTGCATGGTGATGCCGCGCGTGATCCTTACGCCAATGGCTGCGATCTTGTTGTCACCCACCCACACGCCCGTATGGCGCGTGTCACGATGCCCTTCGATCGCAACCTCAGCGAGGGACCCTATGAGCGCATTCTCTATCCCCCGCAAGTATTGAAGGACGTCGTAGCGATGCCCCAGCGCCACGATCGGGTAGCCGACTATCTGTCCGGGTCCGTGGTAAGTGGCCCTGCCCCCTCTATCAACCTCGAACAACGAGATGCCGCGCGCCCGCCTCTGCTCGGGGGTGTAGAGGATCTCTTCTGGAGTCGAACGCCGGCCCAAGGTGTAGGTCGGCGGATGTTCGAGGAGGGCGACCATGTCGTTGCACTCGCCGGCACGCCGGGCTTCGAAGCGGCGTCGTTGCCACGCCCACATGTCCTCGTAGCCGGCGCGCCCCAACCACGCGGCTTCGAGGACGCCGGGCTGCGCCGCGGCCCCCTCCTGATATCCCATCACCCTCCTAATGCCTTGTCAGAGGTAGTGCGCCAGCTCGCTTGAGAAGTCCATCGTCTCGAGCCGCTTCTTGAGCAAAGCCAAAAATCTCGAGGCCTCCGCCCCGTCGATGACGCGGTGATCCCAAGACAGTGTCACAAATCCCATGCTGCGAATCGCTATAGCGTCGTCATCTGTCACGACCACCTTCTTGCCGATCGCCTCGAAGCTCAGGATCGCTGCTTGGCCGCGCGGGATGATCGGCACCGAGACGATCGAACCAAAGGGCCCGGGGTTGGTTATCGTGAACGTGCCACCCTGCAGATCATCGGGCGCAAGCTTCTTGGAGCGGGTCCTGGTGACTATCTCGTTGACCGAGCGCGCCAAGCCGACGAGGTTCTTCTCATCGGCTCCCTTGACTACAGGGACTATGAGCCCTCCACCCTCCAGCGCGACTGCAATCCCGAGATTGACGTAGTGCTTCAGGCGGTTCGCCTGATTCTCTTCGTCGTAGGTCGAGTTGACCTCCGGCATCTCGAGGAGGGTCTCGCACAGGGCCCGTCCGAGAAAGCCCATGTAGGTGAGGTTGAAGCCCTCACGCTTTTTGAAATTAGCCTTGACCTGCTCACGCATCGCCACCAGCGGCGTCCAGTCGACTTCGACCGCGTTCCACGCTCGCGCCGTCTCCCGCACCGAGGCGGCCATGTGCTCGGCAGTGCGCCTGCGGATGTTGGTCCACGGGACGAGCTCCTCGCGCGCACCGGAGTCGGGGGAAGCGTCTTTAGCCTCTTTAGCTGCGGGGGCGTCCTTTTTGGCTGCGGGGGCGGACGCCTTCTCGGAGGCCTTCTCTTTGCTCGGCTCGGGGGCCTGCTCGCCCTTCTCGAGGAATGCGAGCACATCCTGCTTGCGAATACGGCCGCCCGTGCCGGTCCCCTCGACCTTATGGAGGTCGAGGTTGTGCTCGTCGGCAAGGCGCCGCACGAGGGGCGAGATGACCCCTCGCTTGGACCTGTCCCCGTCTCCCTCGGACGAATCCACCGCCTGCTCAGCGGAGGGCTCCTTCTCTTCGGTTGCCGGCTCGGAGGTGGCGGCAGGAGCCTCCTCGGCCGCCTCCTCGACGGTGTCCTCCTCGGCCTCGGCTCCGGCCGCCTCTTTGCCGACGTCTCCTTCGCTCGGCTCGGTTTCCTGAGCCTCGGCGGCAGGCTGCTCTTCCTCCGATGCTTCAGCCTCTGTCTCTTCCTGCTGTTCGGCTTGCTCGGACTCCTCGGAATCCTCGCCGGACTCGGACTCGCCGTTCGATTCGGCTGCACCGTCTCCCACGAGCGCGATGGCGGTGCCGACCTTGACCGTCTCCCCCTCGCCTACGAGGATCTTCTGGATCGTCCCCGCCGCCGACGAGGGAACCTCGGAGTCGACCTTGTCGGTCGACACCTCGACGAGGAGCTCGTCCTCATCGACGGAGTCGCCCTCTTGCTTGAGCCACTTGGTAATCGTTCCCTCGACGACGGATTCGCCGAGCTGAGGCATCTTGATCTCTGTCGCCATCCACCGACCCTTTCAACCTGCGAACCAACCGACACTGTCGTCGCCGCAACGAGTACAAAGCCCTCTTTCGAGGTTACCCCTCCGGAGAGGTGGTCACCCTCGGCTGCGGGCAGTCGGTTCTCCCGGCCGCTGCAGCGCAGGTTTGGCCCGAGACGACCACATAGGTCTTTTGGGCAATGTTGGCCCCGACCTCAGCAGCGCCGGGCGAGGTTCACGCGGAAACAGTTGCTGGTCACACCACCACGATTCGCAGGTAATCGGTGCTGCCGGCCCTCGGCCCGGCGCTGCCCGCCACCAGAGCCACCAGATCCCCGGGAGACACGCACCCGGCCCTCAGCGCGGCCTGTGTCACGCGCTCGACGTCCTGGCGGTCGTCGTAGGCGACGGGAATATCCGGCAGGTGGACTAGCTCGACGCCCCACACCGCGGCGAGACTGCCGAGAGTCGCGAGGCTCTCCGAAAGAGCGACGATTGGCATGCTGGGCCGGGAGATCGCGACCCGGCGCGGCGTGCTTCCCGTGCGCGTAGGACAGATGATGGCAGCTACCGAGAGGTCCTCGGCGGCGCGCCACCCCGCGCGCGCAACGGCCCACGAAACGGCGTCGGTGACGGCGTCCTTGCAGATGCCGTGCTCGGTCTCGAGTGAGGCTTCGGCCGTTTCCGCAAGATCCGACATCGTTCGTACCACGTTGACGGGATCGTTGCCGACCGCGGTCTCCTCGGAGAGCATGAGGGCGTCGGTCCCATCCAGGACCGCGTTGGCGACGTCGGCCGCCTCCGCCCGCGTGGGCAGGGGGGATCGGGTCATGGATTCCAGCATCTGGGTGGCGGTTATCACCGGCCGGCCCCATTCGTTGCAGGTGCGGATGATCTCCTTCTGGAGGATGGGAACGCGGCGCAGCGGCGTCTGGATGCCGAGGTCGCCGCGCGCCACCATGACCAGGTTCGCCTCGGCAACTATCTGTTCGAGGTTAGCCACGGCCGAGGCGGTCTCCACCTTCGCCACGATCAGCGGCTTGGGACCGTGCTCTCCAAAAGCGGCACGAGCGCGCTGGATGTCCTGAGCGTCCTTGACGAAGGACAAACCCACGAGGTCGGCGCCCATTTCGATGGCCGCGTTCGTGGCCACCTCGTCCTCGGGCGTGAACGCACGCACGTGAGCCTCGGCACCGGGCAGATGCATTCCCTTGCGCGAACGCAGGATGCCGGGCCGCATCACCTCGGTGGCGACATCGGCCCCTTCGATCGACGTCACGCGCAATACGATCTCGCCGTCCGCGAGGAAGATCTCGTCGTCTTTCGAGACCATGTGAGCGAGATCATCCACCGAGGTCGACACACACGATTCGTCTCCCTCTATGTCCTCGGCGGTCAGCACGAGCCGGCTATCGAGTGAAAGGTAAGCCTCCCCCGAGGCGATCGGTCCGGTACGCATCTTGGGGCCCGGTAGATCGACGAGCACGCCGACGACCCTGTCGACCTCGGCCGCCTGCTCGCGCACGGTTGCAATGGTGGCCTGGTGAGCCTGCTTCGTGTCGTGGGCGAAGTTGACGCGAAACACGTCAACGCCCTCATCGATCAGAGCGCGCACGACTTTGGGGTCCCGGCTTGCGGGACCGAGCGTGGCAACGATCTTGGTGCGGCGGCCCATTCTAGACACCCCTTCTCAAGAGGAGGCCTTATCGAGAATGTCGGCCAGGTCCGTCACCTGATCTGCAGGCGGGGGCCGGACTTCGACAGTGGTTCCGAAGTCGTAGAAATCGACGGTGATCGACGACGACAGGCTCCCGGTTTGCTCGGAGCCTCCATAGCTGTAGCGCACTCGACGCAGCAAGCCCGCCGAATCGATCCACGCGTTGACGGGGACGCTTTTCGAGCCGGACGCCTTGATCGCCTGGGTCAGCGCCTCGCGCATCTCGGCCGGCGCCTGCTTCACGGCCTCGCTCATATCAACCACGGCCTTGTAACGGGTGGTTTCGACATCGCGCACGGTCTCCGAGCCGAGCTCCTCGACCTTGCCCGCGCCCTGAAGGAACTGAAGATACTGGGAGGGGTCCGCTTGGCCGAAGGCGTTGAATTGAGATGCGCCGCCGCTCTGGCGCTGCAACTCTTTGACGTCGATCCTCACCCACGGCTTACTCGTCGGCACGCTTTCCTGGAGGCCGGGGAGCTTCATGTAGATGACACTCTCGTCGAAGATCACATTCACGCTTCCGGCGTCGCTTCCCGCGGCCACGGGCAGCTTTCCCAAATCGACCGACATATGGCCTTTGTTGCTGGAGTAGTCGAAGGCGCCCTCGGCCCGGTAGCCGCCCTGCGGCAGAGAGCCGTCCGAGGAGTCCACCGACACGCTGACGGACACCTTGGAACTCTCTTCCTCGAGGGTCTTCTCCGAGGCTGTGGCCAGCGAGCGCGCCGCCTCGTTGGATGACGTGGAGGACTCATCACCGCAAGCTATCAACAGCAGCAGTGCCACACTCAGCGCCCAGCAAACTTTTCGCATTGAGTTCATTTTACCGAACTTTTCCACCTCAGCAGCGCGGAGCGCTCCTTTCGCGGAGAAGATCGACATTCGGCTCGCGGCTCAGTCGTTCTCGATTCGCTGGGGCTGCGACCTCGTGCGGCAGACCTGCCGTCAGGCGGCTGCGGCGCTTCTACGGTCGTCGTGTGTCAGAACTTCGTGGCTATCAGGTGTGATGACTACGGTGTGTTCGAAATGAGCCGCGCTACTACGGTCCGCGGTGACGACGGTCCAGCCGTCGTCCATAAGCTCTACGTCTGCGGTCCCTGCCGCTGTGATTGGCTCGATGGCGATCGTCATGCCGGGACGAAGGATTTCTCTTCGACCAGGCGGCCCCACGTTCAGGACCGTCGGGGGCTCCCACAACTTCCGCCCGATGCCGTGGCCGCCAAGGCGGGACACGACGGAGAACCCCGCGCCCTCGACCGTTCGCTGCGCGGCCCAGCCAAGATCGCCCAAACGTTTGCCCGGTTCGCACATGGAGATGGCCGCTTGGAGCGCTCGTTCGGTTGTTGCGAGCAACGCAAGGGTTTCCTTGTCCACGCTTCCGATGGCGTACGTCCACGCGGTATCAACGTGGAACCCGTCATAGAAGAGCGCAACGTCAAGTGTCACAACATCCCCGTCCTTCAGTCGATAGGGACCTGGGACGCCATGAACAACGACGTCGTTGGGAGAGATGCATATCGCGCCGGGGAATCCCTGTAACCTGGAGGAGGAGCGTGCTCCGGCCCCGGTGATGAGGTCTTCGGCGATCCCATCCAATTGTCTGGTTGTTATGCCTGGACGCAGCCTCGCCTCCAGGCGGTTCATTACTTCTGCAACGACGCGGCCGCCTCGCCGCATCGCCGCAACCTCCTCGGGCGACTTCTTATAAACCATCGAGTAAGTATGGCACGCGTTCATCGGCGGGCGAAGCGGGCCTTGTCCACTCACCTCAGGAGTGAGTGGATCTCCTGATCACGCCTGGGGGCCGAAGCTCAGGGGAGGCCGGGCTGGACTAAGGGGTGGCCTGAAACTCGAAGCGTGTGATGACCGGACATCCGCTCGCTTGCAGGAAGTCCCAAAATGTCGCGCATCTGCCTTCTATCTGATACTCGACTTGATCAATACTAGAGAACTGGAAGACGGTGTGGTTCAGCAACTGAATTAAGATGACGCCTCCCTCGGATGTCGAAAGACTTGGGAGCTCCTCTCGAAAATCTCTAAGACTGACCGTGGCAGCGCCGCTCTGGTCCACGCCAATGCTCTCGACTAAACCGGCTGTTTCTGGAGAGAAGACTGACGATAGTCCCTGGCCACGCTCCTGTGGCGTCGGTCCTTTCACAAGCTGGTTCATGGCCGCTCGCAGCCTACCGACGACGCTGTCGTCTTGTTGAGGGGCTCGGCCGATCTACTCTCTGGTAAGAAGCTCTCTCGTAGGCCGACGCATCACTCAACTTGAGAAAGTTAAGGACGGAAGGCTCCCCTTTCGCCGTTGCCACTTGGGAAGCCGGCGGCGAGTCATTCGCGACGGGAGTCTCACTCGCCATCGTAGAGGGATGCTCGATCACTCCTGGCCGAATTTCGAACAAAAACATGGTCGTCCAGCCGAGAGCCCCTAATGATAAGAGAACTGCCGACGCAGCAACAGCGCGCCGACGACGATGCTGGCTACGCACTTCGGGCCCATTCCACCCACGTTGCCTGGGCTTGGTTCTGGAGTCTCCGTTCATCTGACTCCACTGATCTGGTCCTCCCTTCTTGCATCGACTAAGCTCCATTCCCTCGCCCACGCGATAAGTCAGTTGATCGAACTTTTCTACGTCAGCATCGCTCAGCGGGGCTCACGTTGAAAAGATCGCCGTTGGGCTTGCGGCGCTCCTAGGTGCCGTGCAGGGGCTTGCCGGCGAGGCCCAAGAACGTTTCGCCGATGGCCTCCGACAGAGTCGGGTGCGCATGTATCAGCTCTGCCAGCTCGGACGGGTAGGCCTCCCATGATGTTACGAGCTGTGCTTCGGTAATCATGTCCGACGCGCGCGGCCCGATTATGTGTACGCCGACCACCGCTCCGTCCTTCTCGGCCACGGTCTTGACGAAGCCCTCGCCGCCGCCCAGCATCAGAGCACGCGCATTGTGCGTGAACATGTAGCTCTTGGTGACCACGTCCATGCCCAGCTCTTTGGCTTTGTCCTCGGTAAGCCCAACCGAGGCGACCTCGGGCTGGCAATAGATAACGTGCGGGATGTTCTTGTAGTCGATAGGGGTGACGTCTTCACCGGCGATGTGCTCGGCGACTTTTGTCCCTTCCAGAAACGCAACGTGCGCTAGCTGGGGGTGCGGCCAGTTGGCGTCGGGGATCTGAATGGCGTCACCTATGGCGAAGACGCCACCAGCGTTCGTCTGGAACAGCTCGTTGGTGACGATGAAGCCGCGCTCGGTTTTGACTCCTGCGTCTTCGAGGCCGATATCCTCGGTCCGGGGGCCGCGTCCCACGGCCACCAGCAGCCGCTCGGCAGTCAGGGTCTCGCTACCGTCCCCCTTCTTCAGCTCAACTTCCACGCCCGAGTCACTGCTGGAGGCTCCCGTAACCTCAACACCGACGTGGAAGTTGATACCGCGCTCTTCGAGCAGCTTGGCCAATGTCTTGGAGATATCGGAGTCCTCGTTGGGAGCGATCTTGTCGAGCATCTCGACGACTTGGACGTCTGCTCCAAAGGATCTGTAGACGCTGGCGAACTCGAGACCTATGTAGTTGCCGCCGACGACGATGATCGATTCGGGAACGTCGCCGGCCGTAAGGCCGTGGCTCGAGTTATGGACTCTGTCGCCGTCCGCCTTGATAAACGGAAGCTCGCGCGCATACGAGCCCGACGCTATGACAAGACCTTCATCGGCTGTAAGAGTTCTGTTGCCGTCCGAGGTCTCGACTACAACTGTGCGTTCGTCGGTGATGCGGCCCATGCCTTGGACCAGCTCGACCTTATTCTTCTTGACCAGCCCGGATAGCCCCTTGTACATGCGATCGACCACTGAGTCCTTGAATGCAAGGACCTTAGTCCAGTCGTACTCCGGCTCCGCGACCGAGAGCCCGAAAGAGGAGGCGTTCCGAAACTCATCCATGAGGTCGGCCGCGTGCAGCAGCGCCTTGGTCGGTATGCAGCCACGATGAAGGCAAGTGCCGCCCACCTTGTCGTTCTCGACCATGGCCACCGACATGCCGAGGCCGCCGGCCCGGAAGGCTGCCGCATATCCAGCGTTGCCGCCGCCGAGGATCACCAAGTCAAACGAATCGTCTGCCACCACAGCCTCCTTCTGGTTCGCCCGACCGTCATCGAGGGCCGCTTCGCCGTCCTCCTGCCGAGTCCCCGACGATACATGCCCCCGGCGCGGCCACCCCGAACCGCGATTCGTGGCAGCATGGGGTCGGATGAGCCCGGAAGGGGCTCGATTACGAGGGATGGGGGCCAAGTGAAGGGAGACACGGTCGAAATCGTCGTCGATGTCTCCGATGGGACCAAGACCTACGTCATCGAGGCCTCCAAGGCGGGCCGCCGAGTCGAGATCTCTACCTCTCGGGGCGTGGTCGAGGTCTCCGAGGTCACTCGCACGGGGATCGTGATTCGCACCGGGAGATTCATGTCGAGCCGTGTTGTGGCGTTGATGGAGCATCCCGCTGAAGGCCCCGATCGGGCCGAGCCGAGGGCGGAAAACCAAGCCTCGCTGCTGTGAGCTTCATCCCCAAGGCGACCGCCGTGCTCCTCGCCGCCCTGCTCTTGGTGAGCGCGTGCACATCCGGGACCGAACGTTCGAGCGGTGGAAACAGCTCTGCGGCCAAGCCGGGAGGTTCCCAAAAGGAGCCGAAAAAAGAGCCTTCGGAGAGCCCGAAGCCCCCAAAAGAAGATAAGAAAGATGAGCCGGAGGTCGACAAGCCTGCCGGGCCCAAGCTCCCGCGCGGCGGACGCAGGCTGTTTCCCGACTACCGCGTGGTCGCGTACTACGGCACGCCCAGCACCGACGTCCTTGGTGTGCTGGGCGAGCAGGGGCCGAAGGAAACGTCCGCGAGACTACTCGAGCAGAGCCGTCCCTACAAAGTCGAGGGCCGCCCGGTGCTGCCTGCGTTCGAGCTGATCGCGACCGTGGCAGCAGGCTCGCCCGGCCCCGAGGGCGACTACAACCTCTCCTTGGACCATGCCGCAATCTCCCGATACCTCGCGGCCGTGCGCAAGATCAAGGGTCTGCTCATAATCGATGTCCAGCCGGGTACCGACACCTTCCTGGAAGAGGTGAAACCGTACGAGCGGTTCTTAAAGGAGCCCGACGTCGGCCTGGCGCTGGACTCGGAGTGGAGATGGGGCGCGGGAGAGACTCCGGTGGAGACGACGGGACACACGACCGCCGCAGAGATCAACGAGGTGTCGGCATGGCTGGCCGAGCTCTCCAAGAAGCACGATCTCCCCCAGAAGCTTCTCGCCGTCCATGCCTTCGCCACGGGAATGGTCAGGGAACGCTACGCCATCAAGGCGCATCCGAGGCTTGCATTTACTTTTCACATCGACGGCTTCGGCGGCAGAGCGGCGAAGCTCAGCAAGTACGACGTGCTTAAGACCGAGCGCAAGGGCTTCTTCAACGGCTTCAAGCTTTTCTACGACGAAGACGTCAACATGTTCTCACCCGCAGAAGTGCTCGGGATCAAACCACGGCCCGATCTCATCACCTATCAGTAGAGGACCCGCAGTGCTTGCAGTAGGGAGCCGACCCGGCGATGAGACCTCCGCACGACTTGCACACCGGGGGCTTGAAGCCGCCGGAGCGGTTCAGCACGGCCACACTCAATGCGGCGAAGAAAACAGCGAAGACAGCAATCAGCAAGCCGATTGGGTCTGATCGTTCGCTAACCGCAATCGCTCCGATAACGGCTGCAGTCACTACTATGGCCACGGCGATCAAGCGCTTGATCACTCGACCGTGATGGTTCCTTTCATCCCTTGGCTCTCGTGTGGGATGCAGAAATACCGGTAGGTTCCGGGCTCGTCGAGGATGATGTCGAAGCTGTCGTCCGGCTTGACAAGAGTGGCGCCGACGCCCTCGCGCGCTGCCCCCTCGTCTTTGAGGTTGCCGCTCGAGAAATACTCGGCTCCCTCCGGCACCCCGTCGTCGTAGGCAGTCACGCTGTGGGCCGCCCCCGAGTCGTTTCTGAACTCGAGGTTGTCACCCGCCTGCACGGTGACCTCCGATGGCGCAAAGCTGTTCCCCTCGGACATAAGCACGGTTCCGGGCTCGACCGAAGGGGAGCACCCCGGCAGCGCCGAAGCGATTCCCACCGCCACCACCGCAGTTGCAAAAAACCTCACGTAAGCAGGCCGGTGAGGTACATGACTACGAAGCCCGCAAGCAAGCCCAGCGCGACCATAGATGCGGCATCCTTGCGCCTGATCAGACTCTGTCCTATCTGCCACGCCACCTGCGCGATCGCGCCCGCTCCCACGCCGAAGGCGAACGTGCCCCACGCGGGCGAGAACGCAAAGCCCCCCGCCACCGCGCCCACGATGGCGGGAGCACCCGCCAGCGCGCCGAGAGCGGCGAAGTGCCACAGCGTCGGACGTGTCTCCACGGATCCGATCGGAGCCACGATGGCAAGCCCCTCGGTCGTGTTGTGCACCGCGAAGCCCAGGATCAAGAAGGTGCCGAGTGCGGCCTCGCCCGCCGCAAGGGCCGCCCCCACCGCCAGTCCCTCCCCGAGGTTGTGGAGGCCGATTCCGGCCGCCACCAGATAAGCCAGGGCAAGTGCGGAAAGGCGCCCGTCGCGACGGGACTGCAGGTACTGCTCCAACACCACCAAGCCCACGACCGCAGCGAGCGCGCCGGTGGCGAACAAGCCGAGGCCGTTGAGTGAGACGGCCGATTCCGCGGCCAGCTCGAAGCCCTCTGCGACCGCGTCCACCAGCAAGAACAAGAGCAAGCCCACCGTGAACGCGAGAAAGAAGGAGAGCCAAGCCGTGCTTGCGCCCCTGAGGGCTGGGAACCACAAGAGGCCGATGGCCACGGGGATGATCCCTATGTATAGGCCCAGGAGCGCGTAGACCAACAGGGTGGAGGCGTCGGGGGAGGGAGTGAGTGCGGCGGCCTCGATCTCGTGCTCGATGACGGCGCCGGTGGACGTGACCAGACCGATCGAAAGCGGAAGCCCGTCTTCCCACGGATACTGGATCGTAAAGGTTGCCGTCTCGAGACGCCCCAGCCGGCCGTCGGTGCTCTCGTAGCTGCGGTAGGCGTCGTTGACGAGGACCTGGGCAACCGAGACGGAGTCGGGGCCATCGTTCCTGACGTGTAGCTCGATCTCGCCTTCGGACAGAACCGCGCGCTCGACCGCCACGACTTCGGCGGGAGGCACGTCTCTCAGCGACGCTATGGGGTTCGCCACGATGAAGAAGACCACCAGGAGCGCAATCAGAAGCAGTGGGATCGTGCCCGTGACCCACAGCGGCACTCGTTGCGAACGTGCGGCTTCGGTAGCCATCAGGCCACCTCGAAAGCGCTCATCCACCCGAGCTCGACGAACTCGGTCTGGTGTGCGTGAAACATGAACTGGCCGGGCTGTTTGTAGGTGAACTCGATCATGTGCCGCTCGGCCTGACCCATGGAGATCGTGTCGGTGAACTCGTCCGGCTGAAGCGAGGTGCCGGTTCGGTAGAGGTGGAAGAAGTTGGCGTGCAAATGGATCGAGTTGATGGGGTCGAACTCGGTGATGTTGATCACATGTGCACGCTGCAGCTCGCCGGCATTGATCTTGATCGGATCGTTCATGTAGGCGAACGCAATCGTGTTGACGGCGTAGACCTCGTTCTCGTTGTCGAAGTTAGTATCGAAAGCGTTCATGACCATGACCATCTCATGGGCGTCGGGGCGCCCCTGTTTGGGATCGACTATGAAAGCCCCGTAGAGACCACGATGGATGTGCTGGGGCAGCGGCAACGAATGGCAGTGATACAGATGCGTTCCAAAGGGATCGGCGATGAAGTCGTAGGTGAACGACTCCCCCGGTTGCGCCTCACCGAAGCCCGGGACGCCGTCCATGCCGGAGGGATGGAATCCGTGAAAGTGCATCGTGTGAGGATGCTCGCTGGCATTCACCATCTCGATTCGGATCCGGTCACCCTCGGTAGCGCGAATGGTGGGGCCGGGCACTCTGTTGTTATAGGTCCATGCCGGAAAGAACACGCCCGGGGCGACCTCGATCTCTTTGTCTGCGACCACGAACGTGTACTCACGCACTGTTTTTCCCGAACGGTCACGGGAAACCTCCCCGCCGTCAAAGTCGGTGAGGATATCGCTGGGATGGAAGCCATTGGCCGCGTGGTCGACACGGCCGACCGCGCCGAGACCGTGACCGGCGAGCCGATGCTTCGAGCCCGAGTGAAGTTCGTGCTGACCTGCGTCTTGGGCATTCACCAATTCACGGCCCCCCAGCAGCGTCGCGCCGGACAGCGCCCCCGCGGCT
>Ga0136633_1002008_pt1 | contig 14434 bp, 13 predicted proteins | sample AntDrymeUQ832206_2_FD_105494 | JGI IMG/M metagenome (GOLD analysis project Ga0136633, IMG submission 105494) | Polar desert sand microbial communities from Dry Valleys, Antarctica - metaG UQ83 (22.06) | ecosystem: Environmental > Terrestrial > Soil > Desert | place: Antarctica: Dry Valley... | reverse complement strand
GGCGATCCAGCGGCGCTGGGGAGGGCAATCGACAACCTCGTCGCCAACGCACTCGAGCATGGGTCCGAGCCGGTCACGGTCGAGGCCAGCGCGACGAACGGTGAGGTCGTCCTGGCGATCCGAGATCGTGGCCTGGCAGGCGCGCCCGAGCGCCGCAGCGAACGCGACCCGCGCCGCGGACACGGCCTTGGGATCGTCGCTGAGATCGCCGAGCAGCACGGAGGGGACGCGCTGCCGTTGCGGACCGGGCCGGCCGGGACCACCGCTGCGCTGCGCCTCCCCTCAGGGCCAACACCTTCGCGGGCGGGATCGTGAGCAGCCGCGCCAGGGCAGCTGGTTTCGCGATCGCCGCGGTCCTTTGCGCGATCGCCTCGGCGGGTATTGCCGCGGGCTACAGCGACAGCGTCGAGCAGCAGCTCGGTGAGCTGCGTCGGGTCGTCGTGGTTTCCGATCCGCTCGAAGCGGGCGAGACGATCGGCCGCGACACCGTTCGCCGCCGCTTCGAGCTGCGTGAGGTCCCGGTCAGATTCGCGCCTCCCGACGCGATCGCCGAGCCCGCCGCAGCGATCGGACGCGAGACGGCGATCCCGATTCCGGCCGGTTCCTATCTGATGGTCTCGCAGCTCGAGTCCGCGCGGAGTCCCGGCGAGGAACAGAGCGCGATCGCCCCTGGCACCGATTTGCAGCCGATTGAGATCGGCGTCACCGGTGCCGGTGCCTTGGCGTCGCTGGGACCCACAGCCGGGCAGCTCCACGTCGACGTCGCCGTCGCAACACAGCCCAACGGCGTCAACGGCCGTGTCGACGTAGTCGCCGCCAACGTTCGCCTGATCGCCCTGGTCGAGCGCCCATCGGAAGCGATCAGCGGCGAAACAGCCGACTGGACGGCAACCTTGGCTGTCAATCGCGAGACGGCCCTGCGGCTGATCGAGGCCGAGAGCTTTGCCGGCGAGATTCGACTGATCCCGCGAGGCTAGCGCCCTTGCCCTCGAGTGACCACCTCGAGCGGTTCGCGGTCGAGCTCCGCGACCGCCTGATCGAGCGCCGCCGTGCTGCGATCGTCTCGGGGGACGAGCGCCCGGTCGACATGCGCGCCTCGGTTCGGGAGATCGTCGATCAAGAGGCGATCGTGCTCTCAAGCGCGGGCCGCGACCGTCTGCTCGAGCGAGTCTTGCGCGACACGGTCGGCCTCGGTCCGCTCGAGGAGTTGATGGCGGACCCCAGCGTCGAGGAGGTTCTCGTCAACGGCCATGAGGACGTCTACGTTGAGCGGCGGGGCCGGCTCGAGCGGGTCGACCTCGGTTTCGAGGGGGAGGGGCAGCTTCGCGACGTGATCGAGCGCGTTCTGGCTCCGATCGGGCGCCGAGTTGACGAGCTCAGCCCGATGGCCGACGGCAGGCTCGCCGACGGCTCGCGGGTCAACGTCGTGATCCCACCCCTCGCCGTCGACGGGCCGATTCTCTCGATTCGCCGCTTCGGGGCAGTGCGTCCCGACCCGGCCGAGTTGATCCGCCTGGGCTCGATCCCCGCCGAGGCGATGGGACTCTTGGAGGCGGCCATCGCTGCCCGCTCCAACCTCTTGATCAGCGGCGGAACGGGGTCGGGCAAGACCACCGTGCTCAATGCCATCTCCTCGTTTATTGCGGAGGGAGAACGGGTGATCACGATCGAGGATGCAGCCGAGCTGCGGTTGCGCCAGGCACATGTCGTCCGGCTCGAGAGCCGGCCGCCCGGCGTCGAAGGAACCGGCGCGATCTCGATTCGCGACCTCGTTCGCAACGCGTTGCGGATGCGCCCCGACCGTCTCGTCATCGGCGAGGTTCGAGGGGCAGAGGCGATGGATCTCCTGATCGCGCTGAACACCGGGCATCGCGGTGCCCTCTCGACGATTCACGCGAACGGGCCCCAAGACGCCGTCGCGCGGCTCGAGACTCTCGCCCTGATGGCGAACCTCGAGCTCCCCCATTCGGTGGTGCGCGATCAGATCGGAAGAGCCGTCGACATCATTCTCCATCTCGAGCGCGGGCCGGAGGGAACCCGGCTTGCGACATCGATCGCCGAGTTGCACGCTGAGCCGGGAAAGATCGTTGTCAGGGAGCTCTGGTCTCGGTGAGCGACGCCGCGCCGATCCTTCTCGCTGCGCTCGGCGGCGCGGCGCTCGCGCTCGCGATTCGGGAGGCGGTCGTCGCGGTGCCGGCGCTGGCGAGATACGTAGGGGTCGCGGTCGGCGCCTTTCTCAGGGTCGGGCGGGAGGGGCGGACTCCGACCGATGTCGAGCAGCGTCGGCTCGGCGTCATCGCCGGCGCCGGCCTCGGCGGTCTGGCGATCCTGATCGGAGGGATCAGCCCGCTCGCGGCCCTCGTCTTCGCCGGCCCGACGCTGGCGGGGGTCGCAATCGGCCGAGGCCGGCGCCGCTACCGGCGCGCGATCGAGCTGGCCGTTCCCGAGATCGCCACGGCGATCGCCGACGCTCTCGCGGCCGGTGGCTCGCTGCGAGGCGCGCTCGCCTCGGCGGGAACGGCGCTGGAGGGGCCTGCGGCGACGGAGCTGGCAAGAGTCCGCGCCGACCTCAGCCTTGGCGCCTCGACCAGACGAGCCCTGGAGGAGCTTGGTGGGCGGATCGCCTCCGAGCGGGTGGACGCACTGGTTCGAGCTGCCCTCTCCCAGCAACGCTCCGGTGGTGATCTCGCCGGCCTCCTTCGTGCCCACGCGGTGGCGGCGGCGGAGCGGCAATGCAGCGAGGCCGATGCGCGGGCTGCGACGGCCCAGGCGCGCCTGACCGGCTTGATCGTCGTTGCGATGCCGTTCGGCGCGGCGCTGCTCGTCGAGCTGCTGAGGCCGGGATTCGTCGCCGGGATGCTCGCCGAGCCTGCGGCAGCTGTGATGCTGGCGCTGGCCGCAGCCCTTCAGGTTGGGGGCTTCTTGGCGATTCGCCGGCTCGGCAGGGTCTAGGACGAGATGAGCCCGCTGCTGAGCGCGCTCGCCGTCCTGATGATCGCCGCCGCGATTCGCGAACGGGTGGGGCAGAGGGGACGTCCGCTCAGCGAGGATCGTCGCCGGATGGCGAGGCGAGTCGAGCGGCTCGCCGGGGCGATCGGCGTCGGTAGCTCGGCGGCCGAGCGGCGGATCGCCCGGGCCGGGGTCGCGGGTCGCATCAGCCCGGCGGGACTCCTGGCGACCCGAGCGGCCTCGGCGCTTCTCGCGCTCCCGCCCGCCCTCGTGGCTGCGCCGGTCGCGCCCGGCCGGCTCGGCATCCTGGTCACCCTTGGCTTGCCGCTCGCCGCCCTCTTCGCCCCTGACGCGATGCTCGATCGGCTTGGCTCGAAACGGCGGGCAGGAATTACGGAAGCCTTGCCTGAGGCGCTCGATCTGATGGCGGTGGGGGCGATGGCGGGGCGGGGTTGCGGCCCGCTTTTGGCCGATGCTGCGCGCGGCAGTGCCGGACCGCTCCGAGCCGAGCTCGCGGACGCGGTCGCCGCGATCGAATGCGGAAGCTCCCAGGAGGCGGTGCTCCGAGAGCTGCGCCGTAGCGGCGGAGGTCCCGAGCTCGCCTCGCTCGCCGCCACGCTCGAGCGCTCCCGCCGCCACGGCTCGCCGCTGACGCGTGGCCTTCGCGAGCAGTCCCGCTCGCTGCGCCAGGATCAGCGCAGGCGGACCGGCGAGCGGGCGACCAAGGCGGCGCCGAAGATCCAGCTCGTCGTCGCCCTGCTGCTCGTCCCCTCGGTCCTTCTGATCGTCGCCGCCGCAGTCTTGGCTGGATCGGATTCGCTGCTGACGGTGCTTTGAACAGCCCAAGCATGAAGTTCAGCCGCCACGCGAAGAATCAAATGCGCCTCTGCAAGATCTCCCCTGCCGAGGTGGCGTCGATCATTGCCGCCCCGGAGTCCGTCGACTCAGACCCACCGTCAAGTCATTCCACCGCTTCGCCGCGCAATCGGTGGACGACCGCCGCGGCTGCCTCGCACATCGAGTCGAGATCCGCGGCGCTCTTGCGATGCTTCTTGACGTTGACAAGCAGTGAGCCGGCCGAGCACTCGAAGGCAAAGTCCTCGGGCGCATGGTCGCTGAGCCAGACGATGAACTTCGGGGTGAACACCTGCCGCATCCAGTTCTCGTCGTCGTTGGCGCCGTAGAAGATCTCGTAGTGCTTGTCGAGCTGGGCGCTCTCGAGCTCGAGGCGCTTCATGCGCCGGAACTTGTCCTCGAGGCCGTCGAGCATGCGTAGTCCGTAGCGGCGCTGGCAGTGGATGTCGGCCGCCTTCTGTGCCACTTCGGGCACGTCGAACATCGCGACCGTGAAGCGGTAGTAGCTGGTCTGCCGGTTGCCTTTCGAGTCTCTCGTGTGCTCCTCGTAGGTGTAGAGGCCGACAACGCCTTGCTCGCCGCCGGGCAGCTTGCCGCCCATCAGGTGCTCGGCGTAGCGCTCATCGCCCTTGCGAAGCAGCGGGGTCGTGGGGGGCAGAGAGGCCCGCTCGGCGCGCTGCAGCCCACGGGCGGTGGCGTAGGCGTCGAAGAAGTCCTCCTCCGCCTGTCCGGAGGCGATCACCCAGATGATCAGGAAGATCAGGAGCACGGTGCCGGCGGCGGCGGCCGCGCCGATCGCCGGCCCGGCGGCGATCGTGGTGCCGACGAAGGCGGCGATCACGGCTGTCAGGCCGATACTGAGCGTGACCGGATGCCCGGCCAGGCGCCGCAGGTGCCTGGCACGGTTGTCGTCGCTGTCGAGCGGAGCGGCGGAGTCGATCGCTGCGGCGACGGAGGCGCCGCCTGAGGTCGCGGCGCCGGGCACCGCGGCGGCCACCGTCTCAGCACTCTTCCCTGGCGACTGCCCTTCGTTCATCGACTGAGCCTAGATCAACGGGAGCTGCAAGCGGACTTGCAGCGGCCGCCCCCGGAAGGAGAACGCGCCTCGGTGCCTGGGCAGCAGTTCTGGCGGAAAACGTAGTCATAACGCCGGATCCAGACACCTAGCAGGTGATCCCGACGCGATCACGCCTGCGAGGGGCGCTGATCCTCCGAGCCGCGATCCGCCTCGAATCGAAACGAGTGGGGAGAAGGTGTTGCAAAGTGGGAGAGAGTGGGGTAGTGTGGCGCAGCAGAAACGTAACAACGGACCGGGGAGGCGGATTCCTCCCATCTACCTCCTCGGTCCCCACAACTTCAAGGCCGATCGCGCGACTCCCGCCACCCAGACCCCCCATCCCAGATCCCCAAAGCCAATGAGACTCCGAGGTCAACACGAGCACAGCCTCGACGCCAAGGATCGGATCACGATCCCGTCGCAGCTTCGTCACGCCTTCGCCGAGGGCTGCACGATCGTGGCGAGCGTCGACCCGTGCATCGAGATCTATCCGAAGGGCGTCCTCGGCGACGTCGAGGACTCGGGCCTGGCCCCGCTCGGCAGGATGAGCAAGGACGCGCGACGGATGCGCCGCCGCATGTACGGCGCCTCCGACGAAACGGAGCTCGACTCGGCGGGACGCATCCGCGTCCCCCGCAACCTCCTCGACCATGCCGGATTGGCCGGCGTCTGCACCGTGGTCGGCGCCGGGGAGTACCTCGAGATCTGGAATCCAAAGGCCTGGGCGGCCGAAAGTGGCGAGATCAGCGAGGGGGCCGAGGCGCTGAACGAGCGCGCGGCGCTCTTCGAGCAGGCTGCGACGGCGCAGGCCGAGACGAGATGACCATCACCCTTCCTTATATGAGCAGCGAGCACGTCCCAGTCCTCCCCGCAGAGCTTCTCCTCTATTCAGAGGCCGGAGCCGGAGAGGTCGCCGTCGATTGCACCTTCGGAGCGGGCGGCCACGCCAGGCTGCTCGCCGAGCGTCTTGGCGAAGCGGGGACCTTGATCTGCATCGATCGCGACCCGGCGGCGATCGAGCGCTACGAGGAGTTCGCCGCGGAGGCTCAATGTGAGACGCGCTTCGTTCGTGCCGACTATGCCTCCGCGCTCGCAGAGCTGGCCGCGGAAGGTGTCAGGGCGGACCTGATCTATATGGACCTCGGGGTTTCCTCGATGCAGATCGACAATCTCGAGCGCGGATTCTCTTACTCCTTCGATGCACCGCTGGACATGCGAATGGATACGAGTGGGGGAACGACCGCCGAGGAAGTCCTCAATGAGTGGCCGGAGTCACGGCTTGCAGACGCGATTCGCCATTACGGGGACGAGCGCCACGCGCGCTCAATCGCCTCCCAGATCGTCGCCCGCCGTCCGCTGCAGACGACCTGCGAGCTCGTCGAGGCGGTGCGTCAGGGCGTGCCGCCGGCGGTCCGCTTCGGGCGTGGCAATCCGGCGAAGCGAACCTTCCAGGCGATCAGGATCGCGGTCAACGGCGAGCTCGACCAGCTCGATGACGGACTTCCCCTTGCCTGGCAGCTGCTCGCCCCCGGCGGCCGCCTCGCGGCAATCTGCTTCCACTCGCTCGAGGATCGCCGAGTCAAGCGCTTCATCGCCGGTCTCGAGCGTGGCTGCGTGTGCCCGCCCGAGTTCCCGATCTGCACCTGCGGTCGCAGCCCCGAGGCCGAGCGCCTGACCCGGGCCGTCGCCGCCACGGCCGAGGAGATCGAGGAGAACCCGCGGGCCGGCTCCGCACACCTTCGCGTTGCCAGAAAGCTAAGCGCCAACGGAGGTGATTCCTGATGGGAGCAGTGCCCGCGACCCGACCACGGCCGCGAACCAGGCCGCGCCCGAAGCCCGTGATGCCGCGCCCGGCTGCCCCGCCGCGCTCGCGGCCGGCCCGCCACACGCCTGCCGCCGGCTTCGCGATGCTGCCCGTCACGGCGGTCGGCAGGACCGCCGGCGCCCTCGGCGGCATCGCCGATTCCGGCTTGGTCGGCTGGCTGACCCGTGGTCGCGCCTGGATTGCCCTGCTCGGAGTCCTCTTGGGCGGCATCGTCGCGCTCAACGTCTACGGACTCTCACTCAGCGCCCAGACCAGCACAACGCAGACCAAGGTCGACCAGTTCGAACGCGAGAACAGCGTTCTCGCCGGCCGGGTTGACCGCCGCTCTTCGAGCCTGCGGATCCAAGAGGTCGCTTCGGCGCTGGGGCTTGCCGCGCCGGCGCCCGACCTGATCCGCTACTTGAAGCCCGGCGCCGAAGACGGCAAGGCCGCCGGCGAGCGGATCGCGGATGGCTCGATCGGCTCGAGCGCCGAGATCCCGCTTGTGCCGGTTGACCCAGCCGCGCTACCAGCCACAGATCCAACTGTTATCCCGGTCGCCGACCCCGCCGCGACCGTCCCGATCGAGCCGGCGCCGATTGAGTCGACGACCGCGCCGCCTCCGGACCCGGCGACGACAGCGCCGCCGGCCGATCCCGCCTACACCGCGCCGGTTGAAGGTGGCGGGGTCCCGATCCCGTAACTGAAGCTGATGTCGATGAAGCTGATCGAGCGCCGCGTCGGACTCCTCTTCGCGGCGTTCACGATCGCGTTTCTGCTGGTCATGGTCCGCGCTGCCTGGTTGCAGGTGGCCCGAGGCGACCAATACAGCGACAGCGCCCGCAGCCAGCAGGTAGCGACGGTCGAGGTGCCGGGGATGCGAGGCTCGATCCTCGATCGCAACGGCGAGACCCTGGCCGGCTCCGAGGATGCGGCGACGATCTCCGTGACGCCGTATCAGATCGAGGATCCGCCGCAGGCCGCGGAGCTCCTCGCCAAGAAGCTCGACCTCAAGGCCGACGACGTGCTCGCGAAGCTGACCGCCGACAGTGGCTTCGAGTACGTCGCCCAGAAGGTCGACGTCGTCACGGCAGAGCAGATCGAGCGCCTCGACCTGGTCGGCGTCAACATCACGCGCGACACCCGCCGGACCTATCCGCAGGGGGAGATCGCCGGTCGCGTGATCGGCGCGATCGGGACCGAAGGGACCGGTTTGTTCGGTCTCGAGGCCGCGCAGGAGAAGTTGCTTGCGCCCAGCGACGGCGAGCTTGCCGTCACACGCGATGCGCTCGGCGAGGAGATTCACCGCGAGGTTGTCGAGCCTGCCGAAGCCGGATCGGACCTGCAGCTGACGATCGACGGTGAGATCCAAGCCGAGACCGAGCAGGTCCTCGATCAGATTGGCGCCACCTACAAGCCTGCCGGGGCGACGATCATCGCCGTTGACCCGCGCGACAGCTCGGTTTTGGCGATGGCGAGCTGGCCACCCGTCGATCCGAACAACTTGGAGGAAGCGCCGGAAGACGTCCTCTCCAACATGGCGACCGGTTTCACCTACGAGCCTGGCTCGACCTTCAAGGCGTTCACCGTCGCCGGCGCCGTAGAGGACGGGATAGTCACGCCGCGGACGACCTTCAACCTGGCGCCGACGATCAACGTCGCCGACCGGACGATTGGGGAATCGCACGAGCGTGGCACGATCACGGCGAGCGTCGCACAGATCCTTGCCGAGTCCTCCAACGTGGGCACGGTGACAGTCGGACTCGAGCTCGGCGCTGAGCGCTTCTCGGAGTGGGTTGACGAGTGGGGGTTCGGCGCTCCGACCGGAATCGACTATCCCGGCGAAGAGCAGGGCATCGTCCTGCCCTATGCCGACTACTCGGGCTCTTCGATCGGCAACATGCCGATCGGCCAGGGAATCTCCGTGACGCCGCTTCAGATGGTCGCCGGCTACTCGGCGATTGCCAACGGCGGCATCCTTCGCCCACCGCGCTTGATCGAGAGCGTCGACGGCGAGACCCAGGAGGTCGCCGACGGTCGCCGCGTGATCAGCGAGAAGACCGCCTCCCAGGTGCGCGAGATGCTCGAGGGGGTGCTCGCGCCCGGCGGCACCGCCGCCGAGGTCGAAGTCCCCGGCTACACGCTCGCCGGCAAGACCGGCACCGCAGAGAAGGCGATCGACGGCGGCTATTCGAGCACCGACTACGTCGGCTCCTTCGTTGGCTTTGCCCCTGCCGAGGATCCCGAGTTCCTGGTTGCCGTAATAGTCGATTCACCGACCCAGGGCAGCTACTACGGTGGCACCGTCGCCGCACCCGCATTCGGGGAGATCGCGACCTTCGCGCTGCCCTACCTCGGCATCGAGCCCTAATAGGCTGGGGCCGTGATGACGCTCGCCGAGCTGATCGACGGGCTTTCCGTCCGGGCGCTTCGTGGGGACCGCGCGACCGAGATCGAAGACGTCGCCTATGACAGCCGCGAGGCCGGCCCGGGCACGGCATTCGTCTGCGTCAGCGGCCTCAGCAGCGACGGGCATGACTTCGCAGCCGCCGCGGTTGAGGCCGGCGCCTCGGCTTTGATCGTCGAGCGCCGTCTGGATCTCGGCGTCCCCGAGGTCGAGGTCGAGAGCTCACGCGAGGCGATGGGGCCGATCGCAGCGCGGCTGTTCGGCGAGCCCAGCACAAGGCTGGCCGTCGCCGCGGTGACCGGGACGAACGGCAAGACGACTACCGCTTTCCTGGTCCGAGGCATCCTCGAGAGCGTCGGCATGCAGTGCGGGTTGATCGGCACGATCAAGCGTGTGGTCGGCGGGGTCGAGGAGGCCGCCGAGCGGACCACCCCCGAGTCGGTGGATCTGCAGCGGACCTTCAGACGGATGCTCGACGGCGGCGATCAGGCTTGTGTGATCGAGGTCTCCTCGCACGCGCTCAGGCTCGGCCGGGCGGCAGCGACTCGCTTCGAAGCAGCCGCCTTCACCAACCTCAGCCAGGACCATCTCGACTTCCACCCGGACATGGAGGACTATTTCTCGGCCAAGCGGCTGCTCTTCTTGCCTCCTCCAGACAGCGCCATGGCGCCGCCGGCGAACGTCGCCGTCAACGTCGACGATCAGTTCGGGACCAGGCTCGCCACCGAGATTCGCCTCGCCGGACATTCGCGTCTGACGACCTTCTCGGCCACAGGGGCCGCGGCAGACCTGATAGCCACCGGCGTCGAGTTCGACAACGCCGGAGTCAGCTTCCGTCTTCAAGCCGGGGGGATCTCCCACGATGTGTCGCTTCCCTTGCCCGGTCATTTCAACGTCGAGAACGCCCTTGCCGCGACGGCGCTCAGCGCCGCGCTCGGGATTGAGATCAGCGCCATCGTCGCGGCGCTCGCGAGTGCCGCGCCGGTGCCCGGGCGGATGGAGCCGATCGACCAAGGGCAGGACTTCGCGGTTCTCGTCGATTACGCGCATAGCCCCGATTCGCTCGAGAACGTCCTTCAAGCCTCCCGCAAGCTGACCGGCGGCAGGCTGATCTGCGTTTTCGGCTGCGGCGGCGACCGCGACCGCTCGAAGCGACCGCTGATGGGCCGGACGGCATCGGAGCTGGCCGATCATGCGATCGTCACCTCCGACAACCCCCGCTCCGAGGATCCGGAGGCGATCATCGCCGAAGTCCTGACTGGGGTGGAGCCGGGCCGGGCCGAGGCGATCGCCGATCGCCGCGAGGCAATCGCCGCGGCGATGCGGCGAGCAGAGGCCGGTGACCTGGTTGTCGTTGCCGGCAAGGGCCACGAGCAGGGACAGGAGTTCGAAGCCGCTCGCAAGATCCCCTTCGACGATCGCGAAGTGGCGCGCGAGGAGCTGCGAGCGCTGGCGCGTGGGGAGGAAGGGAAGCCGTGATCGGCCTCGCCCCCGAACAGATCGCGGCCGAGGCGGGCGCGCAGATCCTTGCCCGCGGCCCTGCAGACGGCCACCATCCCGAACGCGCCGTGATCGATTCGCGTGGCGCCGGTCCGGGCGATCTCTTCGTCGGCATCGCCGGTGCCCGGGTGGATGGTGGCCAATTCGCGGCCGCGACGCTGGAGGCGGGCGCCTGGGGCGTGCTCGTCGACCATCGCCGGGCCGCTCGCCTTGCGGATGGCCCCTGGGCCGGCCGAGCCTGGATTCTCGGCTGCGAAGACCCTGTTCGGGCGCTGGCGCTGCTCGCCCGCGGCTGGCGTCGCCGGCTGGGTTGTCCGACCGTCGGCGTCACCGGCTCGACCGGCAAGACCTCGGTCAAAGACATCTGCCGGGTGCTGCTGCCGCGAAGAACCCACGTGACGCCCGAGAACTACAACACCGAGATTGGCCTGCCGCTGACGATCCTCGCGGCTCCCGAAGGCACGGAGATCCTCGTCCTCGAGATGGCGATGCGGGGCCTTGGCCAGATCGCCGATCTCTGCGAGATCGCCGAGCCCGGCGTCGCCGCGATCACCAACATCGGCCCGGTTCATCTCGAGCTGCTCGGCACCCTGGAGGCTGTGGCCGAGGCCAAGGCCGAGATCCTTGCCGGCCTCGGCCCCGAGGGTAGGGCGGTGATTCCCGCCGACGCCGAGACGCTCGAGCCCCATCTGCACGACGCGCTGACGACCTTCACCTTTGGTGCCGGTGGCGATGTATTCGCCGAGCGAGTCGAACGGGACTCCGCCGGCATCAAGGCCCTGATCGGGACCCCTCACGGCGAGGCGGTGTTCGAGTTCCCCTTCGACGAGGAGCACAACCTCCAGAACGCGCTCTGCGCGGTCGCGATCGGGATCGCGCTGGGCTTCGATCCCGCGGAGATGGCCGTGAGGGCTCCGGAAGTAACCTTCTCGCGCTTACGGGGCGAAAGGATCGAGCTCCGCTCGGAGATCATCGTGCTCAACGACTGCTACAACGCGAACCCGATCTCGATGCGCGCGGCGCTCGAGCACTTGGCGACCCTCGAAGCGCCACGCAAGCTCGCGGCGCTGGGCGGAATGGGCGAGCTGGGGCCCGACTCAGCCGCCTACCACGAGGAGGTCGGAGTGCTCGCGCGCAGATTGGGGATCGAGCCCGTGATCGGGGTCGGCGAGCTCGCCCGCGGGTACGGCCCCGACCATTGGCAGCACGATGCTGCGGCGGCAGGCGAGCTGGTTGTGAAGCTGCTCGAGCCGGGCGACGCGCTGCTCGTCAAGGGCTCGCGCTCGGTCGGCTTGGAGCTCTTGACCGACATCGTCGCCGCACGAGTCGGGAGCCCAGAATGAGCGAGCTGCTGATCGGCCAACTCGATGCCGCCGGAATCGACCGGGGCGAGGTGCTGATCGCCGGGATGGCGGCGATGCTGATCACGATCTTCCTCGGGCCACGCTTCATCGAGATCCTCCGCACCCGCGAGTTCGGCCAGCAGATCCGCGAGGAGGGCCCGCAGGGTCACCATACGAAAGCCGGCACGCCGACGATGGGCGGGCTGATCGTCTTTCTCGGCGTCTCAATCCCTTATCTCGTCCTCTCTGAGCGCGACACCGAGAGCCTCGCCGTCTTCGGGGTCGCGCTCGGCAGCGCTGGGATCGGCTTTGCCGACGACTGGCTGAAGATCATCAAGCGGCGCTCACTCGGCCTCTCTGCCCGCTACAAGCTGCTCGGTCAGATCGCGCTGACCGTGGCCCTCTGGTGGGTGGCGATCGAGGAGGTCGGACTCGACCCTTCGCTGCAGGTGCGGATCTTCGATTCCGAGATCTACCTCGGCCCGACCGCCTACATCATCCTCACCTTCTTCGTGCTCGCCGGCGCCAGCAACGGGGTCAATCTGACCGACGGGCTTGACGGTCTCGCGGCGGGGTGTTGCGCGATCGTCTTCTTGGCCTACACCGCGATCACGGTCACCACTGGTCAGGAGAGCCTGGCGCTGCTGTCGGCCTGTTTCGTCGGCGCGTCGGTCGGCTTTCTCTGGTTCAACGCCTTTCCGGCGCAGATCTTCATGGGCGACACCGGCTCGCTCGGCTTGGGCGCGGCGATCGGCGGACTGGCGGTGATGACCCAGACCGAGCTGCTGCTGGTCATCCTCGGCGGCATCTTCGTGATCGAGGCGCTTTCGGTCGCGATCCAGGTTTTGAGCTTCAAGAGCTTCCGTCGCCGCGTCTTCCTGATGGCGCCTATCCACCACCACTTCGAGATGATGGCCTGGTCGGAGACGAAGATCATGCTTCGCTTCTGGATTATCGGCGCCGTCTGCGCCGGGATCGGCTACACGCTCTTCCAGAACTCGATCGGGGTGTAGATCATTGCCAGCGACCGGGATGGTGCTGCGCTGAGCGCCACGGTGCTAGCGGCGCTCGCCCTGTACGGCTGAAGTAGTCCGGCGCCGCGCGCAGGGCGAAACCGCTCGGGCGCGAACATCCAAGGGATGAGTGCGCGCTCAGGACATCCCCGCCCGCCGCTTCCGGCAGGGCCATATCTGGTCGTCGGACTGGCCCGCTCCGGCGTCGCGGCGGCGACGCTGCTGGCGCGGCGCGGGGAGCGGGTTTTTGGGGTTGATTCGGGACGACCGGATCCGGACCCCTCGGAAGGGTTATGTGCACTCGGCGTCGAAGTCAGCTTGGATGATCCCGGGCTCAAACTCCTTGACGGCGTGAACGCGGTTGTCAAGAGCCCCGGCGTGCCGGCGGATGCGCCGGTGATCGTTGCGGCACGCGAGCGCGGGGTCCCGGTGCTCGGGGAGCTCGAGCTTGGCTGGCGACTGATTTCGAACCGCTTCATCGCAGTAACGGGGACCAACGGCAAGACGACCGTGGCGGAATGGCTTGGTCATGTGTTCCGCGCAGCCGGTCGTCCCGTCGACGTTGCCGGCAACGTCGGCACTCCGCTCACCGCGCTTGTCGACCAGGTCGGCTCGGGCATTGAGATCGTCTGTGAATGCTCTTCCTTCCAGCTCGAGGACTCGGTCGCATTCGCGCCCGAGGTGGCGATCCTGCTCAACGTCAGCCCTGACCACCTCGACCGCCACGAGACGCTCGATGCTTACCGCGCCGCCAAGCTGCGGGTCTTTGCCAACCAAGGGCCCGACGACCACGCAGTCTTTGACCTCGACGATCCGGTCTGCGATATCCCTGGGGATGCCGGGATGGCCAGCTACGGGGTCGAGGCCTGCGAATCGGATCCGGCCTGTCTCGTGTACCTGCGTGACGCCGTCATCGAGGCCGATGGCGAACCGCTGGTCGAGGCCGCCGAAGTCGCGCTCCCCGGTCTCCACAATCTCCGCAACGCAATGGCGGTCACAGCCGCCGCTCTAAGCGCCGGGATTCCTCGCGACGCGATCGCCAAAGGTCTGACCGACTTCGCCGGCGTCCCACACCGGCTCGAGCGCGTCGCCGAGATCGCCGCGGTGAGCTTTGTCAACGATTCGAAGGCGACCAACGTGGCCGCCGCGATCGCGGCAATCAATTCCTTTAGCGGCGGCGTTCGCGTCATCCTCGGCGGCAGTCTCAAGGGCGACAGGTTCACCGAGCTCATCCCGGCGGTCGCTGCCCAATGCAGCGCCTGTTATCTGATCGGCGCCGCGGCCTCGGCGCTCGCCGATGACCTCGCTGGCGCAGACGTCCCCCTTCACCAGTCTGGTGATCTCGCGACGGCGCTCGCTGCTGCAAGCGCCGACGCCGTCGCCGGCGATGTCGTCCTGCTCGCTCCGGCCTGCGCCAGCTTCGATCAGTTTCCCGATTACGAGCAGCGCGGCGAGCTTTTCCGTCAACTGGTTCGCGAGCTCGTTGAGGCCCGGCGATGAGCGCCG
>Ga0136633_1002007_pt1 | contig 14435 bp, 14 predicted proteins | sample AntDrymeUQ832206_2_FD_105494 | JGI IMG/M metagenome (GOLD analysis project Ga0136633, IMG submission 105494) | Polar desert sand microbial communities from Dry Valleys, Antarctica - metaG UQ83 (22.06) | ecosystem: Environmental > Terrestrial > Soil > Desert | place: Antarctica: Dry Valley... | reverse complement strand
GGGAGGGCGGCGGCGCTATTGGCGCAGCAGCGAGATCTTCCAGGCCGCTCCGGAGCGCACGAGCTCGAGCGTCTCGGGCTTCTCGTCGGAGCCCGTGCCGGAGGTGACCTTCGCGACGGCCTTGTCGCCGGTGATCGTCACGTCGTCGACCGTGACGTCGAACGAGTTGGCGAGCCGAAATTGCTGCTTGATCGCCGTCCGGCAGGTGACGCCCTGCTGCTTGAGGGTCGCGAGCAGCTCGTCTGCGAGCAGCTTCGTGCAGACGGCGTCGGCGTCGGCCTCACGGCCCGCCGTCTCGAGCGCCTCGACAGCTGCCGCGACCTTGCGGTCCTCGCCCTTGAACTCCTTGGCGGAGTCGCGCGGCGCCGCGCCCCCGCAACCCGTCACGATGATTGCCAAGAGGCAGATGCGGGGAAACCGATTCACGCGGTTCGGGAGCCTATCTAGACTGCGCGCACACGGTTGACCGCAATCACGCCACCACAGTCACCGATCCCTCGCGGCCGCCACGCGCCGCCGCTGGAGGTCCGGCAGGAGGTGCAGAAGGAGCGGCTGTTCGAGGCGGCGGCCGCGGTCTTCTCGCGCGTCGGCTACGCCGACGCCAGCGCGGAGGCGATCAGTCGCGAGGCCGGCATGTCCAAAGCCACGTTCTACGAGCACTTCGCCAACAAGGAGGAGTGCCTCGCCGCGCTCTTCGCCTACGCGTCGCTGTCATTTCGCGAAGCGTTGAGCGAGGCCTCGAGCGCCAGCGGGCTGGACTTCCAGGCGCGCCACCGCGCCGGACTGCGCGCGATCCTCGAGGGGATCGAGAGCAACCCGTTGATGGCGCAGGCGATGCTCGTCGAGACCGGCGGCGCGGGGGCGCGCATCGCCGAACTGCGCGACAACGCGCTGCACGCGATCGCCGAGCACATGTACGAGCAGACCGTGCGCGCCGCCGAGCGCGGCGGCGGGCCCGCGTTCGCCTCGCCCGACGACGCGTTCGCGATCGTCGGCGCGGCGTTCGTGCTCATCTCGCGCCAGCTGCGCACGGGCCATCCCGAGCGCGTCACGGACCTGCAGCCGCTGGTGGAGCGCCTGATCCTCGGGCTGCTGTCGCAGCGCGAGTCGTGAGCTCGGACGAGCTCGCCGCCATCGAGCGCGAGGTCGTCGGCTGCCGTCGCTGCCCGCGACTGGTCGCCTGGCGCGAGCTCGTCGCCCGCGAGAAGCGCGCATCGTTCGCCGGCGAGACATACTGGGGCCGGCCGATCCCGGGCTTCGGCGACGGCGCCGCGCGCGTGCTGCTCCTCGGACTGGCGCCGGCGGCGCACGGCGCCAACCGCATGGGCCGGGTCTTCACCGGCGACCGCTCGGGCGACTTCCTCTTCGCGGCGCTGCATCGCACCGGCTTCGCCAACCAGCCGACGTCGTTGCACGCCGGCGACGGCCTCGCGCTGCGCGATGCCTGGATCACGGCGGCTGTGCGCTGCGCTCCGCCGGCCAACAAGCCGACCCCGCGCGAGCGCGACACGTGCCTGCCGTTCGCCGTGCGCGAGCTCGAGCAGCTCGAGCACCTCCGCCTGATCGTCTGCCTCGGCGCGTTCGCCTGGGACGCGGCGCTGCGCCTGCTCGCGGCGCGCGGCGTGGCGGTCCCGCGCCCACGCCGGCGCTTCGGCCACGCCGGGGAGCTCGCACTGCCTGATGCGCCGCTCCTGCTCGGCTGCTTTCACCCCAGTCAGCAGAACACGTTCACGGGCAAGCTCACGCCGGCGATGCTCGAAGACGTGCTGGCGCGCGCGCGAGAGCTGGCTGGGCTCGCGCCCGTGCCGGGATGAACCTGCCGGCGAAACGCGGCGCAATGCGGCCATTGGATGGCCGCAAACGCGGCTAGCCTGGACCCGTGCCGTTGTCGCAGTTCACACCCACGGTTCGCGACTGGTTCGCGTCGGCGTTCGAGGGGCCGACGGAGGTGCAGGTGCAGGCGTGGCCGGCGATCGCGACCGGCGAGCACACGCTGATCTCGGCGCCGACGGGATCGGGCAAGACGCTCGCCGCCTTCCTGTGGGCGCTCGACCGCCTGTCGCGCACGCCGGCAGAGCACACGCGGCTGGTCTACGTCTCGCCGCTGAAGGCGCTCGCCTACGACATCGACCGCAACCTGCGCGCTCCGTTGCGTGGGATCGGCGCTGATCTGACGGTCGGCGTACGGACCGGCGACACCCCGCAGCGCGAGCGCGCGGCGATGCGCCGCAAGCCGCCGGACATCCTTATCACGACGCCCGAGTCGCTGTACCTCATGCTCTCCAGCGGCGCGCGCGAGATCCTCACGGGCGTCGAGGCGATCATCCTCGACGAGATCCACGCGGTCGCCGCGACCAAGCGCGGCTCGCATCTCGCCCTGACGCTCGAGCGCCTGGCGGCGCTGCAGGCGGACGGAACGCAGCCGCAAAGGATCGGGCTGAGTGCGACGCAGAACCCGCTCGAGGAGGTCGGGCGCTTCATGGTCGGCCCGCGGCGGCGCTGCACGATCGTCGACGCCGGCATCCGCAAGCCGCTGGACCTGCAGATCCACGTGCCTGTCGAGTCGATGACGGAGCCCGATCAAGGCCTTGATCCGACGACCGATCCGCTCGACCCGCTGATCTCCGGCGAGGCCACCCGCCGTTCGATCTGGCCGGCGATCTACCCCGAGATCCTCAAGCTCGTCAAGGCGCACCGCTCGACGATCGTCTTCGTCAACGCCCGCCGCGGCGCCGAGCGCCTCGCGATCCGCCTCAATGAGCTCGCCAACGCGGACCTGCCCCAGGGCGAGGCCCCGCGCGACATCGCGCGCGCCCACCACGGCTCGCTCGCGCGCGAGGAGCGCCTCGTCGTCGAGGAGATGCTCAAGGCGGGCGAGCTGCCGTGCCTCGTCGCGACCTCCTCGCTGGAGCTCGGCATTGACATGGGCGCCGTCGACCTCGTGCTGCAGGTCGAGTCGCCGAAGTCCGTCGCGCGCGGGCTGCAGCGCATCGGCCGCGCTGGCCACAACGTCGGAGACACCTCCAAGGGCCGCATCTTTCCGAAGTTCCGCGCCGACCTGCTCGAATGCGCGGTCGTCGTGAAGCTCATGCGCGGCGGCGAGATCGAGCCGACGGTCGTGCCGCGCAACGCGCTCGACGTGCTCGCTCAGCAGGTCGTCGCGATCGCTGCAAGCGCGCCCGACGAGGAGCCGGTGGCCGTGGACGACCTCTACGCGCTCGTCACCCGTACCCACTCCTACGCCGACCTGTCGCGCGCGCTGCTGGAGAACGTCCTCGACATGCTCGACGGCCGCTACCCGTCGCAGGAGTTCGGCGAGTTGCGCGCGCGGATCGTCTGGGACCGCGTTGGCGGCACGATCCGCCCGCGTAAGGGGGCGCGCCAGCTGGTCGTCACGAACGCCGGCACGATCCCCGACCGCGGGCTGTTCAGCGTCACGCTGCCCGACGGCCGGCGCGTCGGCGAGCTCGACGAGGAGATGGTCTACGAGGCGCGCCCCGGCCAGACCTTCCTGCTCGGCGCGAGCACCTGGCGCATCGAGGAGATCGGCCGCGACCGCGTGATCGTCACGCCCGCGCCGGGCGCACCGGGCGCGGTGCCGTTCTGGCGCGGCGACGGCGTCGGGCGCCCGAAGGAGCTCGGCCAGGCGATCGGCGCGTTCAGCCGCTGGGCCGTCGACCAGGATGCCGAGACGCTCGAGCGCGACTACGACCTCGACGCGTTCGCCGCCCGCAACCTGCTCGCCTACCTGCGCGAGCAGCAGGACGCGACGCGCGTGGTGCCGTCCGATCGCACGATCGTCGTGGAGCGCTTTCGCGACGAGATCGGCGACTGGCGCCTGTGCGTCCTGTCGCCCTACGGCGGGCGCGTGCACGCCGCCTGGGGCCTCGCGCTGAGCCGCCGCATCCGCGAGACCTACGGCCTGGAGTCCGACGCGATCTGGTCCGACGACGGCATCATCGTCCACCTGCCCGACGCCGACGAGCCACCGGGCGCCGAGCTCGTCATGGTCGAGCCGGACGAGGTCGAGGACGCCGTCGTCGCGGAGCTCGCGGCGAGCGCGCTGTTCGGCGCGCGCTTTCGCGAGAACGCCGGCCGCGCGCTCCTGATCCCGCGCGCCTATCCGGGCAAGCGCACGCCGCTGTGGCAGCAGCGGCTGAAGTCCCAGTCGCTGCTGGAGGTCGCCAAGCGCTACCCCGAGTTTCCGATCATCCTCGAGACCTACCGGGAATGTCTTCGCGACGTTCTCGACGTGCCAGGCTTGACGGAGCTGCTGCGCGGCCTGCACGCGCGCGAGCTGTCGGTCGTCGAGGTCGAGACGCCGACCGCATCGCCGTTCGCCTCGTCGCTCTTGTTCGACTACGTCGCGATGTACATGTACGAGGGCGATCAGCCCAACGCCGAGCGCCGCGCCGCGGCGCTGTCGCTGGACCGCGACCTGCTGCGCGAGCTGCTCGGCCAGGAGGAGCTGCGGGAGTTGATCGATGCGACGGCGTTGGACCAGGTCGAGGCCGACCTGCAGCACCGCTCCGACCGCACGCGCGCCGAGACGCGCGACGCCCTCGCCGACGTCCTGCGTCGTGTCGGCGACCTGACGCTCGAGGAGGCGCGCGACCGCGTGCTCCCCGGCATCGACGTCGAGGCGATGCTCGACGCGCTCGCGGCCGAGCGCCGCGCCGTCCGCCTGCGCATCGGCGGCGAGCCGCGCTGGGTCGCGGTCGACGACGCGGGGTTGTACCGCGACGCACTCGGAGCGGTCCCGCCCGGCGGCCTGCCCGACGTCTTCACCGCCGACGTCCCCGATGCGCTGCGCAAGCTCGTCGCGCGCTACGCGCGCACGCACGGGCCGTTCACGACCGACGAGCTGCGCGCGCGCTACGGCGTCGATGCGATGGCCGTGTTGCAGGGCCTGGAGCGCGATGACGAGATCGTCCGCGGCGAGCTGCACCCCGGCGGGCGGCCCGGCGAGCCGGAGTGGTGTGACACCGAGGTGCTGCGCCGCTTGCGCCGCGCCTCGCTCGCCGCGCTGCGCAAGGAGATCGAGCCGGCCGACCAGCGCGCGCTGGCGGCGTTCCTCCCCTCGTGGCAGGGCGTCGACCGCCATCCGAGCGCCGGTGCCGGGATCGATCGCCTGCGCGAGGTGCTCGTGCCGCTGCAGGGGCTCGCGCTGCCGGCCGAGGTGTGGGAGCGCGACGTCCTGCCGCGCCGTACCGGCGCGTACTCGCCGACTTGGCTGGATGCGCTGTGCGCGTCGGGCGAGGTCGTGTGGGTCGGCGCCGGTTCGCTCGGGCGCTCCACGGGCCGGGTCGCGCTGTACTTCCGCGACGACGCCGAGGCGATCGGGCGGCCCGGGGCGACGGGATCGGCGCGTGGCGCCGCGCCGCCGGCCGAGCGCGAGCACGACCTGCTGCGTGAGCGCCTCGCCGCCTCGCCGTGTTTCTTCACCGACCTGCTCGCGGAGGTCGCGCTCTCCCCCGAGGAGGTGCAGGAGGCGCTGTGGGACCTCGTCTGGGCGGGCGAGGTGACCAACGACGCGTTTGCGCCGCTGCGCGCGCCGCGGCTGACGCTCGCGCGGGCGCAGAAGGCGCCGCGCCATACCCGTTCGGGCACAGGCGGCGCGCGGCGCTTCGGCACGCGCCGCAGCGGGACCCAGCCGACGGTCCAGGGACGCTGGGCGCTGACCGGCACGATCTTCCGTCACGAGCCTGAGCCCGGACAGCGCCGCCGCACGCAGGCCGAGCTGCTGCTCGAGCGCTACGGCATCGTCACGCGCGAGCAGGTGCTCGCCGAGGGGGTCGCCGGCGGCTTCTCGATCCTCTACGACGCGCTGTCGCAGCTCGAGACGCTCGGCGTCTGTCGCCGCGGCTACTTCGTCGAGGGGCTCGGCGGTGCGCAGTTCGCTTTGCCCGGAGCAGTCGAGCGGCTGCGCGCGCAGCGCCGGCTCGAGGAGGCGCCGCCGCTCGTGCTCGCCGCGACCGATCCGGCGCAGCCCTACGGCGCGGCGCTGCCGTGGCCGCGTCGCGCAGACGCTGGCGCCGAGGAAACGTCGCCCGGCCGCCGCCCTGCCCGCGTGCGCGGCGCCTACGTCGTGCTCGCGGGGGCCGAACCGGTGCTGGTCGTCGAAAAGGGCGGCCGCGGCATCGCCACGCTCGTCGACGCCGGCGACGCGCGCATGCAGCCGGCCTTCGAGGCGCTGGCGGCGTTCATCACCGCCGGGCGCGGCCGCAAGCTGTCGCTCGAGCGCATCGACGGCGAGCCCGTCGTGGGCTCGGGCTACGAGCCGCTGCTGATCGAGGTCGGCTTCCGCTCCGGGCCGAGCAAGCTGACGCTCAGCGCGTAGGCCGAGGCGCGGCCCGAGCTCCGGCGTGGCCGGCGACCGCGGCCGTCGCAGCGTGCGAGCTAGATCGGCTGCGGAATCGTGCGACGCCCAGCATCCACCGCTCGACCCCGAACCGCATCAACTTGTTCTGAGACGGACCCTAGGCCTAGGGCTCCTTCTTGCCGGGGTTCAGCAGCCCCTTCGGGTCCAGCGCCGCCTTGACCGCGCGGTGCGCCGCGACCGCCGCCGGCGACCACTGGCGCGCGAGCTGACCCGCCTTCAACAGGCCGATCCCGTGCTCGCCGCTGACGCTCCCGCCCAAGCGCAGCGCGAGATCGAACAAGGCCTGCGCGGCGTCGTCGGCTCGCGCGCGCATCGCGGCGTCGCCGGGGTCGAGCAGGAACGTCGCGTGCAGGTTGCCGTCGCCGGCGTGGCCCCACGAGCAGGCGTCGAGATCGTGCCGTTCGCCGATCGCGACGATCTCCTCGATCGCCTGCTCGAGCCGCTCGAGCGGCACGACGATGTCCTCCGACAGCTTGCTCCCGCGCCCGGTCGTGACCGCGTAGGTCACGCCGGCCCGCCAGCGCCACAGCTCGCGGACCGCGCCCGCGTCCTGCGGGGCGTGCATCGCCGTGGCCCCGTCGCCGAGTGCCTCGAGCAGCTCGGCGCGCACGTGCGCGGCCTCAGCCGCCGAGCCGTCGGCCTCCGCCAGCACGACGAAGCCGCGCAGCGCGCCGCCGGGAAAGGCATCGCCGGCCAGGCGCGTGGCGCCGGCGTCGAGGTATTCCAGCACCGCCGCCTGGATTCCGCCGCCGAGGACGCGCGCGATCGCGGCGCAGCCGCTCGCCGGGTCCGGGTAGGACGCCAGCACGGGCAGCTGCGCCTCTGGCGCCGGGACGAGCCGCAGCCATGCCGCCGTGACGATCCCGAGCGTGCCCTCCGAGCCGGTCAGCAGCGCTCGCAGGTCATAGCCGGCGACGTCCTTTCGCAGCGGGCCGCCGAAGCGCACGAGCTCGCCCGGCGCGAGCACCGCCTCCACCCCCGTCACCCAGTCTCCCGTCACCCCGTACTTGAAGGCGTGTGGGCCGCCGGCGTTCGTCGCGATCGTGCCGCCGAGCTGCGACTGCTCAGCCGCGCCGGGGTCGGGCCCGAACAGCAGCCCGTTCTCGCGCGCCAGCCGCGCGACGGTCGCGGTCGTCACCCCGGCCTCGACCTCCATCCGCCACAGCTCGGGATCCAGCGAGCGCACGGCGGTCAGGCGATCGAGCGCGACCGCCACGGCGCGGCCGTCGAGCACGGCCGCGCCGCCCGCGAGGCCGCTGCGCCCGCCCACCGGCACGATCGGGATGTCGCGCTCGTAGCACCACGCGACCACTGCGGCGACCTCCTCGGCGCTTCCCGGCCGCACGAGCGCGCGCGCCGGCGAGCCCGCCACCGCCGCGTCGCCGACGACGACCCCGGGCGAGACGTGCGCTTCGCCGACGATCCGTGTCAGGCCGTCCACGGCCCCCACGCTACGCGCCGCCGCAGCTCCGCGTTGCGGCGCCACCCGGATCTGCCCCGCACCGCGGCATCTAGGCTGGACGGCATGCCCGAGGGCGACACGATCCACTACGCCGCACGCCGCATCCGCCCGCTGCTCGAAGGCCTCGTGCCCGAGGTCTCCCACCCGAGCCCGCGGCTGCGCGGCGAGCGCTGGCCGCACAAGCTCGCCGGTCGCGTGGTCACGAGCGTCGATGCTCACGGCAAGCACCTGTTCGTGCGCTTCGACGGTGAGCTGGCGATCCATTCGCACCTGCGCATGACCGGCTCGTGGGGCACGTACCGCGACGGCCAGCGCTGGCGCCGCGCCGCACGCCGCGCCTGGCTCGTCCTGCGCACGGAGCGCGGTGAGGTCGTGCAGTTCGACGGTCCGATACTCGAGCTGCTGACGGAGTCGCGCACGCGCTGTGACAGGCGGCTCGCCGGGCTGGGTCCCGACATCCTCGCGCCGTGCCTCGACGAGCAGCGCTTTCTGCGCCGTCTGCGCGCAGACGACCCGCTGCGCCCGATCGGCGACGCGCTGCTCGACCAGCGCACGCTCGCGGGCATCGGCAACCTGTGGAAGTGCGAAGGCTGCTTTGCCGCCGGAATCGACCCCTGGCGGCCCGCCGGCGAGGTCTCCGACGACGAGGCGCTGACGATCGTGCGCGCGACGCGCCCGGGGATGCAGCGGTCCGCCTTGGACGGCATGCAGGACCTCCACCGCGTCATCTACGCCAAGGCCGGCCAGCCGTGCCCGCGCTGCGGCGCGCCGATCCGCAGCCGCGGGCAGGGCGACGACAACCGCATCACGTACTGGTGCGCGGGCTGCCAGACGTGACGATGCGCCGCGTCGGCCACAAGGGCGCCGACCACATCGCGCCCGGCAACACGTTCGCCTCCTTCGCCGCGGCGCTGAGCGCGGGCGTCGACACGATCGAGTTCGACGTCATCTCCGAGCACCGCGACGGCAGCGGCGAGCTGCTGCTCGCGCACGACTTCGAGGACACGACCTCGCGCGCGCCGCACACGCTCGACGAGGGCCTCGCCCACTTCGCCGAGGTCACCTACGACGGCATCGAGCTGATCGTCGATCTCAAGGCCGAGGGTTACGAGGAGCGCGTCGCCGCCGCGATCGAGCGCCACGGGCTGACCGGCCGCAGCCTCGTGTCGACGATGGAGGAGCCGTCGCTGGCGCTGCTGCGTGCGCGCCATCCGCAGATCCGCCTCGGCTGGTCGGTTCCGCGCTTACAGCGCGACCCGCTCCGAAACCCGGTCGTGGCCGTGCCCGCGTTCGCCCTGCTGCACTACATGCGCTGGGCGCTGCCGACCGTCGTCGCCAACCGCATCCGCCGCGGCGAGATCGACGCGCTGATGGCCCACTGGCGCCTGGCGACGCCGCGCCTGGCGCGACAGATCGACGCGGCCGGAGGAGAGCTCTACGCGTGGACGGTCGACGACCGCCGCCGGATCGCGCGCCTCGAGCAGATGGGCGTCACGGGCGTGATCTCCAACGACCCGCGCCTGTTTGCGCCCGCCTCCGTCACGACGTGATCGCGCAGGTGGCCTGCGAGTAGCCGGCGGGAAACGCGCCGGCGCCCGAGCGGTGACCCTTGCTCGTGAGCTTCACCGCCTTGCGCACGACCTCCCCGCGCAGCCGCCACTCGAAGTTGACCTTGCCGCGCAGCAGCACCGTCGACTTGCCGGGGGGCGGCGCGACGTTGAAGAAGTAGCGCCCGCCCTGGCGCGCCTTGAACTGCGCGGAGCCGACCTTCGTCCAGCCGGGGGTGATGCCGCTCGTGATGTTGTGCCATTTCTGGTCGGCGTCCTTGAGGTACTGCAGGCGAAAGCGCATGAACATGACCTCGCGCCCGTCGCGCGAGCCCGGCATCGACGCGCGCACACCGATCGTATTCGGGGCGATGTCCCGCGGCGGATCGGCCGGGTCGCAGAAGTTCACCGTCGCCCACAGGTGGGGCGACTGCTGCACCGTCACGACCTTGCGCTGCGCGCCGGCGATGGCGATCGGCAGGGCGACGGCGACGAGCAGCAGCGCGGCGGCGATCTTCGTTCGCGAGGGCACAGGCTGAGCGTAGCGGGCAGGCTCGGTGCCGCGAGCCGGAGGCTGCGGGCGTTTGTCGCGGGGAGGCGTGATGATCTCGTCGCGGCGGCGTAGTAGTCGTATGAGCGGAGTTCTAGTCATGGACGAACCCTTGAACACGGCGGCGCCGAGCTTCGATGCGCTCTACCGCGACTGCGCGCGCGATCTGTACGCGTATGTGCGGACGCTGCTCGGCGACGAAACGAGCGCCGAGGACGTCACGGCGCTCGCCTTCGAGCGCGCCTACCGGCGCCGTTCGAGCTACGACTCCCAGCGCGGCAGCCAGCGCGGCTGGCTGTTCGGCATCGCCCGCAACGCGGCGCTCGACGAGCTGCGCCGCCGCCGCCGCACGGCGCCGCTGATCGGCGACCTGCCCGACGACCTCGCGCCCGCTCCGGAGGAGGAGGCCGACCTCGCGGTTCGTCGCGCGACCGTGCGCGCGGCGCTCGCGGCGCTGCCCGCGCGCGACCGCGAGCTCGTCGCCCTGAAGTTCCACGGCGGGCTGACGAACGCCGAGCTCGCCAGCGCGCTCGGAACGAGCGAGACCAATGCCGCGACCCGCCTCCATCGAGCCGTCACCAAGCTGAGAAAGGCCTGCCATGCGCCAGCGTGACCCCCTGAGCCCGGCGGAGGCCCGCGAGCTCGACGCGCTCGAGCGCGCCCTCGCCGGCGACCCCGTCGACACGGCGTCGTCATCGGAGGTGGACGTGCGCGAGTTCGTGGATCTCGTCCACGACATCCGCGCGACCGCTCCGCAGATGTCCCCCGGCTTCGCCGCCCGCCTCGAACAGGAGGTGGCGGACGGGTTTCCCGAGACCCAGCAGCGCGAGCCGGCCCGTCGCGTCCGCCGCTGGCTGCTCCTGCCCGCCGCGGGCTCGCTCGCCGCCGTCCTGGTGGCGCTCGTGGTCGTGCTCGGCAACCAGGGTCAGGACGATGCGGGGACCACGAGCCTTGCGGGCAAGCCGGAGGTCCGGGAGGACAGCTCCTCGTCCGGCGGCACGGCCGACCGCAAGGCGGCGCCCGCGCTCGCCGCACCACCGCGCCCACCCGCGACGTCCGACCCGGCCGCTTCGAGCGGCACGGCCGTCGCCCCGCCGCCATCCGTGTCCCGCCGCTCGCCGGCGCCGGCCGCGCCGGTCGCGCCCACGAAGACCCCGCGCAGGGTGCAGCGCAGCGCGGAGCTCGTACTCGCCGTGCCGTCCGGCAAGCTCGACCGGACCGCCGACGGCGTCATCCGCACCGTCGACCGCTTCGGCGGGATCGTCGCGTCATCGGCGATCGGCACCCTCGAGAGCACCGGCGAGGCGACGTTCGACCTGCGGATCCCCACGGACAGCCTCGACGAGGCGCTGGCCGCGCTGTCCAAGCTCGGCCACGTCGCCGAGCGTAGCCAGAACCTCGTCGACATCACGGGCTCGTTCACGTCGACGCAGGACCGCCTGTCCGACGCGCGCGCCGAGCGGCGCGGCCTGCTGCGCGCGCTCGGGCGCGCCTCGACGCAGGCGCGGATCGACAGTCTGCGGGCGCGGCTGCGCACCGTGCGCAGCCAGATCGCGCGCCTCAACGGCGAGCTCGACGCGCTGCGGCGGCGAGCGGACCTGTCGACCGTCAGCGTCACCGTGCGCGGGGACGGCTCGAGGTCCGGCGACGGCGATGGCGAAGGCGAAGGCGGGGGCTGGTCGACGGGCGACGCGGCGCGTGACGCGCTGCGGGTGCTCGAGGTCAGTGCCGGGGTGCTGCTGATCGCGCTCGCCGTCGCGGCCCCGCTCGCGCTGCTGGCCGGGCTCGCCGCGCTCGGCGTTCGCAGCGGTCGCCGGCGCCGCCGCGAGAGCGCTCTGGACCCTGCCTGACGGCTCGTGTCATGCGCGGCGGCCCTCCTCCTGGAAGGCTGATCGCGCGGGTGCGCGATCGGCGATCGAACGCTCACGCCCCCACCGGTGGGCGCGGCTGTGGTATTGCTCATGCATGGACTCGGGGGAGCAGCCGGCGATCGACCTGCTGACGCACGTGCCGGTGTTCGAGACGCTCGGCCCGCGCGAGCTCGAGCGCGTGGCGGCGGTGACGGTTCCGCGCTCCTTCGACCCGGGCCACGTGATCTTCCGCGAGGGCGACTCCAGCGACACGTGCTACATCGTTCGCAACGGCCACGCCCGCGCGGTGCGCGAGCACGGCGACGGGCGCACGCTGACGCTCGCGCACTTCGGCCCCGGCGACATCTTCGGCGAGCTTGCGATGTTCGACGACGAGCGCCGCTCGGCCACGGTCGAGACGCTCGACCACGTCGATGCGGTCGCGGTGCTGGGCCCGGACATGCGCCGCCTGCTGCGAGAGCACCCGGACATCTCGGTCAAGCTCGTGATCTCGCTCGGCCGCCGGCTTCGCGCCGCCAACGAACGGATCTCGCGGCAGTCCTTCCAGACAGTTCAGAGCCGCGTCGCCGGCGTGCTCGGACAGCTCGTCGTCCAGGCGCAGAACGAGGGCGCCGGCGAGAGCGGCGTGCTCGTGACCGTCACGCAGTCCGACGTCGCACAGCTTGCCGGCTCCTCGCGCGAATCGGCCAGTCGCTTTCTCGCCCAGCTCGAGCGGGCGGGCGTCGTGACGCAGGGCCGCGGCCGCCTGACGGTTCACGACCCGGCGGCGCTTCAGCGCTACGTCTACTGATGACGCGCAGCGGCTGATGGCGTCGGAGTTCTCCGCGGGCGGAGTCGTGATGAACGACCGCGACGAGGTCATCGTGATCGTCCCCACCCGCCGCGCGGCGAACGGCGCGCGCGTGCTTGCGCTGCCCAAGGGCCATCCCGACGGCAGCGAGTCCTCCGAGCAGGCCGCGCTGCGCGAGGTGCGCGAGGAGGCCGGCGTGCAGACGGAGGTCGTCGACTCGCTGGGCGAGGTGCGCTACTGGTACCAGCGTGGCGGCCGGCGGATCGCGAAGTCCGTCGAGTTCTTTCTCCTGCGCTACGTCTCCGGCGACGTCGCCGACCACGATCACGAGGTCGAGCAGGCCCGCTGGGTGCCCGCCGCCGAGGCCGTCGAGACGCTGACCTACGCGGGCGAGCGCGACATGGTGCGCCGCGCGCTGTCACAGGCGCAGCGCGACAAGTAGTCTGCGGGCCGTGCAGGTACTCAACTTCTACTCGACGATCTTCGCCGATCAGCTCAAGCGGGGCCGCAAGACCGCGACGATCCGGCTCGGCGACAAGTCGCACAAGTACCGCAAGAATCAGGCGGTGCTCGTGACGATCGGCTACCAGCACTCCCCGCGCGAGAAGGTCTTCACGGCGGTCATCGACTCGGTCGAGGTCAAGCGCGTCAAGGAGCTGTCGCCGCGCGACATCGAGCACGACAACCCCGAGTTCCGCCGCACCGAGGAGATGGTCAACTTCCTCGAGCAGATCTACAACCGCGACGTGACGCTCGAGGACCTGGTCACGGTCGTGCGCTTCTCCCAGATCATCGAGAACCCCCCGACGATGACCGATCGCATGCACGGCATCGGCGGCGCGCAGAACTAGCCGGTCTGCCCGGGCCGGCGCCGCCGGCGCAGCGCGGGCTCGACTTGGCACTCCGGACCTTCGAGTGCCAATTGCGCTACAGTGCGACAAGCGCTTGGCACTCTCCCCATGGGAGTGCCAACTGATTTCGTCACACTCCAACGGAGGTCATCGCATGAAGCTCAAGCCCCTGGGCGACAGGCTCATCATCAGAGCGATCGAAGAGGAAGAGACGACGGCCAGTGGCCTCGTCCTGCCCGACACGGCGAAGGAGAAGCCGCAGAAGGGCCTCGTCATCGCCGTTGGTGATGGCAAGTTCGACGAGGACGGCGACAAGCGCATTCCGCTCGACGTCGCCGAGGGCGACGAGGTCCTCTACTCGAAGTACGGCGGCACGGAAATCAAGGTCGATGGCGAGGAGCTGCTCGTGCTCCGCGAGTCCGACGTTCTCGCCAAGATCCTTTAGAGCTAGGAGAACACATGCACAAGGAAATTCTTTATGACGTCGAGGCACGCAACGCACTTCAGAGCGGCGTCGACGCAGTAGCCAACGCCGTCAAGGTCACGCTCGGTCCCAAGGGCCGCTACGTCGTCCTCGACAAGAAGTTCGGCGCCCCGACGATCACCAACGACGGTGTCACGATCGCTCGTGAGATCGAGGTCGAGGACGTCTTCCAGAACCAGGGCGCGCAACTCGTCCGCGAGGTCGCCACGGCGACCAACGACGTCGCCGGCGACGGCACGACGACGGCCACGGTGCTCGCGCAGCAGATCGTGCGCAGCGGCCTGAAGAACGTCACGGCCGGCGCCAACCCGCTCGCGCTCAAGCGCGGCATCGAGCGCGCCGTCGACGAGGTCGTCAAGAACATCGCCAAGCAGGCCAAGGACGTCGCGGGCAAGGACCAGATCGCTCGCGTCGCGACGATCTCGGCCGGCGACGAGGAGATCGGCGACGTCATCGCCGACGCGATCGAGAAGGTCGGCAAGGACGGCGTCGTGAACG
>Ga0136633_1002006_pt1 | contig 14438 bp, 15 predicted proteins | sample AntDrymeUQ832206_2_FD_105494 | JGI IMG/M metagenome (GOLD analysis project Ga0136633, IMG submission 105494) | Polar desert sand microbial communities from Dry Valleys, Antarctica - metaG UQ83 (22.06) | ecosystem: Environmental > Terrestrial > Soil > Desert | place: Antarctica: Dry Valley... | reverse complement strand
GTCGTCCTCAGTCCTACCCCAGAAAGTGCTTCGCACTTCCTGGGGGCCCCGAAAACCTGCCCCGATATCTACTGATATCGAGGCTCCCTGCGTCCTAGCGCTGCTCGGTTTTCGCTCGGCCAAGCGGCACCGGACTTCCCGGAGAGGCCACTAGCCATGGGATGGAGCGACTGGGCGCGCGCGGCGGAGATCGAGCCGTCGATCTACGCGGCGGATTTCTCGCGCCTCGGTGAGCAGCTCGGCGCGCTCGTCGAAGCGGGCGCCAGGGTCTTCCACTTCGACGCGGGTGACGGCCACTTCATCCCGGAGATCACCATCGGCCCCGTCGTTCTCACCTCGATCTCGCCGCTGGTGCACGCCTGGGGCGGTGTGCTCGACTGCCATCTGATGGTGGAGCAGCCGGAACGCCACTTCGAGGCCGTCGCCAACGCTGGGGGCGACAGCGTCACCTTCCACATCGAGGCGTGCGCGAATCCGGGGGACGCGGTCGCCAAGGCTCGCTCTCTGGGGCTCGGCGTCGGGATCGCCTTCAGCCCCGACACTCCGGTCGAGCAGGCAGCCGCGGCTGCCGAGGGCGCAGACCTCGTCCTCTGCATGTCGATTCACCCGGGCTACTCGGGCCAAGCGTTCATGCCGGAAGCGGCGTCGCGGATCGCGCAGCTCAGAGCGCTTTTGCCCGATGTAACCCGCGTGCAGGTGGACGGTGGCATCAATTCGGACACCGTCGGCTCGGCGCGGCAAGCAGGCGCCGATCTTCTGGTCGCGGGAAGCGCGGTGTTCTGGCACGACGATCCGGCGGGCGCATATACCGCGCTCGCCGGGTCCGTCACGGAGGGACCACGTGGCTGACCCTCTCGTGGAGTCCGCGGTCTGGCGCAGGCTTCAGTGGCACTGCGGCGAGGTGTGCTCCCTGCATCTCCGGGACCTCTTCGAGTCCGACCCGACCCGCGGCGAACGGCTCACCGCGGAAGCTGCGGGCCTCTATCTCGACTACTCGAAGCAGCGACTGACGGATGACACCCTCCAGCTCTTGCGGAGGCTTGCCGCGGAGCGGAGGCTCTCGGAGAAGGTGCGGGCGATGTTTCGCGGGGAGGCGGTGAACACCTCCGAAGGGCGTCCTGCGCTGCACGTCGCGCTGCGGATGCCGCGCACCCGCTCGCTCGTGGTGGACGGCGTGGACGTCGTGAAGGAGGTTCACTCCGAGCTCGATCGGATGTCCGCGTTCGCCGGGCGGGTGCGGTCGGGCGAGTGGCTCGGGGCGACCGGGCGGCGAATCAGCTCGGTCGTCAACATCGGGATCGGTGGCAGCGATCTCGGCCCCGCAATGGCGTATCAGGCGCTCGGGGCCTACGCGTCCGAAGAGCTGGTGGCGCGCTTCGTCTCGAACGTCGATCCCTCCGACCTTGCTAGCGCGCTCGCCGGTCTCGAACCGGCCGAGACGCTCTTCGTCGCCGTCTCGAAGACGATGTCGACAGTCGAGACGATTGCGAACGCCCGAGCCGCGCGCGAGTGGGTCTCGGCCGCGCTTGGGTCGGACGCTGATCTCACCCCACACTTCGTCGGTGTCGCGGGCAACGTCGAGGCCGGTGGGCGCATCGAGATTCCGCCCGAGAACATGTTTCGCATGTGGGACTGGGTGGGGGGACGGACGTCCTTGTGCTCGGCGGTCGGTCTCTCTGTGCTCGTCGCGCTGGGGGACGAGCACTTCCGCGCGCTTCTGGGCGGCTTCCAGGCGATGGACGACCACTTCGCGACCGCTGCGCTCGGCGGGAATCTTCCGGTGATCTCGGGTTTGCTCGCGGTGTGGTATCGCAACTTCATGGGTGCGGAGACGACTGCGGTCGTGCCGTACAGCCACGCGCTCCGCCTGTTGTCGGCCTACCTCCAGCAGCTCTGGATGGAGTCGAACGGAAAGTCGGTGACGGTCGCTGGTGAGTCCGCCGAGGTCGACTCGGGCTCCATTCTCTGGGGAGGGCCGGGCACCAACGCCCAGCACGCGTTCTTCCAACTGCTCCACCAGGGAACGTCGATCGTTCCGGTCGACCTGATCGGTTTCGCGCTGCCGTCGGGCGGAGCGCCAGCGCGCCATGACCTGCTCGCGGCGAACCTCTTCGCGCAGGCGGAGGCGCTCGCATTCGGACGAACCGAGCAGGAGCTGGAAGATGCTGGAGCCCCGGAGGAGACGATCCCCCACCGGGTTATGCCGGGGAACCGGCCGAGCTCCGTGGTGCTCGCGGAGCGGCTGACGCCGGCGACGCTCGGCGCGCTTCTCGCCTTCTATGAGCACAGCGTGTTCACGCAGGCTGCGATCTGGGAGATCAATCCGTTCGACCAGTGGGGCGTCGAGCTCGGGAAGGAGCTCGCCTCGCGGATCGCCCCGGAGCTGGCGAAAGGCTGGAAGCACGAGCTCTTGCACGATTCCTCCACCAACGCTCTGATCCGCCGCTACCGGACTCTGCGAGATGGCCGGTAGCGACTCGACGTTGGAGCTTCGCGCGGCCGGGAACGCATTTCGCCTCATCGAGGCGTGGCTGCTCGAGCGGGGCTTCTTCGCGCCTGGAGGCGAGGAGCTCGAGGCGGATCTCTATCTCGGCTACGGGCTCTCGCAGACGATCCGCCGCGGGGGCACAACGCTCCCGGAAGAGCCATGTCCCGCCCTTCCGCTTGCGGCCTGCGCCGTCCGACCAGATCCGTATGTTGTCGAGAATGACAACCATAACGGTATTCGAGTGGGCGATTGGGTCGGAGATTGGCGCGCTGCCGACTACGGAGCCGCGGTTGAACGAGTTCGTGCCGCCATCGCGCGTGGCGACGTCTACCAGGTCAACCTCGTCCAGCATCTCTCCGCCTCGTTCTCGGGCGCCCCCGCTGCGCTCGCGGCCAAGTTCGCATCGCTGTCGCCGCTGCATCCCGATCCGTTCGTCGGCGAGAAGTGGGTGATCGTCTCCGCCTCCCCGGAGCTGTTCCTCGCCCGGCGCGGGCGGCGGGTGTGGACGATGCCGATCAAGGGCACGCGTCCGCTCGGCGCGGCGGCCGAGCTTCGCGCGTCGGCGAAGGACGCGGCCGAGCACATCATGATCGTCGATCTCGAGCGCAACGACCTCTCGCGCGTGTGCGAGCCTGGAACCGTCCGCTGGCCGGACCTATTGGAGACGCGCCAGCTCGCGGGCGTCGAGCACATGGTCTCCACCGTCGAGGGCACTCTGCGGGAGGGTGTGGGGCTTGCAGAGATCCTGGAGGCGACATTCCCCGGCGGGTCGGTGACGGGGGCGCCCAAGATCGCCGCCGTGGATCTGATCGCGGAGCTCGAGCCGGTGGGACGCGGCGCCTCCATGGGTGCGCTCGGCCGCGTGTACGGTAACGGAGACTTCGATCTCGCGCTCACGATCCGAACTTTTGCGATCGCGGAGGGCCGGATTCACCTCTGGGTCGGCGGTGGCGTTGTGTGGGACTCCGACCCGGCCGCCGAGGTCGAGGAGTCGTGGACGAAGGCGAGGCCACTCCTGGAAGCACTCGGTTCGCCTCTCGAAGCCCTTGCCGAAGAGCGGCGATGAGCCTGCTTGCGCTCGCGACGTTGGGCCGCGGTCTCGTCGATCCCGGCGAGCCGGTCGTCCGTGCGGACGACGACGGGCTCCTTCGGGGCCGCGCGGCGTTCGAGACCTTGCGCGTCTACGGTGGGCGGCCGTTCCGGCTCGAAGCCCATCTCGACCGGTTGGCCGCGTCCTCCGAGAGCATCGGGCTCCCACCCGTCGAGCGTCAGGGGCTCGAGGATCTCACCGTGCTCGTTCTCGGGCGCGCCCCCGAGGGTGACACCGTGTTGCGGTTGGTCTGGACCGGAGGGCCCGTAGGCGGACTTCCTACGGGGCTCGCTCTTCTGAGCGACATTCCGGGATGGATCGAGGAGGTGCGCCTACGCGGTGCTCGCGCTGTGTCCTTGCTTGGAGTCCGGGCGGCCGTGCCGTGGCTGCTCCCGGGCGTGAAGTCCACGAGCTACGCCGTGAACATGGCGGCCGAGGCGGAGGCCAGGAGGCAGGGCGCCGAGGAGGCGATCTTCGTCGACGCCGACGACATCGTGCTGGAGGGCACGGTGACGAACATCTGGTGGAGAACGGGAAAGACGCTCTACACGCCATCGCTCGAGCTCGGCATCCTCGCCGGCGTGACGCGCGCGACCCTGCTCGAGCTTGCCCCCTCCTGCGGCTATGCGGTCGAGGAGGATGCCTATGCCCTGGAGGACGTCCTTGCCGCCGACGAGGCGTTCACGTCGTCGTCGGTGCGCGAGGTCATGCCGCTCGTGCAGATCGACGGGCGTTCGCTCGGCCGCGGCCCGGCGGCCGACATGTTGCAAGGGGCGCTCCGGGGGCTCGCAGCTACGCTCTGACCGTGAAGCGGGACCACATTCGGCTCGGCGGGATGGCGCTTCAGAATGGCGTGCTCGTGCACGGCCCGACTTCGTGGGGCGCCGCTGTGCGGGGCAGGGACGGCGCCCTGCACGTCGCTTCCGGGAAGAAGCCGCGCTTCGCAGAGTCCGTGGACGCGCCGGTGCTGCGCGGACCGCTCCGGCTCGCGGAGGCCTTCGCGTTGCTCCCGGTCGTTCGCCGCGCGCTGCCCCAGGCTCGTTTCCCGTTCACCCGGCCGCCGGTGGTCGGCTCGATCATCGCGTCTTCGCTAGTTGCCCGAGCCTTGCGCCGATCCACGCTTTCCGCGGGTGGACGCGAGATCGCGGCGGGCGCGGTGAGCCTCTTGCCGGCTGCTCTCGCACTCCGTGGATCTGGCCTCGCGGAGTACCACGGCGCCGAGCATGTCTCGATCGGGACGTACGAGAACGACGGAGAGCGTGCGCCCAAGGAGCATCCACGTTGCGGCTCGCAGCTGATCGGGCCGATGCTCGTATCGTCCCTCGCGGCGAATGTGGCCGCGGCCAAGGCCCCGGCCGCCGCGCGCGGGCTCGCACGGCTGTTTGGAACGACCGCGGCGATCGGCGCCTCGGTCGAGGTCTTCGCTTGGATGGCGCGGAATCCCGAGCATCGGGTCTCTCGCGCGCTCGCGCGCCCGGGGTTCGAGCTGCAGCGCCGCTTTTCGACCGCCGAGCCCTCGGAGGCTCAGGTAGAGGTTGCAGACGCTGCACGAGACGCCTGCCTCGCCCTCGAGCGGTAGTCCGAGCCCCCGCTCCTAGCATCTAGCTGGCCACATGATGTCACTCGAGATTTCGCGAACTGCTCGTACTGAGGCGGTCGGCCTGACCCTGCTTGCGCTTCTGATCGGCAGCGTCGCCCTCGGCGTTGATGCACGCGCCGAGGCGTCTCCAGCGAGCCGCGCCGACGAGCTGACGCATATCGCTCGGCACGAGGCGGTCGACAAGCTGCCTCTCTCGAGCCAGGTGGGCCGTCTGGTCGTACTGCGCTTCGCGGGCACCTCGGTGCCCGACTACGTGCGAGACATCCTCCGAGAGGGCAGAGCGGCCGGCGCGATTCTCTTTCGCGACAACGTGACCGGCCCGGAACAGACGAAGGCGCTCACGTCGCAGCTGCGCCGAGGCGCGCAGAGCGCACCGCTGATCTGCGTCGACCAGGAGGGCGGCGACATCCGCATCCTGCGCTGGCTAGGACCCGCGCGCTCAGCGCCAGAGCAGCGTGCGTCGGGCACGGAGCGGGCCGACGCGAGAGCTGCCGCCCGCGGTCTGCGGGCGGCCGGGATCAACACCTCGCTGGCACCGGTCGCCGACGTGGCGAGCGTGCCCGACGCCGCGCTTGCGGCGAGGGCCTTCTCAACCGATTTCGCCGCCGCGACGGACTCCGTGGCTGAAGCTGTTCGTGGCTGGCGCGAGGGCGGCGTCGCGGCGACCGTCAAGCACTTCCCGGGCCTCGGAGGCGCGAGGGTCAATACCGACCACGGGCGCGTGACGATCACGCGGAGCGCCGCCGAGCTGCGCCGGCTGGATCTCCTGCCGTTCCGTCGCGCGATCGAGTCGGGCGTGCCGCTCGTGATGGTCGGCCACGCCCTCTATCCCGCTATCGACCGAGCCCGCATCGCATCCCAGTCGAAGGCGGTGATCCGCGGGCTTCTGCGCAGAGAGCTCGGCTTCCGTGGAGTCGTGATCACCGATTCGACCGAGGCGGCTGCAGTCCTCGCTGTCACGCAGCCCGCGCAGGCCGCGGTGCGAAACGTGCGAGCAGGCGTGGACATCGTCCTGACGACGGGCAGCGGCTCCTACATCCAGGTGTACCGAGCGCTGCTCGCGGAGGCGAAGCGCTATCCAGCCTTCCGCGCCCGCGTACGAGAGTCGGCCGCACGTGTGCTCGCGCTGCAACACAAGCTCGGGTGACTGTCACCGTTTCTTGGTGACTGTCACCTGCTCTTCGACGAAGACTTGCCCGACGCTTGAGGCTCCGCAACGCGCTGCCGATACGGGGTGTGGTGGACCTCGAGAACACCCTGCTTACCTGGCTTCCGATCGTCTTCTTCGGGGTCGTCATCGTCCTTTTGCTCTGGACGATCCGCTTCATGCCGCGCGCGAAACCCGCGCCCGTGGTCAAAGGCTCGCAGGTCGAGGTGTCCTGGAGCGACGTGGCCGGTCTCGACGAGGCCAAGCACGAGCTCCAGGAGGTCGTCGAGTTCCTGCGTGACCGAAAGCGCTTCGAGCGGCTCGGCGCACGAGTACCTCGCGGAATCCTGCTCCACGGCCCGCCCGGCACGGGCAAGACGTTGCTTGCCAAGGCCGTCGCGAGCGCGTCCGGTGCGAACTTCTACTCTCAGAGCGCCTCATCGTTCGTCGAGATGTTCGCCGGCCTCGGCGCCGCCCGTATCCGCAAGCTCTTCGAGGAGGCTCGCAAGAATGCTCCCTCGATCGTCTTCATCGACGAGCTCGACGCAGTGGGCACCGCCCGCTCCGGCGGCTCCGTTCACCGGGAGCACGACCAGACGCTGAACCAGCTCCTGGTCGAGCTCGATGGCTTCAACACGCGCGACGAGGTCGTGGTCATGGCGGCCTCGAACCGGCTGCAGGACCTCGACGTTGCGCTCCTTCGCCCTGGGCGGTTCGACCGCCAGGTGCTCGTCTCGGCTCCCGACGTCGCGGGGCGCGAGTCGATCCTCGGTGTCCACACACGCGGCAAGCCACTAGCTGCGGACGTCGATCTCTCGCGCATCGCCAAGCAGACTGCGGGGCTGACGGGCGCCGATCTGGCGAATCTCTGCAACGAGGCGGCGATTCTCGCCGGGCGAACCGGGGCCCAATACGTCCGCCAAGCGGACTTCGACGCAGCCTCGGAGCGGATCGTCGCCGGCCTCCAGACACGGCGGGTCGTCTCCGAGAAGGAGAAGCGGATCCTCGCCTACCACGAGGCAGGGCATGCGGTCATGTCGCATCTCGTGGGCGAGCTCTTTCCCGCCCAGAAAGCGACGATCGTCTCGCGCGGGGAAGCGCTCGGGTACACGCTGAACGTGCCCGCCGAGGACCGATACCTGCATACGCGCGAGGAGTTCGTCGACCTGATGATGGTCTTCCTCGCCGGCCGCGCCGCCGAGCAGGTCGTATTCGGGCGTATCACGAACGGCGCCGCGAACGACCTCGAGCGCGTCACCCACATCGCCCGCTCGATGGTGTTCGAGTACGGGATGTCGGAGATCGCCCCCTCGAGGACGATGCGGGCCGACAACTACGCCCTCTCGGAGGAGACGAAGCGGTTGCGGGACTCGGAGCAGGCGCGGCTCACGGATCAGGCGTACGACGAAGCGCAGCGGCTCCTGCTCAAGCACCGCACCCCTCTCGATCGCGTCGCCGAGGCCCTGCTCGAGAAGGAGACGCTCGACCGCGGCGAGCTCGAAGCGCTGCTCTCGGACGTCAAGGCGGAGTCGCGTTCCTCTGAGACCGTCGGCACCGTGCGCGTCCTGCCGATGCGCGATTAGGAGAGATCGGCGAAATGCATGTCGGAGAGGCGTAGAAGCCCCGCCGGTGTCGGAATGAACCCGCACGCGTCGTAGTAGAACGGCGCGAGATCCTCGTCGAAATCGACCTCCATCCACTCGCATCCGGCCTCCTTCGCGTGGCGCGCGGCGATGCGGACAAGCTCGACGCCTATGCCCTGTCGTTGGTGATCAGGGCGGACCTTCGTGTCGATCAGGAACGCGTGGTCACTGCCGTCCCACGCAACGTTCACGAACCCGATGAGCGTTCCGTCGATGGCCCGCGCGGTCACCCAGCCGAGGCTGTACGGACGGATTCGGTCCCACCACCCAGCTTGTGGCGTGCCGCCGTGGGATCGCGTGAGGGTGACGAGCTCGTCGTCGGTTACCTCGGCGCGCCATGCGAGCCGGAGGTCTCCCAGTGAGCGTTCTTCTCTCATCAGCGCTTCCGAGGCGCTTCTCGTTCGCAACTCACGCGGCACTCTACGCCGCTGGAGCTTGATGCCACGACCTCGCGCGTCCGGATGCGCAATTTGGCGCGTCGGGCCCGCTTCCACCTGGGCTGGAGCCGCGAACCCGGCCCCAGCCCAGGCGTGCGCTCCGCGAGCGAAGAGCGACCCCGAGGCTTCTAGCCTCGCCGCCGCTCTCCCATCGCGCCCCCGAGCGGCCAAGCTCGCCGCTTTCGCCAACCGCTCCTTCGCAGAGGCGAGGCACGCCTCGCCTCGGACGGCGCGAGCAGGCTGGGCCTGCCCGGTCCCTACCCGGAGGTACGATCGGCCGCGTGCAGGTCCGCGGCATCCATCACCTCGGCATCGCGGTCGCTGACCTCGACGAGGCGGTCGAGACGTGGGAACGGCTTTTCGGCGCGCGGGTCGAGCACCGTGATTCGTTGGAGAGCCAGGGTGTCGACGCCGTCTCGCTTCTCGTGGGCGGCAGCCGCATCGAGCTTCTCGCGGCGACCGGCGAGGACACTCCGGTCGGTCGCTTTCTCGCGAGGCGCGGTCCAGGCATGCATCACGTCGCGCTCGCGACAGACGACGTCAACGGAGCACTCCGTGATCTCGACGCCGCGGGAGCGCAGCTAATCGACCACATTCCGCGGCGAGGCCTCTACGGGCTCGAAGTCGCGTTCGTCCATCCCGACGCCGTGCACGGCGTCCTCACGGAGGTGGTTTCCACTGACTAGCTACAATGAGTTCGCCCGGGTCGAGATCGGGCTCGACGGCGGCCAGATCCTGATCATGCTGGTGGCCTCGAAGAGCGCGGATGCCCTCGAGGAGGCGCTGAGCGCGGGCGCACCTGGTGTGCTCACGCTCGAGGCGCAGGACGGCAACATCCAGCTCGCACTTCCACGGGTGCTGTACGCGAAGCGTTTCGCGCGCGAGTCGCGCGTCGGCTTCGGAGAGTAAGGAGCCGCTCTGCCCCTGCAGGTCGGGATCGTCGGCCTGCCCAATGCCGGTAAGACGACGCTCTTCAATGTGCTGACGAGCGCTGGGGCCGAGGTGACCGCGTACGCGTCCGTGGCCGAGAAGTCGAATGTCGGCATGGCGCTGATTCCCGACGACCGAGTCGGTCGCCTTGCGCAGGTCGTCGGGTCGCGGAAGATCACGCCTGCGGCGATCCGCGTGATCGACGTGCCCGCGACCAAGGTCGACGTTCCCGGCGGTTTGAGGCAGGCCGACGCGCTCTTGGCCGTCGTCGACGCCTTCTCGGACGGGGCCGATCCCGCTCGCGATCTCGAGACGCTCAAGCTGGAGATGATCGTGGCCGACCGCGACCACGTCGAGCGGCGACTGGAGAAGGTGCGCAAGGACGCGAAGTCGGGAGACTTGGCGCCGCGACAAGAGTCAGTGCTGTTGGAGACGATGCTGGCACACCTCGAAGGTGGAGCTCCGCTCTCGGGGTGGGACAGGGAGCTTCCGCGTGAGCTCGAGCCTCTGACGTCGAAGCCGCTGATCTTGGTGGAGAACGGCCCCGCGGGAATCGACTGCAAGCTCGAGCTGGAGCTCGCCGAGCTTTCCCTCGAAGAGGCGGCCGAGTTTCGTTCAGGGCCGTCCGCGCTCGACGAGGTCGTGCGGCAGCTCAGGGATGCGCTCGGACTGATCGTCTTCTACACCGTCGGGGACACGGAGGCGCGAGCCTGGACGTTGCGCTACGGCGAGACGGCGCTGGACGCAGCGGAGGGCATCCATTCCGACATCGCTCGCGGGTTCATCAGATGCGAGGTGATTCGCTGGCGCGACCTCCTCGAATGCGGATCGCACGCCGAGGCGGCGCGGCGTGGGCTGCAACGGCTGGAGGGCAAGAGCTATGTGGTGGAGGACGGCGATGTGGTGAATGTCCGCTTCAACGTCTAAGAAAGGCGATCGAGGTTTGGTGTATCGGAAGAAGTGGCGGCGCCCATCTCGGCTGGACGACCCGAGTCTCCGTGAATCTCGAGCACAGCGTCTGTCCAAGTGCGTTGTGCTCGAACTCCTGAAGCCGGCGGACCTACGCGTCGGCTGATCGGGCAGCGTCGAGCAAGCTGTCTCCCTCGAGCCGGCCCGCAGCGAGTGCCCGGACGGCGAGCCCGAGCGCGATCAGCGCGTACAACCTCCATGGAGGCGCCACCGACGATGGCCCGCGCGGCGTCGTCTACCCTGCTGCCACGAGCGCAGCGCCGACGAGCGCCACCACGCCACCGACCCTCCGGGAGATGCTCAGCTGCTCCTTGAGCACGAGCCGGGCGAGCACCACGGTCACGACCGGATAAAGAGCGCTCAGTACCGCGACGATCCCGGTTGCGCCCTTTGTGGTGGCGTATGCGACCAGCACGTTGGCGCCGGTGTCGAAGAGCCCGATGGCAACGAGCGCAGGCAGAAGCCCGCGCGGCGGACGCAGTGACGTCCGCGTGATGAAGACCGCTGCCGCAACGGCGAACGTGACCGATGCCGACCGGGCCGCCACCACGGCCCAGGGCACGCTCTCGTCCGCCCCGGCGTCGAGCCCGACGAAGAAGAGCCCGAACCCGAGAGCCGCGACTACGGCCAGCCCGGCACCGGCGGCGATCCGCTGCCCACCACGGCTCGGCTCGCGAGAGAGCGTGACGATCCCCGCGAGGATGAGCGAGACGCCGAGCCACTGCACTACAGCCGGGACGACACCTTGCGCCGCGTCGACCGACAGCGGAACGATGGGCGACGCGGCTGAGATCGGCGCCACGATCCCCATCGCGCCCACTGCGAGCCCGCGATAGAGCGCGGCCAGCCCGATCGCGCCCGCCAAGCCCGCGAGCGCCGCAGGGACGAGCTCGACGACCCCGGGAAACGGATCGCGGGCGAGCCAAACCCAGACCGCGACTCCCACCAGGCCGATCGCCTGCGAGAGCGCAAGCACGGCGAAGACAGCGATGCGCCTCGCCGCGAGGCCCGCGAGGAAGTCGCCTGCGCCCCAGGACAGAGCACCGCCCAGGGCCAGCAGCGACGCCACGTTTTCTCAGTCGCGGTCGCCGACGGGGCGCGTCGCCGCCTGCGCGTCGAGCTGGTTCGCGTGGTACAGCACCGCGGCCTCCGCGGTGCGCGCCGCAGGCCGGTCGTGGTGTGCGGCGATGGCGTGCAGGAGCTCGGCGAGAACGGCCGGGTCGAGATCACGAGCGCGCTCCTCGATCAGTCGCAGCCCGAGATGGACGTGTCCCAGCAGGCGCCCCTCCTCGGTCTGGCGAAACGCAGGACCGCGGCCGAGCTCACGGACGCGGCCGACGTCGTGCAGGAGCGCCGCGCCTAGAATCAGATCAGCGCGAAGGCGAGGGTGAAGCTGCGCGGTCTCCCGGCAGAGCGTGGCGACGCCGACCGTGTGCTCGAGGAGACCGCCCGCGTAGCCGTGGTGCCCGTCGGCGCCAGCGGCGGGAAGCCCCCTCATCGCGGAGCGGATCTCCGCGTCCCGCACGACCGAGTCGACGACCGCGGCCAGTCCCGGATGGGCAATGTCGTCAGCGAGGAACTCGAAGAAGCCGTCCAGCTCGTCGGCGTCGCGGCGAAGCGTGGGGGTGAGCTCGGCCGGATCCGCATCGTCCACCGGCTCGACCGCCCGTACCTGCACCTGTAACCGTCCGCCGAAGCGCTCGACGCGCCCCAGGATCCGCACTGCGTCGCCTTCGCCGAACCGCTGGTCGAGCAGGTCGACGTCGCTCCATATGCGAGCTTCGATCCGCCCGCTTGCGTCGGAGAGCTCGAGCGCGAGATAGGACGCGCCCGCACGCGTTCGGCGCCGCTCTTTCTTCGTGACCGCGAACACGCCCTCCACGGTCCTGTCCTCGGCGAGCTCGGCGATCGTGGTCACGTCCGGAGTCTATGAAGCGGGCCTCCGAGGCGTTGGTACGCTCGCCGCGATGGCCGACCTGCAGCCGTTTCGCGCCGTCCGCTACTCCGGCGCGGCCGGACCGCTCGTCGACCTCGTCGCCCCTCCCTACGACGCCGTCGGCCGCGAGGAGCGCGAGCAGCTCTTCTCGCGCAGCCTCCACAACGTCGTCCACCTGACGCTGCCGGAGTCGGCGGAGCAGGCAGCCGATCTCTACGGCGAATGGCTCTCGGAGGGAATCCTCGAGCGCGAAGACGACCCGACGGCGTGGCTGCTCTCGGAGGAGTACGTCGGCCCCGACGGGGTCGGGCGCGAGCGCCGCGGGATCGTCGTCTCGCTCGCGGCCGAGCCGTACGAGAGTGGACGTGTCTTGCCCCATGAGCGGACGCACCCGCACATCCGCGAGGAGCGGCTGCGCTTGCTCAGGGCGACGCGCGTCCAACCGGAGCCCATCTTTCTGCTCCTGGACGGGCATCTCGACACGGAGCTCCCGGACCGGCGACCTGATGTCGAGGCGAGCGGCTCGCGGCTCTGGCGCCTCGCGGACTTCGATCCGAGCTCGCTCGAAGACCGCAGCCTGCTCATCGCGGACGGCCACCACCGTTACGAGAGCGCTCTCGAGCTCGGGGCGGAGCTCGGCGCGCATGCGCGGATCATGGCGCTGCTCGTCGCAACCTCGGATCCCGGTCTTCACGTGTTCCCGACGCACCGCACGTTCTCAGACCGTCCCGAGCTTGCGAAGCTCGACGAGGGTGAAGCGGTCGAGACCGTGGACGAGGCGCTCGCTCTGCTCGCGGGCGAGTCCAGAACGCGGTCAGCGGCCGTTGCGTATCGGCGCGGGTGGATAGGGCTTCTGCACGGCGAGGAAGACGAGCTCGACGTCGAGCTCGTCGATCGCTTCGGGCTAGAGGGGATCGGGTACACGCAATCGGCCTCGGAGGCGGTCGCGTCCGTGGATCGCGCCGAAGTGGACGCCGCGTTTCTGCTTCGCACGACTCGCGTAGAGGACGTCTTCGCGGTTGCGCGGAGCGGCCGGCGCATGCCTCCGAAGAGCACGTATTTCTTTCCCAAGCCCCTGTCGGGGCTCCTCTTCCATCCCCTCGAGCCATGACGGACTGGCTTGCCACGTGTCGGCTCTGCGTGGCCGACATTCGTGAGGTGCTCGAGCGCCTGCCGACGAGGGTCGAGCGCGAGCCGGTTCTCCAACGAGGCCAGGGCGGAGACGACACAACCGCCATCGACCAGGCTGCCGAGGATGCTGTCGTCGAGCGGCTGGAGGCACTGGGAGAGGACTTTGTGCTCGTCTCGGAGGAGCTCGGGGAGAGAACGTTCGGCTCGGGCGGCACGCTGCGCGTCGTCGTCGATCCGATCGACGGCTCGGTCAACGCGAAGCGCGGGATTCCCTTTTTCTCCTTCTCGCTCGCCGTCGCCGAAGGTCCAACGATGGCCGACGTGTTCTTCGGCTACGTCTACGACTTCGGTACCGGTGAGGAGTGGACCGCGGAGCGCGGCAAGGGCGCATTCCTCGCGGGAGTACGGCTGGGAGCCGTCGCGCCGAAGGACCCCATCGAGATCGTCTCCTTCGAAGGCACGACGACGCCGGCGGTCGCGGAACGTGTCCAGGGCATGGTCGGCCTCGCCGAGCGTGTGCGCGTCATGGGATCGCTCGCCCTTACGCTCTGCCATCTCGCAGCCGGTCGCGTAGACGCGGCCTGTTGCCTGAAACCCATCCGTTCGGTGGACATCGCGGCGGCGCAGCTGCTCCTCCGGGAGCTCAGAATCTCGATCGAGCTCTTCGATGACCCACCGCTCGCCTCAGCGCCCCTCGACCTCGTCATGCGCTCGCGAGTCGCCGCGGCCGCGACGCCGGAGCTGGTGGCCGCCCTCGCAGCGGCACTTCGCTAGGTCGCGGCGGTGCGATTGGCGAGTCGCTCTTGAAGCTCCCAAACGGCGTCCCGCTGCCAGTCCAGGAACCAATCATCGAGAAGCGGGAGATACTCGACGAGCTTCTCGTCGGGCAGCTTGAAGAAGTCGGTGTTATGAACTCTGCGACAGCTCGGATGGCCGCAGCTGCACTCCCACTCGAAGTCGCCGTAGCTGTTGATGCAGTAGTCATAGGTGATCTCTTCATCGGTCTGCCCGACGAGAAGCTCGTCGAGTATCTCCCGCTTCTCGATGATTGGTTCCTGGACTGGCAG
>Ga0136633_1002005_pt1 | contig 14442 bp, 15 predicted proteins | sample AntDrymeUQ832206_2_FD_105494 | JGI IMG/M metagenome (GOLD analysis project Ga0136633, IMG submission 105494) | Polar desert sand microbial communities from Dry Valleys, Antarctica - metaG UQ83 (22.06) | ecosystem: Environmental > Terrestrial > Soil > Desert | place: Antarctica: Dry Valley... | reverse complement strand
TCCTCGCCGGCTGTGCCCGACGGCGGCAGGGTCAGGGCGATCGCGCGGTTGGCCACCCCTGAGAGGGAGGTCGAGCGGACCGTGGCGGTGGTGCCGCGGTGCAGGGGGGCGAAGTCTGGGTCGGTGATCGAGATGCCCAACAAGGCATCGCCGTCGTCGCCGAGCTCCACGGTGCTGACCTTGCCGACGTTGGCGCCGCCGATCGTCACCTCGGAGCCGGTCACGATCTGAGCCGCGTTCTCGAAGCTTCCCTTGACCTCGTAAGGGCCCGGCTTTGCCATCAGCACGACGATCGCGAGCACGGCGGCCGCCAGCACCGCCAGCCCGAGGAAGCGCTGCGCCCGAGCTCTCGCCGTCACCGTCTCCTCGGCTCTGTCCTGCTCGGCCTGCTGGACCGGGTTGAGCGCCGCGTGCTCCCCCTCGCGCATCGTCTCGAGAATGTTGAGTGGCTGATCGTCGGAGCGGGTCTCATCCTTAGCCCAAGGCGCCTCGCCGCGATCGATCTCCTCGGCCAGACGCCGATCCCGCTCGGCGCGGCGCTCCATCAGCCTCTGCCAGTGCTCGTCGCGGTCGAACTCTTTGTGGCCGTCGGGTCGATCAGGGGGATCCGTTGCCACACGCGAAGCTTAGTTCGAAGGAGGAGTTGGATGTGTGAGCAGGTTGGCCTTTCGCCGACTGGGTACGGGAACCAGGAAGCGACAGGAAGGAGCAGGAAGCGTGCTTTCGATTACACCGACCGCATCGCAGGCAATCGAGGAGATTCTTGAGACGCCGGACGCCTCCGAGGAGGCAGGGGTCCGCATCGAGGCGCGGCCCGCCGACGACGATGCCGCCGGCGCAGCCTTCCAGCTCGCCGTCGTCTTGGCGCCGATCGAAGGCGACGAGGTGATCGCCGGCGGCAACGTCTTTATCGAGCCGGACGCCTCCCGGATGCTCGAGCAGAGCGAGCTCGACGCCGAGATCGAGGCGGGCCAGATGCGCTTTACGCTGCAGCACAGGGCGGCGTAAGGCTTAACGCCCCGGGAGCGGACGCGACCGTCATTCGGGGGCACATATGACCCTGAAGTGCGGTCGCGTCGGCGGCGAAGCCGAAGCGCCGGTCGCCTAGAGCTCCGCCAGCCCTTCGTCCGAGCTCGAGGCCTCGGCATGCAAGCGCCGCGGGATCCGGCCGGCGAGGCGGGCAGCCCTCCCCGCCGCGACGGCATCCCGCATCGCGCCGGCCATCAGCTCCGGTCGCTCCGCCCGCGAGACGGCGCTCGCCAGCAGGACCCCGTCGCAGCCGAGCTCCATCGCCAGGGCCGCGTCCGAGGCGGTCCCGATCCCGGCGTCGAGAATCACGGGGACCCCGGCCTGCTCGACGATCAGCCGCACGTTGTAGGGATTACGGATCCCCGAGCCGGAGCCGATCGGCGAGCCGAGCGGCATCACCGCGACGCAGCCGATCCGCTCCAAGCGGGCGGCCAGCACCGGGTCATCGTTCGTGTAGGGCAGGACCTTGAAGCCGTCCTCCACCAGCGTCTCGGCTGCTGCGATGAGCTCGACCGCGTCGGGGAGCAGGGTCCGGTCATCGCCGATCACCTCGAGCTTGAGCCAGTCCGTCTCAAAGGCCTCGCGGGCGAGCTGCGCGGTTCGAACCGCGTCCCGCGCCGTGTAGCAGCCCGCGGTATTGGGAAGCACGAAGATCCCGAGCCGATCGATGACAGCCAGCAGCGAGCCCTCCGCCTGGGGATCGATCCGGCGCAAGGCCACCGTCGCGATCTCCGCCCCCGACGCGAGCAGCGCCCGCTCCAGATCCTCCAGCGAGCGGAAGCCGCCCGTGCCGACGATCAGACGCGAGCGCCAGCGGCGACCGCCCAGCTCGAATCCGTCTTCGCTCGCCACAGTGTCGGCAGCCGCCACTTCGCCCTCGACGCTCATACCGCCCCTCCCTGGATTGCGGTCACGACCTCGACTCGCTGGCCCTCGCGCAGCGGGGTCGATTCGATCTCGCTGCGCGGCACGACCTCGCCGTCGACCGCGACCGCGACCCCACGTCCCGACGGATCGGTGGCGAGCGTCAATGCAGCGTCGCGGACGCTGGCACCCGGATCGAGCTCGACGACGCTCCCATTCAGCTCAACCTTCAACTCAAAGCCCTTTCACGCGGGGTCGAGACAGCGAAGCGCTCCGGCCCGAGCCCGTCGAACTCGGATGGAGCCGGCTCGCCGCGAAGGAGAGCCGCGACTCCGTCGGCCGTGATCGGAGCAAGCAGGATCCCGTTTCGGTAGTGCCCGTTCGCCAGGATCAGCCCGTCCACCTCGGCGCGACCGAGGATCGGCGCGTTGTCGGGGGTCCCGGGACGGAGCCCGGCGCCGAACTCGAGCAGCTCGAGCTCGGCGATCTCCGGCAGCGCGCGATAGGCCTCGCGAAGCAACTCATGCACTCCTCCCGCCTTAACTCGAGCATCGAAGCCACGCTCCTCGACCGAGGCGCCGAGCACGACCTCGCCGCCGGCTCGCGGGACGACGTAAACGCGCTCGGAGACGACGATCCGCTCGCAAGGCAGCTCGCACGCCGTCGCGCGCAGACGCACGGTCTCCCCGGCGACTGGCCGCACCGGCAACTCAGTGGCCGCAAGCCCCGACCAGGCTCCAGCCGCGAGGACGACCTCGTCCGCCGCGATCACCTCGCCGTCGGCCAGCCGAGCTCCGTGGACGCCGTCGGCGCTCCGCTCGAGCTTTGCGACAACGGCGCCGAGGCGCCGGACGCCGACCCGCTCGCAAGCTCTGCGCAAAGCCGCGAGCAAGGCTCGAGGATCCACCTCCGCCTCGTCGGGAACATGAATCGCTCCGGCGACGATCGGCGCCAGCCCAGGCTCGAGCTCGCGGCAGCGACTCGCGCTCAGCCACTCGACGCCTTCGCCGAGCCCGCCCTGAAGCGCGTAGCGCCGTTGCAGCTCCGCGGCCTCGTCGCGATCGAGGGCGATGTGAAGCGATCCGCAGCGCCGGTACGGAACCGGCATCTCGGCGGCGGCCTCGAGCTCTGCGGCGAAGGCCTGCCAGCGCGCGGCCGAGGCGACGCCGAGCCGCAGCAATCGCTCCTCGCCCCAGGATGCCTCGCCGATCGGGGCGAGCATCCCGGCGGCGACATCGGAGGCCGCTGGGCGCTCGGCACCGGCGTCGATCAGAGTCACGTCGAGTCCCTGGGAGGCGGCCCGCCAAGCACAGGCAAGGCCGATCACGCCGCCACCGACCACGACGACGCCCGCGCCGCCTCTCAACTCAGCTGTCCCGACTTCGGCCGTCATCCGTTTCGGACTCCTCCGGTTTTTCGGGGCGGCGGCTGTGACCTCCCTGCGCCGGCATGACCCGGATCAGGTTCTGACGGTCGGCGACACCAGCCACCCTCTCAGCCCCTTGCATGGGACTCCCGTATCGACTTCTTCATCGTAGCGCCGCGGCTGGGCGAGCCCCGAGAAGCCTCTCGGCGTGACCGCGGCGGAGGCGCCGTCCAGCCTTAGTGCCTATCTCGGTAGGGGCGTGCGCCCGGTGGACGACTGGACCAAGCGGGGCGGTGAGGGGACGACTCCCGAATGGTGGTTCCATGCGGGTGTCGGCACCTTGCCGCAACGCGATGTGTCCAGACGTTCAGCGGGTGTGCGTCCCCTATTGAGATAGGCACTTAGCCGCAGGTGTCTTACCCTGAGGGTATGGAGCCACTCGCCCAGCTCGAGGCGGCACGCCTATATCTGGTCACCGACGCGCTCGACCGAGGGCCGGCGTTGACCCGCCTACTCGACATGGCGCTGATCGGCGGGGTCGGGATCATCCAGCTTCGCGACCGCTCGCTCGAGGACGACGAGCTGCTCGAGGCGGCCGAGCTCTTTCGAGCGGCAGCGGACCGCCACGGAGCGCTGTTCTTGATCAACGACCGCCCGGACCTGGTCGGGCCGGCCGAGGCCGACGGCGTCCACGTCGGTCAGGAGGATCTGTCGATCGCGCAAGCGCGCGCGCTTGCAGGGCCCGGCAAGGTGGTCGGGCTCTCTTCCCACTCCCCCGCCCAGCTCGATGCCGCGGAGGCGACCACCGGCTCGCTGCGGCCCGACTACATAAGCGCCGGTCCCGTCTGGGAGACGCCGACGAAGCCCGGCCGGCCGGGCACCGGGCTCGACTACGTTTCCTACGCCGCCGAGCACGCCGCCCTGCCCTGGTTTGCGATCGGGGGGGTCGATGCGAGCAACGTCGCTTCGGTGATTGCCGCCGGCGCGCAGCGAATCGTCGTCGTCAGGGCTATCCGCGACGCCGAGGATCCCGAGCGAGCGGCGACGGCGCTTGCGACCGAGCTCGATCACGCCGCCGCGGGAGTCGGCCGATGAGCGACCGCGAGCGCAAACGGGCGGAGCGGCGCAAGCGCAAGCAGCGCGGCGCAGGGTCGCAGGCGGAGGCGCCGGGAGATGAGGTTCCCGAGGGCAACGGCTTTTTGGGGACGCCCCCGGGAACCTCCTCTCCCGGCACCCCTCCGATCGATCTTGTTGCTGAGGCTGAGGCAAAGGGGCCCAGTCGAGCGGAGCTAAGGGACCAAGAGAGCCGCGAGGTGCTTGAGCCGCTTGAGGACGGGAAGCGGCCCACCGTTGTGACGGTTGGGGCGATCGTCTCGTTGTTGGTCGCTGCCTCGATCCTGGTCGGCTACTTCGCCGGGATCGAGGTCGATCCGAACGGAACCGGAGCAAGCTCGGCGCCAAGCGCATTCCAAGCCTTCCCGCCGGCGCTGCTCTTCGCGGTGATGGGCTGGGGAATGTGGCGGGCCCGCTACTGGGCGGTGCTCGGCTTCCAGGCGATGATGGCGATCTTCATGCTGGTCAGCTTCATCGGTCTGATCGGCGCAACCGGCACGGTCCAGGCGCTCGGCGCGGGCGCGATCCTGATCGCCTCGGGCGCCCTGTTCTGGTTCACCGTCAAGGCGCTGGCACGGATTCAGATGCCTACTTATCCAACCGGTAGTAAGTAGAGTCGGCCGCATGGCTGATGCTTATGACGTGATCGTGATCGGGTCCGGACCAGGCGGCTACGTCGCCGCGATCCGCGCCGCTCAACTAGGCCTGAAGACGGCCGTGGCCGAGAAGGACACGACTGGCGGTCGCTGCCTCAATTACGCCTGCATCCCGGCCAAGACCCTGCTCCACGCGGCGGACATCTACGACACGACCAAGAACTCGGCGGCGCACCACGGCGTCAAGGTAGAGGGCGTGTCGCTCGACTGGAAGGTCCTGCAGGAGCGGCGCGAGGAGATCCGCCTCGGCTTGACGGGCGGCGTCGCGAGTCTTTTCAAGAAGAACAAGATCGACCTGCTCGAAGGGGAGGCCTCGCTCGCAGGCGAGGGCAAGGTTGCAGTCGACGGAACCGAGCACGAGACCAAGAACGTGGTCCTGGCGACCGGATCGGTGGCGCTCCCGATCCCCGGCACCGAGTTCGGGGCTCGCGTCCTCGACACCTGGGGAGCCTGGTCGCTGCCCGAGCAACCGGCCAAGATCGCCGTCGTCGGCGCCGGCGCTTCGGGAGCGGAGATCGCCTCCGCCTATGTCCGCTTCGACACCGAGGTCCTGCTGATCGAGATGCTGCCCCAGATCCTCCCCGCCGAGGACACGGACATCGTCCGGGTGGTCGAGCGGGCGTTCAAGAAGCAGGGGATCGTGACCTCGACCGGGACGAAGGTCCAGAACGTCAAGGCCGGCAAGAGCTCGGTCAAGTTCAGCTACGGAGACAACAGCGCCGAGGTCGACTATCTGATCATCGCCGGCGGCCGCGGACCCGACGTCGAGGCGCTCGGGCTGGAAGCGGCGGGCGTCCAGGTCGGCGAGGGCGGCAAGATCACAGTCGACGAGTACCAACGGACCGCGGCGAAGGGCGTCTACGCGATCGGGGATCTGGTCCCCGGGCCGGCCCTGGCGCACAAGGCTTCCGAGGAAGGCATCGTGGCGGTCGAGACGATCGCCGAGGCGCCGACCCACCCGGTCGATCTCGAGGCGATTCCCGGCGCGACCTTCTGTCACCCCCAGGTCGCCAGCGTCGGCATGACCGAGGCCGAGGCCAAGGAAGCCGGCAAGGAGATCAAGGTCGGCAAGTTCAAGCTCGGCGGCGTCGGCGCCGGGCAGGTCTACGACGACCGCGACGGGATAGTCAAGATCGTCGCCGACGCGAAGTACGGCGAGATCCTCGGCGCCCACATCGTCGGCAACAGGGCCTGCGACATGATCAGCGAGCTGGTCAACACGAAGGCGCTCGAAGGCGGCTACCAAGAGCTGGCGCGGATCATCCACCCGCACCCGACGATCTCCGAGGCGGTCCTCGACGCAGCCCGGGCCGTCGACGGCTGGGCAACTCATGCGTAAACGCATGAGTTGTAGATAACTGCGTGGCTGCGCCCGCGACCTTCTACTTCGATCTTGGCTCGCCGTACGCCTATCTGGCGGCGGAGCGGATCAACGGGCTTTTCACCGCGACCGGATTGGCGGAGCCGGAGTGGCAGCCAGTTCTGCTCGGCGGGCTGTTCGAGCGCTTCGACCGGCGCTCCTGGGGGGTTCACACCGAGCGCGCAGCGGGGACCGCCGAGTGCGAGCGTCGCGCCTCCGCCTACGGTCTGCCTCCTTTCCGCTGGCCCGACCCGTGGCCACCGAACGGGCTTTTCTCGATGCGGGTCGCGACCTTCGCGAAGGAGATCGGTCGGACCGTTGCCTTCTCGCTGGCTGCCTACCGGCAGGCGTTCGCGGCCGGCCGGGACCTGAGCGAGCCCGACAACGTCTATATCGCGGCCGCATCCGTCGAGCTCCACCCCAAAGCGATCGCGAAGGCGGTCGCGCGCGATGCGATCAAGCTGCGGCTTCGAGAGGCCACCGAAGAGGCGGGCGATCGAGGCGTCATGGGAGTCCCGACCGTCGTCGTCGGGACCGAAGTCTTCTGGGGCGACGACCGGCTTGAGGACGCGGTGGCGGCGGCAAGTCGCGGCGCTTGATGGCGCGCCGCACTTGGATAAGGTGGCTTCGGGTTGAGTGATCGTGAGGAAACAGGCGCTGTCGAGGCTGCGGCCGAGGTCGCGGCGGCCCCGCGTCCCCTTCCCGACGCCGACACCTCCCGCGAGCTGCTGACCCTGATGGCGCTGATCCGGCGCTTCGAAGAGGAGGCGGGCCGCCAGTACCAGAAGGCCAAGGCGGGCGGCTTCCTTCACCTCGCGATCGGCGAGGAGGCGACGATCGTCGGGACGACCTCGGTGATGGCGCCGCAGGACTACCTGATCGGCACCTACCGGACTCACGGCCACGCGATCGCCCGCGGCACCGACCCCAAGAACGTGATGGCCGAGCTGTTCGGCCGCGAGGGCGGGACCGCCCGCGGGCGCGGCGGCTCGATGCACATCTTCGACGGGGAGCGCCGCTTCATGGGCGGCTACGGGATCGTCGGCGGCAACCTGCCGATCGCCGCCGGGCTCGGGCTCGCCTCCGACTACAAGGGCGAAGACGCCTGCACCGTCTGCATGTTCGGCGACGGCGCCTCGAACACCGGCAACTTCGGCGAGACGATGAACCTGGCCGCGCTCTGGAGCCTGCCGGTCGTCTTCCTGGTTGAGAACAACCTCTACGGGATGGGGACCTCGATCGAGCGACACTCGGCGATCACCGACCTATCCCGCAAGGCCGAGGGCCACGGCGTCCCCGGCGAGCGAGTCGACGGGATGGACGTCGTTGCCGTCCGCGACTGCGTCCGCGAGCACCTGCGCCAGGCCCGCGAGGATCGCCGCCCGACCTTGGTCGAGGCCTTCACCTACCGTTACCGCGGCCACTCCGCCGCCGACCCCGAGGTCTACCGGGAGAAGTCGGAGGTCCAGGAGTGGCAGCAGAAGGATCCGATCGAGACCTTCAACTCCCGCCTCGTCGCCGAAGGGGTGGTCGAGGAGGGCTATCTCGGGACGGTCCGCGAGCAGGTCGAGAAGCAGGTCATGGAGGCGGTCGCCTTCGCCGACGCCTCTCCCGAGCCGCCGCTCGACTCCCTCTACGACAACCTCTATGTCGTCGGCGAGGCGGAGCGCGGTTGGTATGCGGTCGACGAACGCACCCCGGACCCCCACCGCGGCGAGCGTGAGCGCGAAGCGCATAAGAGCGATCGTGCCCGCGAGCTGGCCGAGGCGGGCGCTGCCTACGGCGGTCAGGCCCAGCGAGTCGCGGAGCCGGCCGTCTCCGACGACGAGGACGAGGACGACGAGCCGACCGAGGGTCCCTGGTAATGGCGACGATGCGGATGCGGGAGGCGCTCAACGAAGCGCTGCGGGAGGAGATGCAGCGCGACGAGTCAGTCTTCTTGATGGGCGAGGACATCGGCGTCTTCGAAGGCGCCTTCAAGATCACCAAGGGGCTGATGGAGGAGTTCGGCGAACGGCGCGTCCGCGACACGCCGATCTCCGAGAACACAATCGTCGGCTGCGGGGTCGGCGCGGCAATGGGCGGGCTGCGGCCGGTCGTCGAGCTGATGACCGTCAACTTCGCGCTGCTGGCGCTCGATCAGATCATCAACCACGCCGCCTCGATCCCGTACATGTTCAACGGTCAGGTCCGGGTGCCGATGGTTGTGCGGATGCCGGGCGGCGGCGGCCACCAGCTCGGCCCGACCCACTCACACAGCTTCGAGGCCATGTACTTGGGGATCCCGGGCCTACTGGTCGCCTGCCCCTCGACCCCCGCCGACGGCAAGGGCTTGCTCAAAGCCGCGATCCGCGACGACAATCCGGTCATCTTCATCGAGCACGAGACGCTTTATGGAGTCCGCGGCGAGGTCCCCGAGGGCGACGAGCACATCGTCCACTTCGGCGAGGCGGCGATCCGCCGCGAGGGTGGCGACGTGACGATCATCGGGATCCTGAAGATGGCGCACGAGGCCGAGCGCGCCGCCAAGGCCCTCGCCGCCGACCACGGGGTCGAGGCCGAGGTGATCGACCCGCGAACGCTACGACCGCTCGACCTCGACACGATCCTCGAGTCCGTCCAGAAGACCAATCGTGCCGTGATCGTCGAGGAAGGTTGGCCGCACGGCGGCGTCGGCGCGAACCTTTCGGCCCTGATCCAGGAGCAGGCCTTCGACTACCTTGACGCACCGATCCAGCGGGTCACCGGCGCGGACGTGCCGATGCCTTACGCGAAGCGGCTCGAGCAGTCGGCGATCCCCCACCCCGAGCACATCGTCAGCGCCGCGCTGGCGACGCTCGAAGGGGCTCGTTGATGGCAGACGTCGTCATGCCGCGGCTGTCGGACTCGATGGAGGAGGGGACGATCCTCTCCTGGATGAAGGCGGTCGGGGACGAGGTCGCGGTCGGCGACGAGCTCGTCGAGATCGAGACCGACAAGGCGAACATGGTCTACGAGGCCGACGAGTCCGGGACCCTGACCGAGATCGTCGCCGAGGAGGGCGCGACCTTGCCGATCGGCGAGGTGATCGGCCGGATCGGCGAGGCGGGAGATGCGGCGGTGACGGAAGAGGCCGCCGCGGACGAGTCCGAGGCTGAGGGTGGCGAGCGGAGCGCCGAGACAGGATCGGAGGGCGACAAAACGCCGGCAAAGAAGGAGGAGGAGTCAGCGTCGGCGGCTGAGACAGGTCCGGTCTCCGAGGCTCCGCAGATCGGTGCCACCCTTCGGAACGCATCTGCAAAGCCTGGGCCCTCGGAGCGAATCAAGGCGTCGCCGATCGCGCGGCGCATCGCCGGAGACAAGGGGATTGACCTGGCCTCGCTGAGCGGGTCCGGACCCGGAGGCCGAATTGTCAAAGCAGACGTGGAGTCTGCCTCCTCCCCGCCCAGCCAACCCACCTCCCAGCCGGCCGAGAAGCCCGGCGAAGCCCCGACTCCCGCCGCGACGACTCCCGCCGCCCCGACTCCCGGCGCCTCCGAGAAGCCCGAGACCGCGAAGGGCAGCGTCGAGGCGGTCTCGCTGAGCAAGCTCCAGCAGGTGGTCGCCCGGCGGATGGCGGAGTCGAAGGCGACGGCGCCGCATTTCTACCTCAGCACTGTGATCGACATGGACCGGGCCGTCGCCGCCCGCGCCGCGATCAAGGCGCAGTCGAAGGAGGGGGACGTCGTCCCCTCCTTCAACGACATGGTCGTCAAGGCGTGCGCGATCGCGTTGGCTGAGTTTCCGCGAGCGAACGGCGCCTACAGGGACGGGGGCCTCGAGCTCTTTTCGCGGATCAACGTCGGAATCGCGGTCGCGGCGCAGGACTCGCTGGTGGTCCCGACCGTCTTCGACGCCGACCGCAAGGGGCTGCGCCAGATCGCGACCGAGGCGCGCGCACTCGCCGCCCGCGTTCGTGATGGCTCGATCACGCCTCCAGAGCTCTCGGGTGGCACATTCACGGTCTCGAACCTCGGCATGTTCGGAGTGACGAGCTTCTCCGCGGTGATCAATCCCCCGCAGGCCGGGATCCTCGCGGTCGGCTCGATCGACGAGGTGGCGGTTGTCCGCGACGGCGAGATCGTCCCAGGGCAGCGGATGTCGGTGACGCTCGCCTGCGACCACCGAATCCTCTACGGGGCCGACGGAGCGGAGTTCCTGGCTCGGATTCGACAGCTCCTCGAGGAGCCGGTCTCCCTGGCTCTCTGACGCCAGGCTGAGGTCGCCGAGATGCCACACCGAGCGATCGACGTCCCGCTCGAGGCGCTACCCCCGATCGACGAGCACTCGATCGAGATCGATGCTCCGGCCGAAACCGCATGGGCGGCCCTCTTCCCCACCTTGAACCGCTCGTTCGACGGGCCGCTCGCGGGAACCTTCGCGCGGCGGCTGGGCTGTGCCCAGACCGAAGCCAGCGGCGACCTCCATCACCCCGGCGGAACGCTGCCCGGCTTCGTCGTCTGCCGCTCGGTCGCCCCGGTGATGTTCGCGATGCTGGGCGAGCACCGGTTTTCTGCCTACGCGGTCGTCTTTCGGATCGACCTTCTGCCCGGGCAGCGCTGCCGGGTCAGGATCGAGACGCGAGCGGATTTTCCCGGGATCAAGGGAAAGCTCTACAAGGCCGCCGTGATCGGCACCCGAGGGCACGTCCTCGTCATCCGCAGCATCCTCCGCTCGCTAAAGAAGCGGGCCGAGCGGCGGGCGAAGGGCTCTTGAACGCCGGCGATTGCCATCGGCGGCCAAGATCGCTAGGATCGCGGCGGTTATAAACGGGGAGACGGGGCCAGCCACTGCTCCCCCAGGGAGCCGCCAGAGCGGCGAGAGGACACATCACTGATGAGGAAGACACTTGCCGCAGTTGCGGCAGTAGGAGTAAGCGCATTCGCGATCGCCGGCGGATCAGCCGTCGCCGAGACCGGTGACCGTGCGGTCGGGGCGACGATCCTGATGAAGTTCAGCAACGCGACCGGCCCGGTCTTCACGGGCGACAAGACAATCGTCGCCGGTGAGAATCTCAAGATTGTCAACCGCAGCAACCCGGATCGGATCGGACCGCACACGCTGTCGATCGTCGAGAAGGCCGACCTGCCCAAGAGCCAGGCGGACTTCAAGAACTGCTTCGGCGGAGGAGTCTGCGGCAAGATCGCCGAGGCTCATGAGCTGAGCAAGAACGGCGTCGTCAAGAAGCCGCTGGTCGACGAAGGCGACGAGGGCTGGGACACAGCGTTCTCAGAGAATGCCTTCGGCGACACCTGGTACACCGAGAAGAAGAAGGAAAAGCTGATTCAGGTGGTTTCGCCCGAGGCCGGGCCGAAGCTGTTCTTTGTCTGCGCCATCCACCCGGACATGCAGGGCAAGCTGGCGGTCACAGCCGCCCCCTAGGCCCGCACGGTCATACGAGACGCAACGAGCCCGCCATCCGGCGGGCTCGTTGCTTTCTGGGCTAAGTACTTACGCCCGCCGTGACGATGGCTATAGTGACCATAGTCACGTATTCGTGGCAACGACATAGGAGGAGAGGGAGGAACCCCTCGCTTTCACAGTCCGTAGGCGTCGTTTTCGGAGATCCCGGGACGACGAGAACCGAGCCGGAGGAAGTGGAGATCCCACCCCGCGGCACGACCTGGAAGGCGGACCACAATGGCTTCGACGCCACTGGCCTCAACGCGCATGAATTCGACGAGCGCGGCGCGAACGCGCCCGGAGGACCTGCATCCGAGACGCGGCTACGACCTGCTCCCCGAAGACCGCGAGCGACTGCTCCGCTTCATGCTGATGATGCGCTTCTCCGAGGAGCGAGCGCTGGCCCTCTACAAGCAGGGGAAGATTCCCGGCTCCTTCTACGACGGCTGCGGCCAGGAGGCGATCTCGGTCGGGGCCGCCTATGCGCTCGCCCCCGAGGATCGGATGTGCATCCTCCACCGCGATCTCGGCGCCCACTTCGTTCGAGGCCTGACACCCGACCGCTACCTGGCCAACTACATGGGCCGCAGCGGCGGCGTCACCGCCGGCAAGGACGGCAACCTGCACTTCGGCGCCCCCGAGCTCGGCTGCGTCGGGATGGTCTCGATGCTGCCCGACATGGCCCTGGTCGCCTCGGGGATGTCGCTCGCCTTCAAGATGCGCGGCGAGCCTCGCGTCGCGATGACCTTCTTCGGCGAGGGATCGACGGCGAACGGCCAGTGGCACGAAGCGATGAACTTTGCCGGCGTCCAACGGCTGCCGGTCGTCTTCATTCTCGAGAACAATCAGTTCGCCTATTCGACCCCGAACTCGCTCGAGTTCGCTGTCGATCCGATCGACCGAGCCAAGACCTACGGCTTCCCCGGGATCAGCGTCGACGGCAACGACGTCGAGGCCGTCTTCGCTGCCGCCTCCGAGGCGGTTGACCACGCCAGGGCGGGAGACGGCCCGGCCTTGATCGAGTGTAGGACGATGCGAATGCACGGCCACGGCGCCCACGACGACATGAGCTACGTTCCCCCCGGCCTGCTCGAGGAGTGGCGCGAGCGCGATCCGATCGACCGCTACGCCGAGCGACTCCTCGACGAGCACGGCTTCGAGCCGGAGGCGATCGAGCGGCTGCGGGCCGAGGTCCGCGAGCAGGTCGAGGACTGTGCACGGACCGCGCTCGCCTCGCCGATGCCCGAGGGCGCGAGCGCCCACGAGGGGGTCTTCGCCGATGCCTGGCGGGAGCTTGGCGACGGCGAAGCGCCCTGGTCGCGCTGGGCTGATCGGCAGGTGAGCAGGTGAGCACCGCGACTGCGACGAACGGCCGTAACGCCGCCACGACGGCGGATGCCTCCTCGCCTCAGCGCGAGCTCACCTACCTGGACGCGATCTCCGAAGCGCTCCGAGTCGAGATGCGAAGGGACGAGACGGTCTTCGTGATCGGCGAGGACGTCGGTGCATTCGGCGGCGCCTTCAAAGTGACCGACGGGTTCGTCGAGGAGTTCGGCGCCGCCCGGGTCCTCGATACGCCACTCGCCGAGAACGCGATCATCGGCGCCGCCGTCGGCGCCGCGCTCGAGGGACTGAGGCCGGTCTGTGAGATGCAGTTCGCCGACTTCATCGCTTGCGGATTCGACCAGCTCGTCAACGTCGCCGCGAAGATGCACTACCGCCAGGGACTCGCCGTCCCGATGGTGATCCGGCTGCCTTCCGGCGGCGGATTCTCGGGCGGACCGTTCCACTCCCAGAACCCGGAAGCGTGGTTCATGCAGACCCCGGGCCTGAAGGTCGTCGCGCCGTCGACCGCGGCCGACGCCAAGGGCCTTCTGATCGCCGCGATCCGCGATCCGAACCCGGTCTGCTTCCTCGAGCACAAGGCGCTCTACCGTCACGTCAAGGGCGAGGTTCCCGAAGGGGACGCTGCGGTCCCGCTCGGCGAGGCGCGGTTAGTTTGTGAGGGCAGCGATCTCTCCGTGATCGCCTATGGCTCCGCCGTCCTGATCGCCGAGCGGGCGGCCGAGGAGCTTGCCGGCGAGCTCGGTGCGGCGATCGAGGTGATCGACCTGCGCTCGCTGGTCCCGCTCGATCGCGAGGCGATTCTCAGTAGCGCGATCAAGACGGGCAAGATCCTCGTCGCTCACGAGGCGACGCGCTCGGCCGGGGTCGGCGCCGAGGTGGCCGCCCTGATCAGCGAAGAGGCGTTCGAGCATCTCGATGCTCCGGTCAGGCGATTGACGGCGCCGGACGTGCCGATCCCATTCAGCCCGCCGCTCGAGCAGGCCGTCCTGCCCCAGCTCGAGGACATGAAGGAGGCCTGCCGTGAGCTCCTCGCGTACTGAAACCTCTGAGACCACAGAAACCACGATCGAGATCACGATGCCGCAGATGGGCGTCTCGGTTGCCGAAGGGACGGTTGCGGAGTGGCTCAAGCAGGTTGGCGACGAGGTCGCTGCGGACGAGACCGTCTGTGTGATTACTACGGACAAGGTGGATGTTGAGATTCCGGCGCCGGCTTCGGGGGTCGTGACCTCGATCGAGGTGGCCCAAGGGGAGACCGTTGCGGTTGGGACTGTGCTGGGTTCGAT
>Ga0136633_1002004_pt1 | contig 14447 bp, 14 predicted proteins | sample AntDrymeUQ832206_2_FD_105494 | JGI IMG/M metagenome (GOLD analysis project Ga0136633, IMG submission 105494) | Polar desert sand microbial communities from Dry Valleys, Antarctica - metaG UQ83 (22.06) | ecosystem: Environmental > Terrestrial > Soil > Desert | place: Antarctica: Dry Valley... | reverse complement strand
TGGTGTACAACGCGGCGCGGCTGCGCGACGCGCGCCTGCCGTTCCTGACCGAAGCGGCGATGTGCAAGCTGCAGGCCTCCGAGGTCGCCGAGCGCACGGCCTCCCTGGCCATCAACCTGTTCGGCGGCTATGGCTTTGTCAAGGACGCACCGGTCGAGAAGCTCTATCGCGATGCCAAGATCGGCCAGATCTACGAGGGCACGTCGAACCTGCAGCTGCAGACGATTGCCAAGGCCCTTCTCGCATGACCGAGCCGCTCCGCCTCAATCACCTCTACCGGGTGGTCGACCAAGAGACGTTTGCCGCGGCGCGCGACTCGGCCTGGCTGCGCGAGGTGTTCGCGCCCTCCGAACTGCGGACCACCCGTCGTCCCGACTGGGAGTACACGGGGCTGTACTGGTACGGCACGTCGACCTATCTCGAGCTCTTCGCCGCCGGCGCGCAGGGCCCGGCAGGGACGAGCGGCGTGGCGCTGGCCATCGAATCGGCGGGCGCCACGCCGGCCATCGCGGAGGCCTGGCGTCGCACGCTCGGCCAAGTCGAACACCGGGTCGTGGTGCGGCCGGTTGGCGAGCAGACCGTTCCCTGGTTCCACATCGCCCACGGCGTCCCCGACGTCCATGGCGCGTTGAAGGTGTGGTCGATGGAATACGACGCCGACTTCCTCGCGTCGTGGCATGCCGAACGCACCGCGGCGCGAGGCATCACGCGCGCCGAGATCCTCCAACGCTACGCGGCCATCGCCACCGGACCGGCCGCTCCCCTGCTTGACGACGTGGTGGCGGTCACGCTGGCGTTGACGGCCGGGGAGCGGGGCTTTTTCGAGGGGCACGCCGCAGCGTTTGCGGCGGAGCACCGCGATGCTGGCACCACGCGCCTGCTTCAGGGTGATGGCATCACCTTCGGCCTGGCCGAGGCCACCGACGACCGCCACGGCGTGCAGGAGGTGGTCTGCCGATTGCGACGTCGGACTGGCCGGGAGGTCATCACGATCGGCCGCACCACGATCATCGTGGACGGCGATCGGATGATCTGGAAGTTCCGCTAGCCGCCCTGTCCCTCGTACCGCACGACCAGCAGCGACACATCGTCGACGGCCGGGCGTCCGTCGCGGAAGTTCACCGAGGCCTCGAGCAGGGCCTGCGCCATCTCGGTCGGCGTGCGTCCGGCGACGGTGGCGAGGATCGCCGCGACGCCTGTCGAGCCGAAGTCGTCACCGGTGTAGGAGGTGGATTCGCTGACGCCGTCGCTGTAGATCACGAGGGCGTCGCCAGGCTCGAGGTGCAGCGTCTCGACGTCCCATGAGCCGAACGGCAGCAGACCCAGCACCGGCCCGCCCGAGTCGATCATGGTCACCTGGCCGGAGCGGCGGACGAGCGCCGGCGGACAGTGGCCGGCGTTGGCCAATTCGAGGCGGCCGTCCGGATACAGCACGGTGGCACCGAGCGTGAGGTACTTGTTGCCGGGACTGTAGTTGAGCAGCTGGTTGTGCAGCGTCGGCAGGATCTCCGACAGCGGCTGCCCCAGGTCGTGCAGCAGGCGCAACATCCCGGTGGCCAGCGCCATGATCAGGGAGGCGCCGACGCCCTTGCCCGAGACGTCGCCGAGCGTCAGCGCGAGGCTGCCGTCGGGGCGGGTCACTCCCTGATACAGGTCGCCGCCGACCGAGGCGGCCGACTCGGTCTGCGCGAACGTCGATGCATAGGGCACCATCGGCGGCGCCTGCAGCAGCGCGGCCTGGATGTCCTTGGCCAGCGTCATCTCGTGCTCGTATTTGGCCTTGGCACGCGCTTCCTTGTAGAGGCGCGCGCTGTCGATGGCCATGGCGGCATCGGCGGCCAACGACTCGAAGATGGCGATCTCTTCGCGCGGCACGACCTGCGTGCTTGCCGGACGCGACACCAGCAGGGCACCCACGCCTTCCAGCCGGCCGATGAACGAGGAGTCGTCGGCCAGCGCGCGGCGCGCCACCATCAGCGGGGTGGCCACCATGTCTGGCCGCGCCCCGGTCGCCACGCCAATCAACGTCTCGTGCATCGCCTGACTGGTGATCGTGCGATGCCCCTTGACCGCCTGCTTGAGCAGTTCGAGTTCCTGTTGCGCCACCGCCGGTGTCGCGAGCTTGGGCAGGCGGAGCACGAGCTCGAGCTTCTGGTCGGCGTTGATCAGCGCCAGCGCCCCGCTTTCGGCACGCATGATCCGGATCGCCGAACGCAGGACGGCGGCCAGGACTTCAGGCAGGACGGCGGCGCTGTTGAGTTGCCGCGCCACGTCGAGCAACTCCTGCAAATGCCGGACGCCAGTGCTGCGCTCGTCCAGGCCGGCCGACTCGAGCAGCGACGCCAGCGCCTCGCTGACCACCTCGAACTGCACCTGTCGGCCAAACCGCACCCGGTCGCCGTCGCTCAGGATGTGGGCGGTGATGCGCTGGTCGTTGACGTAGGTACCCACCGCGCTGCCAAGGTCTTCGATGATGAGGGCGTCATCGCGGCGCACCAACTGCGCGTGCCGCCGCGACACGCTGGGCTCGGAGAGCACGACGCCGGACAACGGGTCGCGACCGATGACGATGGGCTGGTCGCCGGGGACGATTTCAGTCGTCGCTTCTGGCGAACTGGGCACGAGTTTGAGGCGGGGAGGCATGCGTTTGTCGTGAGTCCAGGCGTACGTGGTGACGTGGTAGGCTGGCCGACATGCGCAGCCCCGGAGAGCCTGACGCCCCACGGGGGCGCGGCCTGCTGTGGATTCTACTGGTCCTGGCCTCGGTTGGCGGAGCCCTGGCATGGTACGCCGCTGACCGATCCGCCCCGCCGCCGAGCGCGACGGCGCCGCCGGTGGCCGACGGCGTGCGGAGTACGCCGCCCTCTACCCGCAACGAATCGCCGGCCTCGACCGAACGCCCGAAGCCCCGTGGTGAGGGAGTGACGACGACGCGCCCACCCAGGGGCACGTCACCTGCCAGGCCATCGACCACGACCGATGCGGCCACGACGGGCGCTGAGCTGCGGGTGACCAGCGACGTCGCGGGTGCGTACGTCTTCCTGGACCGAAAGTTCCTCGGGACCACGCCCTTCACGTCGCGTGCGGTCACCCCCGGCAGCCATCAACTCAACGTGCAGGTCGAGGGACGGCCTCCGGTCGTCCGGACCGTCGACATCCGCGAGCATGGACCGACGGATGTGGAGGTGACGCTGCCGCCCGCGGCCAGTTCAGGTGCAGCGGCCGCGGCGGTCAGCGCAGATGTCGCGGTCGTCCACCAGCACGGCGTCGGCTCGTGCGAGGGCGTGCTGCGAGTGGCGAGTGGCGCCTTGCGGTACGAGTCGTCGCACAAGGACGCCTTCTCCCTGCCACTGGCCAGCATCGAGGCCTTCACGCTCGACTACCAGGAGAAGCGACTGCGGCTGAAGCAGCGCGGCGGCCGCACCTGGAACTTCACCACACGGGCCGCCAGCGCCGATCCCCTCTTCGTCTTCCATCGCGATGTCGACGCGGCGCGCCCCAGGTAGGCGTCGCGCCTGTCGGACCAGGGGGGGCCGCTACCCGTCCAGCAACCAGCGCCCGGGCCCGGCGAGAAAGGTCTCGTAGTCGGGCAGCACCGCGTGCGGCGCCGGGATGTGTGCCTCGAATTGTTCGGCAGAGAAGGTCGTCGCGATGGCCACGCACGTCATGCCGGCGGCGATGGCCGCAGCGACGCCGATCGGAGCATCCTCGAAGGCCAGGCATTGGTCGGCGGCGACGTGCAGGCGCTCGGCGGCCAGCGCGAACACGTCGGGAAACGGCTTGCCCCTGGGCACTTCGTCACCGCGGGCGATGATCGTCACATGCGCGCCGAGGCCGGTTTCGGCAAATGTATGCACCACGTTCTTGAGCGGCGCCGAGGTGGCCACGGCAACGCCGATGCCGTGCGCCTGCAGCCGCGTCAACAGCGTCAGTGCGCCGCGCACGAGGACGATCCGCCCGCGCGACAACTGCCGATACGCGCCCTCCTTCTCCTCTTCGAGGACCAGGATCTCCTCCATCCCCATCTCGCGCTCGAACAGCATCGGGAAGATCTCGCTGTTGCGCTTGCCATCGATGCGACGCCGCACGTCCATGGTCAGCGGCGGCAGGTGGTGCGCCCCTGCGAAATGCTCGAACGCCTGGGCGTGCAGCGGCATGTTGTCGACAAGTGTGCCATCGAGATCGAAGACGACGGCACGGGGGCGGAACGCAGAGAGATCAGTCACTGGACTCGAGTCGGAGCAGGGTACACGGAGACGTGATCTGGCGAGGGCGGCAGCATCTCCCTCGCCATCACGAGACGGCTGTAGAGCGGGACGAAGCCGCGGCGCTGCACATTGGCCTGCGACCGCGAACCGGGCTCCACGGTGACCACGGCCAGGTCGCACCCGGCGGCGCGCGCGGCCTCGAGTCGGCCCGAGAGGAGCGCCGACTGGATGCCCTGCCGGCGATGGCGCGGCAGCGTCGCGGCGCCGCACAACTGGTAGACCCCCTCGTCGACGCGAGCCGACGCGGAGCCGGCCGCCTCGCCGTGCAGGAACGCGACGTAGCGGACGATGGACGTGACGCCGCCGAACTGCCGCACCACTTGCTCCAGGGCGGCCGCGTCGTACTGTTCGGCAGGCGCATCCCGACCGGCCACCGTTTCTGCGGCAGCGAAGCCCTCGACCGCGATCCGTGACCACTCCTCCTCCGGGCCGGTGGTCACCCTGATCCCATCGGGCAGCACCTGCGGCAGCAGCGCCTCGATGTCGCAGCCGAGCACGAGTTCGATCCGCTGCAGTCTGTAGCCCCGCGCCTCCAGCCGTCGGACCGACGCGTGGTCCCCGAACGATGCGATCTCGAGGCCCGGGCATTCCCCGAACGGCAGGAAGGCCTGCTCGATAGCGTCGATGTCGGCGTCGAGCAGCGGCTCGCCGAGCGCGACGCCAATCACCTTGGTCATCGGCGCGCCAGGGCCACAGTAGACCGCCGCGCCGCGGCCAATCGCCAGGCCGAAGGCGCCCGCGATCCCATGCGCACGCGAGACCTCGGCCATCGCGAGACTCAATCGAGCTTCAGCCGCCTCGATGCGTAAGGCCAGCGCAATGGACCCGATCACGCCAGCACCGCGTCGGCGATGATCATGCGCTGCACCTCGGAGGTGCCCTGGTAGATTTCGGTGGCGCGAACGTCGCGAAAGAGCCGCTCGACAGTCGACCCACGGCGGTAGCCTTCCGAGGCCAGGATCTGCATGGCGCGATCAGCAGCGGCATGCGCGGCTTCTGACGCGGCAAGCTTGGCCATCGAGGCCTCGAGGGTGCCGCGGTGGCCGCGCACGCGCGCGCTGGCGGCCTTCCACGTCAGCATCCGGGCCGCTTCGAGTCCGGTCGCCATATCGGCCAGCATGAACTGAATGGCCTGGTACTGGGCAATCGGTTGGCCGAACGCCACACGACGCTTGGCGTAGTCGAGCGCCTCGTGCAACGCGGCCTCCCCCACGCCGAGGGCCTGTGCCGCAATGGCCACACGGCCGCCGTCCAGCGCTTCCATGGCGATCGAGAAACCCTGTCCGGGCTGGCCGATCACCTGCGACGAATCGACGACGACATCGTCGAGCACCAGGTCCATGCAGCCCAGGCCGCGCACGCCGAGCGAGTCGGTCAGGTTCCGTCGAACCAGGCCGGGGGCGTCCATCGGCACCAGGAAGGCCGTGATGCCGCGGCCACGCAGGTCCGGGCGGGTCGCCGCAAAGACGATGACCAGATCGGCGGCCTCGGCATTGGCCACCCATACCTTGGTGCCGCGCAGGCGGTAGCCGGCGCCATCGGCCGTGGCGGTCGCCTGCTGGTTGGCGGCGTCGGACCCGGCGTGCTCTTCCGACAACGCGAACGCCCCGATGGCCTCGCCCCGGGCGAGACGACGCAGCCAGAGGTCGCGCTGCGCGTCAGTGCCGTGGCGCAGCAGCGTCTCAGCGACCAGCGAGTTGTTGACCGAGAGGATGACCGCGACCGTGGCACTGGCTCGGGCCACGGCTTCAAGCGCCAGCACGTAGGCCAGGTCGTCCTGGCCGGCGCCTCCCCACGCCTCGGGGATGGTCACGCCCATGAGGCCGAGGGCACCGGCCCTGGCGATCAGGGCCCGTGGAAACGCGTGCTGGTCATCGATCGCCGCCGCGAGTGGCGCGAGCTCCTCGATGGCGAACTGGCTGGCGCGGGCGGCAAAGGCGGCCTGGCGATCGGTGGGCTGGACCTGCACCTGCGTAGGCTATCAGAGGGCCGCGTCGGCAAACAGCGGCCGCAGGCGGCTCGCCGTGGCGTCCAGCGCTTCGGGCAGCACGCGGGTCTCACCAACGGTGGTCATGAAGTTGGTGTCACCGTTCCAGCGAGGCACCAGATGGATGTGCAGGTGGTCGGCTACGCCGGCGCCGGCCGCCCGGCCGATGTTCAGCCCGACGTTGATGCCGTGGGGCTGGTACGCCGTGCGGAGCACGATCTCGGCGCGCTGGGTCAGCAACATCATCTCGTGCAACTCGTCGACCGTGGCGTCGGCCAGCGTGGCGATGTGCCGTCCAGGCACGACCATCAGGTGGCCGTTGTTGTAGGGAAACAGGTTGAGGATGACCAGGCACGTGGCGCCGCGGTGCACCACCAGGGACGCCTGTCCGGCGTCGGTGCCGGTGTCGGCGGTGCAGAACACACAGCCCGGCGGCGCCTGGCCGGCGGTGACATAGTGCAGCCGCCAGGGAGACCAGAGATGATCCATGGTCTCAGGACGCGGCGGGCGACGGGGCTGCCGCAGGCGCGACGGCGTCCAGGTCCTCGCGGGCGCTGGCGTTGATGAGATCTTTCAGTTCTTTGCCGGGCTTGAAGTACGGCACGTGCTTGGACGGCACGTCGACTCGGTCGCCGGTCTTGGGGTTGCGGCCCTTGCGGGGCTCGCGACGACGCAGGCGGAAGCTGCCAAAGCCCCGGAGCTCCACCTTGTCTCCAGCATGCAGCGCGCGGATGACCGACAGGAAGACCGTCTCGACGATGAGCTCGGCGTCCTTCTTGGTGACTTCCGAGACGCGGGAGACCTCTTCGACGAGATCGGCCTTGGTCATGACTGGCCTCGAATGGAAAGACGCCGGGCGGAGGAAGGTTCCTCCGCCCGGCGTCGATGCGGCACCTACTGCTGCTGCTTGAAGTGGTCACCCAGCGTGGCGCCACCCGTGGAGGCGGCTTCGCTGATGTACTGACCCCAGTCCGCACGGTAGTTGTCGTCCTTGAGCGCACGAATGCTCAGGCCGACCTTCCGCTCCGACGGGCTCAGCTTGATGACCTTCATCGGGTAGGTCTGCTCGATCTGCAGCTCGACCTTCTCCTGTCCGCCCTCGGCGTCGAACTCGGAGACGTGGATGAGCCCCTCGACGCCCTCGGCCAGTTCGACGAACGCGCCGAACGAGGTCATGCGCACGACCTTGCCCTCGACCACCTCACCGACCTGCACCCGACCGAAGAAGTCGTCCCACACGTCGGCCGCGAGCTGCTTGAGGCCGAGCGAGAGACGCTGGTTCTCGGCGTCGATGTTGAGCACCATCGCCTCGACCACGTCGCCCTTCTTGAGCATCTCGGACGGGTGCTTGAGGCGCTTGCTCCACGACATGTCCGAGATGTGGATCAGGCCGTCGATGCCATCTTCCACTTCCACGAACGCGCCGAACTCGGTGAGGTTGCGGACCTTGCCCTTGATCTTGGTGCCCACCGGGTACTTGTCGGTGAGTTCGTGCCAGGGGTTGGTCTCGACCTGCTTGAGGCCGAGCGAGATGCGCCGGGCCGACGGATCGACACCGAGCACCATCGCCTCGACGCTGTCGCCGACGTTGAGGATCTTGGACGGATGCTTGACCCGCTTGCTCCACGACATCTCGCTGACGTGGATGAGGCCCTCGACGCCCGGCTCGAGTTCGATGAAGGCGCCGTAATCGGTGAGGCTGACCACGCGTCCGGTGACGCGCGCCGTGACCGGGTAGCGCTCCACCACGTCGGACCAGGGGTCGGTCGTGAGCTGCTTGTGACCGAGCGAGACGCGCTCGTTCTCGGGGTCGAACTTGAGGACGATGACGTCGACCTCGTCGTTGACCTTGAACAGCTCGGAGGGGTGCTGGACGCGCCCCCACGACATGTCGGTGATATGGAGCAGGCCGTCGATGCCGCCGAGGTCGATGAACGCACCGTAATCGGTGATGTTCTTGACCACGCCGCGCATGACCTTGCCTTCGGCCAGCGTCTCGAGCGTGTGCTTCTTCTTCTCGGCGTTCTCCTCCTCGAGGAGGACCTTGCGCGAGAGGACGATGTTGCCGCGCTTCTTGTTGACCTTGATCACCCGCATGCGCAGTTCCTGGCCCTTGAGGGCATCCAGGTTACGCACCGGGCGGACGTCGATCTGGCTGCCGGGCAGGAAGGCGCGGACACCGATGTCCACGGCAAGACCACCCTTGATGCGCTCGATGACGCGACCGATGACGACCTTGCGATCTGCAAAGGCCTTCTCGACCTCGTCCCAGATCTTCATCTTCTCGGCCTTTTCGCGCGAAAGCACGATATGGCCGTCCCGATCTTCGGTGCGCTCGAGCAGCACGTCGACGGTGTCGCCGGGCTGGACCAGGACATCACCGTTCTCGTCGAGGAACTCGTCGAGGGGAATCATGCCCTCCGACTTGAACCCGACGTCGACAATCACCGCCGAGTCCGAGACTGACAGGACCGTCCCCTTGACGACCTCGCCTTCGGTGATGTTCCGGAAGCTGTTGTCGTACAGGTCGAGCAGGCTGGCAAACTCCTGCGGGTCCATTTCCTGATCATCTGCCGTCCACATCGCTTTGGTAGTGGCGGCAGCGGACTGCCGGGCAACGACTTCGCGTACTTCCGGCTGGTCCGTAAGTTGATCTGACATGCGTAGTGAATCCCCTTCGGTGGCGTTTGCCGGTCTTTACAGCGCCGGCGGCTGTCGGTTGTGGCACGCAATATGCGGGCAACCGACAGAATTTATACCATTCGGGGGCGGCCGTCAAAGGGCGCGGCGGCCGGCGAGGGTGCCCGGGGCCTCCGGGTCAGCGCTCCCGGGCGGCCCTGACCAGTTCGAGCACCTGGTCCACGACGACCTCGATCTGCAGGCCGGTCGTGTCGATGTAGGTGGCCTCGGGCGCCTGCGTCAGCGGCGACACCGGTCGGTTCCGGTCGCTGTGGTCGCGCTGGGTGAGGGCGCTGGCAATCGCCGAGACGTCACCCCCCTTTGCCGCGTGCGCGGTATCGCCGGCGCGACGACGGGCCCGTTCCTCGGCCGAGGCGTCGAGGTACACCTTGACGTCGGCCTCAGGCAGCACGACCGTGCCGATGTCGCGACCCTCCATCACCAGGTCGCCCGACACCGCAAAGGCGCGCTGGCGCGCCACCAGCACCTCACGGACCGACGCCAGACGTGCCACTCGCGCAGCCGCCGCGTCCATGGCGGGCGTCCGGATCTCGCGCGTCACGTCGGTGCCGTCGATGACCACGCGGCCCTGCTCTGCCTGCATCTGCGCGGTGCGCGCCACCCCGGCCACCGCTGCCTCGTCGTCCAGGTCCACCCCAGTCGCCAGGGCGCGCCAGGCGACCGCGCGGTACATGGCGCCGGTGTCCACATGCCGGCATTGCAACGCCGCCGCGACGGCCCGGGCCACCGTTCCCTTCCCCGCCCCCGAGGGGCCATCGATTGCGATCAGCACCGGGCCACAGGATACCGCGGCGCCCTGCAGAGTGACGCCTACAATTGGCGACGTGCGCGCCACCGTGATCTCGCTGCTCGTCGTGGCTGCCCTGCTGTCGGTCGCGTGGTTCTCGCTGTCGCACAGTCGCTACGGACGCACGATGTCGCTGCTGGTGCGCATGGGCAGAGTCCCGGGCCCGATCGCCGCGCACGTCGGCACCTGGCAAACAGCGCCTGTCGATCGGGTGATGCTGTCGTTCACCGCTCGGCATGGGCCCAGGGTGGCGCGCCTGTATCGTCCTCAGCAGGTGCGGACCCGGCCAATCCTGTTGACCGGCGGTGTGCACGCCCTCGGCATCGAGGAGCCGCGCCTGGTCGCCTTTGCCGAGGCGCTGGCCGCCTCGGGGACGCCCGTCATCACGCCGTCCCTGCCGGACCTCAAGGACTACCTCGTCACGCCACGCCTCACCGACGACATCGAGGACGCGGCGCTCGCGATGCTCGACGCGCCGGAGGTGCCGTCGCACCGTGACGGCCGCATCGGCCTGCTCGGTATCTCATTTGCCGGAGGCCTGTCGATCATCGCGGCGGGGCGGCCGCGCCTGCGCGACAGGGTCGGCTTTGTCTTCTCGGTCGGGGGTCACGCCCGCCTGCCCGGCGTCATGCGATACCTCTGCACGGGCATCCAGCCGGATGGCCGCACCCACCGGCCCCATGAATACGGCACAGTGATTCTGCTGACCAACATGGCCGCCGACGTGGTGCCGGCCGATCAGGTCGCGCCGCTGCGTGCCGCCGTCCACCAGTTCCTGCACGCGTCACACGTCGACATGTTCGACAAGCCGCAGGCCCAGCGCGAATTCCAGCAGGCGCGCGACATGGCGGCCTCACTGGCGCCGGAGGCAGGGGCGTTCATGCGCCTCGTGAACGAGCGCGACGCCCTCGGCCTCGGCGCCCGCCTGCTTCCCTTCCTGGATCGCTGGGGGACCGAGGCAGCACTGTCCCCGGCCAGTTCGCCACCGCCCCGCGCAATGGTCCTGGTCATGCACGCCCAGGGGGACGACGTCATTCCCGACAGCGAGGCGGCGGCCCTCGGCGCGTACCTGCACTCGCAGGGGACGCCGGTCCGCGTCCACGTGACGTCGTTGATGAGCCACGCCGAGGTCGCGCGGGCGCCATCGGCCGGTGAATTGCTGACGCTGGTCCGGCTGTGGGCGAACCTGCCATGGTGAGGCGCAGACGCGCGAGGACACGGCGCGCGCGTCCGGGCGGGCCTACGGCGTGCGCTTGCGTGCTCCGCGCTTGGGCCGGCCCTGCCGCGCCGCTTCCTTCAGTGTGATCTTGTTGGCGACGCGTTTGGTCGCCTTCTTCGCCCTCGGCTGGCCACCCACCGTGCGCGTGATGTGGCTCGGCGTGGGCGCATGACCGAAGCGCACGCCGACCTGCGGCGTCGTGCTGGTGCGCGTCTTCTTTGGCGCCGGTCCGGCCGCGAGACCGGCATCGGCACGTAGCTGCTGCACTTCCGCGGGCCGCAATTCGCGGTACATCCCCGGCTTCATGCGGCGGTCGGTCAGCGTCCCGATGCTGGTACGTGCCAGGGTGATCACCGGCAGCCCCACGGCCTGGAACATCCGCCGCACCTGCCGGTTCCGCCCCTCGTGAATCACCATCTGCAGCAGCGTCTGCTCGCCCGACTTCTTGGTGAAGCTCTCGATCACCCGCACCTTGGCCGGGGCCGTGCGGCGGCCGTCGAGCGGCACGCCGCTCTCGAGGCGTCGGAGGGCGTCGCCGGCCGGCACGCCGAAGACACGCACTTCGTACGTGCGCGGTACCTCGTGCCGGGGGTGGGTGAGACGGTCGGCCAGTTCGCCGTCGTTGGTGAGAAGGATCAGCCCCTCGGAGTCGAAGTCGAGCCGCCCGACCGGGTACAACCCCTGCCCCGCCTCGCCAAGCAAGGTGAGGACGGTGGGCCGTCGCTGCGGATCGGAGCGCGTGGTGATGTAGTGCACCGGCTTGTACAGCAGCAGGTACCGGCGTGGCACCGTGGTGTGCAGCTTGCGACCATCGACCTCGATGTGGTCGGCATCGGGGTCGGCCTTGGCGCCGAGTTCGCTGACCACCTCGCCGTTGACGCGCACACGTCCTTCCGAGATCAGCGCTTCGGCCACACGCCGTGACGCGACCCCGGCGGCGGAAAGAATCTTCTGCAGGCGCTCCTGAGGCATGGTGGGAGGCTCCCGCCTCAATGTTCTTCGTCCGACGCGTTGACGTCGGCGGGCGTGTCATCGGCAGATGCAATGGGCTGTGCGGCATCGGGCGCTGAGGCCGGCTCCGCCAACGGCTCGTCGGTAAACAGCGACGGCTCGATCGGCCCGGTCTCGTCAAAGGGCAGCGACCCGCCGTCGGCGCCACCGAGCGGGGTGGGCAGGTCGAAGCCGAGCGCCTCGGACATGTCCTCGACCTTCGGCAGATCCGAAAGGTCCTTGAGGCCGAACTTGTCGAGGAACTCGCGCGTCGTGCCGTACATGAACGGCCGACCGACGACCTGCTTGCGGCCGACGATCTTGACCAGCTTGCGGTCGAGCAGCGTGTTGAGGACGCCGGTGGTCGCCGTCACACCGCGGATCTCCGCGATCTCTCCCGAGGTGACCGGCTGCTTGTAGGCGATCACCGCGAGCGTCTCCAGCGCCTGCACCGACAGCTTCGATGTCGTCCGTTCCTTAAACAGCCGCCGCACCCACTCGTAGAGTTCCGGGCGCGTGACGATCTGGAAACCGCCCGCGACCTCGACCAGCTGCAGGCCATCCGACCTGGCGTAGCCCTCGCGGACCTGCGCCAGCGCCATCTCGATGTCTTCGCGCGGCTGGTCGTCGAGCAGACGACCGATCGCCTTGAGGGTCAATGGCTCGGGCGAGGCGAAGATCAACGCCTCCACGACAGGCTTGAGGGGATGCGGTGCGCGCGGGGCGTTGGCGACTTCATCGGGATCGAACAGCTCGGGGTCGGTCAGTGCCCCGGTGATGGCCTCGAAGTCGCTTGCCGACATCGACGACTCGCGCACCATCTCGTCGTCGTCGGACTCGTTGGCGGCGGCGTCTTCGGCCGTTGCGCTGGTCGCGGCCTGGCCAACGGCGGGCTCGGGCGCGTCGGCGTTAGCGGCGCCGTCCGGTGCGGGGTTCGGGGCGTCGCTGCGCTCGTCCTCGATAGTCACGTCGGGGGTCTGGTCGTCGCTCATGAGTGCGGTCCGGGCGCACCGTGCGGCCGCGCGGCGGGCTCGTGGTGCTCGATGGGGCGCGGGGCGTCGGCGGGGCGATCCCGCTTGTAGACGCGGATGGGCCCGCCGGTGCCATTCTGGTACACGCGCAGCACCTTGAGGCGAATCATCTCGAGAATGGCCAGAAACGTCACGATGAGATCGCCACGTTGTGCCACGTCCTCGAACAGTTCTTCGAACCCGAGCGCGTCCACGCCAGCCAGTCTGGCCATCAACTGCTCGATCCGCAGCTCCAGGGGCATCTGCTCCATCGGCAGGTAGGCCACCGGGCGCTGCTTGGCGCGCTCGACGATGGCCTTGAAGGCCGTCATCAGGCTGAAGAGATCGACCTCGAGCTCGGGTTCCTTGTCGAGCCCTTCGCCGGCCAGGGCGGCGATGCGCTCGTCGGGACGCGACCACTGCGCGCTGCGGACGGTTTCGCGGTCGTGCAGCAGCTCGGCGGCCGCCTTGAACCGTTGATGCTCGACGAGCCGACGCACGAGCGCCTCGCGGGGGTCCTCGTCGGGATCCTCCTGCTCGGGTGCCGGGCGCGGCAGCAGGCTGCGTGACTTGATGTGAATCAGCGTGGCGGCCATCACCAGGAAGTCGCCTGCGACATCGAGCTGCAGGTCCTGCAGGAAGCCGATGTAGTCGAGGTACTGCCGCGTGATCAGCGCGATCGGGATGTCGTAGATGTCGAGTTCATGCTTCTTGAGCAGGTGCAGCAAGAGGTCGAGGGGGCCCTCGAAGACCTCGAGCTTCACGGGGAAGCGTTCGAGCGTAGACTCGAACTCGGGCGGCGACGGCGTGGCCATCAGTACGCCAGGTGCAGGGCGTCGCGCACGCGCTGCATCGTCTCCACCGCGATGACCCGGGCCTTGCGCGAGCCCTCGTGGATGATCTCGCGCACGCGCTCGGGACGCGCCGCCAGGTCCGCGCGCCGATCGCGCAGCGGCTCCAGCGCGGCGTTGAGCGCACGTGTCAGCTTCTTCTTCACTTCGACGTCGCCGACGCGCCCTTCGCGGTAGCGGCTCTTCAGGTCCTCCACCTCGGCGAGATCCGGGTTGAAGGCGTCGTGATAGATGAAGACCGGGTTGCCCTCGACCGTGCCCGGGATGTCGGCGCGGACCCGCTTCGGGTCGGTGTACATGGCGCGGACCTTGGTCTCGACGTCGGCGGCCGTGTCGGACAGGTCGATGGTGTTCTGGTAGCTCTTGCTCATCTTCCGGTTGTCGAGGCCGGGCAGGCGCGGGAAGTTGGTGAGCAGCGCCTGCGGCTCGACGAAGATGTGGCCGTGCATGTGGTGGACGCGGCGGACCACTTCACGGGAGAGCTCGAGGTGCGGCACCTGATCCTCACCCACCGGCACCAGGTGCGCGTCGTAGATGATGACGTCGGCAGTCTGCAGCAACGGGTAGCCAAGAAACCCGTAGGTGGTGAGGTCCTTCTCGGTGAGTTGATCCTGCTGTTCCTTGTAGGTCGGCAC
>Ga0136633_1002003_pt1 | contig 14447 bp, 11 predicted proteins | sample AntDrymeUQ832206_2_FD_105494 | JGI IMG/M metagenome (GOLD analysis project Ga0136633, IMG submission 105494) | Polar desert sand microbial communities from Dry Valleys, Antarctica - metaG UQ83 (22.06) | ecosystem: Environmental > Terrestrial > Soil > Desert | place: Antarctica: Dry Valley... | reverse complement strand
GGCGACGACTCCGCACGACCCCGACCGCGACGTTCAGGCACTATCCCGACAGGCACACCAACCAGCGCGAGGTGGGGCCACTTCAAGCCGTCGCGCTGGGGCCAAGCGAAGCCGTCGCTCTCACCTCCCGTCGGACTGGTCGTTCTCTACCTCGGAGATCAAGCAGTTCGTGACGGCCGCCCCGCATCGCGGCCACGTCAACATCGACGACGCGAAGGCGCGCGCGATCTACAACGACCACAACTGTCTGTCGCGGGTTGGCGACCCGTCCGATGACTGACGACACGCTCGACTACAACATGACATTGGACGCACTCGTCGGATGGATCGGCGGAACGGTCTGCGCCACCGCTAGCGATTCCAATGGCAAATCTCTCCTCGTGCTCAACGGCGTGCTGGGCCGAGCGCCGGACTCCTCTGAGGGCGCACACGAAGCGCGGTTCTTCTGCGTGGGCCACGACAGCCCACGCGATGGCGCGGACGGGTTCTTCGTGCCGTCAGAGACCTTCCGCCACGGCATGTACCTCGTCGAGCCCGAGATGCACACCGAACCCGGTAGGCAACTATTCATCGCCTTCGAGGGCGGCTCATCACTCGTGATCGAATGCATCGAGGCACCGTCAACTCCCGGTTGACAGGCGTTGGACGCTTACCGGGCGCATCATCGCCATCGTGGTCATGTTCGTGCACGCGCCACGCACCCTTCGTGCGACGCGAGGAACCTCCAGAGCACCGATGCAAGCCCCAGACTAAATCGTCGTCGCACAGCGGCGCTGGTGTTGTCCTTGTAGCCGCGCAGCGCCGTATGGAGCTGGCCGAGCCCGGGCGCGTAGCTGATTGGCACGACCGCGTCGAGATAGGACGGATTGAAGGCGCAGCCGCGGTCCTCGTCGTAGCCCTCCGCGGGAAAGCCCCGGCAGGTATGGCATACACCCGGTCCTGGCTGAGCCGGGTTCTTCATGAAGTTCGCGTACGGATCGCTTAGCTCGACGTACGTCGCCACGCAGGTGGCCTGGCCTCTAGAGAGTGGGCGTCAAGCTGTCGGAGTACAGTCGGTCGAGCTGCGCGACGACCTGCGCGGCGTCATCGACGACGTAGGTGCCAGCGCGCTCGGCGTACGCCTGCGCCCAGGTGTGCTGGAGCAGAGATCGCAGCAAGAACACGGGCCGCCCATGCTCCAGCGCCAAGCGTGCCTGCATCTTCGCCCCACTCGTGTGGGATGCCTCGATCACGATCGTCGCGCGGGCGAAGCCGGACATAACTGCGTTGCGCTGAGGGAAGGTCCACGGACGGGCACCTTGATCCGGCCAGAACTGCGAGAGAACCGCTGTTTCTCTGGCCAGCTGCTGCTGCAGGGCAGCGTTTGGCTTTGGGAAGGAGTGGTAGAGACCAGTTCCGATGACGGCCACGGTCCGACCTCCAGCGTCCATAGCCGCGCGATGCGCCGCCGTATCGACGCCGGCTGCCAAGCCGCTAACGACCATATAACCGGCCTCAGCCACGCCTCGCGCTACCGCGGCTGCGAGATCCAAGCCCTCCGCCGACGCAGAGCGTGTGCCGACGATCGCAACCGACCGCTCGTCGTCCTTTCGGAGCTGACCGCGGACGAAGAGTGCCGGCGGCCGGTCGTGCACGGTGCGGAGGTTCAGTGGATAGCCATCGTCCAGCACCGAGACAACGCATATCCCCTCGTCCTCCCAGCACTCAAGCTTGTCCTGCATCTCATCGAGCACCCCTGCGCCCGTCGGATCGCTGTCGAAGAGCTGGTCGGGGGCCGCGTTCTCAAGCTCCGCTAAGAGGGTCAACGCGCTTCCAGCTTCCTCAACCATCCCGGCGACACGATTCCACGGCAAGTCGCGACGCGCCATGAGGGCGAGGACCGCTGCTGTTTCACGAGTGTCCACGAGGCTCCTTAGGGCGAGCACGCGCTTCGCACACGAGTCGCTTACCCCCGCTACCGTACCCCCCCGCGCGCGCTTCAGCGTGTTAAGCAGCGCTCCGGACGGCAGGATCGGAGCATCGAACAGACAATCGACGTTGTTCATCCCCTTCGTATTGTCGATGGTCTGCCGGACGCCACAGGATTAGCCGCCACCGACGTTGCATGCCGCCACCGACATCGCTATGCGCAGCGGGCCCACGCTCAGATACCCCAGGCGCTCGCCGCACGGCCCACCCGCCAAGCGCTACGCCGCCGGAACCGGATAGACCCGAGAATGCAGGTGATGGAGTACCGCCGGGGCGGGCGGCCCCTCGCCTCTCTTAGGGAAGAGGTCCCAGGTTCGAGTCCTGGATCGCCCATGTATCGCGAAGCCCCCGCTGCGGCGCATGGCCGTGGCGCTGCAAGCCGCGTGCCGGCGGATCAGCCGTCGCGCTTGTGGCACTTCTTCGGACGATGCCTGGACTTGCCTTCGAGCACCTGAGGCTCGACGGCTCGACCGCAATGCCGACCGGGGACGCGAAGCTCGACCCGCCCGCGGGGTCGCCGTTGAGCGACAGTGCCGTCCGCGCGCCCGTGACCGGGTCGACGTAGATCACGCCCGGGACGCCGCCGAACACGCCGGCCACGAGGACGCGGCCCGACTCATCGCGCCTTGACGACGATCCAATGTGTCCCACAGCGCCGCCCCCTGGCTCGGCTCCCTTGCCTGATGGCGACGGCGAGACGATCGCCGCGGTGGAGTCGCTCGTGGCCGGCGAACGCCGACGGCCGCGACGACGACGCCATAGAGTCAGCGGCGATGCGGCGCTTGAAGCAGATCAACCCGGCGCTGGTCGCCGTCGCGGTGGCCGCGCTCGTCGTGCTGTGGCTGGTCCGGCCGATCTGGCACGGCTTCGCGCTCTTCTTCTGGACGGCGCCTTTCGTCTGGCTCGCGCCGCTGGCGCTGCTCGCCGTCGGAGCGATCCTGCTGCGCCGCTCGCAGCGCAACTGGACGACGCTCGAGGACCTGCGCAGCGGGGTGCGACCGCCGTCGTGGCTGGTCGCCTTTCCCGTCGCCGCCTTTGTGCTGTTCATCTTCGGCGCGTCGCTCAGCGGGCCGCTCGTCGAGCGCGCGATCGTCAAGAACACGACCTACGAGGAGATTCCCGGGCTGCCGGCCGGCGGCAAGGTCCGGCTCGTGCCGCGCGAGGTCGCCGAGCAGAACGCCGCGAGCGCGTTCAACTCCCCGACCGAGACGCTGACGAACTTCCGCATCGTCAACACGAAGCAGGGCCTGCAGTGGACGGCGCTGCGCACCCCACAGGGCGTCTTTCGCGTCTTCACCAAGAAGAGCAAGGGCCTCGTCGAGCTCGATGCCCAGCAGACCGCGCGCTCGCTGCGCTTCATCGACGCCGATCTGGAGACGGCACCGGGCCTGCAGATCACCGACAACCTGCGCTGGAAGCTGCTCAAGCGCCGCTTTCTCGTGTCGCTCGAGGAGCCGGTCGGCATCGAGACCGACAAGGGTCCGCGAATCCTCGTGCCCTACATCGAGTACAAGGGCCTGCTCGTCCGCCGGCCCGTGCTGGGCGGCGTCTTCGTCGTCGCCCCCAACGGCACGATCGAGGACCTCGAGCCCGAAGAGGCGGCGCGGCGCCCGGACCTGGCGCGCAGCGGTCGCATCTTTCCCGACACGCAGGCCCGCCGCGTCCAGGACGCCTATCAGTACAAGCGCGGCCTGTGGAACGCGTGGTTCGTGCACGAGGACCAGACGCGCATCAACGACACCGAAGTCAACCGCCAGCCCTACCTCGTGGACTTCGGCGCGAACGGCCTCGGCCTGCAGTGGGTGACCGTCGCCGAGCCCTACGGCCGCGCGTTCGCCGCCAGCGCGATCTTTCTGACCGACGCCGTCAGCGGCCGCACGCGGATCTGGCGCGTGCCCGCCCGCCGCTCGCTGAGCGGCAACGTACGTGCGATCCAGGCCGTCAAGGCGGTCTCGATCCCGGGCGTCGACTTCGGCGACGACACCGCGGGATCGGGGAACTTCCGCGTCATCGAGCCGCGGCCGGTGTTCGTCAAGGGGCGCCTCGTGTACCTCACCTCGATCATCCCCAACAGCGCCAACGCCGTGTCGAAGACCGTCATCGTCGATGCGGAGACCAACAAGCTCGTGGCGCTCTTCGACAACGACCGCGATCAGCAGGCCGAGCAGAAGACGCTCCGCTACATCGCGACCGGCGAGGTGCCCGACGACGCGGCGGCGCCGGGCACCGACAGCGGTGCGGCCGGCGGGACGGACACGGACACGGGCGGCGCCACGACGACGACGCCCGGCGGCACAAGCACGACCCCGTCCGGCGACTCGGTGCAGCGGCGCATCGACGACATCCTGCGCCGCCAGGAGGAGCTCGTCAAGGAGCTGCAGCGCCTGCGCGAGGACGTCCGCAAGGGCCGCGGCGGCTGAGCTCAGGCTCAGCCCTCGTCGAGGTGGCGGGCGGTCGCGTCGAGCGCCGCGCGCCAGCTCGCCGCACGCGGCGCAGTCCCTGCCGCGACGTCCGGCGGATCCCACGCGCGGACGACGCAGATGCCGTGCGCCGCGTTCGCGAGCCACGTCTCGCGCCCCGCCAGCTCGCCCGGCAGCGGGGAGCGGCGCTTCACCGCCACGCCCCGCTCGTGCGCGATCGCGAACAGCAGCGCGCGCGTGATGCTCGGCAGCGTCCGCTCGTCGGGTGTCGCCCAGAGTGTCTCCTCCTCCCACCACAGCAGGCTGTTGAGCGCCCCCTCGACGAGCCTGCCGGCGTCGTCGCGCAGCACGAGCTCGTCCGCGCCCGCTGCGACCGCGCGCGCTCGCAGCTTCAGCAGCAGCGCGAGATCCGGGCCTTTGCGCGTCGGATGGCGGCGCCGGTCGCCGGGCTCGGCGAGCAGCACACGCGCCTCGCGCAGGGGCGGCTGGGCCGGGCGCAGGCGCAGCACGAGCCGCGCGGCGCCCGCCTCCACGGGGGCACCCCCGATGAGGTCGACGCGGGGAAACCAGCGGCCGCCGCGCGGCAGCGCCGCGGTGACCGCCGCGCGAAAGCCGGCGAGCTCGTCCAGGGCGATCCGCTGCGAGGCGCACCAGCCCGAAAATCGCGCCCAATGCGCGTCGTAGTCGCGCACGCGGCCTTCGTCGACGAGCCAGGAGTCGGCGGCGAGCAGTGCTCCCTGTGGCGCCGTCGCGACGGGCGACAGGCGACCATCGCACCACGCGGCGACGGCGTTCGGAGCTGCGGAGGGCACCACGCGGCTCACGGTAGCGCGCGGCCTCGACGGGGCTACGCTGTCGGCCCGTGGCGACGCTGCTGATCGACAACTACGACTCCTACACGTTCAACCTCTACCAGCTGCTCGCGGGGGTCGAGGGCGAGGAGCCGGTCGTCGTGCGCAACGACGAGGTCGCGTGGAGCGAGCTGGCGGCGGAGGGGTGGGATCGGATCGTCGTGTCGCCCGGCCCGGGCCGTCCCGAGCGCGTGCGCGACCTCGGGGTGTGCGCGCAGGCGCTCGCGCAGGACGAGATCCCCGTGCTCGGCGTCTGCCTCGGCCACCAGGGCCTCGCCCACGTGCGCGGCGCCAGCGTCGTGCGCGGCGAGGAGATCGTTCATGGCCGAATCAGCCCGGTCTTCCATCGCGGCGAGGGCCTCTTCGAAGGTATCGCGCAGGGCTTCCGGGCGGTCCGCTACCACTCGCTGGTCGTAGACCCGGCGCTGCCGCCGGAGCTCGAGGCGATCGCCTGGTCGGACGAGGGCACGGTCATGGCGATCCGCGCCCGCAGCCGCCGCGCCTGGGGTGTGCAGTTTCACCCGGAGTCCGTCGGTACGGAGCATGGCGAGCGCCTGATCTCGAACTTCCTCGCGCTGACGCCCGCGCCGTCCGGGCGTCGCGCCCGCCGCTCGCGGCGCACGCCGGCGTTGCCGGGCGGCCACCGGCCGCCGCGGTCCGGCGGCGCGGTGCACACGACGCACCGCGTCATCGAAGGCACGCCCGCCGCCGAGGTCGCGTTCGCGGAGCTCTTCGGCGACCGCGACGAGGCGTTCTGGCTGGATTCGAGCCTCGTCGACCCGAAGCTGTCTCGTTTCTCCTTCATGGGCGCGGCGATCGGCGAGCTCGGCGCGGCGATCCGCTATCGCGTCGGCGAGCGGCAGGTGAGCGTCACGCGCGCCGGCGGCGCCGGCGAGCAGCACGACGAGACGCTGTTCGCCTACCTCTCGCGCGAACTCGCGCGCCTGCACACCACCTCGCCGGACCTGCCGTTCGACTTCAACGGCGGCTTCGCCGGCTACCTCGGCTACGAGCTGAAGGCCGACTGCGCCGCCGCCGCCGCGCACCGGGCGCAGCTGCCCGACGCGTTTGTGCTGCTCGCCGACCGCATCGTCGCGATCGACCACGAGCTCAACCGCACCCACCTGCTCGCGCTGTCGGGCACGGCCGCAGCGCCGGACGCCGGCGCCTGGATCGAAGGCGCTGCCGTGACGCTTGCCGCCCTCCCCGAGCGGCCGTCGGCGGCCGTCGGCGAGCGGGCACCGGTCGAATTCGAGCTCGCCCGCGGCCGCGAGCACCACATGGCCAACGTCGAGGCCTGCAAGCGCCTGCTCGCGGCGGGCGAGAGCTACGAGATCTGCCTCACGAACCGCATCTCGCTGCCGGCGCAACCCGATCCCTATGAGCTGTTCTGCATCCTGCGGCGCGTCAACCCCGCACCGTACGGCGCCTACCTGCGGATGCGCGAGGGTGCCGTGCTGAGCTCGTCGCCCGAGCGCTTTCTGCGCGTGCGCCGCGACCGCTCGGTCGAGACCAAGCCGATCAAGGGCACCGCCCCGCGCGAGGCCGATCCACGCGCCGACGGCGCGGCGCGCGAGGGTCTGCGAACGAGCGCCAAGGACCGCGCGGAGCACCTCATGATCGTCGACCTGCTGCGCAACGACCTCGGTCTGATCTCGCAGATCGGCACGGTCCACGTCGCCAAGCTCATGGACATCGAGACCTACGCGACCGTCCACCAGCTCGTCTCGACGATCCGCGGGCTGCTGCGCGACGACGTCGACCTCGCCGACTGCATCCGCGCGACGTTCCCCGGCGGCTCGATGACCGGCGCGCCGAAGCTGCGCACGATGGAGATCATCGACGACCTCGAGGGCGGCCCGCGCGGCATCTACTCCGGCGCACTGGGCTACCTCGCGCTGAACGGCACGGCGGACCTTTCGATCGTCATCCGCACGCTCGTCTGCACGCCGCAGAGCACGACGATCGGCAGCGGCGGCGCGATCGTCATGCTCTCCGACGCGGCAGACGAGTACGACGAGATGCTGCTCAAGGCCCAGCCGCTGCTCGATGCGGTCAGCATCGGCGCGGCCGCCGCGGCGCGCACGGCCGGCGCGGCAGGTGCCCTCAGCGGGCGATGAGGACCGGCGTGCCGAGCGACACGCGCTTGTACAGCAGCTTGACGTCCGCAACGTGCATGCGGATGCAGCCGTGCGAGGCGCGCGTGCCGATCGAGTAGTCCTGGCCCGTGCCGTGGATGCCGACGCTGCCCGAGACGCTCATCCAGCGCGCCTTAAGCGGGTTGGCGGCGCTGCCGCCGCCGACCGTGGTGCCGGCGAGCTCGCCCGCCCAGGGACTGTTCGGCACCGACCAGACCGGGTTGATCTGCTTGCTCTGGATGTTGAAGCGGCCGTTGGGCGTCGGGTAGCCGGGCTGCCCGACCGCCACGCCGTAGGTTCTGGCGACCTTCAGATTCTTGAAGAGCCGCAGCTTGAAGGCGGACTGGTCGATCGTGATGACCGTGCTGACCGTCTTTCGCACCTGGTCGGCGTTGAGCTTGGGCTTGACCCGTCGCAGCTTGACCTTGAAGACGCGCGGGATACGGGGATCGTCCAGCGCCTTGCCGATGCGCCTGGCGAGCGTGCGGCCGTCGATGTCGCGGCCCGTGCGCGAGTGCGTGACCTTGACGCGGCGCAGCGTGATGATCGCGCGGGCGTCGCGGGGCGAGCGGCCGATGCGGCGGTTGATGCGCCCGGCGAAGCGCTCGACCGCCTTCTGGCTGTGCGTCACGGCCAGCGGCACCTCGACGGCGCGGCCCTGGGCCTCGCGGCCGGCGTAGAGGGCGCGCTTGGCCGTCAGGGTCCTGTCGAACACCACGTCCGCGCCGTCGCTCTTGAGCGTAAAGTGGACGTCGGCGACCTCGACGCTGACGCTGCCGTTCTCGAGGCGTTCGTCGAGCGCCGCCAGGCGCTGGACGGCTTCGGCGGAGGTCAGCCCGGAGAGGTCGACGCCCGCGGCGCGCACGCCGGCGGCGATGCGCTCGTCGGGAGCGGCCGGCACCGCGCCGGCGGGCGACGCGGCGATCAGCGGGGCGCACACACCGCAGGCGAGCAGAAGACGTGGAAGATGCACCCCTCAACTGTACCCTGGGCGGGGGCGCGGTTACGCCGGGCACCGGCCCGCTGCAAGCCGGCGCCCAGGCCGGGCCTGTGGCGGCGCTTGCAGGCGTTCCGCCGGTCCGTCCGCGACGCTTGCCACCGTGTCGGCCATGTTCGTAAAAGACCTGCAGGAGGGCGCCGCCGTCGATGGCGTGCTCGTCGTCCGCGAGGCGGAGCTGCGAGCCAAGCGCGATGGGAGTCCGTACCTGCGCCTGCTGCTCGGCGACCGCACGGGGTGCCTGCCCGCGGTGGTCTCAGACGATGTCGCGTCCGTCAGCCCGGTCGCGACGGTGGGGGCGGCCGTGCACGTCACCGGCTGCATGCAGGTCAGCGTGCGTCACGGGGCGGAGCTGCAGCTCAGCTCGCTCTCCGCGGCCGCCCCGGGAAGCTTCGACGAGCTCGAGCTGCAGGACGGGCCGCAACGCTCCGCGGCGTTGATGGAGGCCGATCTGCGCGAGCTCATCGGCACGGTGCAGGACCGCGACCTGCGCAGGCTGCTGGACACCGTCTTCGGCCCGGCCGCGGCGACCTGGCTGCGCTATCGCAGCGCCCCGGCGGCCAAGCGCTTTCACCAGGCCTACCGCCACGGTCTGCTCGAGCACTCGCTGTCGGTGGCGCAGGCCGTCAGCGCGATCAGCGCAACCTTCCCGGGCATCGATCGCGACGTCGCCGTGGCGGGCGCGCTGCTGCACGACATCGGCAAGCTCGACGCCTACGCCTTCGAGGGCGCGGTGATCGCGATGACCGACGCGGGCAAGCTGCAGGGGGAGATCCCGCTGGGCTACTACCGCGTGCGCCGCACGATCGACGACATCGACGGCTTTGCCGAGCACACCGCGGAGGCCGTCCTGCACATCATCCTCAGCCATCACGGCTGCCTCGAGCACGGCAGCCCGGTCGTCCCGTGCACGCGCGAGGCGACGCTCGTGCACTTCTGCGACAACCTCGGCGGCCGGCTCGGCTCGTTCGACCGGCTCGAAAAGGAGCTGCCTTCGGGGGAGCGCTGGTCGGGCTTCGATCGCGCGATCGGCTCGGGCGCCTACTTCGGCGACGGCCAGTCCGCCGCTCAGCGCGCGGCAGCCTGACTCACGACACCCTGAGCCGGGACGCCCACGTCGCTCGGCGTGGCCAGCGCGCGTACCGCCGCCGCCGAGACGGCGGGATCGAACTGCGTGCCGGCGTGGTCGCGCAGCTCGGCGATGGCGACCGCGTGCGGCAGCGCGTCGCGGTACGTGCGGCGTGTGGTCATCGCGTTGTATGCGTCGGCTACGGACACGATCCGCGCGGCGAGCGGGATCTGCTCGCCCCTGAGGCCGTCGGGATAGCCGCTGCCGTCGTAGTGCTCGTGCGACGAGCGCACGATCAGGCCGACGTCGTGCAGCGTGCCGCCGACGCGGTCGAGCAGGCGCTGCCCCACGATCGTGTGCTCGCGCATGAGCACCCATTCCTTGTCGCTCAGCGCGCCGGGCTTGTTGAGGATCTCCTTCGGCGTCGTGATCTTGCCGATGTCGTGCAGCAGCGCCCCGAACTCCACCAGCCGGCGCTCGTTGTCGTGCACGTGCAGTTCGTCGGCGATCACGAGCGCGAGGCTGACGACGCCCTGGCTGTGGACGCCGGTGTACTCGTCGTCGGTCGCGAGCATGTCGCCGAGCAGCAGCGCGGTGCCGCGGTAGGCGCCGCTGAGCTCGATCGCATTGTTGATGCGCTCGCGCCGCTCGCGCGCGAAGACCGCCAGCAGCGCGGCGAGCGGCAGCGCCAGCAGGTAGCCGCGCGGCTGCAGGAACGTCGCGTACGCGGCAAGCAGCCCGACGGGTGACAGCAGCACGTCGACGAGCCAGATCTCGCGCAGCACGAGCAGCTGGCTGTGAGCCGCGACGCCGTGGCCGACCGAGTAGCGCGCGAGCGAGCTCGCCAGGTCGCCCGCGAACTGCGAGGCGAGCGCGAGCAGATAGATCGGCCAGTCGCCGAGCGACGGCGCAGGCCCCACGTCGAAGAGGGTGAAGACGACCGCCGGCCCGACGGCGAACCACGGGTCGCACAGCACGTTGAGCAGGCGCTGGGGGTGCCAGTTGCCGGCGAGCATCGCCGGCAGACGGTCCAGCGCCATCGCGGCGGCGACGGCCAGCGGCACGATCGCCGGCGGCAGGACGAACAGCATCGGCACGAACAGCAGCTGCGTCGGCACCGTGAATCCGCCGCCGATCTCGAACTCCAGGCGCCCGAGCAGCGCGGTGGCGCCCACGAGCAGGACGAGGTCGAGCGGATCGACGCCCTCGTGGTCGCCGAAGATCAGCAGGACGCCCGCGACGATCACGAACAGCGCGGCCACGCACGCCTGCGCCGCGAGCTCTCGGCGGGTCATCGGCTCCAAGCGCCGGGCGCGCGCGGCTTCCTCGGTTTCATCGAACGAGGGGACCATCTCTTAAGCGAGGTTATCGGCACGGAGCGCCTGCGCCAGCACCGCAATCGTGTGATTCTCGAGGCCCTGGCCGGATCCGGCACGCCAGTGCGCCGTGCGCTCGACGTTCATCTGACTGACCGTCCAGAGCCTCGGGGGACGAACGTATGAGCACGGCGTCCAGGGCTCGCGATCGGCGCTGGACGCACCGATCCATCCTTCAGCCGTCGCCCCTCGCAAGCTTCGCTGAAAGGACTTCCCATGTCGTTCGTTGCCTCTCGTCGTCGCCTCACCCTGGCCGCCGCAGCCGCGATCGCCGCAGTCGCCGCGACCGCGGGTCCCGCGATGGCCGGCGGCACGGCGACCGGTTGTCCGGATGCTTCAGTTTCGCAGCCGTTTGCGAGCTGGGGCGACGGCGCCGACTACCAGCTCGCTCCCCACGGCGATGTCGAGGATGCCGCCGAGAGCTGGTCGCTTGAGGGCGGCGCGCGCGCCGTCGAGGGCAACGAGCCGTTCATGGCCTCAGGCTCCAGCGACCACCTGTCGCTGCGCCTGCCGGGCTCGAGCTCGGCGACGACGCCGCGCATGTGCATCGGTCCGGAGCACCCCTCGTTTCGCTTCTTCGCCAAGCGCAGCGGCGGCTCGGTCGAGGGCCATCTGAAGGTGGAGGTCGTCTTCGATGGCGAGCATGGCCGCGAGCACTCGCTGCCCGTGGGCCTCGTCTCGTCCTCCGGCGACTGGGCTCCGTCGCAGTCGCTGCCGACGGTCGTCGACAAGCTCGCCGCGTCGCACGGCACCGTCGTGAACGCGTCGTTCCGCTTTGCGCCGCAGGGCGGCGGCGTCTGGTCGGTCGACGACGTCTTCGTCGATCCGTTCCGCGGCATCAGGTAGAACCGGAAAACCCCGGATCGCCCGGGCCGGCTGCGCAGCGCGGCCCGGGATGCGCGCGCAAGCGCGGCAAAACGTCGCAAAGAGCGAGCCGGCTGCCGCTCACAGCCGCCGGTGGCCCGTATCGTGTCCGTCATGGCCAAGGACACGGAGAAGCTCATCCGGCAGCTGTCCCTGATCTCCTATCTCATGGCAGAGCGCCGGCCGGTGACCGCGCAGGAGATCCGGCGCGACGTCGAGGGCTACAGCACGATGAACGAGGACGCCTTCGCTCGGCGCTTCTACGCCGACCGCTCCGAGCTGGACTCGCTCGGCATCGCGCTGACCGTCGAGCGGCCCGTCGACGGCGTCGCCGAGCAGGAGAACTACTCCCTGCGCCCGGAGAACTTCCACCTTCCGGCGATCGCCTTCACCGACGGCGAGCTCGCCGCGCTGCAGACCGCGCTGTCGCTGCTCGACGGCGAGTTTGCCTACGCCGAGCCGCTGCGCCTCGCGCTGCAGCAGATCTCCTGGGGCCGGGCCAACCCGCTGCGCGCACCCGAGCAGCGCTCCGTCGCGCTCGGGATCACGGCGTCGGCCGGCGGGCACGACCTGTCCCAGCGCCTCGCGAAGATCGAGACCGCGATCTTCCGCAACAAGACGATCACGTTCGACTACTACACGATGGCCCGCGACGCGACCGGCATGCGCAAGGTCGACCCCTACCACCTGCTCTTTCAGGGCGGCCAGTTCTATCTGCTCGGCCACGCGCACGAGCGCGACGCGCTGCGCGTCTTTCGCCTGTCGCGCATCCAGGGCAAGGTCGCCTACGCGACGAAGTCCGAGCACGACTTCAAGGGCCGACCCGACGGCTTCGACCCGCGCGCCTACGCCAATCGCGCGGTGTGGCAGTTCGGCGAGGCGCACGAGACCGCGGAGATCTGGATCTCTGAACGCATCGCCTGGCAGATCGAGCGCCACTTCGGCCGCTTCGGCAAGGTGCGTCCCGCCGTGGAGGGCAACCCGGGCGACATCGTCTATGAGACGCCCTACGCCGATCGCCGCCAGCTTGCGGCATGGGCGCTGCGACTCGGCGAGCACGCCCGCGTGCTGGGCCCGCCCGATCTCGAGCGCGAGCACGCCGATCGCGTCGAGCTGCTGTATGACCGCCACCGCGCCGGCGCTGACGGCTTGCCGGCGCTCGAGCTCGCGGCGCCGGTCCTGCCCGCCGAGCCCGAGGACGCCGCCCCGTTCGCCGTCGCCGGCACCCGTCGCAGCGAGGCCGCGATCCGCCCCGAGCGCATCGCGCGGCTCGTGACGCTCGCCTCGATCCTGATCCAGGCGGGCCGCGCCGGCGAGCTGCTGCAGGCCGCCGAGGTCTGCGAGCAGATGCAGATCTCCGACGCCGAGCTGCGCGAGGACATCAACGTGCTCAACGTCGTGAACTTCGGCGGCGGCTCGTACGTCCTCTACGCCGAGGTCTCCGACGCCGGCGAGATCGAGGTCGATCCGGAGCCCTACTCGGACAACTTCGCGCGGCCCGCGCGCCTGCTGCCCGTCGAGGCGAAGGCGCTGATCGCGGCGATCGACCTCATCGGCGAGCACCTGCCGGAGGGCTCGCTGGCGTCCACGCGCAAGAAGATCGTCGACGCGCTCGGCGCCGATCCGATGGACCAGGGCCTGCACGTCGCCAACGCCGGCGGCGACGACTCGCAGGTCGCGCGCGTGGCGTCGGAGGCGATCATGCAGCGACGCCTGCTGCGCCTGGACTACTACAAGCCCAACGAGGACGAGTTCTCCGCGCGCGTCGTCGAGCCGTATGCGCTGATGAACGGTCGCGAGGGATGGTACGTCGCCTGCTTCGATCCCGACCGCGCCGACGTGCGCCACTTTCGCCTGGACCGCATCCGCCATGCCGAGGTCACCGAGACGAGCTTCGAGCCGCGCCCGGAGGTCGACCCCGCGGCGGACGTCGACGGCTGGCTGCGCACAGGCGAGGTCGAGGCCTCGCGTGTCGCGCGCGTGTGGGTGTCGCCCGAGCGCGCCCGCTGGGCGCGGGAGGAGCGTCGCGTCGCGCAGGAGCTCGCCGACGGGTCGGTGATCGTCGAGCTGAGCTTCAAGGGCACCGACTTTCTCGTCCGCGACGTGCTGGCCGAGGCCGGTGACGCCGCGGTGCTCGAACCCGCCGATGCGCGCGATGCCGTCCTCGCGGCGGTGGCGCGCCTGCGCACCCCGGCGATCCGTTAGAGAAACGCCGACGTTCGAGATCTTGATTACGGACGCTCGCTGCCGGGGAGAAGGCGTCTACCACCTTGCTGAAGGAAGCAGGAAGGGCGCAAACAGGTACGAATTCCCTCCCCAAGGGTTGGTGCCTGAGCAGAGGCCGAAGGGTAGATCTCCAGGAGCGTTCGTTGGCGCTTTGGGGGAGGCGACCTTCGGCTGTTCCGACGACCATTCGTCTTCTAATGGATTGCCCGTGGCCAGGATGGCCGGGCGCCGTTCACAACCACGGCAGGGAGAACCGCATGACCCATAAACTACTGGTGGTCCTTGCGACCGCTGTCGGCGCGCTCGTGCTCGTGCCGAGTGCCAGCGCCTTCACGACGACCCCGGTGTGGCAGTGTCGCGGCAGCGCCACCTACTCGTCCGTCTCCGGTCAGAACCGGGTCGAGCCGCTCGTCGCCAACGGCAACATCAACACGGCCAACGGCGTGAGCCCGGACCGCGCCCAGTGCGTCGACAGCGAGACGGGCGCCGGCAACACCGCGACCCAGCTCGGCATCTCGCCGAACTTCGTCACCGCCGT
>Ga0136633_1002002_pt1 | contig 14473 bp, 8 predicted proteins | sample AntDrymeUQ832206_2_FD_105494 | JGI IMG/M metagenome (GOLD analysis project Ga0136633, IMG submission 105494) | Polar desert sand microbial communities from Dry Valleys, Antarctica - metaG UQ83 (22.06) | ecosystem: Environmental > Terrestrial > Soil > Desert | place: Antarctica: Dry Valley... | reverse complement strand
TCGCCAGGCCGCCGCCGCGTTGTTCGACGAAAGCCAGCAGCATCGCAAGCTGATCACGGGAGAGGAAGTCGGCCTCGATGTTGCCGAGCACGACGGCTGTGTACCGGAACAGCTGCTCTCGAGTGACAGGGAACCCACTCACGAGCGCTCCCGTTCGGGAGGCCGCCCCCTGAACGTAGAAGGTCGGCTCGCCGCGGTCGCTGCGCCCCTTGCGCACGATGACGTCGACGTCCAGGCCGGTGTCGTTCTTGAGCGTGCGGGTCAGGAAACTGTGCTCGAACCCCGGTGCCCCTTCGAGGACCAGCACCGGATGCGGCGGCCCTGGCGCCGGAACAAACACCGTGCCGCGGTTGTTGGCCGTGGTCAGCTCGCCCGCGGCCTCCGGGACGTCCACCGAGTAGACGGTGGCCGCCGACCGCGATGGCGAAACGCGAAAGCGTTCGCGTACGGGTTGACTGTTGCCGGGCAGGCGCACTTGTCGGACGTCGATCGGGCGGCCATTCTCGAGCAGGCGGACGTCGACGGTGTCGCGAGCGCCGTGCGACACCACGTTGGCCGTGACCTCGGCAAACGAGTCGACGACCGAGACATCGCTGACCGACACGTCACCAATCTCGCGATCGACCGCGCCGCTCGCGGCGCCGACCCCGATGGCAAACACCGGGATCGTGGCCGGAAGCGAGGACACGGGCGTGGACGCCGCGCCGTCACTGATCAGGACCATGCCGACGAACTCGCCAGCCGCGGCACGCTCGGCCATGGCGGTCACGGCCCCGGCGAGGTCGGACCCGCGGCCACTCCCCGTGAGCGCGTCCTCGGACTGCACCTCGCGCACGCTGTCAGACACGGCAAAGAGACGCAGATCGAAGTCGCCCGACAGCAGCGGCCGCAGCCGCCCGGCGACCAGTTGCCTGGCGCGCTGGAGCCGCGTCTCGGCGCCCTGGCCTCCTGGCAGCTGCATGCTGCGGGAGTCGTCGATCACGACCGCCACGGCCCGGCCGGTGGCAGCCGTCGCGGGCTCCAGGCGTATCGGCCTCAGCAGGATCAGCGCCACGGCGGCCAGGGTGAGCGCCCGCAAGCCGACCAGCATCGCCCACCGCGAGGTGAGGAGGGTCGGGCGCGCTCCCCGGTACGCGGCCAGGGCGAGCAGCAGAACCGCCGCACCACCCAGGACCCAGGCCCAGGGCGGCGGCGCGTACGCGAACCGGATGTCCAAGGTCAGCGAGGCTCCGGTCGGCGCCCCAGGGACTGGTAGTAACGCACGACGGACTCGGTGTAGCGGTCAGGTACCTTGTCGCGCAGCGGCGCCTGCACGCGCTCGGCCGCCTCGCGCGAGGCGAGCCGCTGGGCAAGCGCGGCTTCGTACCGGTCCATGGCGTTTCCGACCCCTTTGCGCAACGAGTCCCAGCGCGCGAAATCCTGCTTGAAGGCCTCGGTGCCTGGCGCCGACCGGCTGAACTCGTGACCCTCCGGCGTCGCCATGCGACCACCGCGGTCGGCGCCGCCGGCGTCGCTGCCCTGCACCATCCGCGAGGCGTCCTGTAACTCGCGCGCGTATTCCTGCTGCAGCGCCTGCAGTTGGTCCATGGCGCTCCCACGCCCGTCACCCTCACCCTGGCCCTGCGCCGAACCGCGGCTGCCGGGCTGCGACGCGCGCTGGTCGCCGCCCGGCGCACGCGGTGCAGGCGACGACGTGCCGCTCTTGCCGTCAGGGCCGCTGGCCTTGCCTTGCTGTTGCCCCCCGGCACTCGCGCCACGCGCCTCGCGCTCGGCCTGCTGGGCCAGCGAGGCGATGCGGTCCTCCAGTGACGTCAGCCGGTCGCGCAGGTCACGCGTATCGGACAGTCGTGCCGAAAGCGCCTGCGCATCACCCGCGCCGCGGCCACTGGCCTGTCCGGCCAGCGACGACACCCGATCGAGCACTCGCGCCGCATCACGCTGCTGCCGCGCGATGTCGGTGCCCTGGGGCGTGCCGCCGTCGCGCAGGTGTCGCGACGCCTGCTGCAACTGCTCGGCGGTCTTGCCGCGTTGCAGCTCACGGGCCGCCTGGCCGAGTGGGTCGCGCACCGGGTCGGCCCCGCGCGCGAGCTCGCGCACCTGACGCTCGAGCGAGCTGACACGGTCGGCAATGCGGCCCTGTTCACCGGCCATCTGCCGGCGCCGCTCGTTGCTCGCGGCGCCACTCTGCGGCTGCGCAATGTCGCCGGCCTGGGCCGCCAGCTGTCGCTGCGCCTCGGCCAGCTCACGCGCTTCGAGCTGGACGTCGCCCGCCGCCCGCTGCCGCTCCCCCGGCGTCCCCGCCTGCAGAGCCCGCTCGGCATCGCGCAGCGCCTGTGCCGACCGCGAGCCGCGCTGCGCCGCCTGGTCCGGTGACTGTTGCTGCAACTGCGACGTCGCTTCGCCCATCTGCTGCGCGGCCTCGCGCAGGCGATCGCGCGACGCCGCCGACGCCCCACCCGGCGATTGCCCGCCGCCAGCCTGCTGCCCGGACTGGCCTGGCTGCCCACCCTTGGCCTGCTGGCCCTGACCCTGCTCGCCTTGCTGGCCCTGCTGCCCCTGCTGACCCTCGCCCTGCGCCTTGGCCTGCTGGCCCTGCTGGCCGGGCTGCATCTGTTGCGCCAGTTGCTGCGCCTCCTGCTGGAGTCGCTGCTGCTCACGGGTCAGCCGGTCGAGTCGTCGCTTGGCCTCCTCGGTGCTCAGCTGCGAGCGTTCGCGCGCCAGTTGCTGCTGCTCGCGAGCGAGATCGTCCTGCCGCCGGGCCAGGTCTCGAATCTTGTCGAGCGCCGACTCGCCCTTGCTGGCGTCCTGACGGGACTCGACGCTGTTCTGCTGCTGGTAGTTGGTCTGCTGCCGCATCAACTCCTGGTCGAAGAGCGCCGACAAATCCTCGTTCCCGCTGCGGCCACGGCCGCCTCCCTGACCAGACTGCTGCTGGCGCGCCAGCTGTCGTCGACGAATCTCCGCCTCGGCCTTCAACAGCTGATTGAGCGCTTCCATCTCATGGGTGATGGCGCTGCGGGTGTCGAGTTTCTCGAGTTGGGTGACGGCGCGGTCCATCGCCTCGCTTGCCGCCTGCAAAGGCACGGGCGGGGCGTCGGCCTCGGTCGGTTCGACGCCGCGACGGCGACGGGGACTCGGCGACGGCGCGGCGCCAGCGGCCGACTGCTGTCTCACCTTGTCGCGGACCTCCGCCTGCGCGCGGCCGATGGCGCGGATGTCGGACGAGGACCGTCCGCCGCCGGATCGGCGTTCGAGCTTCCAGGTCGCCGACACGACGTCCTTCTGGGCCGCCACGAGGTCGTCCATCTCCCCACCCCCACCACCGCCGGCCATCGCACTGCTCTGCGCCGCGGTGAACTCCTGCGCGGTCGGTTTGATCTCGAGGAAGAAGATGTCGCTGCGCGCCTCGGTCGATCGCTTGCCGCGGCCGATGTCGCGGGCCCGTGCGTAATAGCTCACAAAGTCCCCCGGCTTGACGTCGAGGTCCTCGAGGTACACCGTGTGACGGCCGCTGACCGCGGTCGACTGGCCGTTGCCTCCGAGTGCGATCACCTTCTCGGCGCCGCCGCGCACCGCGTACACCAACTCCAGCTGCGCTATGCCGTAATCGTCCTCGGCCCGGGCCTCCAGGGTGACCTCCTCGAGACGTGTCGCGCCACGGTCGCCGGCTGGACGGATGATGCGGACATCGGGCGGGCGGTCATCCATCACCCGGACGAAGTACTCGGTCTCCTCGCCGTTGCCGATGGCGTCTGTATCGGTGAGGGCGATGCGATAGGCGCCGTCGCGGGCGACCGTGAACGCCACTTCGCCCTGCTTCTCGGCCACGACGGTCAGGGGCAGCGACCGGGCGCCCTGTCCATCGGTCGCACGCAACTGCGCCGCCCGCAATGGCTTGCTCGTCCTCACCGTCACCGTCACGGTCGTCCCGGCCGGTGCGTAGATGTCGCCCGTGTCGCTCTCGGTGCGCGGCCGGAGTCCCGAGAATGACGGGTAGACATACGCCAGGTCGATGCCCTCGACCCGGGGACGGTCGAGCGCATCCACGCGGTACGCCGCCGACCGCAGCGCGCCAGCGCGCACGCGATAGGTGAAACTGCGGTCCACGGACGGGATCGTCACCTGATAGGCACCGCTCGCGGTGCGGAGCAGTGCGCCCACCGCGCGCGCGCCTTCGCCCTCGACCAGCAGTTGGGGGGGTGGGACATCGAGGTCCCCGGGTGCGCCCTCGATGACGGCGCTGATCGCCAGCGGGGTGCCCTTCACGACGCGCCGGTCACCCGGCGTCACGCGGAGCGTCAACGCCGGCGGGGCCACCACAAAGCGGGCCGTGCGGGCCGCACGCACCGCCGTCGGCGCCGCGAGTCCGGCGGTCACCAGCACGGCGGCCAGCGCCGCGCCCGCCCACAGCATGGCCCGTCGTCGGTCGTCGGGATCGACGATACGGGCCTCATCGAGTCGCGCCAGCGCGTCTGCGGCATCGGCCCGCACGATCGCGCCGAAGGGGCTGCCGTCCACGGCCGGATCGAGGGCGCTGCGAAGCGTCGCCTCCAGCTCCGGGCACTGCTCCTCGACCAGGCGCGCCATGCGGTCGATCGGCGGATGGCCATGGGCGCGTCGGTGCACCCACCAGACCGACCCGGCGACCACCACCGCCACGCCAGCGCCCGACACCAGCAGCGGCCAGCGGCCCAGGGGGCGCAACCTGTCGGCCATCGCCCAGGCCAGCAGGGCGCCGGCCACGACAGCCGCCGTACGCGCGAGCACCCACGTCCACCGGACGCGCCACCAGGCACGCGCGAGTTCGTGGAGCGACTGCCGGACGGGATCGAGCACAGGACTCACGACACCACCTCCGCAGCGGGTGTCCGCCGCGCGATGAGACTCTCGGCCACCAACGCCACCGCAAGCAGCGCCATGCCGTACCGCCACCACCCCTGGTCCCGTTCGAGCCGTGTGGCGCGCACGCGCGCCACACGCGCCTCGTCAGCGGGCGGCCGGGCAATCGCCTGGCGGAACTCGTCGGCCGTCATGACCGACTGATCGGACTCGGCGACATCGACGTTGACGGCCGCTCTCTGGGCACGTGGTCCAACCGGCCAGACGCCGGGCCGCTGGTAGCGAGCATCTTCGACGCTGGCGAGGGAGACCCGGGCGCCGGCGCCATCGCCGAGCATGTGCCGCGCGAGTTCGCCCATCACGGGCACGAACGCCGCCTGCACCGGCAGGTTGTTCCATCGTCGGCCCAGGTCGCTGGCCAGCACCACCAGGTGGCCCGCGCCCACCCGCGCTTCGGCCAGCGCCGGGCGGCCATCGCCAAAGCGAGCCACCGTCGACGCGCTGCCCGTGACGCCCATGTCACAGGCCTCTGAGACCGTGGCGCGCGCCAGGTCCTGACGCGCCTGGCCAAGGCCGGCCAGCACCGGGTGACGCGGATCCTCGGCGACGAGGCCGCCGAGCGATGCCGACGGCGTGCCGCCACCCGACAGGGTGATGCCGAACGGCCGCGTCACGACGTCGGCCACCCGAGGATCCAGCGACGGACCACAGGCCACCACCAGTCGGCCTCCGTCGCGGACCCACTGCTCGAGTGTCGCGACGGCCCGGCGGTCCACGCCGGTGGCCGAGAGCCAGAACACGAGATCGGCGTCGGCCAGGGCCGCTGATGCCAGGGCAGGCGCGCCCGCCGCGATCTGCACGGCGTAGGCGCCGTCTGCTTCGGTGCCGAGCGCCGCGAAGGCCCGCTCGACAAACAGCGCCAGCGGTCGCTCGACCGCATCGCCGACAAGCACCTGAATCGTGGTGGCGGCCTGGTCGCGCAGCAGCGCGTGCCGTTGGTTGTCGCCAGGGAAACCGGCCTCATCCGAGACCTGCGCCGTATACGCGCCGCCGCCATGCGGACCGGCGAAGACGACGTCGCGACTGACGCCGCCATCGAGGGTGAACGTCTGGGTGGCTGCCGGTCCGCCCTCATGGCTCAGTGTCACCGTGCCGCGGGCCGGCACCTGACCGGCATTGCTGACAACGACGCGCGCCTGGTCGCGGGTCACGGTGAGGTCGCGCACCAGCACATTGTCGATACGCGCACCCACGCCAAGCACGTCCAGCTCGACGTTGTCGGGCAGGCTGGTGGTGCCCCGAGCCCAGCCTCGCGCCTGCAGATCGGTGACAACCACCACGCGACCCGGCCGGCCATCCAGCAGCCCCCGCGCCGCTTCGAGCGGACCGGCGTACCGGGTCGTGCCGTGCCCAGCCTGCACGGCCGCCAGCTGCGCGCGCACCGCGCCATGATCGGTGGTCGTCTCGGCGAGCACCGACACCCGGTCGGCAAACGCCACGAGGCTGACCGGTGTGTCGGCGGGCAGCTGCGCCAGGACCGCTGTGGCCGCCGCGCGAGCCGCGGCGAGACGGCCGGGCGCGCCCATGCTGTACGACACGTCGATGGCCAGCACGACGGGCGGCCTGGTCGTCGACTCGGTGCGCACGTAGGGCCGCGCGAACGCCAGCGCCAGCAGCGACAGGGCCGCCACGCGGAGCAGCAGCAGCCACGGATCCTGGATGCGGCGACGCTCCTGCCGTTCGATCGTCCGCTTCTGCAGGAATCGCACGGCCGTGAACGGCACCGGGGGGGCGATCTCGCGGCGGAACAGGTGCAGCAGGATCGGCACGGCCACGGCGGCCAGGCCCGCCAGGAAGATCGGCGCGAGGAACCCCATGGCTAGAGCGTCCTCCCCCGCGACCCCAGCCAGCCGAGCAGCGTCAAGTCGAGTGGCTCGCCGGTGCGCGCAAGCTGGTAGTCGACGCCGGCGGCGCGGAGCTCCGTCACGTAGGTCGCGCGCCAGGCCCCGACGGCGTCGAGGTAGGCCTGTCGCGCCGAGGGTCCATGCGTCAGCACCTGCTCACCCGTCTCGACGTCGCGAAACGTGCCTGCCTGTTCGAAGGGAAAGGTCAGCTCGGCCTCGTCGAGCACGTGGAAGACCACCACCTCCATGCCTCGCGCGCGGAGCAGCCGCAGTCCCTCGACGACCCGTGCCTGGTCGTCGAGCAGATCGGAGCAGACCACGACCAGGCCGCGGCGACGAAGACGATCGCGCACCTGCTGGAGGGCGGTGGCGGTGTCGGAGGCCGCACCCGGCGCGGCGTGATCGAGGGCGATGAGCAACCGCGTCAACTGCCCGGCCTTCACCGCCGCTGGTACGTAATTGCGCAACTGGTCGTCGTACAGGCCCAGACCCACGGCATCGCGCTGCCCGGTCAGCAGATAGGCCAGCGCTGCCGTCAGGCACTGTGCGTACTGCAGCTTGGTCATGCCCGGGCCGCTCCCGTAGGCCATCGAGGCGCTGATGTCGACCAGGAGCTGCACCTCGACGTTGGTGTCGTGCTCGAACTTCTTGACGTAGTGCCGGTCGCTGCGCGCGTACACCTTCCAGTCGACCGTGGCCGGATCGTCTCCGGGCATGTACTGCCGGTACTCGGCGAACTCGACGCTGGATCCCCGAAACGGGCTGCGATGCAGTCCGAGCAGCAGGCCCTCGACGATGGTCCGCGCCTTGAGCTCGAGCGTACCGAGGCCGGCCACGACCTCGGGCGACAGGAATCGCGACGGGCCCGGCACGGTGAGCGACATCGTCAGGACAGCCCGCTGGCGGGGGGCGCGATGCGTTCGAGCAGCCTGGCCACGACCGCGTCGGTGGTCACACCTTCGGACTCGGCCTGGAAGTTGATCAGGACTCGGTGGCGGAACACCGGCGCGGCCAGCGCCCTGATGTCATCGGGGGTGACAAAGGCGCGGCCAAGCGTCAACGCCCGCGCCTTCGAGCCCAGCACCAGCGCCTGCGAGGCGCGCAGGCCAGCGCCCCACTTCACATATTTCTTCACGAAATCCGGAACATCGGGCTGGGTCGGCCGCGTTGCCGCCGACAGCCGCACGGCGTACCGGGCCACGTCCTCGGCCACCACCACATGCCGCACCAGTCGCTGGATCTGGAGGATGTCCTCGCGCGACAGCACCCGGTCCGGGACCTCGCTGCGGACCCCGGTGGTCTGCGTCACGACCTTCACCTCGTCGTCTTCGGGGAGGTAGGTCATGACGATGTTGAAGAGGAAGCGATCCAGCTGCGCCTCCGGCAGCGGATAGGTGCCCTCGAGTTCGATGGGGTTCTGTGTCGCGAGGACGAAGAACGGCGGCTCGAGCGCGTAGCTGCGGCCGGCTGCGGTGACGTGCCCCTCCTGCCTCGCCTCGAGCAGCGCAGCCTGCGTCTTGGGCGGCGTCCGGTTGATCTCGTCGGCCAGCAGCAGTTGCGTGAACACCGGGCCGCGGACGAAGCGGAGCGCACGGATACCGTCGGTCTCGTCGAGGACTTCCGTGCCGGTGATGTCGGACGGCATCAGGTCGGGGGTGAACTGGATGCGGCGGAAGCCGAGGTCCAGGATCTGCGCGAGGGTGCGCACGAGCAGGGTCTTGGCCAGGCCGGGCACGCCGGTCAACAGGCAGTGCCCGCCCGAGAACAAGGCCGCCAGGACGAGGTCGACCGAGGCCTCCTGCCCGATGACCACCTTGCGCAACTCGGTGAGGACCCGCTTACGACTATCGGCCACCCGGGCGACCAGCGCGCGCGCCTCGTCTGTGCTGAGCGACTGCGGGTTGTGCTGCGCGATCTCGTTCACTCGTTCCTCGTCATGGTCGGCCGGCGACAGTGGCAGCGTCTCGCAGGAGCGGGGTCAGCCCGCTCCCGCGGGCCCTCCTCGTCCTCACGGTGAAGCGACTGGACGGCTCGGAGCGCCGACCCTCGCCGATCAGTGTGTCAGGGTGTAGATGACCTCGTTGATCATCATGCGGTACGCCTGCGCAGTGTGTTGTATGTAGCCGGGGTACTGCTCGGCGTTGGACCACTCCCAGCCATCGCCCATGTCGGTATTCCAGTTCATGAGCACCATCGCCCGGCCGTGGTCGTCCTCGATGGCCCGCAGTTCGGCGGTGATTCCGCCCTTTTCCCACGTCCGACCCGAAAAGAAGGAGCCGAGGCCGGGCACCTGCGGATATGCGTCGATCTGGTAGAAGCACGAGAAAATCGGGTGCGAAGTCGGCAGCGTGGTCATCCTGCGCTCCGGGAAGACCCGCTTCATCTCGGCGGTCACGTTCTCCATTTCGAGGTCGCCGTGGAAGTCGTCCATCACCGCCGTCCCGCCCCGCAGCAGGAACTCGCGCAGGATCGGCACCTCGCTGTCCTTCAGTCGCAGCGTGCCGGGCTCGACGAAGTAGATCCACGGATGGTTGAACAGCTCGGGGTCCTCGAGTCGTACCACCACCGGCTCGCCCACGTCGATGGCCGTCACCGACCGGATGCGACGCGACAGGTTCTGCTCGGCCGCCGGCCCGTCGATGGCCCAGGAGTCGCTCCAGTAGCGGGCTCGGAACGAGGCGGCATTGTGCGCCTCGTATCGAATGCGCGTGAACTGCCACCGCAGCCCGGCAAAGCGCGGATCGACGTCCTGCGCCAGCTGCGCCCAGACCCGCGGCACAGACGCGCTCACCAGGAGCGCCAGGGCGACAAGCAGAATCACGAGGCCAAGGGCCCGACCGGAGGTGCGGTGGCCCGCACGCGATCTCATCGCGGCTGGCCCCCGCCCGCGCTGCCTTCGACAATCTGCAACAGCAGCTCCTGCGCCCGTTCGTGACGCGGCGTGGTCTCGAGCGCCTTGATCAGGTGCCGCTTGGCCTGGTCCCGCTGGCCGGTCATCATCGTGGCCTCGGCCAGCGAGGTCAGGGCCTCGGCCGGGTTTGGCGGTCCCGCGTCCACCGCCGCCTGCAGTTCCCGCAACGCCACGGAGATGTCCTGCCGCGCGAGCGCCAACTCCCCGAGTGCCGTGTGCGCGGCCGCGTCAAACGGGTCGATCTCGATCAGCCGCTGCGCCGCGCGCTGCCGGAGGTCCTGGTCGTCAGGGGCGGTCGCCTGGGCCACCAACTGGCGCAGCGGCTGCAGCGCCGTGTGGTCGCTCTCGAGCACCTTCACCATGTGACGGCGGGCCTCCGCCTGGTTGCCCTGTTTCACGGCCGTCGTCACCAGCAGGCGCCAGGGGCTCGCCTCCCCGGTCGCAAACGGCACGAGCACGGCCGCGCGCTCGAGCACCCGGCGCGCCGCCTCGAGGTCGCCAAGGCGCAGCAGTGGGGTTGCCGAGACCATCTGCATGCGGAAGCTGCCCGCGTGCCTGTCGGCAAACGCGACCCAGTCGGCGGCCGTGGCGCTCCGGCCGGGTGGAGCGTCGTCGATTTCGGTGAGGGCCGGCACCACGGCGTCGTACTTCTGCTTCACGTACGCGTCGAACTCGGGCTGCAAGGTGGTCCAGGTGCGACCGTAGGCTCGGGTCAACGCCGCGGCGTCGTCCAGGCCCTCGCCAAAGCTGCGCACAAACGCGCGCAGCTTCTCGTCGCCATGCGTCTCGACCAGGTACGCCACCAGCACGGACGCCTCCTGGTACGCCAGGTTGATGGTCTCGACCTTGGCAAAGCCGCTGTTCAGATCGACAAGCGGCAGGAGTCGTCCAGACGCATGCGCCTGCGCGAACAGCAGCTCCGACTCACGCCCCCATTCCGGGCGGGCGCGCGTCTCTTCAAACGTCGAGATGCCCTCGCTGAGCCAGCGCGGCAGCCGGTTGGCCGACATCTGCAACGTGATGACGTGGGCAAGCTCGTGCCACAGCGTCGCTGCCCAGTTGAAGGTCCCCGGTGGGCGGGCCCTGGGAGAATCCATGGTCACCACGCGCCCGAAGCAGGCCCCCAACGCGCCGATCATCCCTGGCAGGCCGGCCGTACGCACCGCGAAGTCATCGTGGCGCGGGAACACCTCCACCAGAATCGGACCCGCGGGCGTGAACTGATAGCGGGCCGACAACTCCGACAGCGCCTGTTCGGCCAACGGCACGAGGTAGGGCTGCAACACCGCGGCCTCCTGCTCGTGCAGGCGAATCGTGAGGTTCCGCCCGGGCACGGTCACGAACTTGTCGAGCGTGTCCAACAGGCTCAACAGGTTGTACGTGACCGTGTCGAACGAATCGCTGGCAAAGGCGGCGTCGAGCGCCTTCCTGGCCTCCGCTTCGTCGCCCGTGCGCAGCAGATGCAGACCGAGCGAGGCCTGCGCCCGACTGTTCTGTGGATCCAGCGCGACGGCGTCCTTCAGGAACCGGACGGCCTCGTCGAAGCGGTACATCCGCGCCACCCGCTCGCCGATGATGCGGGGGACGTCAGCATTGCGCGGATTCAGCGCCAGCGCCTGGAGCGTGAACCGCGTCACATCGTCGGCGCGGTCTTCGATCTGTGCCAGCGCGGCCGACAGCGCCAGCGCTTCAACCTGTCGCGGGTTGACGGCCAGCACCTTCTCCAGCGCCGCCCGCGCCTCGGCGCGCCTGCTCGCATCCATCGCCTCCGAGGCCAGGAGCAGCCAGGCGTCGGGCTGCTCGGCATCGATGGCGATCGCCTGCCGGGCCGCGGCCTCGGCAGCGCTCGGATTACTGTCGGCAAGCGCCCGCGCCAGGCCCACGAGCGCGGGGACGTACCGCGGGTCGGCCTTGAGGGCCGTCTCGTAGGACGACCGCGCCTCGGCCTCGTTGTACTTCTCGAGAAAGAGGTCGCCCCACCGGGTGTGCACCTGCGGATCGTCGGGCGAGAGGTTCGCGGCCATCTGGAAATAGGAGTTCGCCAGACGGACCTGTGCCAGCGCCTGCGCGGCGCGCGCCGCGCGGCTCATGGCGCCGCCGGTCCGCTGCGTCTGCGCGGCCCGTGCGACCGCCTGCCAGACGATTGACGCCTCCTCGCGCCTGCCCATCCGGGTCAACAGGTCAGCGAGCGCTACTGCCGGCTCGCCGGTGGTCTGAGTGACCGCGGCCTCGCGATACAGCCGCTCGGCATCCTCGTACCGGCCGCGACGTTCCGCGGCACGCCCGTTGATGTAGGCCTGCGCCCATGGCGTATCGGAGGCTGTCGCCAGCGCAGCCTCGAACTGTCCCCCGACCAGCGGCGTGCGCCACGCCGGCACGACTTCAGCCTGCGGCTCGGCCTGCAGCGACACCGGTGCGCTGCCAGGGGGCGTGATGATGCGGGGAACGGTGAAGACGGGAGTCTGGGCGCCGAGGAGAGCGGCGTGCAGGCACACCCCCGCGAGAGGGACTCCGATGCGGGCGTGGAATCGCACCGCGCGGCGGGCTGATGAGGCGCCCGTGGCAAGCCACTGCGTCATTTGCGCCTGGGCCCGCATTATATGCACACGTCCCCCACCCGTTCCGGAGACCGGCCGACGCACCATGCAGCGGCGGGGCATGATTACTTGGACGAGTCGGCAGCCCGTTCGGGTGGCGGTCTGAGGCTCAGAACACTTGCCGCCACGTGAAATGCATCACGGCAAGGGCGACCTGGAGTCCGAAGCTGGCGATCAGGACGTGCTGGAGCGCGGCGCCGCGCAACTTCCAGCCCATGTAGATGAACACCGGAAACAGTGTCGAGGTGACGCGCCCCATCGAGAGGAACCCGCCCATGAAGAGGGGCGGCAGCACGGTGACCAGGAGAAATGCCGACCAGGCCCATCCAAGGCGCCGGCCGATCGGCCAACTGACGCCCACCACCAGCAGCGTGGCGGCCATGTTGAGGATCTCGATGGTGTTAACCACCGTGTAGCCGTACAGCCCGAGCGCCTGCAATTCCCCCCAGCGCTGTTGCGCGAGCAGGTGTACGCCGGTGAACTGTCGTCCCCAGGCCCCGTGCGCCCGCATCCACAGGAAGCCCTCCCCCGTCTGCGCGTACAGCCATGCCGTGAACGCCAACATGCCGAGTCCTGCGCATGCGGCGGTCGGCAGGGCTACGGCAAGTGTCTGCCAGCGGTAGTGGTCGCGACGCCAGGCCTGCAGCGCCATCACCCCGAGCGGCACGCTGAGCAGGCACCCGTTGGGTCTGGCCAGGCCCGCCAACAGCCCGGCGATGGCGGCAGGCAGCCACGCCCGCCGTCCGAAGTGGTAGACCGCCGCCGTGGCACAGAGCAGGAACAGTCCCTCGGTGTAGACCGCGCCGTAGAAGAACGCAAACGGATAGCACGCCGCCAACGCGACGGCCGCGGCGGCCGCCTCCTCTGAATCGGTGAGGTCGCGGGCCAGGCGAAAGAGGTACACCAGGGCCCACGTGAATGCGCCTACCGAGACGAGATATCCGGCATGGAGCAGGCGGACGTGACGGCGCTCGGTGAACGCCGCGAACGAATCGCTGGGATCGTCGGGCGAGCCCCAGCGTGCGCCGAGCACGGCCGCGGCCGTACGCACGACCAGCGGGTACGCCGGGAAGAAGGCGACGTTTGTCTGCGTTCCAGCGTTGCCCCAGTAGTTGTACCCGCCATCGGCGATGGTCACGTACCACCCGGCGTCCCACCTCGCAAACAGGTTGCGGAACTCGTTGGCCGAACTTCGGAACGGCGGTCCGCCCTCCGGGTAGCCGACGACGATGACGCCGACGTAGGTGGCCAGCAACACCACCAGCCGCGTGGTCAGCACCCACGGGATCGCGCACCGCAGGCCACGGTCCGCTGCTATCACCCTGGCGCGGGCCAGCACGAGACGCCACCAGCGTTCCCGTCGCCAGAGCAGGGTGCGGGCCGCCAGCAGCACAGACGCCACGACGCCCAGTCGCCAGGGCGATTCAGCCGTCAGCCGCACGTCTCCGAACCTGACCCGCACCCCGCCGGTGCAGATTGCCGACACCAGCAAGACCAGACTCAGGACGATGGCCACATCGAGCAGGCGCAGCCATGGCGGCCGGCGTGGCACCGAACGCGACGGCCCGGACGTGCTCACCGACGTGACGCCAGGGCCAGGGCACGCTCTTCCACACGAATGCGCCACAGCAGGATGGAGCCGAACATGACGGCAAACAGGGTACCGGTGATCGGCGCCTGCATCCAGACGGCGATGCCGACCACCTCGCCCGCCACACCGACATAGTTGGGATGGCGTAACAGCGCGTAGATCCCTCGTGAGACGAGCGGCTCTCCGGGCTGCACCAGCACGCGGAAGCTCCACCGCCGCCCAAGCGTGGCGATCGCGGCGCCCTTGACGGCCTTGCCCATCAGCAGCAGCGACAGTCCGACGACGGCCCAGCGGCTCCACGGCGCGGCGCGCCACCACCCTTCGGCGATGACCAGCCCGAAGCCGAGCGGGTAGGCGACCCGCATCGACGGGAAGCTCGGGTCGGGCACGACGCGGGCTCCGCGCTGAAGCAGCCACCGCTCGTTGGCCGCGGACCGCCACGCCTCCAGTCCCATCGAGGCATACACCACGAGGGCGGCGACCAGCGGCGCCGGCCACGAGAGGCGATTCATGCGGCCGAGGCCCGGCGCCGAGCCGGCCGCGCGTCTCCAGCGGTCGCGATGACGTGCCTCAGGAGCGCCGGCGCCAGCGTCGCCCCGACGGCACCGAGGCGCACGCCCATCGGCGAGCC